>Ga0233418_10000007_pt1 | contig 48924 bp, 49 predicted proteins | sample Sediment_Towuti__FD_189021 | JGI IMG/M metagenome (GOLD analysis project Ga0233418, IMG submission 189021) | Sediment microbial communities from Lake Towuti, South Sulawesi, Indonesia - Sediment_Towuti_2014_1_MG | ecosystem: Environmental > Aquatic > Freshwater > Lake > Sediment | place... | reverse complement strand
AACGACAAGGGCTTCCAGATCGGCCATCTCGAGCTCCCATCTCGAGGGGACAGTGTCTGGAAGCCCTCCTTCGTGGGCTGAGAGCGGGTCCCTGCTGGAACCCGCCGTTTCACATCAAGCCTCTAGGGCACGTGCGCGGACGGAGCGGAGCTGATCGGAACGACGACGCCGTCCCGCTGAAGCGCGGTCTGGACCTCTTCGCGCGCCTTGTAGATGCGCCACTTCACGGTCGCAAGGGTGATCTCGAGCGCTTCCGCGATCTCCGCATAGGAGAGGCCGACGACGTCACGCAGGAGCAGCGCCATCTTCAGATCGGGGTTCAGCGCCTCGACCGCCCGCCACACCGCACCGATCGTCTCGGAGCGCTCGGCCGGCGCGTCCACGACCTCGAGGGGCGGCGCATCGTCGATGTTCACGACCACGCGTGGCCGCCGCTCGATCGCGCGGAGCTCGTCGAGCACGCGGTTCTTCGTCACCTGGAACAGCCACGTCGTGAAGCGCGAGCGCAGCGAGAAGCTCGGCAGTCCCTGGAACACGCGCAGGAACACCTCCTGCGTCAGATCCTCGGAAAGCGACCGGTCGCCCGTCAGGCGGAGGATGTAGTTGTAGACCGGCTGCTCGTAGGTGCGGACGATGATCGAGAAGGCGCGCTCGTCTCCGCGCTGGGCCTTGCGCAGGACGCCGAGATCAGGCTGTACCAACGACATCTGAGCGGCGAGTATAGGGCTGGGCATGTAAAGGGTTCGAGCCGGGGGAGTTACGGCGCGGTTGTGAGCGATCTACCTGTCATGTCACGGGGGACCTGGAGGCCGAGCAACGACAGAATGGTGGGTGCAAGGTCGGACAGCTCACCGCGCTCCTGGAGTCCGGCGGTGCCGCTCGTGAGCACGAGTGGGACGGGATTCGCCGTGTGTGCCGTATGCGGGCTGTTCCCGTCCGCCTCCAGCATGACCTCCGCGTTCCCGTGATCGGCGGTGACGAGGCACACGCCGCCGGCCGCGTGGACACAGTCGACGACGAGGCCGAGCGCCGAGTCCGTCGCCTCGACCGCCGCGATGACCGCGGGGATCGAGCCCGTGTGCCCGACCATGTCGGGATTCGCGAAGTTGACGACGGCGAAGCCGTATCCTCGCCCCACCTCGTCGCAGAAGCGACGTGCGACCTCCGGTGCCGACATCGCCGGCTTCAGGTCGTAGCTCGCAACGTCCCGCGGCGACGCGACGAGGATGCGCGTCTCCCCCTCCCACTCCCGCTCCTCGCCGCCGTTGAAGAAGTAGGTCACGTGGGCGTACTTCTCCGTCTCCGCGACGTGAAGCTGCCCGATGCCGGCGACCGCGAGGATCTCGGCGAGCGTGTTCACGACCTTCTGCTCGTCGAACGCCACGGGGAACGGGAAGTCCTCCCGGTAGCGCGTCATCGTCGTCAATTCGACGCCGGCTTCCAGCAACCGCTGCGAAAGCTGGCGGGCGCGGTCGGGCCGGAAGTTGAAGAAGATGGCGGTGTCCCTTGCCGGATCGAGCCTGGGGCGACCAAGAACGACGACCGGCTCGATGAACTCGTCCGTGATACCACGGTCGTAGCTCGCCTCGACGGCCTGTACGGGGTCGTCCGCCTCGGCGCCCTCCCCGCGACAGATCGCAGCGAACGCCCGCTCCGTCCGCTCCCAACGCCGGTCGCGATCCATCGCGTAGTACCGTCCGCAGACCGTCGCGATCCGGTGGGCCGGCAGCTCGGCGAGATCACCGGCGGCGGCGTGGGGCGAGACATCGCGGCCGTCCGTGAATGCGTGCACCCACGTCCGCTCGCCCATGCCTTCGCGCCCGGCCAGACCGAGCAGCGCGCGCAGGTGCTCGATGTGCGAGTGCACGCCCCCGTACGAGACGAGCCCGAGCAGGTGGAGGTCGCCACCCCGCTCGCGCGCGCGGCGAAACGCGGACACGAGCGCCTCGTTCGCGGAGAGCGACCCGTCCTCCACGGCCCGGTTCACGCGCGCGAGGTCCTGGAAGAGGATCCGCCCCGAGCCGATCGTGAGGTGCCCGACCTCGGAGTTCCCCATCTGACCGGGCGGCAGTCCGACAGCCTCACCCGAGGCCTTGAGCGTCGCATGGGGGTGGCGGTTCCAGAGTGTGTCGAACACGGGCGTCCTGGCCAGCTCGACGGCGTTGCCCGGCCCGGGCGGCGCGAGCCCCCAGCCGTCGAGGATCACGAGGACGACGAGGCCGGTCACGCCGTGTCAGCTGCCTCGACGCCTGCCCGGCAGATTCCCTCGAAGGAGACCGGGTCGAGCGAGGCTCCGCCGACGAGCGCGCCGTCCACGTCCGGCTGAGAGAGGAGGACGAGCGCGTTCTCGGGCTTCACCGAGCCGCCGTAGAGGACGGGCGCCGGGTGCAGCGACTTGATGAACGCATGGGCCACCTGAGCCATCTCCGGGGTCGCGGTCCGGCCGGTGCCGATCGCCCACACGGGCTCGTAGGCGATCACGAGCCGCCCGTGCCTCGGGAGCGAAGCGAGCTGACGGGAGAGCACCGCCTCCGTCTGCTCGTTCTCGCGCTCGGGCTCCGTCTCCCCGACGCAGGCGATCACCGAGAGCCCTGCCTCGAGCGCCGCCTCGGCACGCCGGCCAACCGCCTCGTCCGTCTCACCGAAGTACTGGCGACGCTCCGAGTGACCGACGAGCGAGCCGGCCACCCCGAGCTCGGCGAGCATCGGCGCCGAGACCTCACCCGTGAACGCCCCTTCGAGCTCCCAGTGCACGTTCTGCGCGTACACCCTGACGAGGCTCCCGTCGCCCAGCCCCTGCAGCGTCGCGTGCAGGGAGGCGAACGGCGGGCAGACGACGACGTCGACACCCGGGACGTGCTCCGGAAGGTGTCGGATCCGGGTAGCGAACGCCCGTGCCTCGTGGGCTCCCTTGAACATCTTCCAGTTCCCCGCGACCAGCACGTCAACGATCTTAGGCGACCGTGCCTGCTAGCCTCGCCGTGATGCGCGAAGCGGGCGTCCCGACCTGGGAGCGACGGTTTCGCACGCCGGTCACCTCTCTCCCCGAGTGGTCGCCACGGGCGCCGAGCAGGCTCGTGCACACGTCCAACCGGTCCGGGGTCTGGCAGGTGCACGCGCTCGACCTCGAGACCGGGGGAGGCCGCCGCGTCACCGACCACCCGGTCGGCCTCGTCGACGGAGTTCCGACCTTGGACGGCGACGGGATCCTGTGGTTCCAGGACGAGACCGGGGCGGAGAGCGGACGGTGGCTCGTCCAGCCGTTCGCAGGCGGCGAGAGTGAGCCGTTCCTGCCCGGGGTTCCGCTCGGCTGGAGCATGGGACTGGCCCAGGCCCCGGGCATCGTGGCCGCCGGCCTCGCCACCGAGGACGGCTTCTCCGTGTACGTCTCGCTCGGCGGTGCTGCCGCGACCGAGCTCCTCCGCTCGCGGGAGAGCATCGTGCTCGGCAGCGCGTACCGCGAGGGCTTCCTCCTGGGAGGCCTGTCCGCGGACGGTTCCCTCCTGTGCCTCGAGCACTCCGAGCACGGCGACCTGATCCATCCCGCGCTCCGGGTCGTCGACCCGAGGACGGGCGAGACCGTCGGCGAGCTCGAGGATCCGGGTATGTCCCTGTCGGCGCGCTGCTGGTCACCGCTCCCCGGAGATGCGCGTCTGGCCTTCTCCCACGAGCGCGAAGGCGACGAGCGTCCGGGCATCTGGCATCTCGCGACCGGCGAGCGCGAGAACCTCCGGCTCGAGCTCGACGGCGAGGTGCGAGTCGACGACTGGTGGCCGGACGCGTCGGCGCTCCTCCTCGTGAACCGGGTCGAGGGCCGAGACCGGCTGCTGCGCTACGACCTCGCGACGGGAGCAGTCATCGCCGTCGCGACGGAGGCTGGCATCGTGATGAAGGCCCGCGTGCGGCCCGACGGCCGGGTGTGGCTGCTCCACGAGAGCGCGCGGCGACCGCGTCGGGCTCTCGACGACACTGGTCGCGAGCTCGTCTCCGGCGACGGGGCCGCCGTCCCACCTGCGAGGCCCTTCGACTCGTGGCACTTCGACAATCCGCCGGGCCAGCGCGTCCACGGCTTCGTCGCGACGCCCGAGGGTCGGGGACCGTTCCCGACGATGATGCTCGTCCACGGCGGGCCGACCTGGCTCGACCTCGATCGCTGGCACCCGGAAGCCCAGGCCTACGTGGACGCGGGGTTCGCCGTCGCCATGGTCAACTACCGCGGCTCGCTCGGCTACGGCCGCGAGTGGCGCGACGTACTCATCGGGAATGTCGGCGGCCCAGAGCTCGAGGACGTGAACGCGGGCCTCGAGGACCTTGTCGCGCGGGGTATCGCCGACCCGACCCGCGCGGTGATCGCGGGCCACTCGTGGGGCGGATACGTCAGCCTGCTCGAGCTCGGCAAGCATCCCGGTCTCTGGCGCTGCGGGGTCGCCGGCGTTCCGATCGGTGACTACGAGCGGGCGTACGCCGAGTCGGCGCCTCTCCTGCAGGCGTACGACCGGGCACTCCTGGGCGCTGAGCCGAAGGACGTTCCGGAGCTCATGCGCGACCGGAGCCCCATCTACTTCGCGGACGCCGTGCGTGCGCCCGTGCTGATCCTGATCGGGCGAAACGACAGCCGCTGCCCGTTCGGCCAGGCCATGCGCTACGTCGAGAGGCTCGAGGCCGGGGGGCGCCCACACGAGCTGTACGTGTACGAGACGGGACACGCGTCCTTCGACGCCGACGAGCGCGTCCGCCAGGTCGGCACGATCCTCGGCTTCCTGGCGCGACACGTTCCAGGCGTCGCGGCACCGAGTTGAGGCCTGTCAGGCCGCCGGGATCGCTGCGACCCCGGGCAGCTCCTTGCCCTCGAGCAACTCGAGCGAGGCGCCGCCGCCGGTCGAGATCCAGGACACGCGATCCGCGAAGCCGAGCTCCTGCACCGCCCGCACGGAGTCGCCGCCACCCACGACCGTGAAGGCGTTCGCAGACGCGACCGCCTCCGCCACGGCCTTCGTCCCCTCCGCGAAGCGCGGCCACTCGAAGACGCCCATGGGGCCGTTCCAGAACACCGTGCGCGCACCCCGGATCGCCTCGGCGAACCGCATGCGCGTCTCCGGGCCGATGTCGAGGCCGAGCCAGCCGTCTGGCACGTCGTCGTACGGCGTCACGAGGATCTCGGCGTCGGGCTGGAACGCCGCCGCGGCCACCACGTCCGTGGGAAGTGACGCCTCGTACGGGAGCGGATCCTCGTCTCGGAGCTCCTCGGCCATCTTTCCACCGACGAGGACCTCGTCCGCACGGCTGCCGAGGTTCACGAGGACGCCCAGCTTGTCGTCGACCTTCGCCCCGCCCGCGACGAGCACGAACGGGCGCTCGACCTCGCCGAGAAGGCGGCCGAGCATCTCGAGCTCCTCCTCGAGGAGGAGCCCTGCGTAGGCGGGCAGGAGCCGCGCAACGCCCTCGGTCGAGGCGTGCGCGCGATGTGCCGACCCGAACGCGTCGTTCACGTAGAGATCCATGCCCGCCCCGAGGCGCGCGGCCGACTCGGGGTCGTTCTTCGTCTCGCCCGGGTCGAAGCGCGTGTTCTCGAGCACGCGCACGCGGTCGTCCGGAAGCAGCTCGTGCAGCCGGGCCGCGACGGGTGCCATCGCGAATGCAGGATCCGGCCCCTTCGGCCGCCCGAGGTGGGAGCACACTGCGACCTCCGCCGCCCCGTGCTCGAGGAGGTAGCGCAGGGTGGGCAGCGACGCCGTGATGCGCGTGTCGTCGGCGACGCGGCCGCCCTCGAGTGGGACGTTGAGGTCCGCGCGGACGAGGACGCGCTTCCCTGCGACGCCCGCCTCGCGAACGGAGCGCGGCGTCCTCACTCCTCGAGCGGGATCGCCTGGAAGAGCTCGAACAGGTTGCCGTCCGGGTCTCGCACGTACGCGACCCGCCCGCCCCACCGCGGCTTGCTGGCCGGCCCGCCGACGACGAGGGCCCCCAGGCGCTCCGCCTGGGCGTCGACGTCGTCCACCTCGAGCACGACGAGTGCTCCGTCGCCCGGCGATCGCAGCCCGACCACGGCGTCCTGCTCGGCTCGGGAGAAGATCGCGATCGTGCCGTTCCCGGCCGCGAAGCTCGCGTACGGCTCCGACTCGTCTCCGAAGGTGCAGGGCAGACCGAGGTCGTCCCGGAGGAACCGGAAGCACCCCGGGACGTCGTCAACCAGGAGCCTGACCTGGGAGAACCTCATGGGAGGAGCCTGCCGATCAGCTCGACGAGCCGGCACGAGTAGCCCCATTCGTTGTCGTACCAGCCGAAGACCTTGACCGTGCTCCCGTGCACCATCGTCAACTCGCTGTCGTAGATGCAGGAGGAGGCGTTCCCGTTGACGTCGGTGGAGACGATCGGGGCTTCGCAATACTCGAGGATCCCGGCCAGCGGCCCGGCCGCGGCGGCGCGGTAGGCGTCGTTCACCTCGTCGACCGTCGTCTCCCGGCCGAGCGAGGCCACCAAGTCGGTGAGCGACCCCGTCGCCACCGGCGCGCGCACGGCGATCCCGTCGAGCTTCCCCTTGAGCTCCGGCAGCACGAGTCCGATCGCCCGGGCGGCCCCCGTCGACGTGGGGATGAGGTTCACGGCAGCCGCTCGCGCGCGCCGCAGGTCCTTGTGCGGGAAGTCGAGGATGACCTGGTCGTTCGTGTACGCGTGGATCGTCGTCATGAATCCCGCATCGATCCCAGCGAGGTCGTTCAGCACCTTCGCGAGCGGCGCGACGCAGTTGGTCGTACACGAGGCGTTCGAGACGATGTGGTGCGAGGTGGGGTCGTACGCGTCGTCGTTGACACCGAGGACGACCGTGAGGTCCGGATCCGTCGCGGGCGCCGAGATGACGACCTTCTTCGCGCCCGCGTCGAGGTGCTTCTGTGCACCCACGCGGTCGGTGAAGTGACCGGTGGACTCGATGACGACGTCGACACCGAGCTCGCCCCACGGAAGCGCAGCCGGGTCGCGCTCGCTGAGCATGCGCACCTCCTCGCCGCCGGCGCGCAGGACGCCGTCCGCGAGCTCCACCTCGCCGGGGAAGGGGCCGAGGTTCGAGTCGTAGCGCAAGAGGTGCGCCATGGTCTTCGCGTCCCCGAGGTCGTTGAGCGCGACGATCTCGATGTCGGCTCCGAGCGCCTGCTGCGCCCTGAAGAAGTTGCGCCCGATCCGCCCGAATCCGTTGATGCCAACGCGAATGCCCATGTACCCCTCCGTCGTCGTGAGCCCTGGTCTCGCGCCGAGTCTATCGGCGGTCTGCGGCCAGCTCCTCGAGCGAGCGCAGGCGTCGGTGGAGCGTGGCCCTGGTAGCGGGTGGGTCCGTGCGGGCGGCGAGCTCCCGCAGAGACTCGGTGCGGTGCCTGAGGCGGAGCTCCGCAGCCTCCCGCAGCAGGTCCGGAAGATCGTCCAGCGTGCCCTCCGCGCGAAGGCGCTCGATGGCCGCCAGCTGCCGCTGGGCGGCGCGGCTCGTGCGCACGAGGTTCGCATGGTCGGCGTTGGCGAGGCGGTTCGCAGCGCCGCGCATCTCGGCGAGCACCGCGCGCTCCTCGAGCGCGAGAACCGCGTCCTCCGCCCCCATCGCCACGAGCGCAGACTCGATCGCCTCCCAGCCCTTCGCGTAGGCGGCCGCGTGACTTGCACGCTCCACGACGCTGAGCTCGAGCCCGTCGACCCGCACGAGCTCGGCGAGCCACGCAGCCGCCCCGACGGTGGCCGTTCGCAGCTCGAGGTGGGGAGAACGGCCGGCGGTCAGCGAGCCGGCACCGAGGAAGGCCCCGCGCACGTACGCCCCCCTGCAGCACGCCCGGCTGACGACCCGGCGCGGCGGGCGCTCGAGCGGAGCGTGACGGCGGTCGACGACTCCCGCCGCGACCAGCACTTCCAGCGTCCGGGCATCCCCTGAGAGGTGGAGCTGGTAGCGGGTGGCCCGGTCGAAGGCCCTGCGCCGGTACGTGCGGATCTCGGATCGCAGCCCGCTCTCCCGAAGGAGCGCGAACGCCCGGCGCGCCGCCGCTCCGCTCCCGAGGTCGAGGTGGAGCGCCCAGTCCCCTCCCCCACGGAGGTGAAGGCTCCCGGCCGAGTGGAAGAGAGCCGACAGCTCCGCGCGGCGATCACACCCGCGCTCGGGCGCGATCCGCGCGAGCTCCTCGCGGACGTCTTCGGACGAGATCACCCGACCACGCCCTCGAGGGCGAGCAGGCGGCGCTTGACCGCCACGCCGGCATCGCCGTAGCCACCGATCCCGTCCGCGGCGACGACGCGGTGACACGGGACGATCAGCCAGAAGCGGTTCGCTGCGCAGAACGAGCCGGCTGCTCTCGCCGCGCCGGGACGGCCCGCGAGCGCGGCGAGCTCCCCGTACGTGACCACCTCCCCCCGTGGCACCGAGCGAAGCGCCTCCGCGAGCGCGCGCTGGAACGGCGTCGCCCAGCTCAGGTCGAGCCCGACGTCGTCGAGCGCGACGGCTTCGCCGGCGAGGAAGGCCCGGAACCGGGCGACGAGCTCGTCCGGTGTCAGACACCGAGTGTCGTCAAGAGGGCGCCGCAACGAGTCGTCGCAAATTGATGCACAGCCGCGCGCCGCCTCGGCCCGGCGACACGCCGCCGCCGACTGGTTCCGCGGAGCGAGGTCTCCCCGAGACACGATCACAGCAGCGCTCTGGATGGTGTCTGACACCGGGTGGAGATCGAAGTCGTGGGCTAGAACGACCCCGTCCTGCATCCAAAGCTCGCCGACGCCCCAGCCGGGAACCTCGTACCGCGTCCAGCTCGCCACCCCTCGACTCTAGAGCGGCACCCGCGTGGGCCGCCGCTACGGGTGCGCTCTAGAATCGCCGCCATGAGCGCACACGGCATCTTCAAACCTCCCACACACGAGAACGAGCCCGTTCTCTCCTACGCCCCCGGCACACCGGAGCGCGCCGCGCTCCAGGCGCGGCTGCGGGAGATGGAAGGAGAGCGCATCCGCATCCCGATGATCATCGGCGGCAAGGACGTCGACACCCCGGAAACCTTCGAGGCGGTCATGCCGCACCGAAAGAGCCACGTGCTCGCGGATGTCGCGAAGGGCGGTCCCGAGCACGTCCAGCAGGCCATTGACGCTGCGAAGTCCGCCCACGCCGACTGGTCGCGTATGCCCTGGCACGAGCGGGCGGCGGTGTTCCTCCGTGCCGCCGAGCTGCTCTCCGGTCCATGGCGCTCGACCCTGAACGCCGCGACCATGCTCAACCAGTCCAAGACGGCGCACCAGGCGGAGATCGACGCGATCTGCGAGATGGTCGACTTCTGGCGCTTCAACGTCGACTTCCTCGTCCGCGTCTACGAGGAGCAGCCGTACTCGCCCACGGGAATCTGGAACCGGATGGAGTACCGACCCCTCGAGGGATTCGTCTTCGCGGTCAGCCCGTTCAACTTCACCTGCATCGGCGGGAACCTCTCGTCGACGCCCGCGCTCATGGGCTGCACGATCGTCTGGAAGCCTGCCTCGACGGCCGCGGTCTCGGCCTACTACATCATGCGCCTGCTTCAGGCCGCCGGTCTCCCGGACGGCGTGATCAACCTCGTGCACGGGTCGGGTGCGACGATCGGAAACGCGGCGCTCGGGAGCCCCGACCTCGCCGGCATCCACTTCACCGGGTCGACCGAGGTGTTCAACGGCATGTGGGAGACGGTCGGAAGGAACATCGGCTCGTACCGCGGGTACCCTCGGCTTGTCGGTGAAACCGGCGGGAAGGACTTCATCCTCGCCCATCCGTCCGCGGAGGCAGAGGCGGTCGCGACCGCGGTCGTCCGCGGCTCGTTCGAGTACCAGGGGCAGAAGTGCTCAGCGGCTTCGCGGCTCTACGTGCCCTCCAACCTGTGGCCCGAAGTAAAGGAGCGTCTCGTCGAGGACGTCGCGACGATCCGCATGGGCGACCCCGCCGACTTCGAGAACTTCATGGGCGCGGTCATCGATGCGGGTGCCTTCAAGACGCACAGCGACGCGATCGCGGAGGCGCGCTCGGCCGGAGCCGAGATCGTCACGGGAGGCTCGACGGACGACTCGGAGGGCTACTTCGTGGAGCCGACCGTCATCACCACCGAGGACGGCGGCTTCCGCCTGCTCCGCGACGAGCTCTTCGGACCGATCGTCACGACCTACGTCTACGACGAGCGCCGCTGGGACGACACGCTACGGCTCGTGGACGAGACCGCGCCCTACGCCCTCACCGGCGCCGTGTTCGCGACCGAGCGCGCGGCGATCGAGGAGGCTCACGACACGCTCCGCTACTCGGCCGGCAACTTCTACGTGAACGACAAGCCGACGGGTGCCGTCGTCGGTCAGCAGCCGTTCGGCGGCGCGCGGGCCAGCGGGACGAACGACAAGGCGGGATCCATGTGGAACCTCATCCGCTGGGTCTCGCCGCGAACGGTCAAGGAGACGTTCCTCCCGCCGACGGACTACCGCTACCCGTTCCTGGGGCCGGATTCCGACGGGAGGAGCTAGAGAGGGATCGTGTCGACGCCACCGCCGCGGCTGCGACGCGGCCGCGCGTGAGGTGCCGGCGCACCCTCGGCATCCGGAAGAGCGGACCCCGATTCGCACGGGATTCCCGCGCGCCGGGAGACCCCGCGCCGGCGGCGTCCCGATTCCGCGCAGCGTGAGGACGGGGCGGTGCTCGTTCGAGCGCTAGACGGGATCAGCGCCTTCCTCGACCAGCTCGGGTCGGTGAAGCCGCTCCCCGTCGCGCTCGCGGTGCTCGCGCAGATCGGAAAGCTGACGTGCACGAGCCTGGCGTGGCGCGGAGTCCTCGCCGCCGCGTACCCGGACGAGCGCGTCCGCCGCCGCTCGATCACCGGGGCGTACCTGGCGGGGGTGGGCGTCAACGCCCTGATCCCGCTCCGCGCAGGCGACGCCGTGCGTGTCGTCCTCGCCCACCGCGCGATCCCGACGAGCACGTACACGACGGTCGTCTCGAGCTCCCTCGTGCTCTCGATCTTCGACCTGGCGGCGGCAACGTCGCTCCTCGTCTGGGCCGCGCTCACCCAGGACGCGCTCCCCAGGCTCGGCGACCTCCCCGAGCTTCCCCGCTTCGACTTCTCGTGGCTGCTCGAGCACCCGCTCGCCGCGAGCCTGATCCTCGCCGCGCTCGTCATCGCCCTCGCGCTCGTCGGGGTGTGGATCCACGGCCACGTGCTCGACTTCTGGGCGCGCGTCAAGCAGGCGTTCACCGTCGTGCGCCGCCCCCTGCTCTACCTGCGCACGGTCGTGTTCTGGCAAGCGGCGGACTGGACGCTCAGGCTGGTCACGATCTGGTTCCTGCTAGATGCGTTCGGCATCCCGCGGACGCTCCAGAACGCGCTGCTCGTCCAGCTCTCTGCGAGCATCGCGACGGTGCTCCCCCTCACGCCGGCCGGCGTCGGCACGGAGCAGGCCTTCCTGCTCTACGTCTTTCGTGGCGCCGTCCCCAGCTCGCAGCTCCTCGCCTTCAGCGTGGGGCTCAAGCTCGTCACCGTGGGGACGAACGTCGTCGCGGGTTTCACGGCCATCGCCGTGACGCTCCGCACGCTCCGCTACAAGAAGGCCCTCGAGCCTGCCGTCGAGCCGACCCCGGACGCGCGGGAGTAGCGCCGAGCCGCGTCGCCGAAGGGGCGCGTCAGCTCCCGCGCGACCGGACGCTCCGCGCGAGCGGTCGTGCCCACTCAGGAGGGCCCGGCCTTGTGCAGCTGCGCGTAGAGGGCGCGGGCCGTCTTCTGCGGAAGCTTGGGGACGTCCTCGAGCTCCTCCTGCGAGGCCTCGAGGAACCGCTCGACCGACCCGAAGTGCCGGAGGATCGCGCGGCGCCGCACGGGCCCGACGCCGGGAAGGGTCTCGAAGATCGTCTCCATCGAGCGCGTGCCACGCTTGCGCCGGTGGTAGCGGAGCGCGGTGCGATGCGCCTCGTCGCGAATGCGCTGGAGCAGCTGCAGGGCGGGGCTCGAGCGCTCGAGTACGATCGGGGCCGGGATCCCCGGAACGAAGACCTCCTCCTCGCGCTTGGCGAGCGAGATGACCGCCACCCGCGGAAGGTCGAGCTCCTCGATCGCGGTGAGCGCGGCGCCGAGCTGGCCCTTCCCGCCGTCGACGACCACGAGGTTCGGCATCCGGGAGAAGCTCTCGTCGAGCTCGCCTTCTCTCACCCGCGCGAACCGCCGGCTCACGGCCTCGCGCATCGCGCCGACGTCGTCCTGGCCGGCGAGCCCCCGGATCGCGAACGTGCGGTAGTGCGCGTTCTTGGGCCGGCCGTCGACGAAGACGACCATGGACGCGACGACCGACTCACCCTGGATGTTCGAGACGTCGAAGCACTCGATGCGGATGGGCAGGCTCTCGAGGTTGAGCACCTCGCGGAGCTCCTCGAGCGCAGCCAGGCGCCGTGCGCGCGCCGCCTCGCGCTGGATGACGTCGGCCTCGAGGGCGAGGCGCGCGTTCTCGACCGCGAGCTCGACGAGCCTCCGCTTCTCCCCCCGCACCGGCGTCCGCACCTCGACCCGCGATCCTCGCCGCACGGCGAGGAACTCCGCAAGCGGCCCGGTGTCGGCGACGCCTGCTGGCACGAGCACCTCGGGCGGGATCCCGGGGCTCGAGCCGTAGTACTCGACGACGAACGCCTCGAGGATCGACTGCTCGTCCTGGCCGGCCACGTTCTCGAGGTGGAACCCGTAGCGGTCGATCATCTTCCCGTCCCGCAACGGGAAGACCTGAACGGCTGCGCGGCCGTCCTCCACTGCGAGCCCGACGACGTCGACGGTGCCGAGGGCACGCTTCTCGGCCGCCTGTCGCTCCACGAGGTGCCGAATCGCGAAGAGCCGGTTCCGGTAGCGCGCCGCCTCCTCGAAGCGCTCGGCAGCGGCCGCGTCCCGCATGCGCGCTTCGAGCTCGCGCTGGATCGGCTCCGTGTCGCCGGACAGGAACGCGGTGACCCCGTCGATGATCGCCCCGTACTCCTCCTTCGAGATCGCGCCGATGCACGGAGCGAGACAGCGGTCGATGTGGAAGTCGAGGCACGGGATCCCGGAGTGACGTCCGGGGCGCGGGCCCTCGCAGGGACGGAACCGGAAGACGCGATTCAGGACGTCGAGCGTCTCGCGCACCTTCTTCGCGTTGGCGTAGGGTCCGAAGTACACCGTTCCGCGACGATGTCGTTCGCGCGTGAACATGACTCGTGGGTACTCGTCCGCGAGCGTGACGGCGATGTAGGGGAACGACTTGTCGTCGCGCAGCCGAATGTTGAACGGCGGCCGGTGGCGCTTGACGAGGTTCTGCTCGAGATGCAGCGCCTCCGCCTCGTTGCGCGTGACGATGACCTCGACGTCCTCGATGCGCTCGGTCAGCTGCGGAATGCCGAGCCGCGCGTCCGAGCGCTGGAAGTAGGTACGGACGCGCGAGCGGAGCGACTTCGCCTTCCCCACGTAGAGCACCTCGCCCGCCGCGTCGCGGAAGAGGTAGACCCCGGGGCCGCGGGGCAGCGTTCGCAGCATGCCTTCAACGTTTCCACCCATTCGACGGCTAGCGTATCTCCATGCGTCTCGGCATCCTCTCGGCGATCGGCGCCCTCCTCGTCCTCTCCGGGCCGGGGATCGCGACCGCCGGCCCCGGCCTCGTCGTGGGCGCCGTCGAGGACGACGTGCGCGCGTCCTCGCTCGTCGACGCCGAGACGAAGATGGAGCTGTTCCGCCTGACGGGGTTCCGTGCGGTGCGCGTCACGAGCTACTGGAGACCCGGAAACACGGCCCCGAGCGACGACGAGCTGCGAGTCCTCGAGAGCGTCGCCGCCGCGGGCGTGCGGAACGCCGTCCGCGTGTACATCACCGTCATGAGCCCCGGCTCGGCGACCACTCCGCTGACCGACGAGGCCCGCTCCCAGTTCGCGTCCTATGCCGCGACGATCGTGCGCGAGGCGCCCGCCGTGCGCGACGTGATCGTCGGGAACGAGCCGAACCTGAACCGCTTCTGGCTGCCGCAGTTCGGGCTCGACGGCTCGAGCGCGGCGCCGGCCGCCTACCTCCAGCTCCTCGCGACCACGTACGACGCCGTGAAGGCGGTCTCGCCGGCGGTGCGCGTCTACGGCGGAGCGGTGTCGCCGCGGGGAACCGATCGTCCGGACGGCGTGCGCCCCACGCACTCCCCGACGACGTTCATCCAGGCCATGGGCTCGGCCTACCGGGCGAGCGGGCGCGAGAGGCCGGTGATGGATGCATTCGTGATCCACGTGTACGGCGACAACTCGAGCACTGCGCCGACGGTCGCGCATCCCCTCACGACGACGATCGGGGTGGCCGACTACGACAAGATCGTCCGCCTCCTCGGAGAGGCGTTCGACGGCACCGGACAGCCGGGCTCCACCCTCCCGATCCTGTACGGCGAATACGGCGTCGAGACGCAGATTCCCCCGAGCAAGGCGAGCCTCTACACCGGCACCGAGCCGTCCACCACCAAGCCCGTCTCGGAGGAGACGCAGGCGGAGTACTACCGGCAGGCGCTCGCGCTCGCGTTCTGCCAGCCGAACGTCGAGGGCATGCTGCTCTTCCTCGAGCGCGACGAGCGCTCGCTCGCGACGTGGCAGTCGGGGGTTCTCTACGCGGACGGCACGCCGAAGACGAGCCGCCCCGCCGTCACCGAGGCGCTCGACCGGACGACCGGCGGCTCGATCACGCGCTGTCCCGGCGTCCAGCTCCCCGTACGCCCAACCCTGCTGCGCTTCGGAACCCGGTCGGCAGCGCGACGAGGGCTCTTCCGCGTCACCTTCACGTGCGACCTCGACTGCCGCTACTGGGTGCGGCTCGAGAACGCCGTAACGCACGCGACGAAGCTTGCGGCCAAGGGGAGCGCCGAGGTCGGACAGCTCGTTCAGGTCGACCTCGGCTCGCGACGGCTCGCACGCGGCTCGTACCGGTACACCCTCCGTCTCGTCCATCCGGTGAACCCCGCTCCGCCGACGCTGCGTCAGGGTCGGGCGTTCGCGCTTCCCTGACCTCGCAGCCTGCTCAGTACCGGTGCTCGAGGCGCCAGACGCGGACGGCGACGTACCCGCAGGCGGCGAGCACGACGATGAACGCGAACGCGTCCGGGCCCGACGGCCGGAGGCCGATGAACATCCCGACGTCGACCACGGCGAGCACGAGCGCGGCGTAGAAGAGCCTGCGATTCCAGTCGCGCCACGCCTCGAGGTCGCCGCGCCGCTCCCGCCAGACGAGGAACAGGAAGAACGCAACGGCGAGAAGGAACGCGATCTGGAGGATGCCGCCGACGGTCGCGAGCACCGGCTCCAGCGAGAGCACCACCACGACGACCGCGATCAGCGCCACGATCCCGAGTCCGCGCACCAGCGGCGGGATCCGGATCCAGAGCCGTCTCACGAGCCCGTCATGAACGCGCGCCCGGCGAGTGCCGCGGCGAGGAGCGTCGTCCCCGCGAACCAGAGGAGCCGCCGCGGCCCGGCCGCCGGAGCGTAGAACCAGGGCGACAGCACGACCCCGAGCGCGATCGCCCCGTACGAGTAGTGGAGCTTGTCGGGCGCGCGATGCCCGTCCGAGAGGAGCAAGAGTCCCACCGCCGCCTGCGCGATGAGCAGCGTCTGAGCCAGGGCGAGCCCGTGCGTCACGAACACGCCTCCGCCGGTGCCGCGCCGGTACGCGACGAGGCCGAGCACGGCCGCAGCGATGCAGATCGCGATCACGGCGACGCCGAGAGCCTCGTGCACCGACACCATCGGCCGCACCCTACCGAGGAGCGAGGCGTTCTCTTGACGCCGCCTCGTCCCCGCCCACTACAGTGCGCTGCCATGAGCGACGTCGGAGAGCTGCGCGTCACGCTGACGGTCGACGACTTCGACGTCGCCGTCGCCTTCTATCGGGACGCCCTGGGACTCGAGCAGCTCGCCGACTGGAGCGGCGCACAGGGGCGCGTCGTTCTTCTAGAAGCGGGCCGCGCAACCCTCGAGCTCTTCGACGAGCCACAGGCGGCGCTGGTCGACGAGATCGAGGCGGGACGCCGCGTGTCGGGGAAGGTTCGGCTCGCGCTGGAGGTCGCGGGCAGCGAGGCGACGGCGCGCGAGCTCGTCGCAGCGGGAGCCCAGCAGATCGGGTCGACCGTCACCACGCCGTGGGGCGATCGCAATACGCGTGTCCAGGCACCCGACGGCATGCAGCTGACCCTCTTCTCACCAGCCCCCGTCGAGCCGTGATCGAAGAGGGCAACCCGGCCCCGTCCTTTACGTTGCCCGGCGACTCAGGGGAGGAGGTCTCGCTCGAGTCGTTCCGTGGCCGGCCCGTCGTCCTCTATTTCTATCCCAAGGACGACACGCCCGGCTGCACGGCGCAGGCATGCGGGATTCGTGATGTCTGGGACGAGTTCCAGCGCAGGGGCGCCGTCGTGTTGGGCGTGAGCCCGGACAGCCCGCGCACGCACGGGAGGTTCAGGGAGAAGTACGGCCTGCCGTTCACGCTCCTCTCCGACGAGCAGCACGAGGTCGCCGAGCTCTACGGCACCTGGGTGGAGAAGCGTATGTACGGCAAGACGTACATGGGCGTCGAGCGCTCGACCTTCGTGATCGACGGCGACGGGAACGTCGTCCGCGTTCTGCGAAAGGTCAAGCCTGCGGATCACGCCGCCGACGTCCTGGCAGCGCTGTAGTCCCACAATCGAAGGCATCGACCGGAATCCGCGACGGCGTCGCGGTGAAACCTACGACGAGGACGCGGCGAGGCGGTGGTCGGTGCGGGGCCCGACGATCGTGCGCCAGAGGACGATCAGCGCGAGCGCGAGTGAGGCGAAGGTCGCCAGAGGGCCGACGAGGGCGTGGTACGCCGACATCGTGTGCGTGTAGTCCTCGTCGCGGGCCACCTCGTAGACCAGCACGCCCATCACGAACGCGCCGGCGGCGGCCACGCCACGGACGGCGAGGCTCCGAGCCAGGACGGTCGCGACGACGATGCACACGGCCAGGCCGAGGACGAGCACGGGGAGGAGAACTTCCCTCGCCGCGGTGGCGAACCACCAGCCCAGGCCGAGGATCGACGTGATCCGGAGCAGGTTGAGCGTCACGAACAGCGCGACCCCGAGCCCTGCTCCCAAGATCCGTCGCAGCGGAGGGCCGGGCAGCAGGAGCAGCGCCACCGCGGCGATGCCGAGCGCACCGGCAGCGCTCGAGCACGAGCCGGTGACCATCGCGTAGACGTCGAACGTGTCTCCCGCCTGGACGAACAGCCGTCCGGGTTCCCCCCGGGACACGTCCATGCCGAGGAGTTCGAGGAGCGCGCCCGTGATCCACGCGTCGAATGCCGCGAAGGAGTGGTCGAGGAGCAGGTACCCGCCGAAGACGACGGCGATCGTCAAGACGGCACGCACCGAGAGCGAGCGGATGACGAGACTAGCGCTCATGCGGTCTCCTCGGCCACCCGGCGCGTCTTCGCCCATCCGGCGCGACCGGCCCGGATGCGCGCCACGCCGCGCCATGCTGCAAGCAGGTTGACGTAGCCGTACAAGACCTGGATGTGCGCGAACGCGACGGCGCGAGCCCGTCCGTAGCCGGCACGGCTGGCGTACAGGAGCCCGAGGATGGTGGGCGGAAGGAAGGTGAGCAGGTACCAGAAGGCGAGGTAGAAGCTCGTCTGCACCTCGACGCCGTCGAGCGAGACGACCGTCTGGGTCGCCACCAGCGAGACGACGTAGACGATCGCGAGCGTGAACGCGATCGACCAGGGCAGCATCACGAAGGCCGATGCATCGGCGCAGTGCAGACCTTCCGGGTAGAGCCTCTGCGCGTCCTGTCCGTCCTCGGCACCCGCCCGGAGGCGATCAAGATGGCGCCCGTCGTCCGCGAGCTTGCGGACCGGCCCGGAGTCGTTTCCCGGGTCTGCGTGACGGGGCAGCATCGGGAGATGCTCGACGACGTGCTCGCTCTCTTCCGGATCGACCCGGACCACGACCTCGACGTCATGCGGCCGGGCCAGACGCTCCATGGAGCCTCCGCCCAGATCCTCCTCGGCCTGGAGGCTGTGCTCGAGCGGGAGCGCCCGGACTGGGTGCTCGTCCAGGGTGACACGACCACTGCGGCGATCGGCGCCGTGGCGGCGTTCTATGCCGGTGTCCGCATCGCCCACGTCGAAGCCGGGCTCCGCTCCAACACGCCCCGCGAGCCGTTCCCGGAAGAGGCGAACCGCCGGATCGCAGCCGCCGTCACCGATCTGCACTTCGCCCCCACCGCGCGCGCACGCCGCAACCTCCTGCGGGAGGGCGTTCCGGCCGAAGCGATCGCCGTGACCGGCAACCCGGTGATCGATGCGTTGCGAATCGCTCGCGATGTGCCGCTGCCTCCCTCCTCGCCCGTGTCGGCGCTCCCGCACGACAGGCGGCTGCTGCTCGTGACCGTCCATCGGCGGGAGAGCATCGGAGCTCCCCTCGTCGCCGTCTGCGAGGCGCTCGACGAGCTCACTCGTCGACTCCCCGACATCGGCGTCGTGTTCCCCGTCCATCCGAATCCCCCGGTGCGGAGGATCGTCCGCGCGGTGCTGGCCGACAACCCGGCCGTCACCCTCCTCGAGCCTCTGGGCTACCGCGAGATCGTGTCGCTCCTCGACCGCTGCGAGATCGTCCTGACCGACTCGGGTGGCCTCCAGGAGGAGGCTCCTGCGCTCGGCCGGCCCGTGCTGGTGCTGCGGAGCGTCACCGAGCGCGCGGAGGGGGTCGAAGCCGGCACGGTTCGCCTCATCGGCACCGCGACCGAGCGGATCGTCCACGAGGTGACGACGCTCCTGGGGTCGCCGGGAGAGGTCGCGATGATGTCCCAGGTGGTCAACCCGTACGGCGACGGGCAGGCCGCGCACCGGATCGTCTCGCGGCTCCTCGGTCAGGAGATCGACGAGTGGCTGCCCGGGCAGCCGGAGCGGCGAGCGCTCGTGTCGCCGCGCGCGAACGTCGGGCCGCTCGGAGCGGCGGCGAAGCCCGCGCTCACGCTCTCGCCGCCGATCATCTGAGTGGCTGATCGCATCTCGGGGGGCGCTCGGGGCGGGCATGCCTCGCTCGGCGCACCGTCACGCGGAGACCGAGGATCGCGACGACCTGTCGAAGCGCGGCCCGGGCGCCGTCGTCACAATGGACGCGAGGGAAATGCGGATGAGAGGACTTGAACCTCCACGCCCTTACGGGCACACGGACCTGAACCGTGCGCGTCTACCAATTCCGCCACATCCGCGCGGCCAGAGGATTCTAGCTCCGGGTCGTCTCACTCCTCGATGACCCGAGTCGCCGCGATCCTCGTTGCGCTCGTCGCGCTCCTCTCCGTCCGAGCGGGCGAGCAGCTGCCCGCTGCCGCCGACGGCGGCGACGCGGAGGTCGTCGTGCTGCTGCGGTCACCCGCGCTCGCCCTGGCCCCGGACGCCGTGCAGCGGCTCGCCGACGAGCAGCGCGCGTTTCGCCGCGAGCTGGCGCGCGCGGTGCCGGACGCACGCGTCGAGTGGCGCTACCGACTGGTCGCGAACGGCTTCTCGCTCACGCTTCCGAGGGCCGAGGTACCGCGCCTGGGGGCGCTCGCCGGCGTGCGCGACGTTCTCCCCGCGGCGAGCTACGGCCCACAGCTCGACACGACGCCGCGCCAGATCGGCGCCCCCGCGCTCTGGGGTCCGAAGCTCGACTCGGCAGGGCAGGGCGTCAAGGTCGGGATCATCGACAGCGGCGTCAACCCGGCGCATCCGTTCTTCGACCCCACGGGGTACACGATGCCGCCCGGGTTCCCGAAGGGTCAGACGAGGTTCACGACGGCCAAGGTGATCGTCGCCCGCGTGTTTGCGCCGAGGAGCGCGACCGCCCCGAGCGCGCGGGTCGCGTTCAGCGAGGACGACTCCAGCCACGGTACGCATGTCGCCGGAATCGCGGCCGGGAACCCGGGCACCCGTGGCGGCGGCCGCGTCCTCTCCGGCGTTGCCCCGCGCGCGTACATCGGGAACTACAAGGTGTTCGTCGAGACCGACTCCGGCATCAGCCCGAACGCCAACTCGCCGGCGATCGTGGCCGCGATCGAGGCGGCGGTCGCCGACGGAATGGACGTGATCAACTTCTCGGGCGGAGAGCCGGAGATCGAGCCGAGCCGGGACATCGTCGCCCGCGCCCTGGACGCGGCCGCGGCCGCGGGCGTCGTGCCGGTCGTCGCGGCTGGGAACGACTACGACAACTTCGGCGCCGGGTCGGTGTCGTCTCCCGCGAACTCGGCCCGCGCGATCAGCGTCGCGGCGGTCGAGACGACCGGCATCCCACCCTCGAGCACGCACGCAGAGTTCTCGTCGGTCGGGCCGACGACCATCTCTCTCAGGCTCAAGCCGGACGTCTCGGCTCCGGGCGTCGGCGTGCTCTCGTCGGTGATCGACGGCTGGGCGTCCTTCGACGGCACCAGCATGGCGGCGCCGCACGTGGCCGGAGGTGCTGCGCTGTTGCGTCAACGCCACCCGGACTGGACGGTCGACGAGATCAAGTCCGCGCTCGTCCAGTCCGGCTCGGACGCGACCACGGAGAACGGCGTCGTCCTCACGCCGCAGTTCCAGGGGGGTGGCGTCGTCGACTTGCCACAGGCCGACAGGCCGCTGCTCTTCGCCAGTCCGACAGCGCTGTCGTTCGGCCTCCTCCGAGCGGGTGGCAGCACGAGCGGCTCGATCGCGCTCGAGGACGCGGACGGTGGCACAGGCGCCTGGGTGGTGAACGTCGCACGGTCGGCGGAATCCTCCGGCAGCGGCAGCCTGACCCTGCCGGCGAGCGTCGAGGTCCCGGGGATGCTCTCGTACGAAGTGACGGTGCCCGCGGGCGCGAAGCGCGGCGACCTCGCGGGGTACATCGAGCTCCGTCGCGGCACGGACGTCAGACGCGTGCCGTTCTGGGGGCGCGTCTCGACGATCGCGCTCGCGACCGAGCGGGCGATCCCGTTGACGCGCCCCGGCGCATACCGCGGCACGACCGCCGCCCAGCCCTCCCGCGTCTTGCGCTATCGGTATCCCGAGGATCCACGCGGCCTCGACGTCACGACGGTCCTCCGCGGACCCGAGCGGCTCTACTCGCTCCGGCTGACCGGGCGCGTGGCCAACTTCGGCATCGTCGTCACAAGCCGTGGCCCGGGCAGCCGCGTCGAGCCGCGTGTCGTGGCCGAGCTGGACGAGAACCGCTTGACCGGGTATGCCGGACTGCCGATCACCGCCAACCCCTACCTGGACCAGTTCGGCGACGGCGTGCTGGCGGCCGGAGCTCTCTCCCCCGCCCCGGGCGAGTACGGGATCGTTCTCGACAGCGGCTCCCGCGCCGGCGCCGGTTCGTTCACGTTCCGGTACTGGGTCGACGACGTGACACCCCCGAGCCTCCGCTTGCGGAAGCGGACGGTCGCCTCGGGAGACGAGCTGAAGGTCGCGGCGACGGACGCCGGTGCGGGTGTCTACCCGGAATCGATCATCGCGTTGATCGACGGCGAGCAGCACCGCGCCAGGTACAGCCGCGGGATCGTGTCGATCGCGACCTCGGCCCTTCGCAGAGGCACGCATCGCCTGCGCCTGCGCGTCTCCGACTATCAGGAGGCGAAGAACACGGAGAACGTCGCCCGCATCCTGCCGAACACACGCTGGCTCACGGCGACGTTCCGCATCCGCTGAGGCGCTCGGTCGAGTCGGCGCAGACATAGCGTCCCCAGAGCGCACACGCTTTCGGGGTACCGCGTCTCGCGCTTCGGCAGCTTCGCGCGACCCCGGGTCTCGCCGAACACGACGAGATTCGAGCCAGCACCTCCGGGAACGGCCTGAGCGTGAACTGGACCGCCTAGCGCTCGTCCGGGCTTTCTACCGATGCTCTTCGGGCAGCGTCTTGGGACGATCGACGTGTCTGAAGCTGCACGCCTGTCGCGTGCGCAAGAGGAGGGTGGAAATGAGACAGCGACCGCTTCTCGTCGCTGCGGCCCTGCTGATCGTGGCACTTTTCGCGATCCCGCTCACGGCCGGAGCGACGCCACCAGAGCCGGTCTTGATCACGCTCGATGAGACCTTCACCGGCACGGGCGTGGTCGGAAACTTCACCGCCACAGGTGGAGGTGTGTTCGACTCGACCCCCGGCACGATCGCGAGCGTCTCGTACAAGCCCGTGGGGTTCTCGCCGTCGCCGGATCACGTGGTCGTCTACACGGCCACCGATGAGTACACGACCGCTGACGGCTCGTTCCTCGTCCGTTTCGAGGGGAGTTGCGCCGTCATCGGTTTCGACGATGCCACCAACGTCGTCACCTTGGCGTGCGGCGGCAACTGGCAGGTGAACGGCGGAACCGGCGGCTACGCGCGGCTCAAGGGCACGGGGAAGTTCAGCGAGACGCAGTTCATCAACATCCTCGACGGAACCGGGTCCGGGACGCTGGAATCGACCGGACGCATGCATACCGACTGATCTCGAAGGCTCGGGCCGGCGCGGGGAGTCCCGCTGAGAGCGGAAGGGCGGTCGCGACCGCCCTTCCGTCTCGCACGCTCCTCGTGTCCCAACAGCCAGCCCTGTCCTCTTGGTCGTGTTCGAGCATCTGCTCGACGCGGCCGAGCCCGTCAGGCAGCGCCTCTACCGAGCGCACCTGACCGGTGCGCTTCCGAGCTCGCGAGACGCCTCGGTTCGGCGAACTGCGGACGGCTCAGGTCTTGCGGTCGTGCTCCTCGATCGTCGGGAGCGCGTCGAGGTCTCGCTGGACGGAGCGGATGAACTCCTCGTTCTCGTCGTCGGCCGTGATCACGCGGAACTGCTTCTTGCGCCGCTCCCGCTCGCGCTCGCGACGCCCGCGGGCTCCGAATCGCCGCTCCAGGCGCGGCCACTCGACCGCAACGACGAGTGCGGCCGCCACGAGGAGCACGACGAGCCACGGCCAGCTCACGGTCGGATTCTAGGCGAAGTCGGGCACCGATCGGAACGTCCCGACTCGCGCATCGGCTCGCAGCGGGTTCGTGACGTGTCCGCGCTTCGGTCGCAGCCGCGCGGCCTGTCAGCGGCGGCTGGAGCGAAACACCTGCATCGGCAGACTCGCGAGCGGGACACCGCCTTCGGCCGTCACGAGCCAGGTGTCCTGCATGTAGAGGCAGTCCTCGCCGTTCGGCGCGATCGCGTGGGGGTGCATCGAGAAGACCATGTTCTCGGCGAGCTCGGTCTCGACCCCCTCACCGACCTTCGGATGCTCGATCATCGTCATCCCGATGGAGTGGCCGGTGACGTGGCCGAGGTGGTAGCCGCGGTCGGCGAAGCCCCGGGAGACCGCCCGGTGCACGTCGTGGCAGGTCGCGCCCGGCCGCATCGCGCTCGGAGCGACCTCGAAGTACTCGAGGTACGCCTCGAGCATCCGCTCGGTGTCCGGCGACAGCGACGCGTCACGCGCCGCGATCGCGCGCGAGACCTCCACCCAGTGCATCCCGGGACCCGCGACCTCGAGGGACGGCAGCACGAACTCGCCGAGCACCTCCTCGCGGCGCGCGATCTTGAACTCGGGCCGGGCGAAGGTGTCGGTCCCCGTGAGGACCATGTTCATCGTCAGACGCCCGCAGCCCTCGGCCACGAACCACGCCTCGGCCGCGGCCATCACCTCCGCGGCCGATCTCCCGGGCGCGTAGGCCTCGAGGAAGACCTCCAAACCGCGCTCGTTGATGCGCACCGAGTCCCGTACGGACTCGAGCTCGGCATCGCTCTTGACCGCCCGCGCGACGTCGAACTCGACATCGAACGGGACGAGATCGAGCCCTTCGAGCGCCCGGTAGTCGCGGACCGTCAGCACGTAGTCGAGGCCGTAGACGCCGACGCGCCTCCAACTCGCGGCGCGCGCGCGATCGGCGATGTGCTCGCCGGGACGGTCGTGGAAGACCTGCTCGAGCATCGCGGTCCCGTGCTCGCCGACGTAGCGAGCCTCGGTCGGAAACACGACGAAAGCGTCCCCGTCGGCCGGCACGACGACGTAGGCGTAGCGGTGGACGATCTGGAACCCCGACATGTATGTCACCGCGCCCTCGAACCCCGAGTACTCGCTCCCGGAGACCACGAGCGCGTCGAGCTCGTGCTCCGCCATCGCGGCGCGGACATTCGTGTAGCGCCGGTCGAGCTCCGGGGTCAGCGCTGCTGCCATGAGGCCTCCAATCCCTTCACGAGTGCCGTGATCGCGTCGTTGAGGGGCGTCGGCACGCCGAGCTCACGCCCGAAGCGCCCGATCCCGCCGTTCAGGAAGTCGATCTCGGTCGCGCGGCGCGCCTCGACGTCCTGGAGCATGCTCGCCTTGTGGTCGTACGCGACCTCGGGCTTTGCCGCGTGGTCGATGAGCTCCTCGGGGTCGGCGTCGAGCGTGATCCGCTGTGCGGCCGCGACGGCCTTGCCCTCGTCCACGAGCACGCTCACGAGCGCGCGCAGGTCCGGGCGCTCGCACACGCGGCCGTGGGTGAGGCCCGTGAGCGCGCCCACGGGGTTCGTGGCGGCGTTGAAGATGACCTTGCGCCACTGCGCACCGCGTGCGTCGCTGACCGCCCTCGTCGGCATGCCCGCACGCGTACACGCGTCCGCGAGCCGCTCGATCTCCTCGAGCGCCGCCGGCTGCGGCTCGAACGGGCCGAGGGTCGTGTCTCCCTGCACGTCCCACTGCACGACGCCGGGCTCGAGGATCCTGCCCGCCGGGAACGTCGTGCCGCGGATGACGCGGGCAACGTGGCGCGCGATGGCCTCCTCGTTGCCGACGCCGTTCTGCACCGAGGCGACCGCACCGTCCGCGAAGGCATGCGCGGTCGCGGCGACCGCCCCCTCGGTGTGCATCGCCTTCGTCGCGACGATCCCGAAGTCGCAGGATGGAAGGTCGGACGCGTCGGTCGTCGCCCGCAGGTGGCCGACCACGTCCCCCGCACCCGTCAGCCGCAGGCCGTTGGCGTTGATCGCATCGACCTGGTCCTGCGAGGCGTCGAACGCCCACACCTCGACGTCCTCGAGCTGCGCCAGGTTCGCCGCGAACAGCGAGCCCACGGCGCCACAGCCCACGACGCAGACCCTCACGTCGTGGCCTTTCTCGAGACACGTGGCAACGAGAACTCCCTCCCGCCGGTGAGGCCGCCCGGCCGGAGGATGAGGACGAGCGCCATGATCGAGCTCACGACGACGATACGCGACCCGTTCGGCAGGTCGACGGTCTGACCGAACAGCGTCATCCCGTCCTCCATCTCCCCGACGAACGAGTCGAGCCCGCTCACGAAGAGAGCACCCACGACCGCTCCCAGGAGGCTCGTCGTCCCGCCGATCACGAGCATCGCCAGCGTGATGAACGTCAGGTCGAGGTAGACCGCATCGACGTTGATCGGGATGAAGTGGATGTAGAGGCCGCCGGCGAACCCGATGAGGAATCCGGAGAGCCCGAAAGCCCACAGCCTTTGCCGGTAGATCGAAACGCCGACTGCGCGCGCGGCGGCGGGATCCTCGCGCGTCGCCCGCAGCTGACGCCCAAGGCGGCTGCGCTGGTACGCGAATGCCGCGGCGATGACCAGGAGTGCGCCGATCGTCGCCTGGAGGAGGTCGGTCGTCTCGGGCACGGAGGAGAACACGTTCAGCCCGGGGCCGACCTTCTCGTAGTAGCGGAGGAAGTTGTTCGTGATGCCGAGGACGGCGAAGGTCGCGATCCCTGCCGCGAGACCCGAGAGCCGCATGAGCGGGAGCCCGACGACGAGCGCGAACACGCCCCCGACGGCGGCTGCGATCAGGAGCGACGGGATGTTGCCAACGGTCGTCGAGCTGAGGAAGTCCCAGAGGTAGGGCATCGTGGCCGGCTTCTCGGACTCGGGGATGGAGAGGACGCCGGCGGCCCACACGCCGACGGCGAAGAAGCTGATGTGCCCGAACGAGAGGACGCCCGAGTTGCCGACGAAGACGTAGAGCGCGACCACGGTCGAGACGTAGATGAGTGCCGTGATGAAGTAGATCTCGTTCGTCTGCGAGACCAGCGCGCCCAGGAGCGCCGTCGCGACGACGAGCGCGGCGGGCACCAAAAGCTCCGCGGCTGTGCGCGCGGCTCTCATACGCGCTCCACCAGACCGCGGCTGCGCGTGAAGAGCCCATCCGGTCGCAGGAGCAGAACGAGGATGACGAGGCCGAAGAGGAACGAAGGCAGGTACTGGCTCTGGCTCGACGGCAGAGCGCCGCCCAGGAGCCCCGACACGTAGCCGATCAGGAAGCCGCCGAGGGTCGCCGAGACGAGTCGAGTCATTCCGCCGACGACGACACCCGCGAGCACGAGGATGGTCTCCTGAAGCCCGTACGTGGGCGTCACCGTCGGGTACTGGACCGTGAGCATCACGGCGACCAGAGCAGCGAGCGCCCCGGCGATGAGCACCGAGACGACGCTGACCATGTTCGCCCGCACGCCGAGCAGGCGCGCCGTCGACGAGTCGATCGCGGCCGCGCGCATATGGAGGCCGATCGAGGTGCGGCCGAGGAGCAGGACGAGCAGGACGAGGCAGATGGCGGCAACGACGATCGCAGCGATGGTGATCTTCCGGATGTCGACACCGCCCACGGACACCGGCCGGTTGAGCTCGACGAGCGAGGTCGCGGTCTTCCCGAGCGGGCCGAACCAGAGAAGCGCGATCGACTGCAGGAGGAACGAGACCGCGAACGTCGCGATGAGCATGACCGCCGCCGACTGCGTGCGAAGCGGGCGGAAGACGACGCGCTCCATGGCGAGAGAGAGCGCGAGGACGACCGCGAAGCAGAGCGCGATCCCCGCAGCCACGGGCCAGTCGCGCTCGGACGCGAAGGCGAGCGCGAACGCCCCGGCCATGATGAGCTGGCCGTAGGCGAAGTTCACGAGCCGCATCACGCCGAAGACGAGGCCGATGCCGACGGCCATCAGGGCAAAGATCGCTCCGAGCCCGATCGCGTCGACCTGAACCTGAAGGTCGAGCGCGTCGCGCGCGAAGTTGCCGAGGCCGCTCGCAACGAGCATGCTCACGAGAGGTAGGCGGCGACCATGCGCTCGGTGTCGGCCGCGTCGTCGGGGGTCAGGGTCAGGCGGAGCGCGCCGCCCGCAAGCACGTGCGTCCTGTCCGCGAGTGCCACGGTCCTCTGCGCGCGCTGCTCGACCAGGAGGATTCCCAGCCCACGCTCCTTGACCGTCTGAAGCGTCGAGAAGACGAGGTCGACGACGGTCGGGGCGAGACCGAGCGACGGCTCGTCGAGGAGGAGGACCGATGGACGGGCAACGAGCGCACGGGCGATCGCGAGCTGCTGCTGCTGACCGCCCGAGAGCGCTCCCGCATGCCGGTTCCGGAACTCGTCCACGATCGGGAAGAGCTCGGCGACGGCTGCGAGGTCCTCCTCCGAGCCTTCGCGGCTCGGACGCCCGGCCAGTCCCAGGCGGAGGTTCTCCTCGACGGTGAGCTCGGCGAAGAGCCGGCGCCCCTCGGGGACGAGCGCGATCCCGCTGCGGGCGATCGTCTCCGGCGGCCTTCCCCGGAGTGGGCGGCCGTCGAGGAGGACGTCCCCTCCCCTCGCGGCGACGAGGCCCATGATCGCGTGCAGGGTGGTCGACTTGCCGGCACCGTTCGGACCGATGAGCCCCACGATCTCGCCGGGCCCGACCGTGAGCGAGAGGCCGGAGACCGCGGGCACGCCTCCGTAGGCGACCTCGAGCGCCTTCACCTCGAGCAGGCTCACGCACTCTCCTCGTGAACGGCGCTCTCGCCGAGGTATGCCGCAGCCACGTCGAGGTTCGCTCGGATCTCCTCGGGCGTGCCTTCTGCCAGGGTCGTCCCCTGGTCGAGCACCTGGATCCGGTCGCAGACCTCCATGATCAGCGCCATGTTGTGGTCGATCAGGAGCACGCCGGCATCGTGCTCGTCTCGCACCGACCGCACGACGGCGGCGAACGCGGGCACCTCCGCTTCGGGGAGCCCGGCCGCAGGCTCGTCCATCAGCACGAACCGCGGATCCGTTGCGAGCGCCCTCGCGACGCCAAGGCGGCGCTCGTCACCGTGCGGAAGCGAGCCCGCAGCGGCATCCGCGTAGGAACGGAGATGGAGCGAGTCCAGGAGCCCGTCCGCCCGGCGCCGGGCCTCCCGCGGGCTCGCGCCGACGCCGAGTGCTGCGACCTCCACGTTCTCCCGCACCGTGAGCCCTCGGAACGAGCGGCTGTGCTGGAACGTCCTCGAGAGCCCCGCGCGGCCTCGACGGTGCGGCTTCCAGCGGGTCACGTCGCGCCCTTCGAGCTCGATTGTCCCCTCGTCGGGAAAGTCGAAGCCGGTGAGCACGTTGACGAGAGTCGACTTCCCCGCCCCGTTCGGGCCGATGAGGCCCACGACTTCGTGCCGGTGCAGCTCGAGCGTCACCCCGCGGAGGGCCTGAAGACCGTCGAAGGAGCGCGAGACACCGGCGGCCCGGAGCGAGGCTCCGGACCGCCGTGTCTGCTCGGGCTGGGAATCGGCCAAAGCCGCCTACGAGATCTTCGGGACGACCTTCGCCTTGATTACGCCGATCGTCTTCGGCGTGTTGTTCTGCACTCGGATGACGCGATACGTCCGGCCGAACACTTCGTGGAGCTTTGGAGTGAAGCTCACCAGCCCTGAGATCGTGGGCACGTTCTTGAACTTCTCCATCTGCGCCGCCAAAGCGAGGCCTTTCGTCGATCCGCCTGCCCGATCGAGTGCGAGCACAATGCCCTCGATCGCCGTGGGGCCTGTCACGTAGGCGCCGGTCGACCCCGCCTTCGCGATCTGCTTCGCGTAGCGCTTCTGAAGGGCGCGAACCGCAGGCACCGGGTCGTCACCGAAGGCCGAGGCGAAGGTCACGTAGTAGTAGTTCGAGACCTTCGGATCAGTTGGATACCAGTAGTTCCCGTCACCCGCCCACGAGTTGAGGATGGGCGTGTTGTTCCCGGCCGTCCGGATGGCCGTCATGATCGCCACCTGAGCGCCGAACGGCGGCGCGGTCGACGTGACGATGACGTCCGCCTGCTTGGCGTTCAGCCTCGTGGCCGTGTTCTGCCACGACGCCGGGTTGCCGCCGAGCGACTGGTACGACTCCTCGGTTACGATCTTGCCGCCCAGTTGCGTGAAGCGGGCCTTGAACGCGGCTACGACGTCCCGGAAGTACACGATCACCGTGTCCGTCGCGAGGGACGCCGTGCGCCAACCTCGCTTCCAGGCGAACTCCGCCATCGCAGAGCCCTCGTCCTGCGCGGCGTTCCCGAATGAGAACGCGAGCCGACCCTTCGTCCCGAAGCGCTTCGGGCCCATCTGATCGGTTCCGATGCAGGCGGCGATAGTGAGCTTCCCGCGGTCGATGGCGTACTGGACGACCGGCGCAGCGAGGTCGACGTCGCAGGTCGTCATCACGATGTCGGAGCCTTGGCTCACGAGCTTCGCAGCGCACGCCTTGGCGATCGCCGGCTTGTTGCCCTGGGTGTTGCAGGTCAGGAGCTTGATCTTGTACTTGCCGTCCTTGTTCACCTGCTTGATCTTCTCCTGCGCGGTGACGAGCGCCGGACCGTCGTAGCCGGCCATCGGCCCGATGCCGTCGTACGCCCAGCCGATCGTGACCGGGATTGCCCGCTGCTGTGCCGCGGTCCCGGCCGTCACGATCGCCGCCGCCACGACGGCCGGGGCGGCCAGGATGAGCGCCGCCCTTCCTACCTTCGTCATGCCTTCCCTCCTGTCGATTCCTGCATGGATGCCTGCCACGATGCTTCCTTGCCCCTGACGAGACCGTAGAGGAGCGTGTGGAGTGGGACGGGGACGTCGTGCCGCCTCGCTTCGCGAACGAGCGACCCCGTGATGAGCTCGATCTCGGTCTCACGGTGCGCCTCGACGTCCTCGAGCATCGAGGGGTAGTGTGCGGAGCCGCGCCTCGTCGCGAGGACGTTCATCTCCCACGGGTCGTCGTGGAGCTCGATGCCGGCAGCCGTCGCGACCGCCTTGCCCTCGTCCACGAGCCCGTGCACGAGGTGGCCGAGGTCGCTCGGCTCGTCCTCCTCCGCGAAGTGGACGTCATGGGGAAGCCCGGTGAGCGCGGCCACCGGGTTGACGGCCGCGTTGAAGATCAGCTTCGACCACTGTGCGGGACGGAGGTCGGGGAGCGCCTCCGCCTTGAGCCCCGAGGCCACGATCGTCGCCGCGATGTCTTCGACGGTCTCGAATGGCGTGTCCTCGTACGGCCCGAGCCAGGTCTCGGTGTCGAGGATGTACTCGACGTGCGTGTCCGAGTGACGCGTGCCGCTCATGAAGGTCACTCCGCTGACGACGGGCCAGTCGCCGTGGCGCCGGACGACCTCCTCGGCGCCGATCCCGTTGAGGACAGTGACGACCGTCGCGCCGGGGAAGCGCCCGTCGAGAGCCTCGGCCGCCGCTTCGAGCCCTGACGCCTTCGTCGCGACGATCGCCACGTCGAAGGGCTGCAGCTCGTCCGCGTCGGCCGCCGCCGTGACACGCGCGAGGTACTCGGTCTTCCCGCTGATGCGGAGCCCCTCGCGATTCAGGGCGTCCGCATGCTCTTGCCTGCGCGTGAGCACGGAGACGTCGCAGACCCTCGCGAGATGACCCGCGAACAGGCTCCCGATGACTCCAGCCCCGACGATGCAGACCCGTTCCACGGCGTCGCGCGAGTATCTCAGCGCGCTGACATGTCAGTCAACCTGTCTGGCGCAGAACCGAGATCCGCTGACGCGCGGATCTCGGTTCGCGCAAGATCCCTGAAGACGCCGCGCTTCGCGCGGCTGTCGCGGAGTCAGCTCGACCGCTGCCTCAATCGGCCGGCGAGCCGCCGGAACTCCGCGTCGGTGACGAGTCCGCGCTTCTTCGTGCCCGTACGCTTGACGGCCTCGAGCAGGGCCGGGTGGGCGTCCTCGGGCACGTCGAGGCCGAGCTCGGCGACCTTGATCCGGATCGAGTCGATCCCGCTCTTCTTCCCGAGCACGATCCCCCGCGTCGCACCCACGAGCTCGGAGGAGTACGGCTCGATCGCGGGGGGGTCGTGGAACTGCGCCGCGACCGCGCCGGACTCGCGCGTGAACAGGTTGTCCCCCGTGATTGGCTTCCAGGGGGGGAGCGCCGTGCCGGAGAGATCCTGGACGAGCGCGGCGAGCTCACGGGCCCTTTCGAGCCTGAGCCGCGTCGGGATCCCGTAGAGCGCCTCGAGCGCGAGGGCGATCTCGACGAGATCCGCGTTGCCGGCTCGCTCCCCCATGCCGTTCACCGTTCCCTGCACCCACGTCGCCCCGGCTTGGACCGCGGCCACGGCGGCAGCCGTGGCCAGCCCGAAGTCGTCGTGGCCGTGCCAGTGGATCGGGATCTCATGCCCGAGGCGCTCCGAGATCTCGCCGACGAGGAATGCGGCCGCCTCGGGGGTGGCAATGCCGAGGGTGTCCACGACGACGACCTCCTGCGCGCCGGCGTCGACCGCGCCCTCGTATGCGCGCCGGACGAAGTCGACGTCGGCTCGCGTCGAGTCGACGCCGAAGAACGCCACGCGGATGCCCTGCTCCGCCGCGAGGGAGACGGCCGAGCGGATCCGCTCGAGCATCTTCTCGCGCGAGACGCCGAGCGCGGCGAGCTTCCCGTCGGAGATGGGGCTCTCGATGACCGAGGCCTGGAGGCCGAGCTCGACGAGCGCCTCCACGTCCGCCTGGACGGCGCGGGAGAAGCCCCAGATCTCGGCGTCGAGACCCGCCTCGAGGATGAGCGCGATCGCGCGCGCGTCGTCTTCCGACACGCGCGGGAAGCCGGCCTCGATGCGGTCGATGCCGGCCTCCGAGAGTGCCTGTGCAATCTCCAGCTTCTGCTCCGGGTCGAGCACGACGCCGACCGTCTGCTCACCGTCTCTGAGCGTCGTGTCGTAGAGACCGATGGTGACGCGCGGCTGCGGCTCGAGCGCCTTCGCGTTGAGGTCACCTGTCCACAGCTTCGAGCGATCGAGGGTCACCGGCGAACCACTTTGCAACAGTCTGTTGCTTCCGTTGCCAGAGGCATCGCGGGGACTATCGCATTCCCTGCGGGATACTCCACTCGTGATCTACGAGCCCGAGTTCGAGTCGCTGCCGCGCGAGCGGCTCTGCGCGCTCCAGCTCGACCGACTCCGCGCGCTCGTCGAGCGGGTCAAGCAGCGCGTTCCCCTCTACCGGAGCCGGCTCGTCGACGCCGAGCCCGAGGATCTCGGCAGCCTCGACGACCTGCGCTACCTCCCGTTCACGGGCAAGGACGACCTCCGCGACACGTACCCGCTGGGGATGCTCGCCGTTCCGCGGGAGGAGCTCGCACGGATCCACGCCTCGTCCGGGACGACGGGCAAGCCGACCGTCGTCGCGTACACCGCCCCCGACCTCGAGCTCTTCGCGCGCATGAACGCGCGCGCGCTCGCGATGGGCGGCGCCGAGCCCGGGATGATGCTGCACAACGCCTACGGCTACGGGCTGTTCACAGGCGGGCTCGGCCTCCACGACGGCGGCGAGCGCCTCGGCATGACCGTCGTCCCCGTGTCGGGAGGGATGACCGAGCGGCAGCTCACGCTCGTCCAGGACCTCCGCCCCGACGTGATCGCGTGCACGCCGAGCTACGCGCTCACGCTCGCCGCGGCGTTCGCGGAACGCGGGATCGGCCCGGAGGAGATCAGCCTCCGCTACGCGCTCGTCGGCGCCGAGCCGTGGACCGAGAGCATGCGGCGGGAGATCGACGACGGGCTCGGCGTCCGCTGCACGAACATCTACGGGCTCTCCGAGATCATCGGTCCCGGGGTCTCGAGCGAGTGCGTCGCGGAGCGCTCGGGATCGCACGTGAACGAGGACCACTTCCTCCCGGAGATCGTCGACCCCGAGTCGGGCGAGCCGGTTGCCGAGGGCGAGGAGGGCGTCCTCGTCTTCACGACCCTGACGAAGCAGGCGCTTCCGCTCGTCCGCTACTGGACGGGCGACATCTGCAGCCTCACGTACGCACCCTGCTCGTGCGGCCGCACTCTCGCGCGAATGGGCCAGATCCTCGGTCGGAGCGACGACATGCTCATCATCCGCGGCATCAACGTGTACCCGAGCCAGGTCGGCGCCGTCCTCGGGGGCGTCCCCGAGCTCTCGCCCCATTTCGGGCTCGTCGTCCGGCGCTCGGGGACGCTCGACGAGGTCGAGGTGCTCGCGGAGCCGCGAGCCGACGTCCTGCTCGCCCTCACCGACGAGCGGGCGCGGGAACTGGCCGAGCGCACGGCGTCGCTCATCCGCGACACGATCGGGTGCACCATGCTCGTGACGCTGGTCGGGGCGGGCGAGGCGCCGCGCTCCGAGGGCGGCAAGCTCCAGCGCGTCCGCGACCTCCGGTAGCTACGCGGCGACGATCCCGTCGGGGAAGGGCGAGAGCTTGTCGGCGCCGTCGAGCGTGACGAGGAAGTTGTCCTCGACGCGAAGACCCCCGCCTCCCTCCATATAGCATCCTGGCTCGAGTGCAAGCACCATGCCCGCGCGGATCTCGCCGCCTCCGGCCTGGTGGGCGTACGGCGGCTCGTGGGCGCGCGCGCCGACGCCGTGGCAGACCGGGTGCGACGGCTGCCCGGGGAAGCCCATCGCCTCGATCCCTGCACGGATGCGGCGGTCGAGCTCGGCGAGGCTCGCCCCGGGGCGCGCATACGCGATCGCGTCCTCGTAGACGGCCGTCAGGCCCTGTTCGAGCTCTCGATAGGCGGGCGTGAGCTCCCCCACCACGAGGTTCTTCGTGTGGTCGCACCAGTAGCCGTCGGCGCACACCCAGATCTCGAAGAGCGTCGGCTCGCCCTCGACCACGGGCCGCGCCGTCGTCGCCGTGAAGGTCTTGATTCCCGGGCCCGACCAGACGAGCGAGAAGCCGAGCGCGAGGTCGACCTGCCCCTCCCACCCCGTCCCTTCTCCGTGCACGAAGCCGAGCCACTCGGCGGCGATCTGCGCCTCGCTCATGCCCGCTTCGATGACGAGCCGGCAGTGCTCCATCGCCGCAGCCGCGATCTCGTTCGCGAGCCGCATGCGCTCGAGCTCCTGCGCGGTCTTGAGCGCGCGCGCCTCGGCGAGCAGCGGCGTGGCGTCCGCGACCGCTCCGAAGCCCTCGAACCAGTCGCGCGTGAACGTCGTCGGCTCGCCGACCATCCGGTCCGAGGCCTGGGTTCCGAGTGAGAGCTCGAGGCCGACCGACGCGTGCTCGGTCGCCAGACCGCTCGCGAGCTCGAGGACGCGGGCACCCGGAGGGCGCGGATCGGACGGGTCGTACCCCGCGAAGAGGAGGATGTCGTCCGTCCACGCCGTCCGGTACGCGTCTTCCTCGCTCGCCTCGAGGCAGACCAAGGTGGGGTCGCCCTCGCGCGGGAAGACGCAGGCGTCGTAGCCCTTCATCCCCCAGAAGTTCGTCAGGTAGAGCACGTTGTCTGGAGCCCTCACGACGAGGGCATCGAGGTCGCGCTCGGCCATGAGCGCCTGCACCCGCTCGAGCTTCGCGTCGTCCCGCGGCCAGCTCACCGCAGCGCACCCCCGTCGAGCAGGCTCCTGAACGGCCGAGAGAGCGGCTCGGGGAGGGACTGCTCCTCGAACCAGCCGAGCTCGGAGACCTCGTCGCGGGCGCGAACGCGGGCGTCACCACCCGCGTAGTCGGCTTCGAACCAGAGCACGACGTAGTGTCGCTTCGTGCCGAGGACGTCGCTCGTCGTCCCGACGAACCTGAGCGGCCCCACGACGACGCCCGTGACCGCCTCCGTCTCGCGCACGGCGCAGCGGGCGGGATCCTCGCCGAGGTCGAGGTCGGCGCCGGGCGGCGACCAGATTCCGTTCCCGCGTGCGCCTCGACGGCGCACGAGAAGGAGCTGGCTACCCCGCCGGACGACGCAGCCGACCCCCACGCGCGGTCGCTTCACGCCTCCGCCTCCACCCAGACGGGGCGGCCGCTGCGCGTGACGATGCGGCCTATGCCAGCGCCCGGATAGTGGCCGCAGGCGACGAGGACGTCCCGGTCGAGGAGCTCGGGAACGACGGCCCGTCGCGTCCCGGCGCAACGAGCAGGATCGCCGTCCGAGACGTAGACCCACTCCGGCTCCTGGAGCAGCGCCGGGTGGACGGCCATGTCGGCGATGAGGTCGAGGCGCCGCCCGCCGGAGGTGACGCGCAGCCCGGCATGGCCGGGGTAGTGACCCGGGAGCTCGAGGACGGCCACGCCCGGAGCGATCTCCGCCCCGGGCGCGAGGTGCTCGAAGCGGTCGAGCAGCGGCACGACGCATCGCTGCACGTGCGGGCGCTCGTCCTGCGTCCGCGCGAACGCGAGGGCCTCGCGATGGACGAGATACCGCGCGCGCGGAAAGAACACCGTGCCGTCGCGATCGGTATTCCAGCCGACGTGGTCGATGTGGAGGTGCGTGAGGACGACGACGTCGACGTCGTCGCGGCCGACGCCCTGCGACTCGAGCCCCGCGGGGAGCCCGCCCTCGCTCTCCGCCTCCCAGTCCCACAGGCCCGGCGGGCCGACGCCGGTGTCCACGAGGATCGTCGTCTCCGCAGACCGGACGAGGAAGCACCCGCACGGGAGCAGCCACTCGTCGTCCACGAAGAGCTCGGGGTAGAGCGTGCGGTACGGCGCCCACGCCTCCGACGGCGTCTCCGGGTACAGCTCGGCGAGGCCGCCGAGCCGCCCGACGGCGTCGAGGACGGGCGTGACCTCGATCCCACCGACCCAGACCGACGAGGGCGCCACGGCCGCCGCCCGTCAGAAGGGGAGGAACTGGAGTGGCGAGCGTGCGATGTCGGAGAGATCGACCTCGATCCGGACGTCGGCGTCGTCCGGGAGCTCCGAGCGCAACCGCTCGGCGAGCTCCTCCGCGCGCTCCTCGGTCAGCACGCCGACGGTGACGTAGCGCCAGCGGCGGCGCACCGGGAGTCCCTCGGCGGCAAGCCTGCCAGCGAGCTCGATCGCCTCCCCCCGCCCGGTCGCGTGAACGACCACGTGCCAGTCGTACTCGCCCTCGATCTCGGCCTCGCGCGCCTCGGCGGCCTCCCTCGCGGCGATCTCCGCGGCCTCCTCCTCGCTCGTCGCCGGAAGCGGGATCGAGGCGTCCTCCCAGGCCTCCGCGAGCGGGTGCCAGCGGGTGACGCGGATCTCCGCGGTGAGACCGTCGGCCGCGACCAGCTCGCGAACGAGGCGCTCGGCCTCGCCGGCCTGCGCCTCGTTCGCGGCGTACAGGAACAGCCGGGACTCGTCGCGCGTCACCATCACCTTCGACCCGAGGCGCTCGCGAGCGTCGTCGTCGAGATCGAGCGCCCGCATGCGCTCCTCGGTCGAGTACCCGTGCTCCGGATCCTCGAGCTCGACCTCGACGCGGTACTCCTCGGCCATCGCTGCCGACGCTACCAGCGAACCCGGGGTGGAGCGGGCTCGCCGTGCGCCTCCTGCCAGGAGACGACAGGGTTCCGGAGGACGCCGATCCGCTCGATCTCGGCCTCCATGACGTCGCCGGGCCGCAGGTAGAGCGACCCTGCGTCGGGCGAGAAGCCCGCGACGCCCGAGACCGTCCCCGTCGAGAGCACGTCGCCCGCCGAGTACCCGAGCGGCGAGTAGTGGCTCAGGATCTCCGGGATCGTCACCGACATGCGCCCCGAGTGCGAGGTCTGTCGCTGCTCGCCGTTCACGCGCAGCTCCATCGCGAGGTCGTGCGGGTCGGGGATCTCGTCCGGGGTCACGATCCACGGCCCGAGCGGGCAGAAGGTGTCGATCGCCTTGCAGAAGGAGAAGACGCCGGAGCGCATCTCGCGGCGCTGGATGTCGCGCGCGGTGATGTCGTTGAAGATCACGTACCACCCGATGTAGTCCGCCGCCTCCTCCGGCGAGAACCACGTGCCCGGCTTGCGCAGGACGACCGCCAGCTCGAGCTCGTAGTCGAGCTCCTCGGTCAGGTGCTCGGGATAGACGACGGGCTCGTCCGGACCCACGATCGCGTCCACGTTCTGGAAGAAGACGATCCAGGGCGCGATCTCGTGTGTCCAGCCGACCCGCTTCGACTCCTCCTCGTGCTCGCGGAAGTTCCCTGCCGTGTGGAAGAACTTCTTCGGGACGATGGGTGCGCGGAGCCGTGTGTCCGCGAGGTCGACGCGCTCGCCCGTCTCGTCCGCGCCGCCGCGCTCGAAGTACGCGCGCATGGTCGGGACGTCGAGGACGGCGATCTCCTCACCCTCGAGCACGCCGACGCGTCCGTCGCCGTCTCCGAAGGTCACGAGCCTCACCGTCCCTCCCTTCTCGCGATGCCGACCTCTGCGACGGCGAAGGCCGCCAGTGCGGCGACCGCTGCCCAGAGGATGACCTGACCCAGCCTCTCAGCGTCGAGCTCACCGGCGACGAGCCAGGCGCCGACGACGAGCACCCCGGCGACGTTGACCGCGGCCGTCGACCCGGCGAGCCGCCGGACTCCGGGCCCGCTCGCCCCGCTCCAGAGCAGGTATGCGTACCCGAGGAGCAGCCCGCCGGCGACCTGCGCGTACATCGCGGGCTCAGCGACGGGCAGGCCCAGCGCCTCGTAGAGCGCGTCCCAGCTCGCCGCCAGGAGGAGCAGACCCATCCCGGCATCGAAGAGCGCGTCCGCGCGAAGCCAGGCCGCGGTGCTCACGCGCGCATCTCCGCTCGGCGTCGCGCGGCACGAAGCAGCAGCACGCGCGTCAGGCCGCTGAACGGGCGCACGACGCCCCAGTACCGTGCGAACTTCCGCCGGGCCTGCGGCGAGACCACGTGCACGCGCGTCTCCGTGGTCAGCACCGACCGGTTCCGGTCGAGGCCGACGACGCGGAAGTCCACGACGGCCTTCGCGACATCGGGCTGCGAGTACGAGGTGAACTCGTCCGGCGTGCGAGGGACGTCTGCGGGAAGCCCTCCCCGCAGGCGCCAGAACTGACCGGCGAGCCCGAGGACGAGACCCTCGCCCGGAGCGTCGTCGAGAAGCAGGCCGTGGTCGAGCATCGCGTGGACGACGGGGCGCCGCGCGTCGCCGGCTCCTCGTCCGACACCGCGAAGCCGGAGCAGGATCCGCGCGATGGGGATCTCGGCGAGCGTGACCTCGCGAACGGCGCGGTCGACCCGTCCGGCAGGCGCTGCGATCGCAAGCGCGTGCAGGTCGTGCGCGTCGAACGTCGGCATGAAGTCGTCGAGCGACCTCACGGCTCGACTCCGCACACCTTCGTGGCGGCGCGGGCGTAGACCTCGGCCGTCTTCACGAGGCCGTCGATCTCGAGGTTCTCGCCCTTCACCGTGTCGAGCAGACCGGAGGACGTCCCGTAGTTCACGGTCGCGACGCCGTAGCGCGTCAGCACGGAGGCGTCGGAGAACCAGCGCGTGACGTCGCGCTCGGGCGCCGATCCGAAGACCTCCGCGTGCGCCGCGTCGAGCGCGCCGACGAGCGGGTGCGCCTCGTCGATCTCGGCCCCGGGAGCCGTGACGTAGACCTCGCCCTCGACCCCGTGCTCGGGGAAGCGCGACCCGAGCCAGCGCACCATGTCGAGCACCTCCGCGCGGGCGGTCGCCATCTCCTTCGTCGGCGGCACGCGCACGTCGAGGAAGAGGTCGGTGCGGTGCGGCGTGCGCGAGACGCGCCAGCCGAATCCGCCCTCGATCGCGCCCACGTTGACGATCGCCTTCACCCCGCGGTAGGCGTTGGACGAGTGTTCCTCCCAGACCGGAATCCACTCGAGGACGGCGTCGAGGACGTCGCGCATGCGCACGATCGCGTTCTCGTCGCGCTTTCCCTCGCTGAACGCCGTGTGGACGAACGGCCCGCGGGTCGAGATCCGCACCCAGAGCGAGCCGAAGTGCCCGAGGACGACCTTCGACTCCGTCGGCTCGCCGAGGATGCACATGTCGGCGACCCCGCCGTGAGAGACGAGGTACGTCGAGCCGGCCCCGTAGCCGCGATACTCGGCGCCCTGCGCGTCGCCGTACTGGGTCTTCTCGATCTCCCCGACGACCGCCGCGACCAGCACGTCCCCGCGAAGCCGGACCCCGGCGTCGGCGAGCGCGCGCAGCGACTCCACGTAGCAGGCGAGCGCGCCCTTCATGTTCGAGACTCCGAGCCCGTACAGCCGGCCGTCCTCGACGAAGGCCTGCGGCTGGAACCCCGGCACGTGCCGCAGCCAGGGCTCCTGCCCGGAGTACGACGTGTCCAGGTGCCCGTTGAACATGAGGCTCGGCCCGCCTCCGGTGCCGGCGAGGGTGCCGAGGACGTTGGCGCGACCCTCCTCGACCTGCTGCCACTGCACGCGCAGACCCATGTCGAGGAGCGTGTCGCGCACGAGCTCGGCCATCGCCTCCTCGAAGCCCGTAAAGCTGGGCGTTCCGATGGCCTGCGACGCCCACTCGACGAGGCGGTCGCGGTCGATCCGGATCTCAGCCACGAACGTGCGGGAGCACCTTCTCCCCGAAGAGCCGGATCTGGTCGTGCCGCCGCTCGCCCCAGAGCTCGAGCATCACGTGCGTGCAGCCCGCCTCGCGGTATTCCTCGATCGCCGCGATGCAGTCCTCGGGCGTGCCGGCGATGGGCTTGCAGCGGTCGAGGAGCGCGTCGCTCACCTGCGCCTTCGCCGCGAGCCTGCCACCCTGCTCCATCGCCTCGGCGACGGGCGCGAGCTCTCCCATCTCGATCCCGGCCAGCTCGAGCAGCGCGTCCGCCGAGCCGCGGATGTTCTGGAACTTGTTCGCGAGGTACATGCCGGCGATCTCGCGCGCGCCGTCGCGGCCCGCGTCGCGATCCGACTCGTGGATCGACGCGACCACGGTGCAGCCGATGTCGAGGTCGTCCGGATCGCGTCTGCCCTCCGTGGCCCCCAGCTCGATGTTGCCGCGCGTGTACTTCACGAAGGCGGGCGTCGTGATCGAGGGGGTCAGGCACCCGTCCGCGAGCTCGCCCGCGAGCTCCTGCATCCTGGGCGCGGTCGCGCCCACGTACACCGGCGGCACGTCCCGGGGCGCGAGCGCCTCTGCCTGGAGCCCGGGTACCGATGCGCTCCAGGTGTCTCCCTCGTACTCGAACGGCTCGCCCGAGAGGACTCCGCGCACGATCGTCACGGCGTCCCGCATGGGCCCGAGCGTCTTCGAGGTCTGCGAGCGGATGTTGTTGAGGAAGATCTTCGACGTCCCGAAGCCGAGGAGGAAGCGGTCGGCTCCCGCCGCCTCCTGCACCACCCGCGCGTCCATCGCGACCTGTACCGGGTGGCGCGTGAACGGGGAGATGATCCCCCAGCCGATGGTGAGCCGCTCGGTCTCGCGGGCCATGAGCGCGGAGACGACGGTGGACGAGCGCGCCTCCATCCCGTGCTTGCGCCACCACGGGTAGGCCTCGGCGAGCCAGATCGTGTCCAGGCCCGCCTCGTCCATGACGCGCGCGGACTCGAGCATCTCCTCGAGCGGCTCCATCGTCAACTGCATGACGCCGACCCGGAACGGAGCGGCCATGCCTCTACTCGGCGGCGGCTGCAGCGGTCACGCGCTCCTCGAGCGCGCCCAGCACCTGGGTGACTTGCTGGTTCACGATCGGCTGCAGCACCCGCTGACCCATCGCGCCGACCGGCCCCGCGATCTTGACGTCCGCCTCCCACGCCATCGACGTGCCGCCGTCGGCCTCGGAAAGCGTGAACGAGGTCGTCATGTCCATGAGTGCACCGACCCCCTGCCCTTTCGCCCGCAACGACGCGAACTCGGGTTCGCGCTCCTCCAGCTTCTCGAAGCTCATCGTCATCTTGAGGCCACCGAGCCCGAGCGGCACCTTCACCTTCGCCGTCCAGTGCCTCTCGTCGACGATCTCGAACGACTCGACGCCAGGCATCAGCTTTGCCATCTCGGCCGGATCGTTGATGACCGACCAGACGACCTCGCGCGAGGCCGCCAGCTCCTTCGTCCCCGAGACGATCACTTCGGCGTCACCGAGACGTTCGCCCGCGTCGCGGCGGGATCCTGGAGCATCGACCACACCCGGTGCGGCGGGTTGCAGCTCGTGGAGACGATCGCACCTCCGGCCGCCCGGAGCGCGTCCTGGATCGCCGAGCAGATGCAGTGGATCCCGCCGCCGCCGCCCTCGCCCATCCCCTTCGCGCCGAGCGGCGCCACGGGCGACGGCGACTCCATCGCACCCGTCTTGAGCGGCGGCATGTCCATGGCGTGCGGGACGTGGTAGTCGTAGAAGTTGGCGGTCAGCAGCGTCCCCTCCTCGTCGTAGACGAACTCCTCGTGCAGCGCGGCACCGATCGCGTGCGCGGTCGCGCCGTGCACCTGGCCCTCGACGATCTGCGGGTTGATGCGAACGCCGCAGTCGTCCACGGCGGCGTAGTCGACGATGTCCACCTCACCCGTCTCGGGGTCGATCTCGACGACCGCCGCGTGGATCTGCGTCGCGTACGTGAGCGTCAGCTGGCCCGTCTTGCGCTCCTTGTCCACCATCCCGAAGTAGGGCCGGCAGACGTAGCGGTGATTGAGGGTGGGGTTGAAGTCGGGCGGCAGGAACGCGTTGTTCGCGTTGATGATCGCGCCGAGCGCCATGAACGGAAGCGCCGCCTCCTCGGGGCCGTCCTTGACCCGCGCGAACCCGTCCGCGAGCTCGATCGCCTCCGGCGGCGCCTGGAGGACGGCCGCGGCGAGCTGGATCATCTCCTCGCGCACGAGCTCGGCCGCACCCTTGACGGCGCCGAGCCCCGTGAACGCGAACTGGCTCGCGTACGTCCCCGAGAAGCCGGCGTGCGAGTTGAACCACGTGTCATGGCCGCGGCGGACGTTCACCATGTCGGGCGAGCAGCCGAGGATGTCGGCGACCACCTGCGCGGCGGTCGTCTCGTGGCCCTGCCCTTGCGGGACGGTGCCGAGCGTCACCACGACCTCGCCGAAGATGTCGAGCTTCACGGACGCCGCCTCGTTGTTCCCCGAGAACTGGAGGTCGGGGTTGAGGAGGGTCGACTGCCCGAAGTTGTTCGTGCCCGAGTCGAGCGTCGAGCCGATCCCGAACCCCAGCAGCTTCCCGCGCGCGGCGGCCTCCTGCCTGCGCTCCTCGATCGAGCCGGAGTCGATCAGCTCGAGCGCGATGTCGAGCGCCGCCGCGTAGTCGCCCGAGTCGTAGACGCAGCCGTTCGGCGTCTCGTAGGGCATCTGCTCGGCCTTGACGTAGTTGCGCTTCCGGATCTCCACCGGGTCGAAGCCGAGCTCGGCGGCCACGATGTCGACGATCCGCTCGGTCAGCCAGAGGTGCTGCATCCGCGAGTACCCGCGATTCGGCGACACGGGCGACTTGTTCGTGCACACCTGCGTGAAGTCGACCTTGATGTTGCGCCAGCCGTAGAGGCCGGGCGTCACCTGCGCCCAGATGATGCACCCGAGCGGCTCGTAGCGCGGGAAGGCCCCGCAGTCGTCGAGCGCGCGCACCTTGAACCCGGTCATCGTCCCGTCCGCCATGACGCCGACCTCGACGTCGAGGAACGTGCGCTCGTTCCCGTGCGCGTTGGCGGTGTGCTGATCCGTGCGCCACTCCGTCCACTGCACCGGCCGGCCGAGCTTTCGCGCCAGCAGACACAGGACGACGTACTGCGGATGCAGGCAGATCTTGTTGCCGAAGCCACCGCCGATGTCGTGCGTGACGAAGCGGAGCTTGTCGATGCCGACGCGGAGCGCGGGCGCCATCCAGATCGCCCCCACGCCCGGCATCTGGTGGTTGCAGGTGAGCGTCCACTCGCCCGTCCCCTTGTCGTACTCGACGAGCGCGCCCGCGCACTCGAGCGGCGTCGAGGAGAAGCGGTGGAAGTGGAGCCGCTCGATCCTGACGACGTGATCCGCCTCGGCCAGCGCCTGGTCGACGGCTCCCCACTCGAAGACGCCCGACCACACGACGTTCGAGCCCGCCTCCTCGTGCAGGACGACCTCGTCCTTCAGCGCCTCCTCGGCGTCCGTCAGCACGGGCAAGGGGTCGTACTCGACCTCGATCAGCTCGGCGGCGTCGCGCGCCAGCTCGCGCGTCGCCGCGCAGACGGCGGCGACCGGCTCGCCCATGTGCCGCACACGCCCGACGGCGAGTGCGTAGTCCTTGATCAACCCGCCCGGCTCCACCGACATCTCGAAGAACGGGTCCGTGTGGATCGCGACCTCGTCGCCCGTGATCGTCCCGTAGACACCCTCGAGCTCGAGCGCCTCGGACACGTCGATGGAGATGATCTTCGCGTGCGCGTAGGGCGAGCGCACGAAGTGCACGTACCCCATCCCGTGGCGGCGCACGTCGTCGAAGAACGTCCCCTGCCCCTGAACGAGCCGCTTGTCCTCCTTGCGCGGGATCGACTGCCCGACGAAGCCGCGCTTGAGAGTGGTGGACTCCTCGGTGACCGTGGTCATGCCGAGCCTCCGGCCGCGACGACGGCCTCGACGATGTTCACGTACCCCGTGCAGCGACAGATATTCCCCTGCAGCGCGTAGCGCACCTCGTCTTCGGTCGGGTGCGGGTTTCGCGCGAGCAGCGCCGACGCGCTCATGAGCATCCCCGGCGTGCAGTACCCGCACTGGAGGGCGTGGTGCGCGTTGAACGACTGCTGGAGGGGGGTCAGCTCGCCGTTCGAGGCGAGCCCCTCGACCGTGGTGACCTTCGCGCCGTCCACCTGCACCGCGAGCACCATGCAGCTCTTCACCGGCCGGCCGTCGAGCTGGATCGTGCAGGCGCCGCAGTTGCCGGTGTCGCAGCCAACGTGCGTCCCGGTCAGCCCGAGGTCGTCACGAATGAAGTGGACGAGCAGGCGGCGCGCGGGCACCTCCAGCTCGACCTGCTCTCCGTTGACCTCGAGTGCGACGACGCGGCTGCGTTCCGGTGCGCCCATCTCGCTACGCCCCCTTCCGACGTTCCGCTGCCTGGAGCACGGCCCTCGCCGCGGAGACCTCCGCGAGATGCCGCCGGTAGTCCGCGGAGCCGTGGACGTCCGACGGCGGGTCGAGGGACGCGCCCAGCCCCTCGGCGGCGGCCCGCACGGCCGCCTCGGAGAAGTCGCCACCTGCCAGCCTCTCCTCCATCGCGGTCGCCCGCACGGGGGCCGCCGCGACGCAGCCGAGCGCGACCCGGGCATCGTCCCCGGAGACGGTTGCCGCGGCACACACGATGTACGTGCCGTGCGTGCCGATCGTCAGCCCGGCGAACCCGTCGCCGGCTCCGCTCGACGCCGGGACGCTCACCTTCGTCAGGAGCTCGCCCTCACGTACTGCGGTCATGTACACGCCGAGGAAGAACTCGTCGGCGGAGACCGTGCGCTCGCCGTCCTGCCCCCGGATCGTGAACGTCGCGTCGAGCGCGACGAGGAGTGGCGGCAGGTGATTCGTCGGGTCGTTGACGCAGACGTTCCCCCCGACAGTCCCGCGATTGCGCACCTGCACGTCGGCGATCGTCGCCGCGACCTCCGCCAGGATCGGCCGCGCCACCTCGACCTCGGAGGAGGCCATGAGCTCCGCGTACGTCACCGTCGCGCCGAGCTCGAGTCTCCCGTCGGAGGAGAAGCCGATGGTGCGCAGCTCCCCGAGGTCCTGGAGGTCGACGAGCACGTCGGGCGCCGCCGCCCGAGCCTTCATCACGTTGACGATCGTCTGCCCGCCGGCCAGCGGACGGGCGCCGTCATACGTCGCGAGCAACGAGATCGCCTCCTCGACGGTTGCCGGGCGTGCGTACTCGACCTCGCGCAGGAGCATGCGGGGATTCAGTCACAGGATGGTGTGACATGTCAAGCGAGAGCGGCGGCGGTAAGCTCGCCGCGATGGCGGGCTTCGACGCGGTCTTCGTCGGCGCGGGGATCAACTCGCTCGCCGGCGCCGCGCTCCTCTCCCGGGCCGGCTGGAACGTGTGCGTCCTCGAGCGCACGGAGGAGCCCGGCGGCTGCATCCGGACCTCGAGCGCGGTGACCGCCCCGGGCTTCACCCACGAGCTGCTCGCGTCGTGGCATCCCCTGTTCACGGGCTCCGCTGCCTACGCCGAGCTGAAAGACGATCTCGAGCGGCGTGGCCTCGAGTACCTCAACACCGAGCTGCCGACGGCATCCGCCTTCCCCGACGGGTCGAGCGCGTTCCTTACGACCTCGCTCGAGGGGAACGTGGCAGAGCTCGCGCGCCACGCGCCGGCGGACGGGCCTGCGTGGGAGGAGATGTTCAACGGGTTCATGGCGAACGCGGACCTGTCTTTCGGCGTCCTCGGCACGGAGCTCTGGTCACCGGCCGGGCTCGGGCTCGGCCGCACGGCGCTCCGTCGCTTCGGACGGCGCGGCCTGCTCGGGTACCTCGGCTCCGCGCTCTCGACCTGTCGCGACTGGCTCGGCGACACCTTCGAGTCCGAGGCGGTGCACGGGCTCCTCGCACCCTGGGTGCTGCACACCGGGCTCGGGCCGGATCAGGCCACCTCCGGCTTCATGACCCAGGTGATCGCGTGCGCGCTCCAGCTCGGTGGGATGCCGGTGCCGAAGGGAGGCGGGGTCGTGCTCGTCGACGGGCTCGTCTCCATCGTCCGGGACGCGGGCGGCGAGGTTCGCACGGGAGCCCACGTCGAGCGCGTCCTCGTCTCGGGCGGGCGGGCGACCGCGGTGCGACTTGCGGGCGGCGAGACGATCCGCGCCGAGCGGGCGATCGTTGCCAGCGTCACGCCAACGCAGCTCTACGGGCAGCTCCTCGGCACGGGCGACGTCCCGGCCGACGTGGCACGCGCCGCGGGGCGGTACCGCTACGGCCGCAGCGACATGCAGATCCACATCGCCATGAGCGAGCCGCCGGACTGGTACGGGGACGAGCGCCTCGGTCGCACCGCGATCGTGCACGTCACGCCCGGGCTCGACGGCGTGTCGCGGGCCGTGAACGAGGCGGAGCGAGGCCTTCTCCCCGCGGAGGCGACCATCGTCTGCGGCCAGCCGGTGGCGGTCGACCCCTCCCGCGCGCCGGAGGGGTCGTGGATCATCTGGATCCAGCTCCAGGAGCTGCCGGGTGGGAAGGTCCGAGGTGACGCCGCCGGCGAGATCGACGTCGGCGACGGCACCTGGAGCGAGCGGCTCCGTGAGGCCTACGCGGACCGCATCACGACGCGCCTCGGCCGTCACATCCAGAACCTGGAGCGGGCCGCGATCGCCCGGGTCGCGCTCTCCCCCGCCGACATCGCCGCGCTGAACGTGAACCTCGTCGGCGGGGACATCTACGGGGGCTCGTGCGCGCTCGACCAGAACTTCCTGTTTCGCCCGTTCCCCGAGACGCCCGGCCATGCGACGCCCGTCGAGGGCCTGTGGCACATCGGCGCCTCGACGCACCCAGGGCCGGGGCTCGGCGCAGGCTCGGGATACCTCGTCTACAGGGAGCTCACGAAGCCGGCGCTCCCGAGACGACTTCTCGGCGTCGTCCCGTACGTCGGACAACGCTTGCAACAGTCTGTTGCGAGCTGATGCGAACCCGCACTCGATGAACGCCTCGCCAGCGCCGGGACGATTGCAGCAGTCTGTTGCAAGCTCATGAAGGCGTCATTGAGCGAGATCTCGACCCTCGCGGCCTCGTTCGAGGAGGACGTCGCCGCCTACTCGAGGGCCGGGTTCGACGGCATCGGAATCTGGGAGATGAAGCTCCCCGCTGACGACGCCGGGAATCTCTCGCGTCTGCGCGAGGCTGGGCTCGGCGTGGCCAGCTGTGTGCCGACCGTGCCCTCGATTCTCCCGCTCCGTCTGCCGGGAATGGAGGGCCCGCCCGATCCGCGCGAGCGCGTGGACGCGCTGTGCGCCAGCGTCCGCCGTCTCGCCGTCTACGAGCCGGAGGGCGTCCTCTGCCTCACCGGCCCGGCCGGCGCTCTCGACCCAGGCGCGGCGCGCGAGGTCGTGATCGACGGGCTCCGCGCAATCGCGACGGCTGCTCGCGAGGCCGGCATCCGGCTCGGGCTCGAGCCGGCGACCCCGCACCAGCACGACACGGTCTCGTTCGTGAACACGATCGTCGACGCGCTTGCCCTGCTCGACGAGGCGGGGCTTCCGGAGGTCGGGATCATGGCCGACACGTACAACCTCTGGCACGAGCAGCCGGCCGCTCTCGCGGCCGTGGCCCATCGCGTGACGGGGCTCCACGTCGCGGACGAACCTGCGGAGCCGGGCCGAACCGACCGCGTCCTACCCGGCGAGGGAGGAACCCGGTCTGCCGAGCACGTTCGCGCACTGCGAGCAGCCGGCTGGGACGGCTTCCTCGACGTCGAGATCTTCTCGATACCCGACCGCTTCTGGGGCCTCCCGGTGGGCGAAGCGGCACGTCGCGCGTACGCGGCAATCGCGAGCCTCGAACGGGCATGAGGTCGGAGTTCCCGACCGGCCCCGTCACCTTCCTGCTCCCGGACCTCGAGGGCTCGCGCAACTCCCGCACGAGCTCGGCCCTCACGCAGGTGCCCGTGCGGCGCCGTCACGGCCGAGCTCGTCCGGAGCCCACCGCGCAGTCGAGCTGACGCGCGCAGAACGATCGGCAGCGCTGGCCGAGGACGGCGACACCGTCTTCGTCTCGGTTCCCGAAGAGGGGCGGAGGCCGACGCCGGATGAGGTTTCGATCGCGCTCGGCGACCTCTATCCACCTCAGACCGTGCCGTAGAGGGCGAGCACGATCCGCACGAACTCCTTGGTGTCGTCGTAGATCCCCCGCTCGCGTACCGCCCGCGCCCCCTGGTACCAGCCCGCCAGCGCGAGGCGCCGGTCCCCGGCGAACTCGTCGAGCTGCCAGCGGAGGAACCGCACCCCCGCGCGAACATTCCCGCGATAGTCGCGTGGCGTGCGCACGCCGAGCAGCACGCTGTCGACGAACTCCCAGGTCTCGGGCAGGAGCTGCATGACGCCGATCGCACCGACGTTGGAGACGACGTCCTGCTGAAAACCCGACTCCATCCACGCGAGCGCCCGCGCGAGCGCGGGGTCGACGCCGTAGATCTGTGACCAGTAGTCGATCACGGCTCGTACGGCGTCGCCGCTTGCGGGAGGCCCTGCCGCGGACGAGGGCGCGAGGCGGGCGCCCCGGGGCAGCGCGAGACGCTGACCCGGGACGATGACGCCCGTCAGCGGTATCCGGTTTCGCCCGGCGAGCCTCCAAGGGCTGACGTGGTACCGAGCCGCGATCGAGAAGAAGCTCTCCCCCGGCTCGACCACGTGCCAGGACGTGGCGGCCCGTCCCGCGAGCGCGCGAAACGTCTTCGGGCCGGCGATGCCGTCGGCGGCGAGGCTCCGTGACTGCTGGAAGCGGCGCAACGCACCGGCGGTGCTCTGCGTGAAGCGTCCATCCACCGCGCGCGCGCCGAGACCGTACCGTCGCAGCCGGAACTCGAGCACGGCGACGTCCCAGCCGACAGCGCCCACGCCGAGCTCCCGCTGCCCCAGGAGTGGTCGACCCCAGACCCCGAGCGCGCGGCGTGTCTGCCGTCCGACCCGTCCGGTCGCACGGATGCCCTTCGCCCGCTGGAAGGCGAGCAGCGCGTTCGTCGTCAGCGGGCCGCGAACGCCGTCGATCGGACCGGGATCGACCCCGTGAGCGCGGAGCCCGACCTGGAGCGCAGCGACGCGAGCACTGGCCGCGAGCCCGCTGGGAGCGAACGCGAGGACGCCAATGGCCACCGCGACGCCGACGACGGCGAAGCGACGCATGGGGTGCAGTTCGCGCTCCGCCCGAAGCCTCCTCTCCGCGAGGTCGCGCGGAAGCCCGCGGGTAGAATCGTGCGGCTGCCTTCCCCAGTAGCTCAATTGGCAGAGCATCCGGCTGTTAACCGGAGGGTTGTTGGTTCGAGTCCAACCTGGGGAGTCGGGAACTCCCTGCAAGTCGGCGAGAGGGTTGATGTGAAACGAGCGGGTTCCGGCAGGGACCCGCTGCCCGCGCACGAAGTAGGGCTTCCAGACCTGTCGCTTGAGATGGAGGCTCGAGATGACTGCCGATCTGGAAGCCCTCGTCGTAG
>Ga0233418_10000005_pt1 | contig 54977 bp, 55 predicted proteins | sample Sediment_Towuti__FD_189021 | JGI IMG/M metagenome (GOLD analysis project Ga0233418, IMG submission 189021) | Sediment microbial communities from Lake Towuti, South Sulawesi, Indonesia - Sediment_Towuti_2014_1_MG | ecosystem: Environmental > Aquatic > Freshwater > Lake > Sediment | place... | reverse complement strand
AGATAATGGATGCACAGAAGAACGGTAGCTTGACTGTAAACAAGACTGGAATCGTAGTAAATCATCCAGTCATTAAATGGGAAGGCGGACAAATGAAAATTAGAGATGACAAAAATATTACTGATGGCTCTACATATGGTCCTGCACAGGTTCTAAAGATAGATACCGATAAGATGTTGGTTACTATGGTATCTCATCGAGGATATGGTCCTGATGGTAAGACAATATATTACATTGTCACTGACGCAACACCTGAAATGCCCGCATCTATGATGGGAGTTAGTTCAGTCCCACTTGATGAAAAATTAGCTGGGACTCCTGTAGCAGTAGATTTATTTCAATTCAAAAATGGCATAAACGGAACAGGTCCGCTTGGATTTCAGGCAGGAATAGGCTTAGCAAATCCTACTGACAAAAACTATAGTCCAATGTGGAAAATATCCTTCAATGAATGGAAGGATCCATCAAAAGCTACAATTCTTCAAACCATAGACGATATAGTAACCAAGCAAAAAAGTGGTATGATTACAATTACCCCAGCAATGGAAGGAAAACATGTAGTCAACTGTCCTTTCTTCGACCAGTCAACAATAGTGGAACACATGAGTAAGAGCTAAAAATAAATATTTTCATTTTCTATTTTTTATTTTTTTATGTAAATCCATTAAAGTATAACTTTAACCGTTGGAGGATTGTCTTATTAGGATCAAAATTGCATTATAATCATGGCAAATAAGAAAACACTTCAAATTGCCACGTTTGGTTCCGATGGACAGGATGGAATAGCTTTGGGAATAAGGAGCTTTTCAGTCCATAAACTCGCTTTAATTTGTTTTAGTTCCGATAAGAATGGAGCCCAAGACTTTGCAAGAAAAATAAGAAATGTTCTCGGCATTCCCGTCGCAATCACAGTCGTAACAAAAGAAAACGTTATCAGAGACACGATGGAAAGTGTTAACGAAATTCTAAATCTTCATGCTAAGGAGTTTGAACAAGTCCTGCTGAATGTAAGCTCTGGCGACAAACTCATTGGATGTGCCGCCCTTTCTGCGGCATTCATAAACGGAATTCAGGCTTTTGGTATGGATGATACACATACTGTTCCACTTTTAATGCCGGTATTGAAGTTAAGTTATAATGAAATAGTATCGGAAGCTAAGATAAAAATCTTAGAGTCGATAAACCATGCGGGCGGAGCAATTGAGAGTTTGGATCAACTAGAACAGATTTCTGGTTATGGTAAACCTCTATTAAGTTATCATGTTCAGGGAGCAAAGGATTCTAAAGGTCTGGCTGACTTGGGTTTGGTTGAAGTAGAAAAAGGCGACAGGGGAAAAATATCTGCTAGATTGACAACTTTGGGAAAGCTACTGGTAAGTAGCAATACTTTAACCAGAACATCATAGATATGTGGAAAGAAATGAAGATCGAATCAAATTCTCTAGCCAAAATACATGCATTAAAAAAAGGGGTAATTGCTGGATCCATTTCTTTAACTGCTTACGTATTTGTAGTAATAATCACAACACCCAATCTTCCTGCCCTCACGGCCTTGAGCGTAGCAATCAAAATAAATTGGATAATAGTATTTGGTTTGGCGATAGCAGTTGGGTCTCAAGTTTATGTGTCAAACTATGGGAAAAAATCTGGTTGTGATCTCGATTACAAAAAAAAGGGTTTTCTTGGAAGCTCCAGCAGCACTGCATTGAGTTCATTTTTTTCATTTTTCTCGTTAGTACCACTAGGTTGTTGTGGAAGTTGGCTACTAATTCTTTCGTTATTACCTTCAGTATTTGGTAGTGCATTATCTGTAATTCTGATTCAACATTCAAAGCCACTATCATATTTGGGATTGGTTATAGTAATAGGATACACAACCTTCAGTGCATTCAAACTGAAACAAAAATTAGAAAGTATTGAGAAATTTGAAACTCAAAGAAAAATATCATTTATGTGAATAGTTATTGAATTATCTTTCTTTATTATGCATTAGGGAAAAGACTTTGAGAATTCCTTTATTGGTATTGATTATTGCATTGGTTACAGTCATGTTATTACCGGGTCCAATTGCAAACTTAAGAGCAGAAGAGAAATATACGGTTCCTCTTGATCAGATAGTAAGTGGTGGACCTCCGCCTGACGGTATTCCCTCAATAGACTCTCCGAGATTCGTTTCAGTAGAGGAAGGAGATAAGTTTCTTGGTGACTCCGATAAGGTTATTGGCATAAACATTAATGGCGATATCAGGACATATCCCCTTCAAATATTAGTATGGCATGAAATAGTTAATGATATTATTGGAGGAATTCCTGTTGCCATCACTTATTGTCCACTTTGCTTTACCAATCAAGTTTTCAATAGAACTGTGAATGGCACTATACTAGAATTTGGTACATCAGGAAAACTCTACAACAGCAATCTTGTAATGTACGACAGAACAAGCAAATCGTTATGGAGTCAGGCTCTTGGAGGAGGAATAGTAGGAGAATATACTGGCGTTAAACTTGAAAGATTACCATTCGATTTAGCATATTGGAAGGATTGGAAGCAACTATATCCACAGTCTAAGGTTCTCTCGAAAGATACTGGTTCAGCAAGACCATACGGCGCAGATCCTTACGGGGATTATTATAGTAGTTCAGATATTTTGTTTCCTGTTTCTATTAAAGATAACAGGCTTGAATTAAAGGAGATCATAGTCGGACTTGAAAATGAGGGCTCATATAAGGCATACAAGTTACAGGATATTGAGAAATTAAAGGTAATCAATGACAAGCTTAATAATAAATCTATAACATTATTTTCATTGTATCCCTTAATGTCAAGGCTGTTTGATTCTACGGTCAATGGACAGGCTCTAATTTTTCAATATAACGTTACTAACAATCGTTTTACTGATAAGCAAACTGGAAGCATATGGGATTTTGAAGGAAAATCCATCGAAGGACCATTGAAAGGAAAACAAATTGTTCGCTTACCTTTTGACCAAGGATATTGGTTCGAATGGGTCGCTTTTCACCCTGAAACAAGAATATATTCCTAATATCTTTCATGGTATTACATCTGATCTTGCAAGGGTAAGAAATCTTGCTTTTTTTTGACTTATCGGCTGCAAATCATTTAGGCTTCTAAATACTCGGGCCCGGAGGGATTTGAACCCTCGACCTGACGCTTAGGGGGCGTCCGCGCTATCCATTTTGCGCTCACATTATTACATGCTATGATCTGCGCTACGAGCCCGTGCAATTTGAATATTGATGTAAATATAAAGATTCAACTTGCAAAAATATCTTAAATTATAAACATACCCGGCACGTTACTAAATTTTCCTTTCATACTGCAATTCGTCAGTAGGTAATCGAATCCAAATAATGCTGAAAGTTGACACTAAATTAACGCCAGGAAATAATCATCAGTTATTGCTGATTAAGAACTATCAAACAGGAATTCCGCTTCTCCTTCATATTCTCTTTTGAGCTTCCCTTTAGCTGTAGCGATATTGCGATAAGTACGAATATCCTCTATGATTTGTTTAATTTCGCACTGTGGAAAATCATTATTAAGGATAATGGAATAGACCACCTGTATGCAAAGATATTTTTCAATATCTTTTATAAAATTCATCCTTTGCATTCTTCTCAGCTTCATTGATACCCCATAGAAACTCTACATAATGTTGGGCAAATATGGTTACAAGAAATCTGAATAGATCTTCCGTGGATTTATATCCATATTTCTCCTTGAGCTTGTTAATGTTTTCTTCATCTTTTGAAGATAATTTTATTCGAAGTTCTTTCATGCTACCATTCTTTATAGAATGGTATTTTTAATAATTCTTGCTGATTAGTCTGGAACTGAAAAGGCCGCATTGTGTGATAATCTTGGAAATACTTGCTCTTAAATTTGATAACTTCATTTAAATGAATATGAATTAATGGAATATGAAGTGGAATAATATTCTTACAATGGATTTATGAAATAATGCGTATCCAATATTGTTAGTCTAATTATCATACCCCGAAATTTAGTCTTATTATAACGTCAATAAGTAACACTAAAGATCCTACTGCTACACTTGCTATCATGAAAGGAAATCCAACTCTGACAAATTGATTAAACGTAATTTTGTGGCCATTTACTTCAGCCAATCCCGTAGCTACTATGCCAGCACTTGACCCTATCACTGTACCATTTCCTCCAAATCCAACTCCAAGTGATAATGCCCACCATAACGGATTGATGGCAAGGCTTCCAAAAACGGCAGCTATCGATTCGGTATTGTAGATGGCATATATGAAAGGTATCATAGTTGCAGCAAACGGAATATTATCTATAAATGAGCTTGCTATTGCAGAAATCCAAATGATCATAAAAAACAAAACCCAAGGATTACCGCCACTAATTTGCAATACGGTGTTGGAAAATAGATCGATAGCTCCTGCCTTTTCTGCTCCACTAATGATTATGAATAAGCCAGCAAAAAAGATCAAGGTAGACCAATCGATCTGTTTTAATATTTTCTCAGGTCTAGACTTTGCCACAATCATGAGTATTCCCGCACCACCAAGGGCTATAATCGAAGGTTCTATATTGATACTACCATGAATTACGAAAAGGAAAATAACTCCAATCAATACTGCTAATGATTTTTTTAAGACTGATATATCTTTGATGAGTATTCTTTCATTTTGAGATAACAAATCTTCTATGTTATGAGGCTTTTCTGCAAGGGATTTTCTAAATAGGAACTTTAGAATAAATAGAGAAACAAATAGAGAGATACCAACAGTAGGACCCATATTAACAATAAAGGAATTAAAATCTATGTTTGCTGCAGACCCGATCAGTATGTTGGGTGGATCTCCAATTAGAGTTGCTGTTCCTCCTACATTTGATGCTAGTACCTGAGCAAGTATGAATGGAATTGGAGATAATTTTAGGGTCCTAAATACAGAAATTGTAATTGGAACTATTAGCAACACTGTAGTAACATTATCGATAAACATAGAAGTTGTAGCCGTAAATACGCAAAACATTACCATCAACCTCCACATATTTCCTTTGGAGGCCTTGCTCATCCTTACCCCAAGGTATTCAAATACTCCAGTTTCCCCCAATATGGCCACAATTATCATCATTCCTAATAGAAGACCGATTGTATTGAAATCTATAGAACTTGTTACAAACTCAAAGCTCTCTGATGCCTCGAAGAGCCCTGTCAGGATGCCTACAATTATGACAAAGGCCGCTCCAACCATCGCAATGGTGGTCCTATGTATTATTTCAAAAGAAAGTAAAACGTAGACCGCTAAAAGACCCAGAGATGTAAGTCTAAGGGATAATGAAATCTCAAACCCAACCATACTCGGAATGACTAAAAAAACCACTACTACGATAGCAAGAACCACAAATCCTACTAGCCTTTTGTTTTTTGCTAAAAGTAGAGTCTGTGATTTCATAGCCTAATTTAAGAGGGATTGTTTTTTAATAAGAGGACTGTCAGTGTTAGTTTTAACTGACTCAGAAAAGTACATTAGATTGTCTACAGTATGATTTAGAGAATAAAACCCGTAAGCTACAATGGGGTCATTGTGTCGATTAGCCTTGCATTTGTAATCTGTCCGTCTTTTTCGTTAATTAAAAAGTCTACCGTGTATTGCAAACCCGCAAGCAGGAATGTTACCTGAGCGTCCCAAGCCTCTCTATTCTGCTCATTTGGAAATGGAAGAAGGGTTCTAATTCTGAAAGCCTCAATACTGTCTCCATACAGTGCTTCAGTTGCTTTTCTTGCTGCTGATTCGACTTCATTTTCCGTGTGGACCGGATTCATAAATCAAGGTGTATTTACAAAATATATAAGCATTATTATTTGCAAACCTAATATAATTTGAAAAACTGAAACTAAAATAGATTGTAAAGTCTTGAAAGTGATAGTTTTTGCGCGGCTTGCGTAGTAGCCACTTTTCCATCAACTTTCACAACATACGTCTCTGGATCGATTTCTATTTTAGGTATCAAATTATTAAATACCATATCCTTCTTGGATATATTTCGGCAGTTTTTCACCGGTAAGAGTCTTTTCTTTAGACCCAATTTCTTTTGAAGACCGTTTCTTATGGCATTCTTCGAAGTAAATGTTACTGATGTAGAGTAGTTAGCTTTTCCCGTGGCTCCAAACATTGACCTATAATATACAGGCTCTGGCGTTGGGATGGAAGCATTCGGATCGCCCATCAGAGAATATGCGATAAATCCTCCTTTAATAATGAGTTTGGGTTTTATGCCAAAGAATTGTGGTGTCCAAATCACAATATCGGCCAACTTACCTTTTTGAAGTGAACCTACATAATCTGAAATTCCATGTGTAATTGCTGGATTTATAGTAAGCTTTGCTAAATACCTCTTGACACGTAGGTTATCATTCTCACCTTTTTCTTGTTTCAGTCTTCCTGACATCTTTTTCATTTTGTCTGCAGTTTGCCAGGCTCTCGTTGTTACCTCACCGACTCTACCCATAGCTTGACTATCAGACGAATACATGCTAATAGCACCAATGTCATGCAAAACATCTTCTGCCGCTATTGTTTCAGCTCTTATCCTCGATTCAGCAAATGCTACGTCTTCTGATATTGAAGGATTTAGGTGATGGCATACCATCATCATATCAAGATGTTCTTCAAGAGTGTTAACAGTGAACGGTCTTGTTGGATTTGTTGATGAAGGCAATATATTGAGTTCGCCTGCAATTTTTAGAATATCCGGTGCATGTCCTCCGCCTGCCCCTTCTGTATGGTATGTATGAATCGTCCTGCCAGAAATTGCTTTTATTGTGTCATCTACATATCCACATTCATTTAGAGTATCGGTGTGTATGGCTACCTGTGTATCTGTTTTATCTGCAACCTTTAGTGCTGCATCAATGGTAGCTGGAGTGGTTCCCCAATCTTCATGAAGCTTTAGACCGCAAGCACCTTCATTAATCTGCTCCATAAGGGCGGGTTCTAATGAATCGTTTCCTTTTCCCAGTAACCCAAAATTGACCGGAAATTCATCCAGGGACTCTAGCATTCTATGAATATTCCATGGGCCAGGGCTGCATGTTGTAGCCTTAGTACCTTCAGAAGGACCAGTTCCTCCACCAATCATTGTGGTGGTACCACTACAAATTGCCTCTACTATTTGCTGAGGAGAGATAAAATGTATATGAGTATCAATCGTTCCTGCAGTACAGACGGTATGTTCGCCTGAAATAACTTCAGTATTTGAGGAGACAATCATGTTTTCAGATACTCCGTCCATAACATTGGGATTACCCGACTTACCAATACCCAAAATCAATCCATCTTTGATGCCTATATCTGTCTTGATGATGCCCAATATTGGATCCATCAGGATTGCATTAGTAATCACAAGATCTAGAGAATTTTTACTTTTTACTCCACTTGCCTGTCCCATGCCATCCCGGATACTCTTTCCTCCTCCAAAAACAAGTTCGTCACCGTATGTAATGAGATCTTTTTCTATCTCTATTATGAGATCTGTATCTGCTAATCTGATTCTGTCTCCTTTTGTTGGCCCATATAGCTCCACATATTGTTTCCTAGGTATTTTTAGAACCATGACTATTCTTCTACCATGAATCCATTTTTCTTTAACTTCGAAACAGATATCTCCTTTTGTTTTTTTGTTAGTTTACCATTAACAAGACTATTAAAACCAAAGACAATTTTTTTACCACCATATTCAGTTAGCTCTACAAGCCTAGAATCCCCTGGTTCAAATCGAAGAGATGTTCCTGACGGTATATTTAGGTGATAGCCAAAGGTTTTATTCCTCTGAAACATTAGGGCCCTGTTTGTTTCGAAAAAATGCGTGTGAGAACCCACTTGAATCGGTCTATCTCCAGTATTTTTTACATTAATCTTGATCGTTTTTCTTCCTACATTTGCAATTACTGGATTCTTGGATAAGAAATATTCACCAGGGATCATGATTTTATCCTCATTATTCAAACAATAGGGTCATGAACGGTCACTAATTTGGTACCATCATCGAAAGTTGCTTCCACTTGGACACTCTCTACCAGTTCTGGTACTCCGGGCAACACATCCTCTTTGTGCAAGACATGCCTTCCCGAGTTCATCAGATCAGAAACGGATTTGCCATCCCGTGCACCTTCGAGAATATGATCTGCTATTAGTGCTACTGATTCAGTATAATTGAGTTTTAGACCTCTTGTTTTTCTTTTTCGCGCAACCTCTGCACTCATGAAAATATACAACTTATCAATGTCTCGTGGGGACAAAAACATACTAAGTTCAGAAATTATTATAAAGTCATATATTTATAATTGATCTCAAATTATCAATTAAAGATAAGTTTTCCATGGATCATGAAAATTATGAAAATATGCAGTTATTTGGTAATGGTGTCAAAAGAACGTATGGTACTGAAGCTCGGAGATACAATCTTCTTGCTGCAAGGTTGATAGCTGATCTTGTTAAAGGTTTTTTGGGTCCAAGAGGACTTGAAAAAATGTTTATCGATATTCTTGGTGAAATGACCGTTACTAAGGACGGGGCAACTTTCCTAAGAAAGATTGACGTTGAACACCCAGCTGCGAAGGTTATTATCGAAGCTTCCAATGCTGTCGATAACGCTGTCGGAGATGGTACTACTTCGGTGGTTGTACTTGCTGGAGCATTAGTTGAAAAAGCAGAAACCATGTTAGAAATGGGTATTCCGCCACAGAGAATTTTGGATGGTTATTATAGTGCACTGCAAATGGCAATTGAAATTATAAGAGATGTTGCAATAGAATCTGTAAATCATGACAAAAATATTATGAAATATCTTGCCGATACTTGCTTGAAATCAAAAGCAGTCAGTCAGTTTACCCAAGAAATGATGATTCCAAATCTAATCGTCGACGGAATCTCTAGGATAGCCGATTTTTCAAACAGGCATATTGAAGTGGATGATATCAAAATAGAAGAAAAGATAGGAAGTAGTTCTGACACTCAGCTTATTCACGGAGTTGTAGTAGACAAAACAATAGATGAACCTTCAATGCCCAAGCTTATCGAGAATGCAAGAATCTTGCTTCTTGACAATGACATTCAAGATGAACGAACCAAGACCGATGCTGAGATTAGGATTTCAGATCCCAGAGAAATTACACAATTCCTCAGTAGCAAGACTGGTAACTTGCTTCAAAAGATTCAGTATGTAATCGAATCTGGGGCAAATGTAGTATTTTGTCGTGGTGGGATTGATCCTCTTGCACTAAATCATTTTTCCAAAAATAGGATCTTGACAGTTAAGAGAGTTAAAGAAAATGATTTGCAATGGTTATCCAAGGCGACAGGAGCCAGAGTTGTTAGAGATCTCGATATGATAAGCGGAGATGATATAGGTCATGCTGCAAATGTATATGAAAGAAGGGTCGACGATGACAAGATGGTTTTTGTTGATGGATGTACAAATCCAAAGTCAATTACCATTCTCTTGCGTGCAAACTCAAAGAAGATACTTGATGAATTTCATCGTACGATCCTTGATTCTATTTATGTTTTGAGAAATTTTATCATGGAACCAAAAATTGTTCCTGGAGGTGGTGCGGTTGAGGCTTTTGTTGCTATGGCTATTAAAGAAAGATCATATCAATTTCCCGGTAAAGAGCAAATTGTAATTCAAAAATATGCAGAAGCTCTTGAAGAGATTCCTCTAACTATTGCCAGAAATGCCGGAATGAATACTATAGACATAGGAACGCGTTTGAGAGGAAAATTAAATTCTCAATCTACATCAAACGGTAAGAAAAAAGGAAAGGCAATTGGTCTTTACAACAATCGTTTCTGGTATGGCATAAATGCAATTGATAGAAAAATAGACGATATGATGAATTTGCATGTCGTAGAACCACTTATGGTAAAAGAACAGGTTCTAGTAACGGCAACAGAATCCATTGTATTACTAATGAGAGTCGATGAGGTAGTGATGAAGAAGCCGGTTGAAACTCACGGACATTCTCACACTCATTTAGACGGAACAACACATTCTCATAAGGGAGGAAGTAAACCGCATGATCATTTCGATAGGTTAGGAAAGCAGCAAAGACCTATGCACCATTATTACTGAAATAAACACACAGGTATCTTCTTTGTCTCATTTAGGTTATTACTATTACCTATTAGATAGTATTCTTAAAAAAGGATTGTTTATCATTACAACGCTATTTTCAAGTTCAAGGAGATAGAATATAATTTGTCGTCAAAATAGGTTCCGTTATGGTTATGTTTAGTTTTTTATTATTCTCAGCACTTATGTTGAAATTAATTTTTCTGAGACTTTCTGGAACGCCAATCATTACTTGATCAGGTGATAATAGCATTGAAAGATTTGATCTTATTTCACCACTTTTCTTATGTAATCGTAATTGATTGATTATGTAATTGAGGTAAATATTCAAAGTCTCATTGATATTTATCCTCATTTTTTTTGATAACTTTATTTTTATGGTCTTGATTGAATTTTCCAGAATAACATAATCTGTACTGTTATGAAACTGAAAGATCCTGGTTATTGGTGCAGTATCAGGTTCTCCTTGTATGCTAATTCTAATTTCTATCAGAACAGCCTAACCGATCCATAAATTATTTTTTGGCATCTTTTCCGTAGTCTAGCGGAGGTCTCTTTGGAACTTTCGCTTTCGGTCCGTTACCAAAGTCGTAAGTATTGCCAAGCCCCCTGTAGAAGTTTGGTCTCACTGGATCCCCCTTAGTCAAACCTTTCTTTGTCAGTGACAAGCCTGCCAATAGTTCAACAATTAGTCTGTTTGCTAAACCGGATGTGATACCACCATTATATGAATTGCCGTCGCTTACATCATAATTGGGAGCTACTTCAACCAAATCAAATGCAAATCTGTCTGGATCAAATGAGGTAGAAAGAAGTCGCATCAATCGCATGCCCTCTCTAGAAGTCAATCCATTTGGCTCAGGTTCCCCTGTACCAGGAGCATATGCAGGATCGAATGTGTCTATATCCCAGCTTATATAAACTGCATCAACGTTGTCATTTGCCCTGTCTGCAGCCTCCTTTGCAATCTTATCAATCCCTAACTCTTCAACATCTAGCATTGTAAACCACTGGAAATCCTGATCAGCCATCCATTTGTATAGGTCGGGTCCAGGCCAGTATCCACGTGGTCCTATTAGAGTATAGTTCTTTCCTTTGAGACATCCAAGCTCCATTATTCTTCTGATATGTGCGCCATGATCATACTTGAATCCAGTTAATCCTTGTGGGGCACAATCGGCATGAGTATCAATATGGATCATTCCGATATTCTTATACTTCTTGGCAAACGCACGAACATTTGCAAAAGTTATGGAGTGATCGCCGCCCAGCATAACCGGTATGCCATCCAAATCTAATACTTCCTTTACTTTATCAGTCATTCTCTTATGTGATTCAACGACGTCACCAGGAGATATGTTCACGTCTCCATAGTCAACAGTTCTAAAGACCCCAAATGGATCTACTCCTGTTTCTATGTTGAAATGCTCATATGGCGGAGATGGAACTGTAGACGCAGCCCTTATAGCGCGAGGACCATATCTTGCTCCAGGACGAATAGTAGTACCAAAATCAAAAGGTTCTCCAATTATGGCTACATCTGGTCGAACACTTTTTAACTCTTCGTGACTTCTTATCCAAGGCAGCTTCAAGAATGTTGGGATTCCAACAAAAATTGGCTCATCGTTACCTTTGTAAGAGTTACCATAAAATTCCATACCCATGCTTAGTCCATTCAACTAATACAATATATTTTTTAAATATTTCTAATCAGATCTATTTTCACCCAATAACTCCAGAGATGTACCCAAGTTGTATATTTTAGAAATAACTTTCAAAATAATTATAATTCTTTGTGTAATTATTTTATTTTTTCATTAAATCCTTATATATATAGTAAATTAACAAGAGTGGATGGTTTCACTTGACTGGTATGGAGTCGGTGTTATTGCATTTTTGGCTGCATCTTTGGTTGTTGGAACATTAACCTCAAGACTTGTAAAGAAAAGTAGCAGGAGATATATGGTTGCTGGAAAGAGTCTTCCGCTTTTTTTTGTAGGAACAATGTTGGCTGCTCAATCAATAGATGGAAATTCTTCTCTTGGTAATGTTTCTCTGGTATATCAATTCGGTTTTTGGGCGGGGGCCGTTATTCCCATAGGACTTGCCGTATGTCTGATACTAACTGGGGCGTTTTATGGTAAAAGATTGAACAAGATGTCAATGTTGACTCTTCCTGATTTCTATTATAGAAGATTTGGAGCAGGAGCAGAAGGTATGTCAGGTGTTCTTATGATGATTAGCTTTATAGTACTTGTAGCTGGTAACTTTGCTGCCAGCGGATTTATCCTTTCAACTGTATTACATATTGACTTCTTTTGGGCTATGCTTATTGCAGCATTAGTAGTACTTGTTTACACATTTGCAGGAGGTCTGTTTTCGTCTGCATATACAGACATTTTTCAGATTTATCTAGCAATAGGAGCATTCTGGGCGGCATTCATATTTTTCGCTGGAGGATTTTCTGGAATCGACTTTGGTACTATCCTGGGTAATGCACCACCGTCATATCTTGATCTCTCAGGACTAACAGATATGGGAAATGGAGCGCTTGTTAATTGGGCAGGTATACTAGCATTAGGCCTAGGGGACATAGTTGCCCTAGATTTTATGGAAAGAGTATTTGCTGCCAAAGATGGCAAGACTGCTCGAAGAGGGGCGTTTATGGGAGGAGGATTGACATTATTTACAGTAATACCTACAAGCATGATGGGAATAATAGCGCTATATTTCCTGCCGGGTTTAGCTGACCCATTTACAGCATATCCTGACTTGGCCATAAATCACGTACCATTTGCAATTGGAGTTGCTCTATTGATGGGAGTTTTGGGAGCGTCCATGTCAACAGCAAATGGAGGTTTGCTTGCCATATCAAGTGTCATGTCAAGGAACATTATCCAGAGAGATATTTTGAAAAAATGGCTCAAGCGACCAGGAATGCAAGATAGAAGATTGCTGCAGACTACTAGAATATTTACAATTCCAATGATGGCAGCAGCATTTATTCTTGGGTATTTACTGCCTCAGCCAGGTGTTTATCTCATCTTGGCCTTTGATATTGTCTTTGCAGGTGCCTGGGCTCCTCTTACACTTGGTCTCTTTTGGAGAAAGGCAAATTTCCCAGCTGCAATAACATCTCTAGTCTTGGGGTCTGCTCTTAGATTGTTATTATTCTTCGTCATACCTATTGAGCTTGCCGGTCTTGATACAATGATACCACCAGTAGTATCATTTGTGGCATTTGTCATAGTAGCACTGGTAACCCAGAAAAAATATCCTGGAACAGAAAGACATGGTGTCATAGAATATGTTCCACCAGAAGAAGATGTGGTAACAGGTGAAGATCTTAAAGGTTATACGAGCCCAAGCGGATTGAAATTTTCTTGACCACAAAGTCAATATTGGAAAGTGTACGTCGATACCTCAAATCTTGGGATACTTGTTGAACGCAGTAATTAATGAATAAGCAATACTAAAGAGGTCTCTAATTTGATATTTCTCAAAAAACCAGAGATAGATAATATTGAAGACGTTAAAGAGCAAATCATCAACATTATTTTATTTCAACAAAATCAGATCAAGTCTAACTTGAAAACATCAGTTTCAGTTGTTCAAAATCTTGTCTCCGAAATTACGGAATTCAATGAAAGTTGGACAAAAGTACCTAATATCTTTAGAATTGCTTGGATAAGTAGCACTGATGGTGGTACTGTTAAAAATATCAAATTTAAGGATAATATTGAACTACCCAATGTGAATCATGATTTGGAACTTATTATGAAAATGCTAAATCATATGAGAGAAGAAAAGAAATTAAAAGTATCAGATATGCCACTATTCTTGCATCCTGATGAAATCTCTATCGCACAAAAGCAAGGCAGATTGCCTAATGGAAACATCAGTATTATGTCACAAATTGCAATAGTGTTTCAGAAAGCAAGGGTCAAATATGTAGGAATAGTTATTGATAGGAACTACCTGATACTTCAAGACAGACTAATAAACATATTCTAATTATTCGTCAAAAATAATGAAGCCCACTTTGTGAAATGTTCTTATTAATAGTACTTTTGATCATAAATGAGAATTCAATTCCAATCATCGTATAATTTGGAGATTCTTTTTTTGAAAAGTGTGTTAAGTTAGTGCCATTGACAAGCTACAACAAAAATAATTAACATCCCCAACTTTTATCTAGAAATTTGAACTTCTATAGTTGAAACATTTCGCTCCCTGCCATCATCAGATTGAATTATTTGTGAGCCTATTCTCACGTTTCCAATTTTGTATCCCATGTTATCCATCCGTTTGGCAATAATTTGGGCCAAATCTACTGCCCGTACAATACTTTTTCCCCTGGCCTTCACAATGACAGTTGGTTCACTTGCTAATTGAACCAAGGTTGCTGTGACGTAGATCATCAAAGGTTTCTTGCCTATCAGAATCACATTATTGGCTCTCGGCGGTTCAGCTCCCGAAGACATGTGTAAGTGCAGAACACAAAATCCTAAATAAAGCTTATACAGACTGTTGAAAATTTTTAATTAGTGTTGATTCAATATTGATAGTTATAGTGAGTAAACTAAGGTAAGCCAAGTTATTATTTTTAGTTTCAATAATATAATTACTTCCTAAAACAAATTGAGACAAACTCTGGTGGGATTATTTGTTTCAACTCCATAATCCCTCCAGTAATTTGCATGCAAGAACTTTTGAATTTTCTTTTGAGTAACCGAATACATACTAATTTCGATATCATTCTTTAGAATGTTTTAGCAGGATATCTTCTAAATTCTCTGGATTAGCGACTATTTCTTGAACCACACTGGCATCATCTACTTCATAACAATGTGTAAGATTCTCTCCATCTTTATAAAAAATAAAGACTTTATTATCGTAAATACAGTAATACATCTTGTCGACATCCATGTTTTCAGGCTTGATCTTTATTCCATCCTTTTCAGCAATGACAGGATATTCCACGTTTATACCATCTATTTGAGAAGATAAATTCTATACGAAATTATGGATGGAATATTGCTTTTTTATTCGTGATTATCTTGATTCTCATTTCGAGTGTTTTTATAGGTCCACATTTCCCAATACTGTGAGATCTGATATCCATTGTATTGATTCAGTTATATCAAGCTCAGTTATTTTGATGAATCTTGCTTTCACTGGACCTTCCTTTAGATCATAAATTTCTGAGGGTGAATTAGTCCCAGTTGATGAGTAATATTCGGCAGGAGTATAGTTTTCTCCGTCATTAGAGAATTCAAGCGTAAAGAATTTAATCTGATTGTCTACGTTAGCAAAGCTGATTTTAAGTCCGCATATATTTTGTTCCTGTCCCAGATCCAATGCGGTCCATCTTGGTTTATGCGAATCGGGAGAATTCCCATCAGTATTATTGCCGTTGTTAGTATCAGTTTGTACGTCCATTATGGGAATTTCATTATATTCGCATGTGTTTGTCGATTGTTGTTCGCTGTTAATGAAATCCAAAGCCTTGTGTTGTTGTCCACTTGTTGGATCCACAAAGTTATCATACTGATTTACTATGCGTTCCTCTGTTGGAGATACTTGTCCAAAACCTGATGAATCAGGATCGTTTAATTCAAAGCTTTGATATGAATTATCATTATTATTTCTATTTGACATTTCTGTATCCGCCATCTTACTATCGTCATCAGTACTCATAATATTGATATTATCATCAGTACTCATAGTGCTAATATTACTCGAGTCCAAGGCTACTTCTTTTACTTCGGGCTTTTCAACTTCAATTAGGCAAGTATATGTAACATATTTTCCGTCAGGATATATTACTCTGAGTTCCAAAGTATTTGGGCCGTATACATCTCCAAAACTAAACTGAGTTTTTCCAACTCTGTGAAGTGGAGTCATTTCTGTTGTATCAGCGTCGTAATCAACAAAGAATGCGTTAATTTCGCGAGGTTTTGTTATAAAACTAAATGAAATAGAATCTTCTGGCGATATTGTTACTTCTGGTTCAAAATCATCAGGTAAATGAGGGAAATTGATCCTTTGCAAGTTTTCATTTTCCATCACTACGAATGGGGACATTTCATAAGACTTGTTTTGATAGACCATCTTGGCGACTGGAACATTCGTCTCCACTATGTTATCACTATCAGCTTCTGATTTTTTGCTATCTTTTGATTTTTCACTTTTTTCGGATTCTGCATTAGCAGTCGAGAGTAAAGTGCTTTCAAGGGAAGCGATGAGCATTATAATCAAAATTGACGAGAGTAAAACGTATTTCTTATTCCGGTTTAACGATTGTATCAAAATTGAATTCAGAACTTATTGGTAATCTTTTATATTTACGTAATGTCGAAAATATTACTAAAATCAACAACAAGAAAATGAATTCATTGACTATAAGAAAATACCATAAAATGTATGAATTTAGTGCCTATCATAGAAAAATTTGCGATGTTTTCGTAAGATAGAAAGTGCTTGGAATAATTTTTTATCCTTCCAAGATTCAATTTATCGAGTACTATTGAGTGAAAATATTTCCTTAAATGAGATAGAAAAGAGAATAATATTTCATATTGATTTTGATTATTTCTATGCACAATGTGAAGAAATAAGAAGACTGGAGTTAAGAAATATTCCAAGCGTTGTTTGCGTATATTCAGGACGTGAAGAAGATTCGGGTGTAGTCAGCACTTGCAACTATGAGGCACGAAAGTATGGTGTTAAGGCGGCAATGCCAATTAAATTAGCAAAGTCAAAACTGAAAGATGTTCATTCAATATTTCTCCCTACTGACATGCCCTATTACCATGAAATTTCCGCAAAAGCAATGAGAATAATTCAAAATTATGGGGAACTATTTGAGCAAGTCAGTGTGGATGAATGTTATATGGATTTTACAAAGATAACAAATTCAGATTTTGATGATGCAAGAATTTTTGCTGTATCCTTACAAAAGAATATCAAAGACCAGATTAAATTGACCTGTTCAATTGGGGTAGCGCCAAATAAACTAATAGCAAAAATAGCATCAGGTATCAACAAGCCCAATGGAATAACAGTTGTACGTCAAGAAGATGCAAAACAATTCATGTCAAATTGTAAAATTGAGGATATCCCTGGAGTGGGTCCAAAGACGTCCAGGAAACTGGAATCATTAGGAATAAGATCGGTGTCAGATATATCAAGTAAAAGTATCTTTGAACTAAGAGATTCCCTTGGTTATAAGATTGCAACTTTTCTGGTAAATGCATCAAATGGACTCGATTATTCACAGATAAAAATTCGTGGAACATCAAAGCAAATTGGCAAAATAGTTACCCTAAAAAAAGATACGACATCTTTTGAACAATTAAGATTGACAATGGAAAATCTTTGTAAATCTGTATTTGAAAATTTAGAAAATAAGCGACAGGCCTTCAGAATTCTCACTGTAATACTAATTTTGGAAAACCTTCAACACGTTTCATTTTCTAGAAGCTTGAAACTCTATTCGGCTTCCATTGATGAATTAAATAAGAATTCATTATCTATACTAAATGAAATGATTAGTAATAATTCTATTTCCCTTGACAACATTCGGAGGATGGGTGTTGTAATATCTGATCTAAAGGATATCTCAGGACAGGATTCGTTGCTGAATTATTTTGAGAACTAGAGTTTCCAATAATAGAACCTGAAACTAGAAAATAAAATTCACAATGTGGTTTTAGAAGATTAGTAAAGTATCGAGGCAAATGGTGATTTCTTATATTTGATCTATGCTTATTTGATTTGTGCTTACTGATTCAAGGGTATTACTTTGTTTCCAGAACTAGGTTGATTTCATAATAATTTATGAAGATATGAACTTTAATGATCTGTTGACTAATTCTTCTATCACCTTGTCTGATTTCGGTCCGATTATTTTTGCGTTTATGAAATTAGGCTTGCCTCCACCACTGCCTATATTCTCATCACTTCTCAGTTCTTCAAATATTTTGGCACAATCCAAACTAATATCATCACTCCTTGCAAAAACAAGTGCTGCAGTGTCATTATCAACTAGATTGACAAGAACAACTATTGTTCTTGGACTTAGTATCTTTTCTCCCGCGAAATTTTGAATAGTTCTCCAATCCATATCATGCAGGATTGTCGTAAATAGATTAATGTTCTGACTATCAATGGTTCGCGGTGGAATATCTACCAGTAACTTATTGGTTAATTTTTTTAAAAGATTGTGATATTGTTCTCTTTCTGCATATAGCTTCTTTATAGTTGCCTCTACTGTATTATAATTTGCTCCTATTTGAATACAAATATTATTGATCTTTTCTATTATTTTAACTGCCTCATCCATCGCATCTTTGCCAACCATGAACCTGATCTCATAATCAGATCCGCTCATTGATATATTAGTTACCAAAAAAAATATACATTTTGATAAATTATTAACATGTTCCATTGAGCATGCGGCAAGATCGTGGTTTTCAATTTCAACAACTGTAATGTTGTCTGCATTCTTCAATCTTGATTCATTAGCTCTCAGAGCAGGGAACATCCTCTTGGCTTCTTGTAGTGAGGAAAATGAGTGATGTGATATTCTTCTGCCTTCCAAGATTAATTGATTAACTTCCCTTTCAGCAAAACTTATCTTTTCAAAATCCAATTCTACTTCTGAATTTCTTATGAATGCAATATTGTAAGTATCCTTATGTTCCACTTTTCTCACGCTTAATGTCTTGTTTAATATTTTTTGCAACGATCCTATGAAGGCATGCTCTGCCGTATGCGCTGTTCTCGTATCCATACCTATCATCGATTTAGGTTACTAATGTACAGGAGCATTAAGGCATTGATTATTGATGATGCTGTAGGGCTTCCTCCCTTTCTTCCAATATTTGTAATAAACTCTACATTCGTCGTTAATAGCTCGGATTTTGATTCTGCTGCTGAAACAAATCCTACAGGTATCCCGATTACAAGAGCGGGCTTTACTGTATTTTCATTTATCATTTTGATTACTTCGTATAAAGCTGTTGGAGCGTTTCCTATCACAACAATACCTCCATCGATTTCATTGGATGAATATCTCATTGCTACTGTGGATCTAGTCTTATTTTCTTTTTTAGATATATCAATTACGTCCTTATTTGATATATTACATATAAGATTGGTCCCGATTTTTGCTACAGACTTCTTGTTTATGCCTGACTGTACCATGTCAACATCAACAACTATATGTCCTTTCTTCCCGAATGCTTCGAAAGCGTTCTTGACCGCATTGGCTGAAAAAATAATTCCACTCTTGTCTGGTTTTGCAAAGTCAAAATCAGCTGTTGCATGGATTACACGTCTAACAACATTCCATTGTAGTTCATTGTAACCATGAGTTCCTATCTCTGATTCAATGATTTTCATACTTTTTTCTTCTATACCAAGTGAAGACTCTGACATATCTCGGGACTTTGCCCTTTTTGCCATCTCTACTTTGTCATTACTATCAATCAACTTTTCCTTCTGCCTCTTTTGCCCTTTCTAGTACTAATCCTACAAGTTTCGGGTCAACGCCAAAATGCTCTGTAACATGAACCTGGATATTCTCCAGATTATAATTTTCCAATGCAGAGTTAATATCCGTTACAACATCATTTTTAATATGTGTTCCCTTGTGTAGGAAATAGGGAACAATTATCATGGTACTCGGATTGCTGGAAATAATTTTATCTATGCCACTTGCTATACGTGGTTCATCCAATTCAAGAAAACAAAATGTAACACTCCTAAAATCTGGTTTTAGCTTATTGACCGTATGTACAAATGCAGTTCTAGCACTCCTGTCACTGCTTCCATGACCTATTACCAATATGTCACACTTGTCATTTGATAATAATACATTATTTTTTTCTTTTGCTAAACTAATTCTATCTCTAATGAGCGATTCAAGTGCATTATGGTAGCTCAGGGGTTTTGTAATTACTACCTTTATCTTCCTATCGTAACAGATTTTAGCAGTTTTTTTTACGGAATCTTTTAACTTCATCCCAGGATACAAGAAATATGGCATTACGGTAATAGAATCTACATTGTTGGAAATGCATTTGTTGATACCTTCTTCAATGTATGGTGGTATAACTTCAAGAAAGCAATGATCAACATATGCATATTCACTTTCATCCTTAATCATTGTGCATAGTTGAGCAAGCTCTTCTTTTGCCTCTGGTTCCCTGCTGCCTCTATCGATTAGTAACAAAGCTTTGTTCATGTCAAATATCCACCTTAGAATAATTTATCCTAGATACTGCCACTGTAAGGTTGGGAGGGAATTTTTGTTTCGTTACTATTAGTTCACCACCTGAACTAAGTATTGACGAGGCTTCTGATACGCTTGATGTTCCTTCAAATTTTTTCACGACGTCTGAAGGATTTGGAACCATTATCTTGTCTAACTTTTCCTTCTCATAAAGCTCTAAAGGGATTCCATGCTTGTCTGAAAAAAAGGTTAATGAAGCAGGAGTTTTAACCCTATTTAGAGTTGAGAGATTTCTAATACTAAGAAAAGACAATCCATTTTCCTTTAACACTTTCAATATACCATCTTCTATTTCCTTCAAAGTCGTATCCCAGTGAAAACCCAATCCCACTACAAGACTCTTTGGCCTGTAGATTACGGATTTGTTAACAAGGAGAGGATCGGTAATTATCTTGTCAGATATTATTAAACCGGCTTTGAAATTATCTGATTTTAACTCATCTTTATTATCTAGTATTGTTACATTTTTTGGTAATTCTTTATTCCACCATCTTGTTTCACCTGTATCCTGATAAACACCTATTTTTTCTTCATTAACCATATGAGCGCTAACCTTAGTAACGTTTTCAAAATTCTCAATGCGCCATTTAAAATTGGAGCCCAAGAGATCTACTGCAATTGTTTCATTAACATCGGCAGCTGTAGTGATGACAGGAGTGGAATTCAGGAACTCTGCAATTGATTTAGTTAATGAGTTTGCTCCTCCTAGATGTCCGGAGAGAGCGCTAATTACAAAATTTGCTTTATCATCTATAACGATTACTGCCGGATCTGTTTTTTTATCTTTTAATAGATTTGATATCAAACGAATTACTGCTCCTAATGAAAAAATGCAAATTATGCTTTCATACTCTTTGAAAATCTCCTCGATCATGATTTTTGTGTTTTTTTCAAACCAGATAATCCCATCAGAAGAATCCTTGTGTTTTGATTGCGCATAGATTGATGCAGATGGAATTTTCTCTCTTATTCTTCTTGATATTTTGATTCCATTTTTAGTAATACAAACAATAGCAACCTTGCTGATCATGCATTACTTTATAAAATTTATTCAAATAATATACTTTGTGTTAATCTAGTGTCAATGAATATAAAAATTCAAATATTGAATGAAACAAAATTAATGCAGTATTCAAATGACATTAACTTTTTTTTGTAAGAGGAATCGTCACACAGAATGTCCTGGTGAATGGCCTATGGGAGATTCGTGTGGCTCAGATCATGACTGCTCATTTGATGTGAAAATGTCAAAATGCGAATGCTCATGTCATGCATGAACAGTCATGGTGCATCAATTGTCGTAATTTGGTATTTTGGCTCTTATTTGAAGGTTAATTCCAAAAATGATCTTATCGGGGTCAGAAAATTATGTATTTCGATCACTTTTATATCAAACAGCCACCACATCATCATACCCCGTAAACAGTTTATTATTTATTGATTTCATTAATTCTTTAGCTTTTCGCTTCATAGGATCATTAACATTGATTAGAACAAGTCCTTCTAGAGGCTGACCGTAAAATACTAGAGAGTCGTTTGGTGCAAAATAACATACAGGAAGTGTCAACAAATCCTCCTCACCAACAACCTGCAAAATGACATCTTTTTCACCAGTTAGGGCAAATCGTATTTTGTCAACAGCTTCCTTTGTGATGGTTCCTGCGGGATTAATACATGAAATTTTAGTAAAATTCTTTTCTTCGAGTTCAGTCATTTTATTATCCAAAATCTTTTCTCTTGCTTGTCTTCTCTCAGCCCCGTCAATTATAGCCAAGTCAGGGTAAATACCAAACGAAACAAGTCTTTCAGTAGAACGATCACCTACTGATATTACTTTGTGTTTTATGCCAGCAATTTCCTTCTTAATTTTTTTTTCTGTTATATCACTATCTAGAATTAGCCTTCCTAATGGTTTTTTGAGTTCTGCAAGAACTTCAGGCGGTATTGACACTTTGTTCTTTTGACTCTTCGTTTTCTGCTTTTTCCTGGTCCTGCAATTCAGAAGCAATTATACTGATTCTACCAGCAACAGTACGAGATATTTTGTCAAACAGAACTGCCTGGTTATTATTTGGTTCTGAGATCGTTACTGGATTACCACTATCACTTCCTGACATTATTTGTTGATGAAGAGGTATTTCTCCAATGAAAGGAACGTTAAACTGATCGCTAACTTTCTGCCCTCCTCCTGTACCAAAGATAGTGATTTTATTATTACAATGTTGACATTCCAAATAACTCATATTTTCAATGACACCAATAATTGGGACATTTAATTTGTTAAACATTCCTACTGCCTTTACGGCTACGTTCATTGCCACATCCTGTGGAGTGGTAACTATGATTATTCCGGTTATTGGTATTGTCTGTGCTAAAGTTAAAGGTGCATCTCCGGTACCTGGTGGCAAGTCAATTATAAGGTAATCAAGCTCGCCCCAATTTACATCTGTTAAGAACTGTTTTACAATTCCAGCTACGATAGGACCTCTATAGATTCCTTCTTGCTGTGATTGTTCATAAAAGAATCCCATTGAAATAACTTTAACTCCTTTAGCCAAAACGGGTTCTATTTTATTATTAACTACTTCAGGCGCATTCTTGAGTCCTAGCATTAAAGGAATGCTTGGACCATATATATCAGCGTCAAGTAAACCTACCTTTGCACCGGTATTTGCCAATGCCAGAGCAAGATTGACAGATACTGTTGTTTTTCCTACTCCTCCTTTACCACTTGCAATTGCAAGTATATTCTTAACACCAGGTAGCAGTTCGTCCATTGAAATCGAACGTCCTTCCATTACCCTAGCAGTCACCTTAAGATCCAGATCTTTAATTCCCAAGTCCATCATAGAATTACGAACGGACTGTTCTATCTCACTATTAAAAGGACAAGCTGGAGTAGTAAGCTCTAATGTAAATCCAACTTTTCCATCGTTAATTGCAAGGTCTTTAATCATGCCCATTGAAACGATGTCTTTATGCAATTCGGGATCTTCGATTGTCTGTAATTTTGCCATGATTTGCTCTATCGAGACCATGTCATCGTACTCATCCAAAGAATATTTAAATCATACAATATCATGCATCATGAAAGCCAGTTAAGAAATAATGAAAAGGTTCATAAATTGATAATTTAAACAAATTGACAATAAGTAATGTTTGCAATAATACACATGGATGACGTAGTAAGGATCCCTCCTAATATGATGAAAAAATCTCTTAATGAGACCACAATGGAAATTCTCAAGGAAAAATATGAGAGTATGATAAATCCTGAATTGGGTTATGTTATCATGATTATTGATGCAAAAACAAATAAGGTGGGAAAACTGGTTTCCGGTGACGGTGCCACATTTCATAAGGTGTCATTTAAAGCGTTAACATTTTATCCTAAAATGCAAGAAATTGTTGAGGGAGAAATTGTCGAAATTACTGATTTTGGTGCTTTTGTACGAATAGGTCCAACTGATGCATTATTGCACCTTTCTCAAATAACTGATGATTATCTAAAAAGCGATGTCAAGCAAGGGGTAATAGTTGCAAATCAATCAGCCAAATCACTTAAGATTGGATCAAAACTGAGAGCAAGGGTTACGGCGATAAGTTTGGGAAAAGGTTCAGCAATGGGAAAAATAGGAATCACCTGCAGACAGCCATTCCTTGGAGCTCTTGAATGGATTGAAGAAGAGATAAAGAAAGCCAAAAACCCTGCCGCAGCAGCAAGTAACCAGAAAGAAAAGAAAGGGACAGTGCCTGCTTAATGGCAAAGGAACTTGCATGCAAAAAATGTAAGGCAATTACTATTGGGAAGCTGTGTCCTGTTTGCAAGTCGACCGAGCTTTCATCCGACTGGTCTGGCACAATAGTAATATTTGATTCAAAGAATTCTTTGGTTGCATCAACGCTTCAAATCTCTACTCCGCATAAATATGCATTAAAAGTGACTTGACTTTTAAGAAAAATCCAAAAGATCTAAATCAATATTTTTGTTTGCGAGAATCTCTCATTAGATTCCTCAGAGAAGATATAGCCACCGGTGATCTGACCAGCGAATACGTAGTAGATAAGGATCTAAAATCTTCAGCGTTTATCATTTGTAAATCTGATAGTGCGGTAGTAGCAGGGCTTGAAGAAGCCATGATGATATTTGATATTTGCAAATGTCATTCAAAAATCCTAGCCAAAGATGGCGGTGTCGTAAAAAAAGGTACCAGGGTAATGACTGTTAAAGGAAATACTAGATCTATTCTAAAAGCTGAAAGAACTGCTTTGAATTTACTGATGCGTATGAGCGGGATTGCAACTGATACTAGGAAATTTGTAGACATAGCAAAATCAGTATCAAAAAATATAAGAATAACAGGGACTAGGAAGACTGCGCCTGGGTTGAGACATTTTGATAAGAAATCAATTCAGCTTGGTGGTGGATATCCACATAGAAATACACTTGATGAAATGATACTAATAAAGGATAATCATCTTGCGGTAACCAAATCCATAGGGGAAGCCATATCAATGGCCAGACAAAAGGCTGGTAAAAATATCATGATAGAATGCGAAGTCATCGATACAAGATCGTCGGTGGAGGCAATTAATAGTGGTGCTGATATCATCATGTTGGATAATTTTTCTCCTCAACGCGCGCAGAAAACCATTTCATATTTGAAAAAGTCCGATTTACGAAAAAAAATATTGGTAGAAATTTCAGGTGGTGTCAATCTCTCGAATATCAAAGAGTACGCATGTACTTTACCAGACATGATATCAGTAGGCTCATTAACCCATTCCAGTAAATCGATTGATTTTTCCATGGAAATGGAATTAATTAATTGATAAACAAATCATGACTAGTTAATCACTATCAATACTTTACTGTCAAAGATATCAATTGAATATTTGATTAAGATATCTTTAGCATACGTTCGATAGCAATCCGGGCCTTATCTGCTATTTGTTTTGGAACCTTGACTTCATATTGTTTATGTACAAGTGAGTCAACTACTTTTTCAATTGTTATTTGTTTCATGTATTTGCAGACAGCATTTTCCTTAACTGGTATGAACATCTTGTCTGGATTTTCCTTTTTCATTCTATACATGATACCTGTTTCCGTGGCAACAACAAACTGATTGTTCTCTGATTTTCTGGCATGCTGCATCATCCCTTCAGTAGACAGAATATGAGCTTTCCTAGTTATGTCACCAGAAGCTAGGCCGTACAGAGTTGATGAGGTACATCCACATTCAGGATGGATCATGAATTCTGCATTATTGTATTTTTGAAAAATACTATTAATGTCAGCTGCAGTGATACCTGCATGAACATGACATTCTCCTGGCCACACATACAAATTCTTTCTGCCGGTCACCTGACCAACATATGAACCTAGAAACATGTCAGGTAAGAATAAGATTTCAGTATCACGGGGAATGGTGTTTACAACCTTCACTGCATTGGATGAAGTGCAACAATAGTCAGATAGGGCTTTTACTTCTGCACTCGTATTCACATAGCTAACTACGACAGCATTGGGATGTTCTTCTTTCCATTTCCTTAATTCATATGAACTGATAGTAGATGCAAGAGAACAACCGGCTTCCAAATCTGGAATTAGGACGGTCTTTTCAGGGCATAGAATTGAAGCGGTTTCTGCCATGAAATGTACACCGCAAAATACTATAATATCGGCTCCTGTCTTGGCTGCTTCTCTTGATAATGCTAGCGAGTCGCCTATGAAGTCAGCTATATCCTGAACCTCGGGAACTTGGTAGTTGTGAGCCAAAATGATGGCGTTGTGCTCTTTCTTTAGTGCGTTTATTTGATCGAAATGCATCGATTGGACTAATGTCATCTGATGCGCTTGTTTTACATAATTATAGATTTAAAGTAGTATAATTTAGGATAACATTGCCTATTTCACGAATGATGAGGGCAATACTTGCCACTTTGATATAACAGTGAGAAGTGCATCATGCTAGTGCAGTAATAGATATATTATATCAAAGTCAACCCTATATCAAATGCCAACTCATGGATCGTTAACAAAGGCAGGAAAAGTAAGAGGTCAAACTCCCAAGATTGAAGGAAAAAAGAGGGTAAGCCCGATATCAAAATTGAGAAACAAGATAAATTTTGTAAAGAGATTTGAAAAGAGGCGTCAGCCTGGACAAAAGAAGCCAGAACGAACTGGTAGAAGACGTTAGACTGATAATCATTTTTTATTATCCCCTTAACTTGTTTTAGATACATCATTGTTTAGCAACATGTAAATCCAAATATTGACAAGTGAAACTGTTACAATATGAAGAAAGTTGCAGTAATAGGTTATGGTAGCATTGGCAAAGAAATTATCGCATCAGCTAAAAGACAAGAGATTCCAAATGCAAAGATAATCGCTGTATTTGATAAACAATCTCAAGTTGTTAATTCGGTTGACAATGAATATGGTGATGTACATTTGTTTTCAGATTTTGATGAATTCTATAATTCTCAAATTTATTCCAGTCTAGATGTAATAATAGAATGTGCTTCAAAAGATGCTGTTCGAGAATTCGGCAAAAAAATAATAGAATCAAAAAAGGATTTGATTGTTTTGAGTGTGGGAGCCTTTTCAGATAAAGAATACTTGGCACAATTGCAACACTTGTCGACCTTGAACCGTACCAGAATATTGATACCTACTGGTGCTATTGCCGGACTAGATTCCATCAGAAGTGTAAGAAAATATCTAGACAGTTTGACTATTACAACAACAAAACATCCCAAATCACTTGTAGGAGCGCCTTTTTTTAAGAGTTCAAGAGTAAGGCTAGATGATATTAACAGCGAAACAGTCCTTTTTGAGGGTAATGCTTCCACTGCAATCGAATTATTTCCTGCCAATGTGAATGTATCAGTGGCAGTAGCACTAGCCGGAGTTGGTTTAGAAAAAACTCATGTGAAGATCATTGCAGATCCACTGATATCAGTGAATAAACATGAAATTGTAGCCAAGGGAAGTTTCGGAGAAATACACATTGTTGTCCAAAACATACCAAGCCCTACAAATCCCAAGACCAGTTACTTGGCATCTCTTTCAGCTATAGAATGTCTGAGAAGCTTGTGTAACGAAAATTTCAGAATTGGGACTTGATATGCACAAATTTTGACAGTTTATATGTGGAATATTTATTTGACAAGATTAACTATGAGTTACAACGGATTCAAGACGAACGACATGTTCGGTCCAAAACCAGTAGAAGTAGGAAAGGAATACGACGTGCAGATCACGGAATTAAGTAGGAAGGGAGATGGAATAGCAAGGATACAGCGATTTGTGATATTTGTAAAGAACGGAAAAGTAGGTCAAAATACAAAGATAAAGATCATCCAGGTTGGAAATAGATTTGCTACTGCTGAAATTGTCAACGATTCTGAAAGTCAGAGTCAGACTGAGGCAGCACCGGCAAATGCTGAAGCCAATACAGAAACAACTACAGAGTAGTCAACCTGCTACAGTTATTTTTGAAACTTTTATTATTTTATGTCTCTAAAAAAATTAGTTTTATGAATTATCTTAAGTATTATTTTATCAATTACAAATTCCAATTTAGAAAAGCGGTTTGAAGAATAACATAATAGCTATTATTGCAATTTCATTTATTATTGTCGGTTCACTGTGGGGAATTGGTAATATAGTTTCTCAAGATAATACCCAATTATCAAAGAATGATGGCATCATCATGTTAATGAAAGATAACAAGTTTAATTTTACTAATCCTGATATTACTGTCAAAATCAATCATCCATTAAAAATTAGTATCTCAAACCAGGATTTTAGAAAACATGATTTTATTGTTGATGATTTGAATATTAATACAGGATTTATATCAAGTGGACAGGATTTTACGACGCTGATTGCATCGGACAAGGCAGGCTCTTATAGGTACTATTGTTCAATTCATCCTGGAATAATGGAAGGAAAAATCATAGTCACAAATTAATGAAAATATTGCCTAATTCCATTTCATTAACATGAGAAATGATACTCTTGTAATTGACCTGAATTGCGACCTAACTTTTGAACGAATCAGTTAGTTTCTTGTGATACATGCTCTTGCATCCATCAATCTGCAACACGTTGTCTGGTATCACTCTAAGGTTCTTCATTCGCTTTTTATCGTACATTGTGCTTAAGAATTTATAACAAACAGAACAAACAAATTCCATCTCCATTTGCATCATGTTTTGTTCTAATTGAAAATTAATCTTTGTTTTTAATTTAGTGAGACGTTTAGCAGTACTAGATATTCTAATACTCTCAACAGATGTCATTTTTGTGAATAGAATTTGTATTTCTTTTCTATATTTAATCAAAACAGGAATAAACCAACACTTAAAATAGGCAAAAAACTCAGTGTAGAAAAATGGCTGCACGAAAGAATACATCGAGGAAAAAGCGATTGATAAAGAGAGTTAAACAGAACAGACCAGTGCCAGCCTGGGTAATAATTAGAACCCATCGTCATGTTAGAACGAATCCAAAGCGAAGAGCTTGGAGAAGGTCGGATGTTAACGTAGGATAATTAGGATTGATAAAAAATGTCTGAAGATAATTCAACTAGAATTTACACCGTGAATCTCGCGAAAGCTTGGGATACTCCAAAGTATAGAAGAACTGATAGAGTCATAAACATCATTAGGGAATTTACCCAACGCCATATGCAGACCAATAAGGTCAAGATAGATCAAGATTTAAATAGACATATCTGGTCTAGAGGTAAAACTAATCCACCCAGGAAGATAAGATTGAGAATGATAAAAGAAGAAGATGATACTGTTGTAGTCAGTTCATTCATTGAAGAAAAAAACTCTCTGTCTGAAGAGTCTGTAGAAGAACCAGAGGAAAAAGTGGAAGAGAAAGGTAAAAAGTAAAGCTCGAAATTATTTAAAATAACTATTCAGTAGCTGCCAATTTATTAAAAAAACACTTGATGAAATTCATCGGGTAATGAAGTAGTATCTATTCTAATCTAATCGATTAATGGTAATGGTAAATCGATAATTGGATGCGATTCTGGAATGTCCCAGTCTAAGACTTTATCATCTGGTATCATATTGAGAGGATCATATGAGTCAAATTTGGTTCTTCCCTTTATTGATGCAATGAGATGCATGTTATTTCTTGAAGAATCAGTTACCACGAACGAAACATCACTTGTATCTCCTTCCATAGTATTTTGAAAGTTACTCAACATTTCATTTAATCTACCAATTGGTTCACTTCTTGCTCCATTTACGTACAGTATGGATTTCGTTATGGAAGATGTTCCCAATGAGGTATATAGTTGGGCTATAAGATCTTTTATTCCTGTCTCAATATTGTTCTCTTTTAACGTTCCAGATACTAGATTTGTTCCTAAATTCAAGGATATCTCTGGAATCAATTTGATTGTATTGAGAAGTATTTCATTTGATATTTTTGAACAATCCTCTATAGTAAGATCTGGATTTATTTCAACATAGGCATCGTTATCAACTACAAAGTTAATGTCAGAGTTTAATGAAATTCTTTTTAATGATACGCCAGCTTGAAACAATCTATCCTTTTCATGACCAAAGGGCATGGTAACAAGTGATATTACAGTCTTATCAGGCATGCTTTTTGCGATATGTGAGATTACAGGTGCAATTGCAATGCCTGATTTCTCAGATAAACTAGTTACAAGAACAATAGTTTGATATCCAGATAATTTTGAGCTGATTTCTTCCTTGTATGTTTCCAGAAAAGATCGGATTTTGTAACTCGAAGGATTAATCCATGATTTACAATCAATATGAAGTGAATTATTCTCTAGTTCTTCTCGATGGTTACTAATCAATAGGGAATCATACTCTACATTGTCTAATTTTGACACAATATTCTTTCCAATTTTACCTATTCCGATTAACAATACAGGCTTTCTCAACTCAATACAATCCTCTGACAACCAATCCAACTCCTAATCAGAAGATTGAGTATTAGAATAAAAATTTAGTTGATTAAATCAAGCATCATAATTAGTACAAAAAAGTTGATAAGATTACTGGAATTAGGAAATTAATTCCCCAAATAGGGAATAATTTGAAATTTTTACGACTTTTACTGATAGATAATGTCCAAGTAATTGTTTTGGATCAAATTCTTTGCCTTGCAAATCCAATATTACAGGTTTGTACGCATAATTTCTACCCTGTACCTTGTCATTTTCTAAAACCTCATCTACCAAGATCTCGCCTTTCCAACCATGCCATATACGATTTCTATTCATTAAGGTTTTCTTGATTGTATCATGCAATCTAGTACTTCTCTCTTTGACAATCGCTGTATTGATTTTTGGATATTTGGAAGCGACTGTTCCGGGGCGAGGACTATATTTAGATGAATTAACGACGTCAGGCTGACTTTCCTCAATTAGACTTAGAGTCTCTTCAAAATCTTTCTCAGATTCTGATGGAAATCCAGTGATTATGTCTGTAGCAATTGTTATCTCAGGTATTTTTTTTCTCAATTCTTTAACTATGTCAAGAAAAATCCTTGCTGTGTGCCCTCTTTTCATCTTTCGCAGTATTCTCTCACTTCCACTCTGCACAGGCATATGCAGAAACTTGAAGATTCTATCGTTACTGCAGTAAAGTGAAATTAACCTGTCTAAAAACCTTGGAATATACATTGGGTTCATCATTCCCACGCGAATCCTATAGTCTCCCTCAATATTGGAACAATTTTGCAAGAGATCAACTAGATCGGTTTTCAAGTCCATTCCATAGCAACCATTGTCAGTTGAAGTTAGCCAGATTTCTTTGCAATTTGCTTCCACGTCATCTTCCATTTGCCTTACGATTTCCCCGATCCTATAGCTCCTTAGAGTTCCTTTAGCTAATTTCGTTTGACAAAAACTACATTCGCTTAGGCATCCACTTGAGATTTCAATGATACTGACTACAGGATTTAATCTCAGTCTGGGGAGGTTTACCTTTGTTGACATGGAATCTTCTAGAGCTACAACTCTTTGACTGTGTAGTGACGCACCAACCACTTGCAATGTTTTGTCCAGGGAATGTGGACCCATGAGTGATGACTGGGGAGAGAATGATTCGATCAATTCTTTGCTTGTCTTTGGGAGACATCCGGCAACAACGAGTGGTTTTTCTCTTGAATATCTCTTTATTTTTGAAATCATTCTGTGTTCAGTAACCTCCTTTACAGCGCAAGTTACAAGGACGTTGATATCTGAATTTTTTCTAATTTGAGTTAGCTCGTATCCGTTATTGAAAAGTATTCCTTTGATTATTTCGGAATCTGCAACGTTAGCAGAGCATCCGAATGTTTCTACCCATACTTTTTTTTTAGTATTGAAATTTTGAAAAGGAGGTTTAGGATTAAGGTTATTTGAAAAAGTTGATCGCTGATTTAGTTTTTCCAAACGTAATCAATCATAATTGAATTTATTGGTACTATATCAATCAATTTATCATTCCGATTTAACCATTCAATCATGTTTCTACTTGGCGTTCATTATTAGCAGCACTTGCTAAAAATGAAAAATGACTAGTCTTTTGTCTTCAAGATTTTTGATTCAAGTATTTTTTCAGTGGCGTTCACAAGATTCCGGATGTCCCTTTCATGATGAACCATCGAGATAGCTCCCATCTTATGAGGCAAGAAGAATATTCCATATTTTGTCATCAGTGAGAAATGATATCTAGTTAGGGCTTCATTATCACACAAAGCTACATCACTTGCGCTTTTTATCTCATTTATTTTATTTGAAAGAAAATGCGTAAGGAAAACAGAACCAATTCCGGTTACTTGTGTTTTTAATCTATAATCAGAAAATAGCTTTGTTAATTCATTCCTTGTCATGTCTCCCAGTTTGTTAATCTTGTTGTAGATTGTTCTGCGATTTTTTCCGATATAATCTAAGGTTGCGTAACCGGCAGTCATTGTGAGAGGATTTGATGAAAATGTTCCGCCACCAATGTAGCATATCCGCTCCTTGTTTTTGTTCTCAACAGGATTAGCTACTTGCATTATTTCCTTCTTACCACTTACTACTCCTATCGGAAGACCTCCTCCAACAATCTTTCCAAGCGTAATCAAATCTGGGTCCAAACGATAGGAGGTTGAAGCGCTTCCATAATTGAACCTAAATCCAGTAACAATTTCATCTAAAATAAACAAAATACCGTTTGTCTTACAATATTCTTCTAGGCCTTTAAGGTAGTGTCTATTTGCAGGGATACAACCTGCACCACCCAACACTGGTTCCAAAATGATACATGCTAGGTCGTCCTTTACGCTGTCCAATAATTTAATAGATCTATCTAAATCATTAAATGGAATAGATTCCACAAAATCACCTTCTCTTCCAGTCATCCCTACTCCTTCATCAACTTCAAATGGATAATTCACAGACTGCATTAAATCAGTATTAAATCCATGCCATCCACCGATAGTTTTACAAATAATCCTTTTTTTGGTCACGGCTCTGGCGAGTCTGATTGCGTACATTGTAGCTTCAGAGCCCGTTGTGCAGAATCTTAAAAGTTCACTAGTAGGAATCGCTTTTCTAATCTTTTCACCTAGCTTGATACTAATATCATTTACAGTACCATAAAGTGTACCTTGATGTATTTGCGAATCAAGTCTCTTTACAACTGCATTAGGAGAATGGCCGAGAATTAAGGCCCAGTGGCCCATCCAGTAGTCAACATATTTGTTGCCATCAATATCAATAAGGTGTTTCCCCATTGCCTTTTTCACAAAAAATGGATAAGGCCTGAAGAATCGAATATTATGACTAATACCACCTGGAAATATCTTTAATGATTCAGTATAGGAACTTCTTGACTTGGGAGTTTTTAATTTATACAAATCGTTCAGACTTTTGAATGTCACTACAACAATTCATTACAAGACCTATTTATTACGATTATGAAAAATCGGAATAAAATAAAAAAGATTGTCATACAAAAGAACATTCTGACGAACTGGCCAACTGAACCAAACAGTGAATTCTATCGTATCGAATGAAATTGAATCCATCATCTAGTTATTTGTAATCAGGTGCGTTGGGCTATTAGTAACGGCAGGCTGAACATCTCGCAAAAGCTCGATGCGTACACCTCCATTCTATCAACGCTATCTTCTATAGCTGCCCTTCTCTGTAAAGAAGGCTGTCTTTTCTCGGGAAAGGTTTCCTCCTTAGATGCTTTCAGGAGTTATCCTAAACAGCTTAGCGGCTCAGCTTGCCCTGTCGGACAACTGATAAACCAGAGGCTGCGCTGCCCTGTTCCTCTCGTACTATGGGCAACTTCCCCTCAAACAACTACACCCCTGTCAGGCAGAGACCGACCTGTCTCACGACGGTCTAAACCCAGCTCACGTTCCCCTTTAATGGGCGAGCAGCCCCACCCTTGGCTCCTGCTGCAGAACCAGGATGGGAAGAGCCGACATCGAGGTACCAAACCGCGGGGTCGATAGGAGCTCTCGCCCGCGACGAGCCTGTTATCCCTAGGGTAACTTTTCTGTCACCACCAGCCCCCAATAGTGGGGACATGATGGATCGCTAAGCCCGGCTTTCGCCTCTGAATCTCGTATCATTGGAGATCCAGTCAGACTGGCTTCTGGCTTTGCCCTCAACAGCGGAGTTCTGTCCCGCTTGAGCCAATCTTTGGGCCCCCTCGATACTTTTTCAAGGGGGTGCCGCCCCAGCCGAACTGCCCACCTGCCGATGTCCCCGTGATAACGGGTTAGCCGTACGGTAGCGGATGGCTGGTGTTACAACGTTGCCTCCATCAATCCCGGAGGACTGACTTCGAAGGCTCCCAGCTACTCTCTGCATTCGCAACCATACAGCAACAACAGGCTGCAGTAAAGCTCCACAGGGTCTTCTCTCCCCGACAGAGGTTCGTGGACTGTTCGTCCACGTTATGTGGCTTCACCGGGTTGTAGGCGGGGACAGCGGGGCCCTCGTTGTTCCATTCATGCACGTCGGAACTTACCCGACAAGGCATTTGGCTACCTTAAGAGAGTCAGAGTTACTCCCGGCGTTTAGCGGCCCTTAGCCCAGTTGAACCCAGGTTTTAGGTACCGCCACTGGCCAGGATACAGAGGCCGTACACATCCTTTCGGACTAGCGACCACCTGTGTTTTTATTAAACAGTCGGGACCCCCTTGTCACTGCGACCTGCGGTTCCCATTCTTCATGAAAACCGCAGGCACTCCTTATACCATAGGTACGGAGCTATTTTGCCGAGTTCCCTCGCCATACGGTATACCCGATAGACCTTAGACTACTAATCTAGGGCACCAGTGTCGGATCTCGGTACGGTCTTGAAAGAATCTTCTCATTCTTGTTTTCAGTGTCTCCTGGATTCAAGCAAATCCTCCTTGCGGAGGACCATTCATCTCTCGTTTCGGATCTCGTCATTATGACACTCCCCAAAACTTGAAAACTTGGACAGAACGACGATTCTGCTTGCCTTATCCTGAAGCTGCAAGATGAGTAATAACGATCTTTCAAGGCACTGGAATATTAACCAGTTTCCCATTCGGACAACTCTGTTGAGGTTGTTCTTAGGACCGGCTAACTCCCGGCTGACGACGCATTGCCGGGAAACCCTTGCCCTTCCGGTCGTCGAGATTCTCACCCGACTTTGCTGTTACTGCCGCCAGGATCTGCACTAGTCGATCGGTCCACTGGATTTCACAACCCAGCTTCTACCCAATCACTACGCCCACCTACCATACACCAACATTGTTGGCGATCTAAAGTATCGGTAGTTTACTTGAGCCCCGTCCATTTTCGGGGCCTCAGAGCTCGGCAGATGAGCTGTTACGCACTCTTTGAAGGATGGCTGCTTCTGAGCCTACCTTCCTGCTGTCTCTGCTCTAAGACACCCTTTTGTTTGACACTTAGGAAACATTTAGGGACCTTAACTTTAGTCTGGGTTGTCCCCCTCTCGGTTATGAGGCTTACCCCACATAAACCCGTCTCCTAGTTTCTACGACGCCTGTACATTCGGAGTTCGAATGGTTAGCGAGCTCTTTCGAACCCTTACTATCCGATCGGTGCTCTACAGCACAGGCAATCTCAACTAAGGTAGGACTGCGATCCGATTCGATGGGAACTAGCGATCACCGGACTAGATTGGTTTTTGACCCCTAATCCCAGGTCTGAGGACCGATTTGCACGTCAGGACCCCTTCAGACTTCCAGCGAGCTTTCGCCCACCTTCATCTTGCCCAGGAATAGATCGTCCGGTTTCTAGCCTTATTGCTATGACTCAAGACCCTTTCAGATCCTTCGCCTTGCTAATGCTGCGCGAATTTGGTTTCCCTTCGCCTACCCCTTAACGGGTTAAGCTCGCCATAACAACAAGCTCCCTGGCCCGTGTTTCTAGACGGAACTTACAACTCTAGAAGGCTTCAGTCCCTTGCGGAACCTCTACCAAAATCCTTTCAAGCTGTAAACGTCTGTAACCGGTTGGTTTCAGGCGCTTTTGACCCCCCTTCCGGGGTACTTTTCAACTTTCCCTCACGGTACTAGTATGCTATCGGTCTTGATGAATATTTAGCCTTAGATGCTATTTTCACCTATTTTCGTTGGCCACTGTCAAGGCCAATTACTCTCGCTATAAAAAAATCCAAGATTCATTCGTCTACTGGGGTATCACCATCTATGCCAATACGTTCCAGTATATTTCGACTATAAACACAGGATCTAGATCTATAGCACACCACATCCCTGCTATTTTACAATAACAGGTTCAGTTTGGGCTCTTCCGATTTCGCTCGCCGCTACTTACGGAATCTCTTTGATTTCTCTTCCTCGTCCTACTCAGATGCTTCACTTCGGACAGTTCGTCCTCCCAAGCGTAAGCATGGGAGTTAATGAGAGACCTCATTCGGAAATCCTAGGATCAACGGTCGCATGCACCTACCCTAGGCTTATCGCAGCTTGCCACGTCCTTCATCACTTATCAAGCCGAGTCATCCTCCAACCGGCGTCTTTGCACCAGCAATTTTTACCAGATTTTCGATGTACGTCAATTCATTCAATTTTACGGAAATTCCCGTATGATCAATTGCCACGTTTCTGTCAGTGGATCATTTGTTCTTTTGTATGACGATCATTACAAGCCATTTGCTTGCTTCATCCTTCATTTCTTCAAAGCATGAAGAAATTGCATATTATTATAGTTACACAATATTTTACACATGATTGTCCGACCTCTAATTTAAGGAGGTGATCCGGCCGCAGGTTCCCCTACGGCCACCTTGTTACGACTTCTCCCTCGTTGCTGATCTCAGGTTCGATAATGCCAAATCGCACCACCTCGCCTAAAACCAACTTCGATGAAGCGACGGGCGGTGTGTGCAAGGAGCAGGGACGTATTCACCGCGCGATGATGACACGCGATTACTAGGGATTCCATATTCATGAGGACGAGTTTCAGCCCTCAATCATAACTGTGGTAAGTTTTGCGGATTGCCTCCTCCTTTCGAAATCGGAACCTATTGTACTTACCATTGCAGCCCGCGTGTGGCCCGAGGGTTTCGGGGCATACTGACCTGCCGTAGCCCCCTCCTTCCTCCGCCTTAGCGGCGGCAGTCCTTCTAATTAGCCCTTCTACTCCGAAGAATAAAAGTAGCAACTAGAAGCAGGGGTCTCGCTCGTTACCTGACTTAACAGGACACCTCACGGCACGAGCTGGCGACGGCCATGCACCTCCTCTCAGCTTGTCTAGTAAAGTCTTCAGCTTGACCTTCACTCTGCTGTCGCCCCCGGTAAGATTCCCGGCGTTGACTCCAATTGAACCGCAGGCTTCACCCCTTGTGGTGCTCCCCCGCCAATTCCTTTAAGTTTCAGTCTTGCGACCGTACTACCCAGGCGGCAGACTTAACGGCTTCCCTGCGGCACTGGACTAGCATTAAGCTAGTCCATCACCGAGTCTGCATCGTTTACAGCTGGGACTACCCGGGTATCTAATCCGGTTTGCTCCCCCAGCTTTCATCCCTCACCGTCGAGCGCATTCTGGCAAGCCGCCTTCGCCACTGGTGGTCTTCAATGGATCAACGGATTTTACCCCTACCCACTGAGTACCGCTTGCCTCTCCTGCCTCCTAGTCTTATAGTATCCTCCGCGGCCCATCTGTTAAGCAGTTGGATTTAACGGAGGACTTGTAAAACCGGCTACGGATGCTTTAGGCCCAATAATCGTCCCGACCACTCGGGGTGCTGGTATTACCGCGGCGGCTGACACCAGACTTGCCCACCCCTTATTCTACACCATTTTTAGAGGTGTCAAAAGACTTTCTTAGCGAAAGTCACTCAGAGTAACCCTGTCAGGCTTTCGCCTATTGCAGAGGTTTCGCGCCTGCTGCGCCCCATAGGGCCTGGGTCCTTTTCTCAGTACCCATCTCCGGGCTCCTCCTCTCAGAGCCCGTACCGGTTACAGGTTTGGTGGGCCATTACCTCACCAACAGCCTGATCGGTCGCAGTCCAATCCAAAGGCCATATAGATTTTGATCAAAAACCATTCCAGGTATCTTGGTCTATCGCGGTTTAGCCTCAGTTTCCCGAGTTTATCCACGTCCTCTGGTTATGTTGACTACGTGTTACTGAGCCGTGTGCCACGTATTGCTACGTTGACTCGCATGGCTTAATCTCACTCTGATAGCAGTCGGGTCCGGCAGGATCAACCGGAGTCGATCCTTATTCTATTATAAAATAGTACGGTCGGACAATCAAGTTATTGTGCATATTGTGTAACCATGTCAGATTCAATTTGTTGTCGAATCTCCATATTATGAGCGCAACTGGAGGTCGATGAATCATGGAATGGCCAACTGACCAAAAATCATCTACGACGCCGCCTATATGATTGCGTTCCTAGAAATTCTTGTCTAATTTAGATATAAACGTTCGCTTGATAATCAAATCACGATTTTTCAAGAATTGCAAAGTTTGCTTACCCAAAATCATGAAGGATTTGGAACAAAAAAGGTACACTTAAAATAATCACGCGCAAGAATTACTTGGTCTATGAAGAACAAGATTTGTATGTCCCATAGGGAAGATGTTGATGGGGTATCTTCGGCTGCACTTATCAAAACCGCGTTTGATGTTAATACGATAATTCTTGTTGATTACGCAAATATGATCAAAACATTACGCAGTATGGTATCAAATGTTCAAGACGGCACTAACAAAATAGATGAACTATTCATATGTGATCTAGGATTAAGTAAAAAGAATGAAAATGAATTTGTTAAAATATTGAAGGAAATGATCGAAGCAAAATGTAAAGTTACATACATAGATCACCATGACTTGGATAAGAAAATCTTATCTGATTTGAAAAAAATTGGAGTAAAGCTAGTTCACAGCACTGATGAGTGTACGAGTATTCACATTTATAATAAATATAAAAGAAGATTTGGATCTTATTCAGCTTTCATCGCAGCCGCAGCAGCACTAACGGATTATTTAGAAAAAAAACCAATTGCTTCCAACTTGGTATCAAGATTTGATCGTCAGTTTTTGATGCTTGAAGCTACAGCTTTATCCTACATGATCTCCTCTAGCCAACATGATAGTGACTTTCTAATGAAAATAATAGATGAATTATCACAAAACAAATATCCGCACGATATAGAGGGCGGTTTTCTAAGGGCTGAGAGACATGCGAGGAAGGTCCTATCAGTAGTAAAGTCTATTGAAGATTCAATAGTTTGGAGTAAGAATTTGGCATATGTTCAGATTAATTCAGAATTACCGTCAAGTATGGTTGTAAATTTCGTACTTGGTGCATCTGGAAAACCAGTTGCACTTGTCTATAAGACTAAAGAGGACATTAAATCTTGTATTATCTCCATTAGAGGATCAAATGAATGTAAAGTGCATCTTGGCAGAATTGTTAACAACCTTTCTTCAGCGCTCTCTGGAAGTGGAGGAGGTCATGAAAAAGCTTGTGGCGCTGTCATACCAAAAGATAAGTTTTCTGAATTTATCAAACAATTAGATAAAAAATCAAGGTAATCACGTACAAAAATGTTTAAACCTGTAGAAGGATGGAAAACACAAGAATTATTCTGGACAGGCGATTAAACCCATCCAGAATATGTTCCCCATCGGTTTGGTCGATGTATTCTAAGGGTCATTGGTAAGGCAATTTAAATGTGCTGCCTTAATTCAATGATATCTGGCAGAAGATATTTTAAACTAATTAAGGTGACCCAGCCATCTGACAGCCCTTGTTGAATTACTATGAATTTTACCTGTTACTAAATGCGGTTAATCTCAAACCCAGCAGATTTTATAGTTTTGTGTCGTTAATCGTAAATCAAAAAAAAGTAATCAAAACATGAGTAATCATATTGCCTGTGGTATATGTCTAGATTGATAGGGTTTGATTGCCAATGGCATTGGTAACTCGAGGGGTTTTAGTAAGTTTAAGAACTATGAAATGTAAACTCTAAGGGTGAATATTCCTGATTTTCGAAAGAAATTTCTTAGGGATTATAAAGCACTTCAAGACCAATTTGACTCAACAGATGGTGAATATGATAGCATGCGAACAATTATTGAAAAGCAACTACAATTGTGTAGTGCTTACAGACCGTTGATCAAAAATCTGCAAGAATCCAATGAGGTCACTACCATGATTAATGATTTAACTACAAAATTGCTAGTACTAAAACTAACAGGCGATCTTCAGAAGAATGTTGCCAAACTAGCCAGTCGAATTGATAATTTAGAGGAAAAATTTAATCGATAAATTTCATCAAAACCAAAATTAATTATTCCCGCCCAAATCTCGAATATAGCTTGTGTGTGTTTTTTTCTACATATCATTCAAAACATGGACAACAATACATTATACTAGTAAAGTCAATGTGAACTAGCTTTTGAATGTCAGTCCTGACAAAATTACTATTTGTCTGAACGTTTTATTCTTTAACCTAAGATTGACTTGCTTAGTTAATTTTTTGCAAGGACAAGGATTCTATTTGGGAGAACTTTATCAAAAGATTGCGCAATTAAGGTTATTGGCACAATGTGAAAGCAAATATCATAACTGGATTGAGGGTTTGCTTTAATTCTACGCTTGTATCTGAGAATCGAAATCTTACTCTATTTGCAGGACTAAAAGCAGGCTGAGTCTGCAGGCAACTACACGCACAGTTTTCAGGATTACCCTTAGGATACGAGCACTAGCAGGTGTCAGTGTCTCATGAAATTCCACATTTTCCCAATGAACACGTCATTGCAATTTTAATCATATTACCTGTAAAGATCTTTATGAATATTTATGAGAATTATTTTCCTAATTGTCACTTGTTTCCTTCTTTAGTGACGAATTGTGCTTTTAGATACTTGACTAACTTACTGACTAACCTACTTACTTAAATCAATATTCTGCTATAGTTTATTTAATTCACTTTTATGTTCCTGGTAACAAGGACAACAATAGAATTTAACTAGGTTTATCAATCTTTTATCTGAAGCTTATCTAGAATTTTGTCAATATTTGCAATGGGTTTATTCTCCCTGTCAGATATTTCCTGATGAGAAGGTGGCTTTGCAAAATATTCCTTGTTATTTTCAGCAATCCTTTCATGATAAGAAGGAATTAGCTCGTTCTGATAAAAGATACCAATTGGGATCTTGTCTCCCCATTCACTTGAAAATTGTAAAATCCTTGTCATCTTATCATTAATTTCTGATTCGTCTTTTATTGTACCATCATAACCGGTTTCCTCAATTTTATAGATTCTGGGCATAGCCTTACCAGTCTCTTGTTTGTTTATACCTTGAAACCATTCTCTAGTATGAATGTCGTCGTATGTTGGACATGGTTGCAATACATCTACAAATGCTAATCCCTTGTGTGTTATTGCCCTTTTTATTGTGTCTTTCAGATGTTTAACATCATATGAATACGAACGTGCAATAAATGTAAATCCAGAGACTAATGCTAACGCTATCGGGTTTACAGAATTACTTGTATTAGGTGTTACTAGTGATTTTGTCTTTTCGCCTAACCTCAATGTAGGTGAGGCCTGTCCTTTAGTGAGACCATATACTGCATTATTAAATATGAGATATGGAATATCGACGTTTTTCCTTCCTGCCCCAACAAAATGTCCTGCGCCTATACCCAGACCATCTCCATCGCCACCGACGGCTATTATCTGCAGATCTGGATTGGCAATTTTCGCACCTTGGGCAAAAGGCAAAACTCTTCCATGCAAAGTGTGAATACCATATACGTTGATGAAATGTGGCGTTTTTCCAGAACAACCGATTCCTGAAAAAATAATTGCCTTATGTCTTGGAACTTGCATTTCGGTAAGTGCCATTTGGATCGCGTTTAATATACCAAAATCTCCACAACCAGGACACCAATCATTGTGTACTGTTGTTTTGTAATCAGCTAGTTTAAGTTCCGCCATCTAATACAATCCTCCTTTCATTATTACCAGATAATATAGCCTTAAGTGCAATATAAATTTCCGTAGTGGACATTGGTCTACCATTATATTTCACAATTTTATAATCAATTTCTCTACCAGTGTTTTGCTGCACAAGTGATCCTAACTGTGATGTGTAGTTCATCTCTACATCAATTACCAATTTAGCATCCTTCAAAAATTTTTTCACAGTTTCAGTAGGAAATGGATGAAGCAGTCGAACTTGAATCAATTTCATCTTGTTTCCCTCTTGAGATAGTTTTTCTAATGCCTCTAAGATTCCCCCTTTTGTAGAACCCCAGCTAATTATTACATTATTACCATCTGAATCAAAATCATAACACATGGCCATATCGTCTTGATTTATTTTTTCCAGTGCCAGGTCGAGTTTTTTCATTCTCTTATCCATCATTTTGTTCCTATTTTCAGTATCTTCTGATATATGACCCTCTTCTGTATGTTCGTCACCAGTATTCCAAAATATCGCGTTTTCTGTTCCAATTGGCACTCTCGTAGAAATAGGCGAATCCTCGAGTTTGAATCTTTGAAAATGACCCGCCGCGCCTTCGCTTTGATTCTTGTCAATAGTATTTTTGAACTCTCCTCTTTCGATATTGAGACTATTGTTAAATCTTTTGCATGTCTGGATACTGCTACTGATTGCCTTGTCCAATAAGTGAATTACTGGTAGTTGAAAGGTTTCTGCAAAATTAAAGGCCTTTATAGTATCATAAAAAGATTCTTCAATATCCCCGGAGGCTAGTACTATTTTTGGAAATTCGCCATGTCCTGCGTTAATGGCAAACAAAAGGTCACTTTGCTCGTGTCGGGTTGGCAAACCAGTTGAAGGTCCCGCTCTCTGATACATTGTAACTACCAACGGAACTTCATTCATACCAGCCCAACCAAGTGCCTCTGCCATGAGTGAAAAACCAGGACCTGATGTAGCTGTGGCTGTTCTAACCCCTGTCAATGAAGCGCCAATTGCCATGGTTATAGCGGCAATTTCATCCTCTGTTTGCACAACCACAATGGAACCACTCTTACCATCAACCTGATCGATGATGTGATTTGATTCTAAGAATTCACTTTCATCACTTGCGGGTGTAATTGGATAATAAGTTTGAAATCTACAACCGGCCAATATTTTCCCAATTGCCGCTGCCTGACTTCCGGATAGCAATAGGTGATCCTTTAGGGCATCTTTGGGGGTTATTTTGTATTTAATATTCTTGGTATTGTATTTAGTTCCTATGTAGTAATACGCATACTCCGCCGCCTCTATGTTACTATCAAGTAGTTTAGGCTTTGATCCAAAAACCTCTTGAATTGCACTAATCAACATATCTTTTTTGATACCTAGTAAAGAAATAGATGCTGCTATAGCCATAACATTAACTACTCTAGAGATTTTACTAAGTTTAGGATCGTTCATTTTTTGTGCTACCGTTTCTAGCATTTCAAAATATGGTAGTCCATAGACCATGCAACCTCTCGACTTTGCAAACTCAAGCATTCCGTTCAAATTAATCGATTGTCCAGAGTCTTCCAATAACTTGCGAATTCTGTTACTAGCTTCGAAATCAATTGTTGGTACTTCCTCTAACACCGTTTCAGCAAGGGATGAATCATAGATTATTAAGCCGCCTGTAGATACTTTGTCCGCATGTCTGAAAACGGTCTCAGCATCAAATGAAACAAGCACATTGATGTCCTCCACGTGTGAATTAACGGGCTTGTCTGAAATTCTTATTGTAAAATAGCTATGTTCTCCCTTAATGTTCGAATAAAACTCCCTCTTACCAAAAATATAAAAGCCTTCCTTTGCACAAGTTTTAGCAAAAATATTTGCAGACGAATCTACACCACTCCCCTGGGGTCCGCCAATCAACCAAGATATAGAATTCACACTAGTCGAAAAAGACAATGAATTACTTCCTTCTCCAAAGTATTAATCAAATAATAGATATATAAAATATGGAACCTGAAATTATCCGCCGCCCGTAGCTGCATCGTATAAGCAGCATTCGCACGAATCACGTTCCCCACAATAAGGACATGAACATGTGCATGCGTCTATTGCAACTCCACAAATATCGCATGTAACACCATCTTCGACAGATTTGTTATTTGCGGACATTCTTATAAGATAAAAATAAGCAAGCTAGAACTTATACTTTGCATTTTAAACTAATCCTGCTAGAATCTTTCTTGGCTGTAAGGATCGAAAAGTATTTGACGAAAACTAATCTAAAATTATGAATTCTAAATAAAAGAAAATAAAAATGAAAGAGGATGGGTTTAATCCCACTTACTCCAGGCGGCCATCCATCTGTATGTCCAAGTGTTTAGCTTTGCGCCCAATGCAGCGATTGGAACGCTCAGTACAGCTCCCGCCCCGGATCCTAGCGCCACGGGACTATTGTAGAACTTACCGACCTGAGGCTCAATTGGCGTCATATACGGAGGCAATGTTGGACGAGGATACTTGAATGCCATCTCTAGAGGATCTCTGACCAGCAATAGATTTATCATGTTGAATATTGGCAATGAAAGTCCTACCAATGTTCCACCAATTATAATGGCAGCATGCTTGTTCCTTCTTGTTGCCCAATATGTCAGATCTAACAGCATTGCTGAAGGTATCCAAACTGGAGTAACTATGAAGTCGTATGGATATCCTAATGCAAACCAGGCTCCTTTGGCTACCCATGTATAGATAGTCATGATTGTTGCATAATATGTTGCAGTCCCTGGTACACCGGTGAATAGCATGTAATAGATTGCTCCAACTACAAGCATTGTTGATTGGGATATTGAGAATACAACAAATGATGTCCATGCCCAATCTGTATAGAATATGTAGTCTCCTGCATTGATTGTCAATAATGTACTATTTACAGCAACTACAACTATGAATAGATAGTGTGTAGTGCGTCTAAGCCAGACCATTACCAAATGTCTCCTAAAGGTTCTATATAAAATTTTATTTTGATATTCTTAATTAATCTCTAGCAAAAATTTGATATATTTGGAAATTATTTTTAAAAATTAGCTTTGTAAAATAAATCAAAGAATGAATTAGAGTTTCTAGCGATCTCTAAATTGCCACAAAGTTCGAAAATTATCAAAAAAAATAAGTTATAATAAAAAAATTGATTTTAGGTGTGACCCAGTTTTTCTCCAGTGATTTTCATTATGAAGAAGAATCCTAGTGCTTCAATGACTGTCAATACTGATAGAGCATAAAGTCCACTTGGTAACGGATATGCCCATGGGTAAACAGTTACACCAACATAAACACCGCCAGCTGTCGCAACCCAACAAAGTATGAAGCCTATGATGTAAACATGCTTCATATTTTCTACACGTCTACCGATCATGTGTTCTATTTCGTCACTGCTACCGCTTGAACTGGTACGGCCACCACCGCCGCCGCCACTATATCCCTTTGGATAGGTCATTGTGTTTACCATCAAAGGATTCCTTTTTAAATTTTGCGTCTAAAATCTTCAAACGTACTTTTTTGATTAGAAATTTCTAGCATATCTTTTCATGCTTAAAGATTTTAGGCGTGTTCCAGAGAATATTCTCGCTAAATAACAAAGAAACGCACAACGAGAAAGCAATGTCATAGCAAAGCATATATCTTTGTTTTTTCTGGTAAGGCTAGGTGTAAATTATACGTCGAACATAAAGATAGCGGTAGTTGCACTATTTGCAATAGTAATGTCCACTTCGACAATGATAGCAATTGCTCAAACTGCTGAAGGACATGGAGTTCAAGCTCAGCTTCAGAGTAGATTCGTAAGAATCCAAGATGAAGCCTTCTCAGCACAAACATTGAATACAGGAGATCAGCTCGTTGTGACTGGAAATCTACAAAGTCTTGTAAATAAACCATTGAGAGCATGGTTGTCGCTCTTTAGTGAGTCAACTAATGCTGGCAACAGATGGGAGTTTATAGCAAGAGATCCTCCAGGAAACATATTTGATATTCCTCCACAAGGAACAATTCCGTACTCAATTACTGCAAAAGCTCTTGAACCAGGTGTTTATCATGTTCATACACAGTTGAATGTCGAACATGTAGGTCCTGGACTTGGTCCTGGACAAACTATACAAGTTTCTGGACCAGCAATATTGAAACCAGTTCCGTGGGGCAATGTTGCATATCAGGTAATACTGATTGGGGCTGGACTTGGAGTAACATTTGCAACAAGACCGTGGCAAGTGATTTAAAAAATCCACTATTTTTTATCTATTTTTTTAGTTCTTTTATTTAGTAATTATTTGTTAGATTAATTAACTATTCACTAGAATTTCAAACGCAAAAATAGAGTAACAAAAAAATTATAGCTTTAGATGTATCTTTAAACCTTTGTACCTATTTCTTATGGTTACTTCGGTTACTCCTGCGGCTTCTGCTACATCTTTTTGAGTCTTATTCTCTCCATTCATTACGCAAGCTACATACAATGCAGCAGCCGCTAATCCCATAGGATCTTTTCCTGCAGATATCTTGCCCTGTTCAGCTTTTTTCAAAATCTCTAAAGCTTTTCTTTTAGTTTTTTCGGAAAGTCCTGACTTGCTTGCAATTCGTGCTACACACTTGACAGGATCTACGACGGGCATTTTCAAGTCAAGTTCTCTTATCAGCAGTCTATAACATCTAGCCACGTCTTTCTTCTTGATGTTGCTTGCATGAGCTATATCCTTTAATGTTCTTGGAGTCTCGGTGTCTCTACACGCAGCATAAAGTGCAGCAGCCACTAAAGCTGAAATTGATCTTCCTCTAACAAGTCCTTTCTCAAGTGCTTTTCGATAGACATATGCAGCTTTTTCGATTACAGCATCTCCCACTGCAAGTTTATCTTTTAGTCTATCCAATTCGCTAAAAGCTTGTCTAAAATTACGATCTACTGGTTCATGTACTTGGCTTCTACTATCCCAAGTCCTCAGTCTCTCAATGGTACTTTTCATGGATGCAGAAAGTGGCTTTCCTGAGGCATCCTTGTCAACAGGTCCAATTATTGTAGCAAGTCCCATATCGTGCATGGCAAGAGAAGTTGGGATACCTGCTCGGCTGCGGTCTTCATGTTCTTCCTTTGAAAAAGCTCTCCATTCTGGACCAGTTTCCTCAATACGCTCGGTAACTACAAATCCACAATTGCCACAAAACATTTCTCCACTTGAATTATCTGTGACCATTGGGCCCTTTCCGCATCTCGGACACCGGTCACTAAATAAAGAAATATCTTTAACCAATTTTAATACCCCATAAAAATTGAGACAATGTCTGTTTCTTATATTTATGTTTTATTCTCATATATATGCATTGTCATAAATAATTCGCAGGTGGTAATATATAGAGGAAATTTTAGAACTTTTCCAAACTAGAGCTTAATTTTGTGTTTTTTTTCTGGTTTATCGGATAATTTTCAAATTTATAAGAATCATCTGGGAGTGTTTCGTTTCCTTCTTCTAGTCTTTTCAACTTTTTTACTTTCATTTCTCCTGGCGCTATATGCATGCGATCTTTTGGATATTTTCACAAGTCCATTACAATTTGGTTCAATATAAAAACCATATAGGATTAGCTCTTGCATACTAACCATTTTAAGGCATCATCATCACGTTGGATGTATATGAGCAGTACGGATAGACTTACAGATGAGCAAATTAGAAAAATATATGATTTCAAGAATATAGCCGTGGTTGGAATGTCGAGGGATCCTGCTAAGGCTGCTCACTTTGTTCCTAAATATATGATAGAAATGGGATATAATATAATGCCAGTAAATCCTTCAGCTGTCGAAATACTTGGTAGAAGAACATACTCACGTGTGTCGGATATCAAATCACAAGTAGACATAGTAGATGTATTTAGGCCGTCTGAAGATGTCTATCCTGTCGTGGATGATTCCTTAAAGAAACCGGACATCAAAGTAATTTGGTTGCAGGAAGGTATTCAAAATAGTGATGCAGAAAAAATTGCCCAGGAAAGAAATATTCATTTTGTGTTCAATAGGTGCATCATGGCTGAGCATATGAGATTGTTTAGTAATAATCACTGAAAGCCCACATTCTGCTGTATTTCTTAAGGATATATTTGATTTCCTGTATATCTATCAATTATCTTTATTGCCTTTGTCGGACAAGCCTGAGCTGCCATAACGATCCTATCCAGAGTATCGGCTGTTTCTGATTGGACTTTTGCCTTTGGATTAATGTGCTTGCTTTTGTCAACTACGAAAACTTTCGGGGAGATAGTTTCACAACCACCAAATGCCAAACACAAACTTGGTTCAATTAGAATATGAAATCTACTTTTAATAGTATCTAGAAGTAAGTTATCATAACCAAGATTACTTCTGGATTCAGGTTTTTCAAAATTATATGAATTTCTTTGCATATGATCTGACAGATTTTCCTTTTTCTCTTCAATAGTGGAATCAGTTGCATCGTAAATATTGGATGCTTCCAGGTCGTATTGTTTTCTTTTTCTTCTATCCGATAGAATTTCGAATGCTTCATTAATTTTTTTTATAGTTTCTTCTGCCAGTGGAGATTTGTTTCTGTCAGGGTGGTATTTTTTTGCAAGCTTTCGATATGATTTTTTTATTTCTAGAAAATTAGCCTTATGTGAGACTCCAAGAATTGCATAATAGCCCCGACTATCCATCTGTCTAAAGTACCAATATCGATTATTTAATTACTTTTCACGGGACAGAAAATTCAATAATAACCTGATATGGATACTATGAATTTGGTTGGCATATACAACAATATCCAAGATACTATTACTTTTTTCCAATTACAAATGAGTTGATAACTTCATAGTATTTTTCTAGCGGCATTTTGTCATTATAACATCTCTTACAAACACATAGTTGTGAAACAACAGATCTATCACAGTCTTTCTCAAATTCACATTCAGGACATCCGGCCAACGAGCCACAAATAGCACACTTTAGTTGTTTTGAATTAGCAAGGGCGTATACCGGATTTGACAAGTCTTTAGTATGGCATTCAACATGTTTAATAGCTTTATTTGATCTAGACCACAGTGCCAATTCACCTTTAGCTATTTTTTTTCCACATGTCTTGCAGTTACTACTAAATTTGACTGTAAGATTGATCCAATCATTGCCGGTTGTTTGCAATGATTTGAATAAAGCAAATCAAAGATAATAATCTAACGAAAGCTTGCTGTTAATAGTAATAGACAATGAAAAGAACCTAAATCAATAAAATTGCTTATCTGAATATTACTTCAATTTTTTTTCAAGTATAGTCATTACCGCTTGAAACAGATCAGATGCTTCTTGTTCAAAGGCTTGTATTAGAAAATGGTCTCCATTGATTGTTACTTCTATAGAATAATATCTTAATCCATTTAACATGAGTGATAAATGACATGGGGCGTGCGTAATTTTTCCACCTAATTTCAAAATTGTAAATAAGGCATCAAGACTATTTTTGTAATTCAAAGATATTACTCACATTGTAGAGTCAACCATTCAGTGAAATAATTAAAATAGTAAATAGAGGAATTTTTCTGTGTTATAAACAACATCGATGTAAGATAAGTGAAAATATGATATAGTTACTAAATCATCTTGGAGAGAGGGAGATGATAAGAGGATAAATGAATCAAGTCAAGCTAATTATACCAACTAATCAAATTAGCAAATTTTCTTTGATACAATCAACCGAATAGGTGTTATTCTTATTACATTGTTTACAGATGCCAAACCAACCTGCTATTCTATCTTCCATTTTTTCTTCAACGACATTTGTTCCACATTCAAAACAAAAGTATCTTTTTTGCATATGTCTTGTCATCCTATTAATCGATGATATCATAGTATATCTTTATGATACCACCAGCGCATGATCTGAATGTACAAAAATAGTTCTATTAGAAATCATCATTCTTACTGATACTGAATACATTTTCTGCTTGATTTTGTCTATTGAATTCTCGAAGCTAGGAGATATATCTCAATTATTTTCGGTCCCAAACAAAGTCAATGTGAATTTACAATGAATAGTTTTGAATTTTTCCCATCATACCCAAAAAGATATGCCTGATCTGTTGAGGTATTAATGAGAATATTCTCGACGATAAAATCTGTTTCAAATTTATTGATAATGTTATTACTTGTGTTTACTGCTATGGCCATGCTTTTAGTGCCATTTGAATTTTTAGATAATATGTTAGTCAAGTTTTGGTCAACTATATAGAGTAACTCGTCATTTGGACTATACAAGATATTTTTTACATACTCAGCTTGTATGCTGGATATGTTTTTCTTGCTTGAGAGGTCTATTGCATTAACTTTCCCATCACTACCTGCTTCGTAAAGAATCTTTTCTTCTGCGTTAAGAGTTAGTGCAATTGGACTTTGTACCGTTATGTTCTCCACAATTTGGTTATTTGACTCATCTATTGCTGAAACCAAATTGTCGTATTTTGCTCCAACATATAAGAAATTAGATTCCGGATCTAATTGAATATCCTTAATTCCATATTGCCATTTTTCTAAATAGACAGATTCTAATGTGTTTCCATCTATTACGTACAATCCTGGATTTCCTCCTTCAGGGTATAACGAGCCAACGTATATTTTATTGGTAATAGGATTAACAGATATCCCGGCCAAGGAACCTTCCTTGCCTTCTTCGGTTTCACCGTACAACTCAATTCGCTTGAAGTTATTGTTAGTTGAGTTAATCACATACACTGTGTCATACGCAACAGTCGTGTCATTTTCATTAACCAAATGTTGACCTGCTACATATAACATACCCCTTTCAGGGTCTAATGCAATATTTGAGAGAAAATCATTCTTTTCGGATCCAATCTTAATAGTATCTAGTACCTTGTTCTGAGTAGTGTCAATAATGTAGAGTAAATTCTTTGCTCCATTCTCAGTCGCAAATATTCCATAGATCTTGTTTGTTTTTTCATCAATTGTGGCAGAAATAGGTTTATCTTTTCCAAGTATGATTGAAGATACAGAAAACGTGCTAGGGGCTTGTGAATAACCCAATTGAAACATGGTGATTCCCACCAATATCAAACTGAGTGACAATATAGTAAAAACTACCGTATAGGAAGTCCCAAACTTGTACATATCAATAATTATTAAATTTACTTATTAAAGATATAGAAACTTAATGAGGGAAAAATGTTTGCTTTTATTGACATTCAAAAATTAGAATCTTCCAATATAATGTGTTTTCCTTCAATGCTGTTCTAATACCTGTGAAGACTACAATTTTAGCCAGATAATAAGAATTGAATTAAATCTACAGAAAATTCGTATAGGACCGGCCTTTGTAAGATTTATTAAATAATTATTGATATCTCATAGTATGATTAGAAAAATTGGTGCTGTTTGTTTTCTATTATGTTTCTCATTTACAATACTTGTCATGATACCCCCATTAAGGGAATCAGGTTTTAGTTTATTACAGGCGCATGGTTTATTGAACAATAGTAATACTACGTCCGATAATGGCACGCAAATTTCAACCAACGGTACGTCCGATAATGGCACGCAAACTTTTAAAACTGTGCAAATTTCTGCTGCCGATTCCAAAGCGCCTACGGATGGAAATAGCTTGAATATTGATTTGGAAATTCAACCTTTTCCGATTACAAAAAATGTAGATTCACAATTCACGATTAAATTTTTGCAACCATCTTCGGAAACTGTTCAAGTTCACGTTGACTATGACTTTGCAATATCCAAAAACAACAATGAAGTCTTTCGAGCATCCTCAATAACCGGTCAGCCGTTGCTTCACACAGCTGAAGGTACTGTGAAAATTCCATATAAAATCACTCAAGCCGGAGAATATTCACTGCAAGTAAGTGTAATGGGGATTAACTTTATTCCAATAAAAACAGAACAGGCATTATTTGACCTGAAAGTAAGCTGAAACATTCACTAGTGAGCATTATTCAAATTTGCATACTATTCAACTAGATAAAATAGAAACGCAGATTATTGATTTTCCGTCTCATTGGACGTTTCATTCCCAGAATATGTATCAATTTCTATACGAGCATCAGAACTTGCAATTTCATTAATCAATTTGAAATCGCTATTGTTGATAAACGCGTGAGCGATAAATAGCAACATTATAACGCAGATTATCGCACTTACAAGCAGAAGGGAATTCATGGTTGTATTGAATGCTTTTTGAGTAATTTAAGTTAGTATTAAAACTTGGGGTCGATATGTAAATCCAAAACATAAAGTAATATCTGTTTGAAGCATTTCTTGAGACATATTTGAGGATAAAAATTTTAACAAAAATTGTGAACATTAACTGAGCTCAATGAATATGAGCCAATAATATCATCACAATGTCCATAAGCCAAATTGAATTTATCAAGATATTTAGAAAAATTTGTGGGTAGATTTGACTGGACAACCCTTGATCTTGTGTACCTGAGAAAATGGACAGTTATCGGAATAATCATAGGAATTCTATCCGGACTATTAGTGATTACTGCTTACGAAGCTATGCGAATTTTTTCATCGTTCTTTCTAAGCGATGTGGTGAGGTATATTCAACCATATCCAGAAGATGTTGCCAACATGTCTTCAGAATACTCCCTGTATGTGTTAAAACCATGGCTTATTCCGGTGATTTTAGGACTAATTGGTCTAGGTATAGGATTGCTCTCAATGAAATTATCAACCTCGCTAGGCAAAAACGGAATAGATGAGATTAGTGATGAATTTCATAACAAGAAAAATAAATTGAGTTTAAAAAACTCGTCAATAAGGACATTCTCTAGTTTTCTGGCAATAGGAAGTGGAACGAGTGGTGGAGTTGAAGATTCCTTAGCACATACTGGTTCCACACTTGCATCAATTATTGGTAGAATTTTCAAACTTGACCAGGAAGAAATTCGAATTGCAATTGCAGCTGGAATGGGTTCAACTATTGGAGGTATCTTGAGGTTACCTTTCGGAGGAGCAATTTTTAGTTTAGAATTACTATATCGTAGAGATTTTATTATCAAGTCGTTATATCCGGCGTTCTTAGCATCAATAACAAGTTATATCGCTTCAGGATTTGTTCTGGATTGGCCTTCTTTCCTCTATATTCCGCAAGAATTTATCACAAAAACAACACTTCAGTCAATAGCGGCATATGGCGTAATTGCTGCCATAATAGGAATAGCCGGAATAGGATATGTGAAAACGGTCCAGACTTTTCAGAGACATTTTGAAAATATGAAAATTCCGCTCTACTTCAAACCTGCTCTAGGCGGAGTTATTATAGGAATATTCGCAATTGGTTTTCCCGAAATATTAGGTACAGGCTATGGATGGTTACAACTGGCAGCACTTGGTAATCATGAAGTCTTTCCTTTATGGATTATGTTCCCAGTAATCGCTATGAAAATTTTTGCTACATCAGTTTCTAACGCTTCACGCAATACTACTGGGCTATTAGGTCCTTCACTGGTTATAGGCGGTCTCATTGGTTCTGCTTTAATTACACTGTTTCACTCTTTTGGAGTTTTCCTATTTATAGATACAACATCAGCTACATTGATATCAATATTCGCATTCTTTACCGCAAGTACCAGAACTCCCATTTCTGCCATAGTAGTTGGTGTTGAAATGGTTGGAAGCTATACATTGGTCATTCCCACAGTAATATCGGTAATAATATCAAACATTCTCTCAGGCAAAAATAATAATATTTACAAAAATTACGTTTCCAACATAAGAACCCAATTGCTAAATGTAAAAAAACATGATTCGAATTTAAGAAACTATCTTGTAAGAGATGCGATGAGCTCAGATTTCTATAACATAAATCGTAGGACAACTATTACTGATGCTTTTCAGATTATGAGAGACCTGAATGTCAAATCTCTTGTAGTTACTAATAATGAAGATAGATTTGAAGGAATGGTTTATTTTGAGGATTTATCAAGCGTTTCGACTAGTCGAGAGAGCATGACCATTGAATCCATCATGATATTTGATCCGCCCATGCTTCGTCCTTTGGATCCAATTATGGATTACTTTGAAATAGTAAGTAAAACTGCAGTGTCTGAAATTCCTGTAATATCACCTGATGATAGTAAATTGGTTCTTTCAATATTATCACTACGAGATATAAACAAATTATTGAACAATATCAATGACCCAATCTTGCCTGATTTACAAAAGAGTAATAATGAGTTTCAAAAAGATCTCAATATCAATATCAAAGCTCTTCGCAATTTGTCTCAATATGAAGATCCCGACAAGATTGACAAAGACAGTAAAATCATAAGCAAACTAAAAGACTACCTTTCCTAATAATACAAACTACAAGAACCTCAGAACTTGAACTTTACATTTGAAACGTATGTTACAATCGCAGGTTTATCTTCTATACCTGAGAGATTGTTAAGTATATAATATGTAGAATAATTTTTGAATTTTATTTTATAACAAAAAAGAGAAAAAAGGAGTTAGTTTACTACCACTTGACCCTTCATGAAAGGATGAAGAGTACAATAGTAGTCAAATGTTCCTGCACTGCTGAATGTATGTTGAAATGTTTTTCCTCCTGCTAGATAACTAGAGTCAAACTCTGTACCTGATACGCCAGTTTCAGCACTGCCTGAAGTTACGGTATGGAGGGTAGAATCGGTATTTTTCCAAGTCACTGTAGTACCTGCTGGTACTGTCAATGTTGGTGGTTCATAGAATTTGGCATTACTTGGGGCAGAGGATCCTGGAGCGATATCTATTTCATTTCCGGTTCCAGTTGAATTTCCAGCCATCATTGTTCCATTGCCAGTCATGTTACTGCTGGAGGTATTGAGCATTGTAGCGTTTTGTGTTACTTCGCTCTCGCCATCTTCATTGTTTGCAGAGTCGTTGTTGTTTCCTTCTCCACCTTGAGCTGCCTGTGTTTCTTCTGCTGGTGCGCATACTACGCCTTCACCTGCTGCTGGGACACATGTTCCTTCTGGATGATCAGTTGCTGTAGAGTTGTCCAC
>Ga0233418_10000004_pt1 | contig 57959 bp, 91 predicted proteins | sample Sediment_Towuti__FD_189021 | JGI IMG/M metagenome (GOLD analysis project Ga0233418, IMG submission 189021) | Sediment microbial communities from Lake Towuti, South Sulawesi, Indonesia - Sediment_Towuti_2014_1_MG | ecosystem: Environmental > Aquatic > Freshwater > Lake > Sediment | place... | reverse complement strand
CTGGGGTCGGGAGCGGATTAGGGGGAGGAGGGGGAGGAGGGCTTGGAGGAGGGTTTGGCATCTTTGGGATTATACGATCCATATTTAGTATCATAATGATGCTCATAGGAATGTTTGGGAGAGGCAAGAAAAAAGAGCCCGAAAAGACTTCTTATCTAGTCTATCAATGGCAACCTGGAACTCCTTATTTAGGCCCACGTGCAGGTCCAGGTGAAGAGAAGTACTTGAAAAGTCAAGCCGGCGGCACGGTGCCAGGATCTGGAAGTGGCGACATCATTCCTGCGATGCTAGAACCCGGAGAATTTGTAGTGAACAGGGGGACTGTTGAGATGTTCGGACCTCGGTTCTTCTATGAGCTACAAGCTCTGGCTAAATATGGAGTAAGTGGCTTCGGGGGGCTAGGCGGGGCTATGAACACCTTGAAAATGTATGGGGGGCGCTCTCATTTTCAAGGAGGAGGCTTTGTGCCTTCGGGTGGAGCAGACGAGATGAAAATCACTGTGGTAAATGTTGTGGACGAAAAATCATTGGAAGAGTTTCTGAATACTAAGAAATATGGCAATGTAATTGTAAATCGTGTTGGTCCTAGGATTATTCGTAGAAGGAGTTCCGGAGGTTTTTATGCTTAATCGCCGAGTTTTGTTTAGGGTTGTGGTTTTCGCTCCCTTCCTGATCGCGGGGTTCCAGTCAGTTGCTTGGCTTATTGGTCAAGCAACTTTAGGTGAAGTTCTTTTGTCCACCCAAGTCGGTATCTTAACTCTCGAGCTCCGGCGCTACTTATGGTCAGAAAGGGATTTACACGATGCGGGGACTATGCTATTTAGGAATCGTAAGCCGTGAAAGTCTATCTTTACCGCTTCACTTCAACTATTAATAACTACTATGTCACCAACGACAACTACTCTCATCTTGTTGGTGGAATAACGTATGTGGCCACTGCAATTGACAGCAAGGAGATTGTTTTTGATTTAAAAGAGATTGTTGGGGAGGTTAATCTTTCTATTCCCTGGACCCAAGCGGGATTTTTAAAGGACCACCTCCAAACTCCTTTCGACGCTCCAGTTCAGCTAGAAATATGGACTTACAATGTAAACGCAGGTACTACTTTACCAACGTTTACAGGCTTTGTCAACTCCTGTAAAGTTAATCAAAATACTTTGGAGTTAGGGGTTCTTTCCTTTATTGAGCAAGCAAGGGATAATTTTCCACGCGCCATCGTCACTCGATGTTGTAATCGACGCCTTTATCATTTGGCGTGCACCGTAAACATCAACTCCTTTACTGACGCAGTAACCTTACTCGATTGGGGAAATGAACGAACGAGACTCTACGTCAGTGGGGCCACCCAAGAAAAAAACTGGTATCGATTCGGCTACGTTGTTGCAGGCTACACTCAGCGACACATTGTCTGGGACGAAAATTTTCAATATGTTGTTAATGGCACTACAATCGATGCCCACCTCGTTGATATTCTCCATCCCTTCCCCGTTGAGTGGACCGTGAATATGTCTTTGAATCTAGTTGCGGGATGTGATAAGACCATGAGAACGTGCCACAACAAGTTTGGTGCTTTCCCTTGGAGTTATTTAGGGTTTCCCCACGCACCGTATGAAGCGATTCGGCTCACAGGGCTACGTTCAACTGAGGTTGAGGTTGAAGGAGGTGGTAAAAAGTGACGATAAAAGAACAATTTATCACTGAAGCTCGGACATGGATTGGAACTCCCTACATGCGAGACGCGGGAGTCAAAAGGGGCGGTACGAATTGCAGCCGTTTTGTCCTAGCAGTCATTGAACAGGTTTTAAAAGTAGATGGAAGTTTTTTGAGGGCGAAGCCTCACCCCCGCCTTTTCCAAGATAGTCCTGAAGCCGTCACTAGATTCCTTAGTTCTTTCTGTGTCCTTGTAGAAAAGGAGGATTTGCAAACGGGTGACATTGTGGTTGTTACTCTACGGGGGATTCCTTGCCAAACAGCCATTTATACGGGAGGGGAAAATTTTATTTTTGTTACCCGTTTTTCGCATGTGATTGAGGCCCCCCTTCCACCAAATCTTTGGAAACGCGTGTCTCATGTGTTTCGTGCTAGAGTATTTGAGGAGGAGTAGGTATGACAATTCTAGGTATTATTTCGTTGGTGCTGTTTGTCGCTCAAGTTGCGATCTACACAGTTGCAGCATTGATGTATAAGCCCCCGAGAGGGCAAAAACAAGACCCCACTTTTGTGGAATTTCGTTTGTCAGCTACAAAAATCGGAATGGGAATTCCTGCAACTTTTGGGCAAGTCCGTCTAGGTGGGAACCTTGTTGAGTGGGGAGATTGGCAGGTATGGCGACAATCGGAACATGCCCCAGGAGGTGGAGGAGGAGGCAAGGGGCTAAGCTAATATCCAAAAAGAGTTTGGAGGTTGTAGATGGGGGGAGGTAAAGGAGGCGCTCCCGATGTTCATATTATAACGTATACTTATAACGTACGTTCAGCTATCGTTTTTGCTTGGGGTCCCATCGATGTTTTCCTGAGACTTGATCTTAACAGCGATTTTACAATACATAATAAGTATCGTGCCTCGGCCGCAGGGCTTGTACACGAAATGCTCAATGATGGAGTATGGACCCTTCCTACAGGGTCGGCTTATGCGCCCATTCCTATCGCGAGCGACTATTTTAGCCTCAGCACAGGAGGACCTATATGGGCTGGAAATATTTATTTTGGCACCAGTACTCAACCTGTAGACAATGGATTAAACACTTACATGGGGCACTCAGAATGGACCCCCGCATATCGAGATACTGCTTATCTTGCCGCGCAATGGAACTTAGGCTCTAATCCCTCAGTTCCGGCAGTTTCTTTTACTTTCGCGAGATACTATGCACCCTGTAACCTAATCTTGAGAAACGTCATCGATGACCCCGACGGGGGGCGCGGAATCAATCCTGCGCAGGCTCTTTACGATATACTCACCAACCAAAATTACGGTTTTGGTTTAGACGTTGAATTGTTGGCTGTTGAGTCGTTTGTCGAGGTCGGCGAGACTCTGTATCTTGAGGGTCTCGGGTTGGGTCACGCTATTGTAGGTGGTGAAATTTTTAATTCTGTAAGGACAATGCTTGATTGGATCGACGGTGAACTTGTGTACGTGAGAGGCAAAATTTTCCTTAAGTTGCGCCGCTTCGATTACATCATTGCGAATTTGCCGCTGATTACTGACGTTGATATTAAAGCTCGTTCTTTCGTCTTTACTCGTCCGTCATGGTATGCCACGAAAAACGTAGTTTATGTAAATTTTAACGACATTCATCGCGAGCACGACCAAAACACTGTTTATGCTGAGAACCTCGCAAACCAGAATCTATCTGGCACGGTACGCGTACAGGAGTTTAACTTTGACGTGCACACTAACGTGGTAACCGCCCAGAAAGTTTGTAACCGGCTTCTCCATCGCCAGTCTTATCCATGGACAGTTGTTGAATTTGAGTGCTTCACAGCTGGCGATGTCTTAGAAGTTTATGAGTGTTTTCGGCTCAAACATGATTATTACAATTTATCAGGCGTTTTTCGAGTCGTTGAAAAGGTCAAGCAGGGGCCTAATGTGTGGAAGATCCAAGCCATTGAAGACCTTCACGCCCCTGAAACTGCTTTTGTGGGGTTTGAATTTGAAGTTGATCACCCACAATATTGGGATCCAGGTAACGTTGAATGGGACGTCAGATTTTATGAGAGCTATTATAGAGGTTTGCTAGCTCTTCCCTACTCACTAACGCCCATTACTTTTCGTGCAGGTGCATCTTTTAACTGGAACTTGATCAATAATAAACCTGGCATGGAGTGGTATGAAGTGCCCCCTCTTGACGCCGTTTTGTATCAAATAGATCTTGATGGAGACGGTGTTTATGACTGGGCTGATGAAACCCTATATGCCTGTATTGGCACAGTTTCACCCCTTAATGGGCCCGCGATTTCCGGGATGGATTTTATAATGGAGCCTGATTTCCATTATCGATGGGATGTTACTGCAGTTAAAACAATTCTTGTGGGCGATGAAATGATGAAGGTTGCCAGCATTGAACCTTATGAGGAAGACACTACTAAGTGGCTTGTTACAATTGAAGAGCGTTATATTGAGTCATCACCAAAGGCTTACTGGACATTTCTCGATCCCCCTGCGTCACCGCCTGCAAATTCCCGAGTTTTTAACCCCGACTGTCGAGCCCTAAACACCGAGATTCCACGACTTTACACTGGGACCTATGATTTCCATATGACTCCTCACTACCTTTTACCTAGACCCCACTACGATAGTGACGGCATAAAAATAAAGCGGCAGTCGTTTTTCGAGTTAATTAAACGGCCAATGGATGTCTATCGCGGGGGTCTTGTTTGGAATCCTAATGTTTGGGAAACGACTCACACTCATTACATTTACTACGCGTCACGAGAGCAACCAATTCCAATACCATGTGCTCCGCTATCCAAATATCCTCAAGCAGATATTAAATTTTGTCCTTACGCATCTATGACTCCTTATTCAGCTAGTTGTAACTATGATCAAGACTGGATTGATCAAGCTCATACCGACAAGCGAACTGGAACAAAAGGCTATTTTTGGGCTTGGGATGGATATTACGAACGTGATGGTGAACCGTTTATTTGTGACGCACATATTAGTGAACCTTATGACCCCTTTGGAGTATGGTCAAACGACGCCTGGGCTTTTGAATCAAACACGGCAAACGTTGCGTACTGCCAGACATGTGGTAGCGAAACCGAAAATTACTTAAGTGGGCGGGGGGTAAGCATCGGCTCACTCTCCTCGTTTGAGGGCGGCGTTACAGAAGTTAAGGCTAGAATCTACGGCGTTAGCTCGCAGTCTGGAATTACATATAGCAGCATAGCAGCAAAGGTTACGTCGGCGGGTGGCGTTTCGGTTTTAGGCACCCTCAATTGGTCCGTTAATTCCCTTTTCGATTTTGACAATGTGCCCTATAGCGATGCCTCAAATGAGGGATTCGGGCCTTACACTACGTTGGCCGTACCGCTTGGGGGGTGGACTTTATCAAATATTCAAAACCTTGGTGTTAAGGCTTGGATTCAGGGTTCAGAGGGGCAAACAGTTGGGGTCGAAGCCGGAATTGGCCAAATTGAAGTTTTTGTGTGCAATGATTGGTATCGTAATCCCCACCTCGGAATTGTGGGTGATGCAATTTGGGTGGTGGATTTGGATGTTGAACAAGGTGACAACGTGTGGGCTTGGACAACTTCAGACTTAACCACCCGTGGTATGACATTTGGCTATAGGTATGTATGGTCACCCCAGGGCGCAGTTGATGGGCTGCCAGGGATTTGGACTGATTTAAAATCGGGAGCTACCTACTTACAGGACAACTACGTTTGGTATGATGCAGGGTGGCACATCTTACAATATACTCATATCGATACTTGGCCACACGGATTCTCATACGATTACAAAGCCGTATACGCAAAAGATACGCCTGGGGGTTAACTGATGCCTTACAATTTACCCAATTTTGACGTCCAACGAATTTCTATAGGTCCGGCGATAATTTATGTTGGTGCCGCTGGGCAAACGCCAACCATCGACCTCGGTGCAGTTTATGAGGCTGATTTGAAGATCACTGCAGAGGATGCTAAATTTTTTGCAGGATCCCCTGCAGGCTTACAGTGGCGACAAACTAAGAAAGTTGAGGCTACTTTAACAGTAAAGGGTCTCGAGTGGAATCTTTCAACTTGGCAAAAAACTTTAGGAGGTTATTTTGGAGAGGAGGGTAACGTTGAAACGCTTTATGCTACAGGTGACATTGTCGACTCAATGTCGTTACGAGCAGTCCACCAAACTCCGTCTGGTGGTACAATTATAATTGACTTTTTTAAGGCCCTACCTTCAAGTGCCCCTGAAGTTACTTTTGGGTTCTCTCCCCACCAAATTCCTTTCACTTTTTCGGCGGTAGTTGCTAAGTACGATTTTGCTGGCAACGCCCTTCCTGCTAATACAATGTTCAAGATTGTCTTCCAGAAACCTGCCTAACCCTGTCTTTCCCGTAAGTAAGGCGTGCACCGGAGACAAATTTTCAATAGATGTGAAATTTGGACTCCAATAAATGGGTGATTCTTTAAAGTATTGGTCTCGAGGCAAACCTCTTCTCAAGCCATCTCTTAACACTTCAGGGCTGCTCTATTGGAATAGGGGCACCCCTTTCACGGTCTTGCCTATGTCCTCGGGAGGGGTCGAGGTTTCTCTTGAGACTATCAGTGCCTCTCTCTCCGCTCAAGAACCAACAATACTGGCGTATGCAGGTGCAGTAGTCTCTATTGATGCTGCACTTCAAGTTTCCTGCAGCTTAGAAAGTCCTAACGTCTTTTTCGGTCAAGTCTTTGCGGTTGAAGGGCTCACAATTTCAGGCACTTTACAAGCGCCCACCGTCGGAGTGTTCGCTTCCTGCCTCCCAGAATCGTTAACAGTAAATATGAGCTTGTTAGGAGCTGCGGTTCAAGGCGGTGCAACTGCAACTGCAAGTGGCCTTACTATATCGTGCTCACTACTTAATCCTGCTCTCGAATATGACTTCATGGTCAGCATGCCACCGGGATTGACAATTAGTGCAAACCAACCCTCACTTAACATTAACCTAGACTTACAGTTTGAAGTTTGGGGACTTAATCTTAGCGCTTCGCAGCCTGCCCCCGAGATTCACCCTGGCATGAGCATCACTCAAGTTGGACCTGTTACAGGTGTCTTCTCCCTTCCTACACCCTCAGTTGCTGGTGAACTCGAAACAATTTTTACAACTGTCGGCGTAACCGTCAGTTCAAATATGGTGGGCAATGCCTTGTATCGCGTTTGGGAGGATGGCACAACTCCCCAAGCTAGTGGCTGGGTCTTCCAAGATCCCCGACTTGTTGACCCCTCACGTTACAATAATCTTCTTGATCAGTGGGCTAACTGCGATTTAGTTACTGATTACCCTCCAGATACAACGATGCTTTTAATCCAAGTTACTAACACTGCGAGCAATAAGGACTACACTTTTGGTTTAAGGGCAGATGCCTGTTCTGAAACGAGAACGGCAACCGTTTACCGTAACACCTCAGAGTGGCTTCTTGTGCCGGTGGAATTTTACAACGGAACGTTAATTTTTGAGGTTTATGTTGACCATGCAAGTTTAAGTTTTTATGTGGTTGGACGTTGTCGTTATACGAATTGGCCTGGCCCTGATGGTTCAACCTACAGCGCAGATAAATCACTTTCAACGACGGGCAGTTATCAGCCTATCAATCTTTCTTGGCGCAACGATGCTCAACCAAACTATAAGTGGCTAATTTCGAACCCCTCTGCTAAAGCTGCATTACTTGCGGTGAATAACACTGGCAACTCCAGTTATCAGTATGCTGTAAGGAGACCAGATTTTAGCTACGATTACTATTACGATATTTACCAAAACACCTGTCAACTTGCAGTGGTTGGTTTGTCAACCAACCACAGTTTTGACATGAAAATTGAAAACGCCAATGTTGACTGCTACTATATTGGGCAAGGAGGTTCCGACTTTCGAATTTTAAGTTCAGGTCCTCAATTGTTGCCCGCCACGATTACCTATAGTGCCTGGGTTGATTTTGATATTTCTACCTATATCGAATCTGGGTCGCCCCCTGTTGTCGGCGCAATTCTACAAGTGTACAACAGTTCGGGAAGCTCTGTAAAATACAACGCCAGGAAGAACAGTTCCACAACCGCAATAACAAGTCCCATTGACTTTTATGCTGGCTGCCAAAAGTTCATAATGGTGGGAGTAGATAGCAACAAAATCTTTGAAATTTATCAATCAGCTACCGGCATAAATGCATATCTCGTTGGCTACATCACCGCACCAGTTTTCGCGCCAGGATATTTTTTGCTTGAGTGTACTCAGGGGGTTCCCTCCCCTCAGCCCGTACCTCCAGGAACTGGGTGGGTGTTCCCAAAGACCCCAATTCCTAACGCAGGCTTAGCTCGGACACAGCGGTTTTGTTCATATACCGAAAGACGGGACCTCTCTGGCTGGCAGGATGGCTATAACTGGTTTGAGTACAGACCGGTTCGTGCACAAAAGGTTTCCCGAAATTGTAAGAGCTTGATTACCAAGTGGTCGGGGCCTGATGAGGAAGGAACCCAACAAGCGGGCCACCGCCCTATAGATGGATCTGACGATTTTGTAAGCGGCGGTTTAAATTGTGCAAACGTTCAGTACACCCCGCTAAACGCAGATGGAAAGTGTGAGTACTCTGATGCAGAAACTTGGGGACCACAGATTCATCCGGGACATTGGATTCTTTGCTATCAGCAAAACAATGATTATGGATTGCAAACATATGTAGAAAAATCTAACACTGCGACGGGGTGGCAAACAAAGACAGCTTCCGAGGTGGCGGATGGAGCTGACACAGCTTTTCTCATGTTCCGTAATATCGCGCCCGCAACGACCTGGTGTGCGTATTTTGCGGAACATGCTGACTGCACCGAATACTTGGGACCTTTCTATGGAGTCCAAAGCTGCGCGTGGATGTGGGTAACAGGCATTAACCCTTCCAAGCAGTACGATCAATTTGTCAGCGACCTAATGATGGATACCTACCTACAGGGGTATGGTAAAGGAGATGTGCACGCCTTTGCGGGAACTGCGACAGATCCCCGATACGAGCTGGCGATCACCACAGTAAACATTGACACATGGAAAACTTACTCTGCAGATGGAATAGTTCCTGATGGTGCAAGTGGGCTTCTCTTATATGCAAGATATGATGATGACTACTACGGACGTTTTAGGGTTCGGATTGATGAAGAAGACGTGAGTCCTCCCAAGTATGGATGTTATGGTGGGATAGGACATCAGCTGGCTGTAGGCTTAGATTATAACATGGAATTTCAGGTGTTCATAGATTCTGCGTTTTATATCACAGGTGAAATTTATGTTATGGGTTATTTTATGGGGAGCAAAAGAGCAACCCTCTGGACAAATCCACAACCTTTGCAGTTAGGCGTCTTCCCACCTTCTCCTATTGAGGTCCAACAAAGTGAAACCCTGTCGTGGGATGGCTGGGTGTTTCCTACAAACCCCATTAACATTACTGCCGGATTGACGATTACGAATGTTTGGGCAACGTTTGACTTAGGAACAAACAATTTTGTTCCTGTGAATACAACTGCAATTATTTTTTACATGGATCACTTGACAACCCACGAAGAAATTAGGGTCGTACGTCCTACCGGATCAACTTACAACACCCTTTGCAAAACTGACTACGTGGACTTTTTCCCAAATTTGGTGAAACTGGATTCAAATAGATGCTTTCAAGCCTACGTGGAAAACCTTTCACACCAAAATTTCTACGTCGTTGCCTACACAAATCGTCCTGTCAATACGGTTGACCCGTGGCAAACCGAGTATATCGCTTACAACCCTGGGAGGGTTTTGGAGGTCGATACATCATCGTACACATCTAGTAGTGCAAAGTTTCTCGTTCTTGACGTCATGGTCATGACAGCAGGGACTATTTTTGGATCTTGCCTCCCCAACGAGGTTATATCGTGGAGCTCCGCTTTTACAAACTATCCGGGGTGGCAAGGCACCTTTGGAGGAGTTACGGGCCAATCGTATCATGCCAATGTTTTCGCCCCCTCTGAAGGAGGTAAATTTGAGGCTTACATTGGACTGGGAGCAGGGACGACTTTTAACGTTTTATATTGGCTCGACAACGAAAAATTTTATGCGTTTAGGACCCCCCCTGCGATTACAGCACCCAAATTTAATGGTTGGCAAGATGTTGACGTGAGCCAGTGGCTACCTGGAGATGCTACTGGAGTACTTTTGGAAAGCTCCTACTTTGGGCCAAATGCCGAATTCAGAAAAAACGGCGCAACCGCAAGTTACTTTGACTACAACTCCTCGCCTCAAGTTGTGGTAGGTGTTGATCGGTATGGAATTTTTGAATATAACAACAAGAATTCTGCTAATGTTCCTCATTTTTACCTTTTAGGGTATTTTCGTGGTTATACAGCTGGTGGGGTTGATGCCTTCGCAGATTATCTTACCCTCCAAGCGAGCCTCCCTGCACTAACGATCAACACTGTCACAAAAGTGTATGCCGAGTGGCCTGGGGTGCAAATCTCAATTCCAAGTGCAAGTGTTAGGTATGGAGTGTCGCACGACCCCAATATTGTAACTGCACACCTCCAAAACCTTGAGCCCGATATTATATTAGAAACTCTTCTTGAACCGGCGGCTTTTACCCTCAATATTTCGTTGTACGATCCCCTAATTTTTGAGGGGATGGTCACACAAGATCTTGCCTTGGCCGTTCTTGATCCTTTAGTTGAGGAGGGGGTGGGAGTTGATGTTGCAGCCCTTACTTTGAACTTAAGCATGTTGGACGCAACCATCTTCCAGGCTATTCCAGTTGATTTGCAGTTAGCGACCCTTTTAATCCAAGAGCCCCTCATAGTAATTCCCAAACTTTACGAGATTCCTGACGCCCTTCAGGTGACTTCTTCACTAGAAACGCCCAATGTTTATGGTAAAGCGGTTGAGACTCCTAGCGTTCTAGATTTTACGCTTACATTACCTCAACCGTATTTGCCCGATCAAATAATCGGGTTATCTTGCTTTGAGAACTCTCTAAATTTACAGGCTCCTGACATTATGGCAGATGCAATTTTTGAAGTTGTTGGGTTAACAGTTAATTCGACCCTTTACACACCCAATGTTGCCATTATTTTCCCTATGTCGTCAGCTCTTACAGTAAGTTCAAGTTTGCAGTCCCCTACAACTTACACTGAAGCATCGTCGTGGGTCTTCCCAACAACGTGGACTCCTTTGATAGGTTCATGGAGCTGGACAGAGTGGAACGACGTGCAACTGGGTTCATCCTTCGAAAACGTTAAAGGGGTTATTCTGCACGCAAGAAACTCATCCTCATTGGAGCATACGCTCACTTTCAGGCGCACCTTTTCTTCTGCGGCGCGCCAAGCAACTTCACAAATTCAACCTGGAACTCACCTCTGGTATTTCGTACCAGTTGACTCCAATCGAAAGTTTGACATGTATTGTTCAAGTCAAGATATTGGGCCCAATGAGGACATTGACATTCGAATTGTTGGATACTGTTTTTCTAATATTTTTCTTGCCGACGACATTGACAAGTCAGTCTCTACTGCAGGGACTTATCAAACCGTCACTTTCGACGACTCCGGCATTTTAGCTGACGCAACTGGAGTGTTTCTCGAACTGCACAATTCTGGGACTTCTGGAGTCAATCAGTGGGCAATTCGTAAATTCGGAACTACATATGACAGCTATTACCGCGGCCAGGGGCATAACGCTCAAATGATTGTTGCACCTGTCGACTCACAACGACGTAGTGAGATGAAAGTTTCAAGCACCGACATTGACATCTGGGCTTGGGGTAGTCTTGCCACCGACTGCAGTTTTTTCAGTAGTCCCATTGCGTTAAACTTGTCAAACACCTCAACTTGGACTGATGTAGATGTTAGCTCCTATGTACCCTCGGATACCATTGCGGTGCTACTTGAACTGATTAATTCCTCAACTGATAGCGTAACCATGCACGTAAGGAAAAAAGGTAGTGCTGATTTTTCTTCAGACACTAGCGCTTTACAAATTCCACCCTCTAATCACATTCACGCGTTTGTGGGTTTAAATAGTTCGAAAGTTTTCCAAATTATTAGGCCGTCAACTGCGTATACCATTTATCTTCTAGGCTACGTCTTAGGGGGCTCCAGACAGTACTTACCCATGCCTCTTGAATTGGGCTTTTCGCAGCCAGTGCTTAGTTTCGTGGGCCCGCCAAGCTTGACTGTGATGGTTGATACTAACTACGTTTCCTTCTACGGAGCTGGAGTTACTTCAGGGATTTCACGCACGTTAGACGCTGCCTACCCTCCAGTAGATCCCACAATTTATGTAGAGTACATCGGTGCAGATACCGCGGTGCTTCATTCATTCGGTGCAGGATCAGACTTTTCGGAGGGGGGCGATACTTTTGCCTGCGAGATTACCTATAGCTTTTCCAGTGATGTAGCCGTCACCGATATAGGGATTGAGCACCGTTTTAGCGCTTTTTCACACCCAAAAAGGGAAGTTTCGGTTTCTTTGGGGGTTGTTGATAGTGCTGCATACAACGAGCTGCAGCGAACCCTTATTCTGGGCTCCTCCCTTTCTGCGGTGCCGCTATGGGCCTTTAGTACTCCCCTTACAAGTGGCGCAACTGTGGGGGCCTCTCAAGTTTCTGTGGCAGACGTGTCAGAGTTCAGTGTTGATGACATTATTTTAATTGTTAGAGACTTGGATATTAACGCCTTTGACAACGCTGTTGTCACATCAATTTCTGGGACGACAAGTGGTACCTTATTTTTGAATGTCGAGCTAGAAAATGAATACCACGCACCTTCAGTGACAGATTTCATATATGACTCCTTAAGCACTCATGTGGCCCCCTGTGTTGTGGGTTCTGTAGAATTGGAAGAAGAAGATTTGTACGGCAACGCCTCCCTATTTTTAGTTAAAGCGCGGGTTGATGGCGGGGCGTGGCGGGGCGCAGTAATTCCAACCTCAATCTCAGACTTTTTGGAAAAACCTGCTGAACCGAAATATGCCAGCCCCAAAATTGAAAGGGACTTATTAGGTGACACTACTGGGGTCTTAGCACTACGTGCTTATGAAAGTTCATCAAGACTAAGTTTTACCCTAGATTGGCACTTTATTGATGATACGTGGAAAACGTTGCGGGATGTTTTCTTTTATTCTCGAGGACGTTCAGCCACTTTCCGGATGCCCACTTGGAAATCTGAACTAAGAGTCAGAGCACAATCAGCTCAAGGCTCCTCTACAATTACAGTAGACCCAGGCTTCGACAGGATTTGGCAAAGATTCAACACCCTTATGGTTGTACCTCGTTATGGTGATCCATTTATTGTTACCCTTGTTAGCTATACGGGCAACGAAACTTTTACCTTGAATGCCAGTCTACCAGTAACTATATACCCCGGAGATCAAGTCAGCATATGCCCCACAGTAAGGTTTTCAGAGGACAACTTGGAGTTTGCCTTTAAAGGCAAAGATAAATGCACGGTTAGTGCAACCTTTTTAGAGGTGAGAAATTAAATGGAAAAAATGGTTCGCCGCAGAGGAGACAAATGGGTTGTTCTTGATTCAACCGGCAAACGAGTTCTCGGAACACATAACACCAAACAAGATGCTTTGCGTCAATTAAGGGCGATTGAGGCGCACAAGCACGGAAAGAAGAGGTAAATTATGCCCCGGAAAAATGATTCTATCCAGCAAAGTGCGTTTGGTATTTTTGAACCCTTTATCATCACATCTTCAGACAAAACTCCAGTTCATGAGGAGGTCTTTACCCCCCTAGAACCTGAAGTAATCGTTTCTTCGGAGGATGAATCTTCCAAAGAATTTCTTGATAAGGAGTTTGTGAGCATTCATGACCGCATCACTGAGCTTTTCTATAAGCGCAAGACGATGACGACAGAGGAGTTTGAATCCTTACACTCTGCGTGTTGGCTTTATCACCAAAAAGCTTTGATTGAGCATGGCCACGAAAAAGACTATTCGGTGCAGGAGGAACTTTGGCACCCACCGAAAACCCGCTTGGATGAAATAAATGAAATGCTCGGCAACTTGAAGCTGCGCAAGGAGGATTGGCATAAACACGGATGCCATGATCCTAATAAATTCTTACCTCAAAAAGGCAAACCTTAACATATCCCACCTCTTCAAAGAAAAAGGGGAGAGGTACTTCCTCTCCCCTCCTACCCTTCTCAACTGCAGAAACCTTACAAATTACTAAAGAACCTCCCCTTGAAATGGGCAAAATGGAAAGAGACTCATCAAAGTAAAAATAGATTATAAAATCTAGGAGGCCTTCTCATGGCAAGTGTTGTTTACAACATCTTCAAGCAAAAAGTTATGACGGGTGAGGTCGACCTCGATACCAACTCACTAAAGTGTATGTTAGTCACCTCTTCGTATTCCCCTAACATTGACACTCACACTAGCTATCGTGATGTGACCAACCAAGTTACTGGAACGGGGTATACTGAGGGGGGTGCGTCGTTAGCGGGAGTTACTGTTACTAGGGATCTCACGAACGATTTGGGCAAGTTCGATGCTAATGATGTTACCTGGACCAACAGCACACTGACGGCGAGAGGAGCAATTCTCTACAGGTCAGACCCGTCGGATGAAACCACTCGGTGGTTGATTTGTTACTTTGACTTCACGACTGATAAGTCAAGCTCGAATGGCGACTTCACTATTCAGTGGAATGCTAACGGCATCTTGAACTTGTCTTAAAGTGAAGAGGAAGTACTATAACTTTATGAACGCGGACAAGCGAGGTAATGGGCTGGTTTTTACTCAAGAAGAAAGTGAGCCCAGAAACCCCCGAGCTTTACGAAGAGCGCTTGAGAAAATTGGAGTTGGCTGTTTCGCTTTTGAGGGCCAAAACCAAGGAGCAAGAAGCTCTTATTCAAGCGCTGCTAAATCGGGCAATTGCGTCAGAGGCAGCCTGGGGGGTTTGAAGAGGCACTATGAGGGCACCGAAAAAGAGGTGCAAGGTGTGAAGTCTCGCTAGAGGGAGATGATCATGGAATCGAAGGAGTGGTACGAGTCAAAAGAGTTGTGGACTTTTGTGGTTTCATTCATTGCTGGAGCTCTACAAAAGTATTTTAATTACGAAGTAATTGATCCGGTGCTACAAGCCCAACTTACTGGACTGATTATTGTACTGCTGCGGCTGTTTTTCACTGATTCACCAACGTCGCTCAATTTGAAGTTGCGTTACGGACCTGAGAATCGCGATGACTCTTGAAGGTGCGAAGCAGCACTTTTACTTGAGGGCGACATTTGGGTGTAAGGTGTGCGGAGTCCAATCTGCGAAGGTTTTCGCAGGTAGCGACTACTGCCTTTTGGTGGAGCAAATTGCAAAGTGCACTTGTGAAGTTTGCAAACGCCTTAAGGGGGGCGAGCTTGACGTTTTAAGTGTCGTTGAGCTACCAATTCAACATCTAGAGGAGTTTATGGTCTGGGCGTGACTAAACTGCAAAGGCGTGCGTTTCGGGGTCTTTCGGGGCTCCTTTTTCTCTCTGTTGTCCAACTAGTTTTGAACCTAGTGGTTTGGGCAGCAGAAGTGAAGCCCGTGATCTCTCCCTCCCCCACTGAAACTTTCAGTGTTCTTAACATCGTCCCTCTCGCAAACATGGGAATCGGCGCAATTATTGCGATTTTATTGATCTGGTCTATTTATCCAGTTATCACCCGTAACACAGAAACTCTGCGTGAGATTGCAACGACTTTAAATGTGATGTCTAGCAACAATTTATTGCTCGCCCAAAAGTTGTTAGACGTCATTGAAAGGCAATCATTTCTCATCCGGGGACAAGGAGGTGACCGATGAAAGTCGTTAACCTACACTACCCACATAAGGACCTTGTACCGTCAATAGTACGCCAACGATGTATTGTGGAAGCTGCTGGCTGCAAACAGGACATTGATGACATGAATTCTATCCATCACTTTTTGGAGCACTTGTGCTTAGTTTTGAATATGGTCCCCATGTCAGCGCCCATGGTCCTGAGAGTGCCTATCTTACGGCAGCATGGTAATAATCCTGATGACTACGGAGTTTCTGCTGTCCAGATTTGGATGGAAAGCGGTGTTACTATGCACACATGGCCCGAGCTCGGCTTCATCGATATTAATGTTGAAACTTGCAAACCTTTCAATCCTGCAAAAATTGGTGAATTGGTTAACGCTTTTTTTGATGCTACTGACGTACAAATTACTAACATCCAAACGTCTTAGAGGGACGTGACGTGGCAAACAGATTTGATGATGATTCTTCATGTAAGGCACTGTGGCGGTTCGAATCCGCAGAGGCTCTGTTGGTTGACTCGAAAAGCACCAATACTTTAACCGCAGTTGCAGGGGCTACAGTAAACACTAGTGACTACAGAGAGGGAGTTGGGGCAGCGGATTTAACTCGAGCTAGCAACCAATACTTCAATATTACTGATGCTAACCTGGCCAGCGGCTTCCCATTCAAGTCATCCGAAAGTAATCGGGTAGCTACCTTCTGTTGCTGGGCAAAATGGGACTCGTTAGGTGTAGTGAACCAAGGTATAATGGGGAAGTTGCAGGTGGCAAACTCTTGTGGCGCTTATATGTACAACAGCAAGATTTACTTAGATTGGAATGCGAGTTGGCAAGACACAGGAATCACCCTTTCTACCGGTATCTGGTACCATATTGCTTGCAGGATGGATGGGCCTAACGGTGACTCAGATGTGCGTATTTACCGCGCTAGTGATGGGCAGATCTTTACTTATGCCAAGACGAACTGGGCTGTTCTAGGTTCTTGCACTGCGGACTTTCGGGTAGGCACATTCAACACTGCCACAAATAACTGCTTCGACGGCATCATTGATGAAGCTGTAGTCTTCAATCGTTTACTTACTGATGGTGAAATTGACTTGATCAGGCTGGGTGAGTTTGGGTGGCCCACTACGATTAACGCTTCGTTAATAAATGCAACAGCCTCCCTACCCTTCCAAAATTACGTAGGGCCTCATACACCCTCAATCTTGTTTATGTGTGGTTGGGAGCTAGGAGAACCCTGGTCTGGGTGGGACTCATATTCTCTGTCATCCACAGATATTTGTTCGTCAGCTCTATTTCGTAGTGGGCGGTTTTGTTTGTTGATGACCAACTCCACCTCTTATTTACGTAAATCAATTCATTGGCAGTCGGAATTGTACATTCAAGTTGCCCTCTTCTGGTCAGGAGCTACTCCTGCATCAGGTAAATATCTACGATGGATGAAAGGTGCAACCGTTTTAGGGACCTTGAATGTTGATGCCAATGCAAAACTGTGTGTATACACGGGTGATGGTGCATCTTTGAAAGCTACTGGTAATACCGTGTTACTGCGGGATATGTGGTATGTTGTGGAGTTGCACCTCACTATTTCGGATTCCGGAGTTTTTGAGGTACGCTTAGATGGGGTATCTGAAATTTCTTGGTCGGGAGATACTCAACCTGGTAGTGATACTGATATCGACACCGTCGAGTTGAATTGTCCTACAAATAATGACGTTTACTATGATGACTTTTTTATAATCACTCCAAGTGGCTATACCGACCTCACATGGGCCGATAGAGCGCGGATTGCTTATTTGCCGCCAACTGGGGATGATACCACGAATTGGAGTAGTTCATATGCTTTACCAAGTACGAAACATTTTTGGGGTATGCAAGATTTGATGGCCATGGACAGACGTTCATACTTATACACTACAACTGCCGATGTGGTGGAGAAGTTCAATTTGGCCAACTGTCCCGTAGGGGCTAATCAAAAAATTTTAGCAGTGCAGGCCAGCGCTCATTTCGTCAGCCCCTCTTCTACTCCAGGAGCATCTGCACAGCTGTTTTTGATCAGTGGGGCTACCACACACACTGCGGACGCTAAATACGTCACCCCAGGAATTACTCCAGGAGTTTCAGAAGACTCGTCGACCGTGCATTTATATACTTGGGAAGTTAATCCAGCGAGTAGCTCCGATTGGACGGCGGCAGAAATTGACGGCCTAGTTTTGGGGTTTAAGAAAGTTGGCTAACGATTTTTCTGGCGACAGCAACATTTATGCTCATTGGCGGTTCGAACCTGGTGGCTTAACCACCGACTCCAAAAGCACCAATCACTTAACTGCCTACAACTCTCCCGCCGCAGAAACTAGTGATTACATGGAAGGCACAGGCTGTGCTCGGCTTAATATGCGCCAAACGCAATATTTTGGTATCACTGACGCCAACCTGGTTTCTGGCTTTCCCTTAAAATCTAACGACACCACAAAAACCATGTCACTATCTGCGTGGTTCAAATTTGAAAGTTTTCAAAACCAATCCTACCAAGACATTATCAGTAAATGGTCTTCTACTCAATCACGCCAATGCTTTTTGCTGCGGATGTATTCCTTTGTCAGTTTGCAGCGTCTTTATTTTTACTGGAAATACAACAATACGACAGGTAATTACGCCCTTGACACTGGAGCAACGGTTGACGTCGGTAAGTGGTATTGGGTAGGAATTCGTATCGATGGAGTTAATAGGTGGCTACGGATTTATCTTTTTGACCGCGAAACCAAAACAATGACCTATTATAATACGCAACCTGGAACTGCACTATACATGGGAGCTGCAGATCTTTGTTTTGGGGCTCAAGAAGATAGTACAACATATGCTTTTCATGGCTTAATTGATGAGGTTGTGGTTTCTAATTACTATACCAACAGCTTTGACAAATTGCAGCTCATGCGCGAACAGCGTTATTCAGGTACAGGCACTGGCTTGATTGTCACCAATGACTACTCCGGAGATAGCCGCGTGAAGGCTCACTGGCGATTCGAGCCCGCGGGTTTGACCACGGATTCAATAAGCACTAACCACTTGACTGCAAGTGCAAGTAGCCCCACTGCAGCTAGTAGCTACCATGAAGGTTCAGGTGCCGCGGATTTTGAGGATAGTAATTCTCAGTGCTTCTATCGTTTGGATAGTGACCTTGCCGCTGGGTTTCCCCTTAAATCGGGTGACACTAAAAAACAATTTTCCGTGTGTTTCTGGATGAACCTCGAAACCCTTCCAGGATCTGGTAACTGGGATTGTATAATTTCAAAATATGATTCTACTGCAGGCAAGCGATCTTTTTGGGCGGGCATGTACTACAACCGTTTTACAGTTCTGTGGGGCTACTCAAGCGGTGCTAGTCAATACCAGTATGACTACTTATACGGTGCTGCCTACTGGGGGGTTGGTCAGTGGTATCATGTAGGCATTACAATTGATGGAGTTGCAAAAATACTGTACGTGAAAATCTGGGATGAGGTTTTGCAAAAGGTCGTAGCTAATACGCTTAGTAAGCCTGCAAGTGAGTTATACATTAATGATGTGCCCTTAATGATTGGTGCGAGTTCGAATGTGTGGCCAACCGTTACCAATTACTTCGACGGCATTATCGATGATGTGGTAGTTTTTGATCGAGTTTTAACTTCTGGTGAAATTGATGCCATCAGGGAAGGGCGCTTCGCTTCAACTCACCAAGCTCTCCAAGTGCAGAGAGTGGGAGCACAGGTTGCCTACAGATCAGCAAACCATCGCAACATTTTTTGTGTCCGACCGGAAAGAGGCTGCAACACCAATACCGGAGCTAGTTGGGATCAGGCCCTCACGTCCTGGAAAGTTCCTTTCAGTACCGATGATATTGTGCTATATGAAAAATGTGAAGAATCTAGTCAGTCAGGTACGGCAACAGCCACCAACAATAGTCGTACAGTTAACACAACCGCGGACTTGACCAGCGCTTGTCCTCAACATACTGTCATCAGATTTGATGCAGATGATGACATACATTTAGTCAGGTCTGTAACTTCCAACACTATCTCCTTGTACAGACCTTATAGGGGAACGACTGGGTCCGGAAAAACTGTGAAAAAGCTGGCACGTTATAGGGCTACTGCTGAGACGGCGATGACTCCAGGTTGGGGAAGTGCTAGACCTGGCCAGACAGTCGAGATAAGGGGGGGAGCAAATGTCAGTACCAGCCAAATTGATGGCTTTACAGTTTTCGACCTTTATACGGGCTCGGCGGGCTTAGATTCCCCATTCACCTTTTCAAACCTTAGTAACTTTAAGTTGTCACGGATGGGTATGTATGGGGGCCAATACCCCTTCAATTTTTCTTCTTGTCGCAACGTTCATCTCGAGCGGTGTTATAACTTTCGAGGATACTTTATATATAGCCAATTTAATTTTTCTTCCGGTTGCACTGACTTCGTGCTTGACAGAGTTTTTGCGGAGGCCTTGACACATTCAAGCGACTATTCACACTTCACCTTCAGTGCTTGTGGCCGTTTTACTTTTTTTGATTGTGAGTCGTGGCATGGTGAAACCGGAAATTACTCTCTTAATTTTTCTGGTTTTTCAGCCGACTTTACTTTTACCCGTTTTCGGCAAGGGCATGCCCTTGCCGGCATAAAACCTGACTATATTCGCAACATCACGTTCATTGACAGTGAGTTCGGCGCTGATACAGGTAATTCCACCGGCGATATTTATTTTGTCGTGAACCCGTGCTCATACGTGGATCTCGCTTTTATAAACTCGAAGTTTTACTCTACTAACCTTTTCAACACCTCCTCTACCTACTTTAGCTATGGGACAGTTGCTTTTGAGAAATTCAACCAAGTTGACACTGATCACCGAGTTTATCACCTATCGGGCATCTATATACCACAGCGAGTAGCTACTGCCGATCATAGAGCTCTGGTAAGCGCGGACTACTCTACTTATAGGACGGCAGCCCCCGCCTCAAAAATTGCCTTCACTGCAGGCTGCCGATTCCCTATCCCACAGACTTTCCAGGTGCCCTGCGACGCTAACACTTATAGGACAATTTCGGTTTACATGCGAAAAAACAGTGCCTATGGTAGCCTTGCCGCACCCGGCAATTACTTACCGTTCATGAAGTTGAGGTACCCCACACTGATTGCAGGGGTGACGACTTTCACCGAGACAACCGCAACTATGCCCGACACTATTGACACCTGGTCTCTTGTGTCGGCAGGTATCACGCCATGCTCAACGGGAGCTATTGAAGTGGAGATGTCGTTTTGGACCGTTAATCCAGGGGCGATTGTGTGGTATGACGACTTTAGCGTCGCGTAGTTTATTGACTCTTTTTTCACCCCTTTTTTATCTTTTGGGTCATAACTTAAGGGCGAAAAAAGCCTTGAAAAGCCTGGATATAACCCCCCGAAATTGTGACAAATGCGAGCCGTTTTTACCCAGGGTGAAGGTGAATTGCTATGAACACCGTGAAAACCCACAATCGAGGCATTCTGCACACCCTTCTTTGTGAATTAGGCGGCCATGTTTGCAGTGTGGACAATCATCATAAACGGCCTCTAGGGTATCCCTTTCCGGATTCAAGTACTGCTCCCAGAGAACTTTTGCTAGGGCATCATAGATAGAGAACACCTGCTTACCTTCTGACCAGACAATATCCCGTCCAGCGATGCCAATCAGCTGCTCATAAACATGCTGCGAAGTACCCCCAAATTGCCAAATGCTACTCACCATGCGTCCCAAAGCTTCCGCATCAGCCTTTTTGTTACCCCCGCTTTTGCCAATCTCTACGAAGCACTCCATGGGTATATTGTTGTCTTCGTTGATCGTCACATACATGTTGCCCTGCCCCGTCTTCACTCTTTCAGTGAAGCCAGTTAAACGCTTGGGCCGCAACCAACGTCGTGCTTCAGCAGTTACCCCCCCAAACTTGATAGGTTGGTTAGTTTTGCTGCCGTCGCGGTAAACAGTGACTCCCTTCAATCCTTGTTCGTATGCAGTTTTGTAAATCTCCAAAATAGTTTCAACTGTAGTGGTGTGGGGCAAATTGACCGTCGAACTAATCGAATTGGTAACCTGCTTTTGCAGCTCGGCTTGCATCATTATACGATCTAGCCAATGGATATCATGAGCAGTCTTCCATAAACGTTTCACGGGCTCCGGTACCCCATTAACTTTTTGTAGCGAACCACCTTGGCGTTTGATCTCGTTGATGATGTCGGGCGTGAACCACTTTTCGTTGCGATATCTACGCTCAAACTCTGGATGAATGAAGGTCATAATATCGCCAGTATCCGAAATCTGCTTTTCATAGATGATGGCGTATAAGGGTTCCATACCGCTGCTGCAGTCAGCCGATATGGACGTCGTACCCGTGGGCGCGATGGTTGTGGTTTGGGAGTTCCTAGTAGCACCTTCTACACCCCACAACTCCGTCAACTTCTCTGCACACTTACCATAGAGCGGGAATGGCCCAACTTCGGTGGCTATTAGTTGAGACTCGCGCCACGCTACTGTAGTAATCTTTTCCATGACACGACCACTAAGTTCTCGAGCTTCCGCCGAGTCATAAGGCAGATTTAACACCAACAAAGCATCTGCAAGGCCCATCAAGCCAATACCGATGTTGCGAGTTTGTTGCGACACCTTAGCGAAATCGGCGGTAGGAAATGCTGAGGCGTCCAACATACCATCCAACATGCGCGTAGCAACCTTTACCGTTTTTTCTAGCTCTAGCCAATCAATGGTATTCCCCTCAACGTGTGCACCAATGTTGATGCTGCCCAAATTGCAACTCCCATGTCCATGAAGGCCTTGTTCCCCGCATGGATTGCTAGCACGTATTGGCCCTAGTGAGGGAGAGGTATCAAACTTATTAAACCGATCTAGAAAAATTACCCCGGGATCGCCACAGGCATGACTACATTCGGCAATCTGCTGTAGAATTTGCCTAGCTTTAACCTTGGTTTTCACCTTACCATCACAAACACCCTTCAATTCCCACATCTCATCATCCTGCACCGTTTGCATAAAAGCATCAGTAAGGTTAATCGAGATGTTGACGTTACTTAAATCCTCCCTAGTCTTTAAGCTAATAACCTCCAAGACATCAGGATGTCCTACATCAAAAACAATCATACAAGCTGCCCTTCTAGTCCTACCTCCCGACTTAATGGTGCCCCCCAAACTATTCAAGTGCCGAATAAAAGCGATAGGCCCCGAAGAAGTGCCACCACTCGAAAGGGCAGCGTCCTTCTCCCGCAACTCCGAAAAATTACCACCGATACCCGCACCTGCCAAGAAGATTTCGGTAGCTTCATCATAAAACTTTTTAATGGCGTTCATACTATCAGCAATAGGCGACACATAACACGCCGATGAAATTGGCCGCCTACGAGTACCCAAATTCATATAAGCCGGGGTGTTCACCCTAACTTTACGCTCGTGCTGCACCCGCACCATTTCTTCTTGCCAAGACTCTAAGTCAGGCCTCGCTTGCACGATAGCTTGTGCCACCCGCCGAAACACTTGGATGGGTTTGGTTTCGCCATCGTCGTAGTACAGTTTAGTGAAGACATAGTGAGCATTAGCACTTAACTTGGACATCGTTACACCTCTAAGGAAGATTGGGGGAACTTCTAAGAAATTGGTTGAAACGCCTTAACCAAGTGGTGCCACTCCTTAAGAACGTTAAACCAACCTTGGGTAGCAGCATAATTTCTAGCAGCCGCTACGTCGAATAATTTGATCGGCTGCTGCAACAAGTTTTCGGCAGCCTCTAAATCTGCGGTATTTACCAACTCTCCTAAACGCAGCAGCTGCCAATTCCGCTGCAAAACCGCTTTATCGGCGATCACTTGCTGCATCCAACGATCTTCGGTATCCATCCCGACAGGGGACCGATCACGCACCAAAAAAATTAAGTCGGCAGCAAACTTTGCCCACAACTCTTTAGCCCTAACTTCACCAACACCCACCACACCAGGCACTCCATCACTTTTATCACCCACCAAACACTTTTGTATCACCATTGCAATCACACCACCAAACTGCTTATCTACCTCTCGCTGCGTGGTACATTTATTATGTCTAGGGGACCACGCCGCGATACCTTCCCTATCCAAACATTGCCACAGATCATGATCACCACTAACCAGCAAACCATAACGTCTCTGCTGCCAACACCACAACAAGTCATCAGCTTCCAAACCCGGCACCTCACCTTGCACCAAAGGCAAATAAACTAATGACTCCCGTAGTCGTTGCCGCAGTTGTGGCTTCTCTTGCCGCCACTCAGGGGGCACCAAACGATTTCTTTTGTAAGGGTCCCAAAGTTGCCTTCTTCTATTTTTATCACTATCCCAAGCAACAGCCACTCTATCACTACCAAACTCGACCACCAAAGCAGCCAACTGCAACCAAAACTGCTGCACCACTTCAGCACCCCGAAACCACAAATAGGTTAATAGATAGTCACCATCTACCCACAACCACTTAGAGTAGGCCGACATCCTGAAAAATCCTTTTAAAGCGGTTAAAATTTTCAGGCGTAGAAGGTGACTGCTGCCACAACCCCCAGATTTCAGTTGCTCGAATAGCAATTATAGCATCACTAATTGCCCGGGCATTCTGCACATCCTCATCAGTAAGGGGAACCAACTTTTTCATGGATGATACTCCTTCATCTTGCGTTCTAACTCCTGAGCTTGTTCTTGGGTTTGCTTAACCAGGGTAGATAATTGTTGCATACTTTGACGCCACTGGGTATCACTACGCTTAGTAAGGACCGCCATAGCGACCACTACACCCACCAAAATTGCCAAAAGAATAATCTGCATCAATTCGATAGTATCATGACACCACTTTACGTGCCACAACCATTTAGACCAGGAGTTTATCATCTAAGCGGCGATTAACGTCTTTAGCGAGTCTAGCAGCTTCTTCTACCAAAGCCGCCAACTTTTGATGCTTATGGTGGGCGTCCTTATTCATTCTCCGCATTTTAAAATACAACCAAGTCACCAACCCTAAAGTCACCAACCCTAAAATAGCATCTACACCTACCCACATCAACCGCAAATCTCTAAAATGATCTAACCAATAGAGAAGGGGGTGCTTAGTGGGATATAGAGGCTCCATCAATCATCCTCAGTAGTCATCTCACCGATTTCCAACAAAGGTTGGGATTGCACGATATGAGCTTGAGCTAAAGAAAGCATTTGGTAGATTTTAGCGGGATGGCCCCAGAAGAAATATTCTTCTTCCTCTTCCCCCCGATGCACCACCAAACACACATGTTTAACGTCAGGAGCCTTTATGGCATTCACGGTTTCCAGGAAAGCCCGCCGTGAACTATCTAACATAATAACTTTAGCTTTAGTCATACTCTTAATTTGTCTCTTCATTCACCAAATCCTTCAGTAAATCCTTCGCCTAAAAGTCTTCGATGAGTGGGCTAGTGTTTTCTTAAAAAGGTCTTTGGGACCGTTTAAAATGATTTACGGAGGGTCCAGAACAGTAAGGTCCTATTATCTATTTATTTGTGTAGTAATTTAATATATCTGTGATTTAAGTAACCATTATAAGGGGGTAATAACCATGAAAAACGCGTATTTTGACTATCTTAATATCCCGGTTATTTCCCTTGAAAACCTTGATGTTTCCTGGGTTGATACCCTTAGAAACCATGGTATTACCCCCCATAAAGAGGCCCGTATTTGGTTGAATTCCATTGGTATGACCCCCAACGATAATCTCGAACTGTTCATAGAAAGGACTATTATAGGGTGTGCCCAACAGTTTAACTTCTGGCAGGATAATCCTGGTATGAGGTCTGAAACTGTATGGGAATGGCTCCGTAGTGATTATAGATATATACCTGATAATTGGAATCTTTATAGTATTAGAACTATTATACATAACGAAGTTGGAAAGTTCATCCATGAGAATAGGCCCCTGTATAAGGCTATTAATAGGGCCGAATTCTGGCATGATATGAATAAAGTGTTTAATCCTATACCGGGTTTCTGGGATCCGGTATATAAGAAGGTCTTCTTGGTTCAATACATTCTTACCGACCTCGGTATATGTTTCCGGGGTTGGAAGAACACCGGTTATGGTTGTATAGATTATAACCTCCTGATAGTGTTTAAGTATTTTGGCATCCTTGATTTCCCCGATCTTGAGTGGCATAACAAGATCGACCTGGATGCCTATAGACTGAAAGCTTATTCTATTTGTTATCATACTTGTAAGGTCCTTAATATGACCCCTTCGGAATTGGATGGTTATGCCTTCCTGGGTGGTAGGTACCTTAGGAAGAAGACCGAGTACCAGGTTAACATTCCTAAGGTTTATAATGAAACCAACTATTAACAAGGAGGTGTGTTATGGAAGCTTTCATGGAACTGGTGCGGTTCTTGGCTAAGGCTAAGCCGTGGGATCCGTTCGTTCCCGGCTATGTTCCGTCCATGGACAAGGAGAGGATTGCTGTCTTGGATCTTCTCTTAAATCAGATCCATGAGTGGAATTGGGACGGCAGGATCAGCGGCATGGTGGCCGGAAAAGCCGCCATTGGTTTATTGCGTCTGTTCGAAGCAGACTTTCTGACCCCGCTTCAGAAGCGGGAGTTGGTGGAGTGGTTTGATGGAATTAAGTTGGGCGAAGCCTACCTGAAAAGGTTGGTTGAATAAGGAGGTGTTTTATGAAAGGAAAGGTTTGTGGCCTTTGGTGTGGTGGGGAATTAGTTGTGGAGTTGAATTATGGTTTGGGGGTAGTGTTGTTTGTAAGCGGGGGGTTTGTGGAGAAGTATTATGAGGAGCTAATAGATATGATGTTTAGTGATGTAGAGTTTGAAGTATTGAAAAAGGGGGAGAGTTTGTGGGTAGTGGAGTTATTTGGTATTAAGTTGATTGGCAGGGTTTATTTTGAAAGTTTGTTTGGAGGCTTGATTGAGTAATTAAAAAAACTAAGGAGGTGATGGCCATGAACAGGAAAGCCCTTCGGCGGCAAGTCCTGGACTCCCTCCTCTTACCTCAGGAGTTCGGATTTCCTGGGCTGCGCTTTCCAGTTTTAGGTGGGCATCCCAACTCCTGGGAGGTGTTAACTCCGAAGCGTAGCTTCGATGGGAGGGAGGGCTCTTACCGAGCGTGGCATGGCCATGCGAGCCTCGAACTCCTCCCTGGCTACGATTCTTGTGACGAAGAAGACGAGGACTTTGACGTACCATTTGAAAATCGGGCGATGGCAGCTATGGCGTTGCTTCTTAGAGTAGAATACAGCGACGTCCTGCAATTCGTTAATGAAGCCATCGCCATATTCCTAAAGAGGCTCGACCCGGAGGCTTTGCGGGTTGCTCGGTTGTTCAGTATTAGACGCCGCCTATTTGTCCTTCAGACGATTTATGAGAAGGGTAAAAGGTGTGCACAACTGTTTGAGTCCTTCCCAGTACTAGCCGCAACCATTTACAACGCGTCTGGTGACACGGGGTATCAAGAACTACATACCTTCGTGGAAGAGGGTTTGAAGGCTTCGGATATTGCCCATGTAATTGATTTACCGAAGTCTTATAAGAAGGTCCCTCACTCAGTAGCTTTCGTGGTAGGAAGACATTTCAACATTTTTAAAGACGTGGTTGAGTTCATGCCCACTCATCCACATGAAGCGGTTTTCTTTGTTAGGGGAGTTACCCACTTCCTTGGAGGGTTTAGTCGCTCCCCGGCTAAAAGGTGGCTTGCCCAGAACTGGACTAGAATCAGGGATGAAAGGTTTCTCTTTCAATTAGAATTAGAACACCCTCGGAGGATTAACATAGACATGTGGGTAGAGGAGTTTTTTGACTTTGTACGTGCAGAAGAATTATACGGGGTTAGGCCATTCAACCCTGACATGTCGGTTACCACAGTGATGCGCCTAGTGGCAGAGTGGCATGATAGGGTAGCACATGCACGAAGGCTTGAGGAAGAGGAAAACTTTGACAAGGTACTTCGGTTGCCAAGGATGCCCACCTCCACTATGGAGGGGTTCACCTTTAAGCCTCTTACTACGAGGCGCGAGCTGGACGCAGAGGGTCGTGCCATGCACAATTGCGTCTATTCGTATGCCGAGAGAGTACGGGATGGTGACTGTGACATCGTGTCCGTACGTAAGGGTGCTGACCACGTGGCTACTATGGAAGTAGTCCTTGGTGAAGGAGAGCTGCTCGAGGTTGCTCAATTACGTGGTAAGCGCAACACAGAGGTGCCTGGCGATGTTCGGCGTGCGTGTAAATCCTGGCTCGACCTTTTAAATCTTAATAGGGAAGGAAAGGAGGATGGTGATGGCTAGGAAGATTATCGCCCACAAGGTTTCCTCCCGCTTAGATCGAAAGATCAAAGCTCAAGGGTTTTGGTGGGGTTATGTTTTACTCCGACACCTGGGGAGGTCATGTAACAACTGCGTTGATATGAAAAGAAGAAGTTTTGGTGACCCTTGGAAGCGGTGCGATGATCATGATGGTGGAAACGTTTAAGTAGAAAGGAGGTGATGAAATGAACCCCCTTCAATCCTTCACCTTAGGGGCTTTGTTCAATGGCAAACTGGAAGTAATAGAAGTTGGGGGCTTACGCTATCTCCGTCTTGGAAAAGGCATTGACGTGATTGAGGTAGGAGATGTCGATGCTTTGTTAATGAATGGCGTACAAGAGTCTAACCACTTTGGCTTGAAGTTAGACGATGTAGCTATTTATGACAACGGCCCCGAGATGGAGTTTCTGGGCTTCAATAAGTCTGTTGATGTTTGCTTAGGGGAGCCTCGTGACCTTGATAGCGCCGACCATGTTATCTATAAGGGAGTAATCCTAAAGTAGGGAGGGAAGGATATGACTAGGCTAAGAAAGATTTACGTGGATGGGGTAAAGGGGCACGAAGAGGTTCCTGGTGAGGTGGAGGAAAAGTTTGTAAAAGACTATAGCTTCGGGATGCGAGACCTTCGCTACGTCCCGGAAGTCAAACCTGAAGAGGAGGGGAAAGATGGTTTATAAGATCATCTAGGGCTTGCGTCAACAGCCACAATTAAATTTAAATAACCCCGGTGGGAGGCTAATAACCGGAAAGGTGAAATAATACCACCAACGGGGAAAGGTGATCTGTTATGGGGCATCCGAAGCAGGGAGATGTCTACATTGTCAAGCCTGGAGTGACAGTTGTCCTCCTTAGGCAACACATGGTGGACTTCTTCCTGTGTGCTCGGATCAACCCGTTCTTCGAGGGAATCAAACCCTTCGATCTCCTACTCGAAGGAGATGAGTGGAGCTTTCGGTTCCAGGCTCTGTTAGAGGCATGGAACGTAGTCTCGATTCATCGAGAGGATCTCGAGGTATCGGGTCTGAGCAAGCGGATCGGCCAGGTTAGCCCACAAGTGGTTATCTGGGGAAACGAGCTGGAGAGAGCTTCTAGGCTCTTCGACGAAGTCCCAGAGCACTTGAAGGAGCACACCGGTTCTCCTTATGAGAAGGTCGATCCGAGGTTGGACGAGATGTTCGAATCTGATGCTGTCATATGTCAGGTTCGACGTTTGTTCCACGAGCTCTAGATCCGGGGGCCAAACCTGACATCTTCGGGATGTCCGAGTCTAACCCAGCTTGGGAACAGAAATGGGTTTTTTGTTTTTAGGAAATCGAAGAGGGGGGGTATTGATATGTCAAGATGGCTCGCATACTTAGTTGCGGTGAGCCTTGGATTGTGGGTTGCGTATTGGGTAGTCAAGGCATTTTAATAACCCAGGTGGGAGCCTAATAAGCGGAAAGGTTAAAATACCACCAAGGGGGAAAGAGGTGAGCTTATGAAGCCCATCTGGCAGGTTTGCCCCAGCTGTCCAAAGTGGATGGCTGATGGGCATCTGTTCCTGATGAACCTTTATTGGTACATAAAGGATCGTCAGGTTCGCCGCTTCCTCTGGATCTACTTCGGTCGCCGTTTTGGTGGCCGTCCCTAGTTCAAGGAAGCTCTTGGTGATTAACCCTTAAGCCTTGTAGGTGGGTTGGTTAAACCTTCATTTGGTCTTTAGAAAGGAGGTGATATTTATGGCGATAGAGGTTCTCGTGTCCCGTGAAGAGCAAGTTCCCGAGGGCTTCTGGTCTGAGGTGACTGAGGCTGGAATCATGGTCTTGGTCAAGACGTTAGAAGACCTAATGTTCCTCCTCATGCACAACCAGAAGTTGTTAGGGAAGCTGGAAGTGGTTCACCTAACTTCCACCCTCTTAGCAATCAACACCTAACCTGAACATGAACTAAATAAACGCGGTGATGTCGACACCGTAAGGAGGTGATTAAAATGACTTGTCGAACCCTTCGCATCCACGTCAACGAAGAGTATGGCTATCGCGATTGGATTATCTTCATGACCGAGAAAGAACTTCTTCACTTGGTCAATAATGGCGGTACGATTCCTGCCGCTCCAATCGATGGTACAACGCTCTTCTTCCTTAGGGATAACCACTACCTCGATGGTGTCCTTTACACGGAGCTTGGGAATGAAGATCACGACAATCTTCTAGTCCTTGGCGACCCCCATAAGGACTCCCGACATAAGGTACGTCGTATCCCTTCACCGCCGTTGGTAGGCATTCATTGCTATCAACCCCCTATTAAGGGGCGCAATCTTTGGAATCGCTGCGACGATACCCCCGACCGTTGGCAGTGGCATTGTTGCGACGAATTCCCTTGGGCATAACCCTCCTATCTTAAAAGGGGGTGTGAAGTGTTGTGGGAACATTCGCACCAAGTTAGTCCTTTAAGTTTGAAGGGGTGCCCCTGGTTCCTTTCTATTCCCAAACCCCTATATCAAGATCCAACTACCTTATTAGTATTTCCCTGGCCTCTTTGGCGGCCCTCAATTTTTGCTTAGCCTATTGTTGATCACTATTAGCAGGAGGAGATATGAACTTCTTGTTAAGCAACATGATTTTGGCAGTTGGGCTTAGCTGGTACTTTAATACCAGCTACCTTCAAGCTTTTACCGTTGCGGTGGTCATTGGTGGAATCATGGCCACTCTAAACGTTGTCCTGTCTCGTTTTAGCAAGGTGTTCAGATATCCTTGGTAAAGGGGGGTCCACAATGGATTGGATGTTAATGGTTATGGATTGGATAATTGAAGAGGGGTTTAATTGGTTTGTGGAGGTGGATAATGTTTGGTTAAGAATTGAAAAGGGGGATGTGAAAAAGGAGGAGGTGGAGTTGTGGAAGAGGTTTAGGATTACAAGGAATAAATGGAGTGAAAGGTGGGGGAATGAGTTTGAGGATGGGGAGGTGGTATTTGTTGTAAGGAATGGGTTGGGGAGAATGAAGTATGTGAAAATGGAAAAGAAGGAGTTAATGAAGGTTTTGAAGTATGGAGTTTAGTTGGTTTAAATAAAGGAGGGAGGTCGTGATGGTAGCATTAGTTCGAATGTACAAAGGTCAAATCCGGATTTCTTACATTAGGGAACCCAAGCTCCAAACCTCCCAAGAAGAAATTGATCTGAGGGATCGGGCGCGTAGGAAGAGGTTACTGAAAATTGAGTTCAACAACTTCAAGGCCACTCGTAGCTGGAAGTTTTGGTTTCGGGGCCGCTACCAGTGGCAAAAGAATTTGAGAAAGGAGGTGATATAGTTGACCAAGGCAGAAGCTTCGAAGGTCTTTGGCTTCAAGAAGGGCAAGCTTTTGGTTGCCCGTGAAGCCGGTAGGGACCACATGAAGGAAGCGTATGCCCTCCAAAGCATGTTGAAGGAGGAGGGCATCGATTCCAAGCTGGACATGAATGCCAGCCCCTTAGGCCCTACTATTATTTTAGTCTAAACCTTCTGAGAACGTGCGGCCATAAAGTCCGTACGTTCAATTGAAGGCTTAGTCAAGTGTGAGTTAAATCTAATGGGGTGGGAGCCTAATAAGCGGAAAGGTAAAAAATACCACCCTGGGTCCCAGGTAGGGTCATGAACAAGCTCTACGTTGTGAAGGCCTATAATGGGGAAACGTACGAGGACTACGACGTACGTCCCATTATGGCATTCTCAACCGCGAAAGCTGCTTGGCAACTTAAGCGGGAGATGAATGCTAGGCTTAATAACGCGCGGCGCGTTCGCGATGCTTTCAGGGCTGAGTTTCGTGAGGTCAAGAAGATGATTGCTTCAGTCATCGGTCCTTGTCCTCGTCCGAATCGAAGCCCTTGGAGAGACGATCCAAGGCGTGAATGGTTGAATCGCCTTGAGAGTCTCGCTTGGCGGAAAATGCCAAAAAGCTTCCATGGTCCGTCTTTATGTGGGTACGCCTCGGATGAATTTCCTGAGATTGACTTCTTCCACTTCAGTGATGAAGGGGAATTTCAGGGGGGCATTCCCACACCCCGGGCGGTCTTCTTTATCACTACGCTTCCGTTTGGGGGCTAATTAAGGGCCTTGTGGGTGGGTTGGTTAAACCCTCTCTTAGTCAAATAAAGCCTGTATGGGAAAGGAGGTGATGAAGATGGGTGAGGCTTTAATTCCTAACGGTTATGCGCGTGAGGCCCTGTCAACAGGGTTACCACAAACCCAAGTTGATGTTGGAGTTTTTGTACAGGTCGATACTCTTGAGGAGCTTATCCTCCTGTACAATGCTCTCTCCGAAGCCGGGTATCGAGGGAAGCTTGTGCCCTTGACCGGGAGCTTGATTGCCTTTAACTAAGAATTAATTAAGGGCCTTGTGGGTGGGTTGGTTAAACCCTCATTTGGTCTTTAGAAAGGAGGTGAAACAGAATGCCTATCACGCGGGAAGAATATGCCGAGATGTACACACCTGGTCATTGGGCCATCAAGGAGGAAGTTTTGTCGGCCCTTGAAAGCGGGGCCTGGCTTATCGACTACGGAGCCTACGACGAGCTGAACCATCAGTACCGTCTGTGCTTCGTCGACGGCGAATGCCTCGTCACCGTCCCCAACGAGGAGAAGGACTTCCTAGACTCGTTCTTGCAAAAGGAATAGGGTCTAGGTAGTTCCTCCTGGAAAAGAAAGGAGGTGAGATTGATGAGGATACGTAGGTATTGGTAATGAATGGTTTGTAAGTTGCTGATCAAGGAAGTTAACCCCTAAGCCTTGTGGGTGGGTTGGTTAAACCCTCTCTTAGTCAAATAAAGCCGGTATGGGAAAGGAGGTGAAACAGAATGTCTAAGAAGGCAATGTCCAAGCGGGCCCGGGTCCTGCAGGCTATTGGGATCTCTATGGATCCCAACAAGCCTCTCCGTCAACAAGCTGGAGGGGTGAAGCCGAAGAAAGCCGGGATTAGCATGGAGGGGCCTTATCGGACTTCCTCGTACGACATTGATCCCTGCAAATCCTGCAACTGCTTTAACTGCGGGAGTCGAGCGAAAGACGCCAAAGGGAACTTTGTCGTGTGTGTGGAATGTCCGCAAGGCAACCACCGCATCAAAGGGCGGCCCGTTGGCTGTACTGGATGCCCGAAGCGTGTTGAGCGCGTGTACGAAGCTCCGCACGCAAGGACTAACCTTGGCGACCTCATCATGGCCGCTCTCAGTAAAAAGTAAACCCTTCTGGCCTTGTAGGTAGGTGGTTAAACCTTCAAAAGGAGAACTGCTATGAAGAAAGAACGTAACCGCGGCGATTTATTGTCTCAACTACGAATCCACCTTGAAAGGTTTGCCCGTGAGGCTGAAAAGCTTTCTCACGAACTTGGTGAGACGGGCAGACCATTAACGCGGCCAGAGAGGAGGGTTGTCTATCAAACCATCGATGGACTCCTCAGGGATTGTATGGACGAAGCCACCCTCTTTGTCCTCAACGACTCCCCCGAAGACCTTGACTCTGCCATAGATCACATCAAGGTCTGGATGCAGTTTAAGAGGGAATTCTAAATCTAAAAAGGAGGTTCGGATGAAGGCATTACTAATCTCAATCCCCGCTGAGCCTGCTCCTCAACGGTTTTGGACGAATCTCGGCCCCAAGACCATCGAGGAGATTTTGGCTGAACTCAACAAGAAGGGGTCGCGGCTCAACTACGGCATGCTGTGCCACGAGGCAAAGGATGCTGTTGAAGATGCCCTTATGGAACGAGACTCGGTAAAAGAAACCCGTGCTCGTCAGGCGAAGAAGGCCCGCGACAAGAAGAAGTGGGATGACAACAAAAGGGCAGCTGCCCAGCGGCAAGATCGGCGCCGCCGCTAAACAAGGGGTGAGACAATGTACAAGTGCGCTTCATGTGGCAAGCAAGTTGGTCCTCGAGTTCCCCAAAGAAAGAAGGTTCTCGAGACGAGGATGGTCGATCACATAGACCCCGCTCCCAAGGGCTATCAAGGCTCGACGGAGTGGGATGGCAAAAGCAAGGTGATCATCACCAAAGGTAAAACCCAAATCGTTCGAGAGGTTGGCGTGTGTCTCGCCTGCGCCGGCGTTGACTAACCCTATTTCCAAAAGGAGGCAAAGTCATGGAATTGAAAACTTTTCAAGACCTTTTGCACCTCCAGTCACCACCGAAGGTGCAAGAGGAGGCTAGGAAGCAGGTCCGTGAGTTCCATCGCATTTCTATCCGCCTATGGAAGGCATTCACCCGCAAGATGGAAAGGGAGGGTAGAAGGCAATGGATGGCTACTGCATCCTAGTATTCCCGTGTTATAAGTGCGGCGTTCTGTTCTCTTTTCACCCCCGCTACGTACCCAGCGTTCGCGATGGGCAAAACGTTAAGCAGCCCATTTGCCAGCCTTGCATTGAGACCGCGAATGGCATCAGGGCTAACAAAGGGCTACCTAAGCTTGAGGTTCACCCCCGAGCTTACGAGCCCTACTTCCCAGAAGGAGAACTTTAATGGGGGTTAGCAATGGAAAGGAGGGCGGTAATTCGTGAACTGATTAGAAGTCAGGAGTCCACTTATTTCTCAGTGGGCCTTCGTCAACGCCTTAATATTATTAAACAAATCCCAACCGGAACGTCCTTTCGGGGGACTATTGTCAAACTCCGTGGACTCTTTTGGATCAAGTCTGGGAGACATTAGGGAGGGTAAGCCATGAAGGGATTGACTGAGATTCTCGAGAAGATGGCAGCGAAGGAGGCTCAGTATGCAACTGTTGTCGAAGTTAGGGCAGCATACGACGCCCTCAACCAGGTTCACGCTTTTAAGCCTGGTGATCTCGTTATGTGGAAAGAAGGCCTGCGCAACAAATTAAGTCCCCTTAGGGGAGAGCCGGCGATCGTTTTGGAGGTCCTCGAGTCTCCTCTCTATGACGTTAACGCCCCAGCCGATAGCTCCGCCTTTCTGGAGCCCCTAGATATCTCCCTTGGTGTGATTAAGTATGAGGGTGATACTGGTTCACTTATAGTCTTTCACTTCGACTCCCGGAGGTTTCAACCGTATGACGGAAACCTCGCGCGGCAAATCCGGGAGGAGGACAAGGCGCGGAGAGAGTTGGAACAAAATTCCCAAATGGTTTCTTAGGAAGCCACAATCTAAAGGGAGGGAAGGCAGATGGGACTTGTAGTGAGGAGTACCGCTGAGGGGGGAGCCCTTGCGTGTGACCCTGCGACAGTGGGAGATGTCATAAGGTTTCTTCAGGAGTTTCCACCTGAGATGGTCATCTTCTGGGACATCGAATGTGTTGTTGACCCTGAGGATGAAATTTTGCTGCTGCGAGACTCCAACACCAGCCACTTGCTATCTGTCATCAAACAGTGCCCCCAGTGTAGCCATGCTGTGACTGAGCGGGAAGCAACAAGGCCCGCTAGCATGCCCAAGTCAACGGACCACAAACACTAAAAAGGAGGAGGACACATGATAAGGTTCCCTGTATCAATGGATGCCTGGACCAGGGCCTACCCGGAGTTCGCCGTCAAGGCTTCACACTTCCAGGAGCTTGAGGAGGTGGGCAAGAGCGTTACTCTAAGTGTTACTGGGAGGATGCGTTCGTCCCTATCACCCCCCTTGTTTGACAAAGTGACCCAGCTACTTCATCAGCAGTGGGGAGGCAAACTAATCGGTGGCTGGCACCAAAATGAACTGGTGCTCTTCACTAAGGGCCTTGTTGTGGTTATGGGGGTTTCACCTCCCCTCGTCGCCTATTCTATCTTCGCCAACTCCATTAATGAGTGTCGAACGTATGAGCAGGACCTGCTGCGCCTGTTAGATGGGACCTTTCAGCTGCGGGAGCCTGCCATTCGCGCACCCATCGACGTAGTGTGGTACACTAAAGTCGTGGATGGGGGAATCCTCCAATACCGCTTCTCTGAAATGATGGATGAAATGGTCTTTCCAGAATCCTACCCCTACATCGTTGATTTACACAAGTACATCCGGAGCTTTATCGAGGGTTCGGAGGCCGTTCTCGTATTATCAGGCCCCCCAGGAACAGGAAAGACGCGACTCATCCGTAGAATCTTGAGAGTGTTGGGAGATTTGCACGCAGAGGAGATGGAAAGGGAGTGGAAGAAGGGGAGACTCGTCGATGACATCGATGCTGATAATAATATCTTTTATCCCCCGGGGCTGAACGTGGGGTATACTACCCAAGCTGAAGTCCTGCAAGCGAGTGAAATCTATCTTGCCTTACTGTCAGGCCATATAGGGGCCCTAGTGCTTGAGGATATCGACTTCCACCTGAAGGCCAGGAAGGAAGGCAACGTGGCGATGTATCAACTACTCGCCGCGTCAGATGGCTTGGTGACGGGGTTGGGGGGTAAGAAGGTTATTGTGTCCACCAACCTTGAGGAGATAACCCACATTGATGCGGCCCTCATTCGACCGGGTCGTTGCTTTGATACTCTGCATACCAGGCTCTTAAGCCCTGAAGAGGGTGAAGTGTTGTTGCAGAAGTTGGGGCATACGGTGCGAGTGTGTGAGAGCCTCTCGCTTGCCGACCTTTACAAGTACCACAACACCAAACAAACCTAAAGGAGGAGCAAGAAATGAAGAAAGGGAAAAAGAAGGACGTGGCCATGAAGTGCATCAGGATTCATCACTACTATTCTGATGCAAAGGTTGAGGAGAAGGGTCAACTGGTTTCAGGCATTCCACTGCATCGCGCTGAAGCAGTAGTTAGTGAACAGCGTCGAGGTATTGTGGAAATCATCGCTGGTGAGATTACCGTTGTGCTTCGGGACATCTATCAGCGATTCACCAACCAGTCCTTCAGCCTATTTAAGGCAGAGGACATAGCAGAGGGCTTATAAGGAGGATTAAAGACATGTCAGAGGCAACAACCTTAAAGAGGCACTTGGAGAAGAGCGATTACTTCAAGTACCTCAAAAACCAGGAAGACCTGAGGCGGCTCATTGATGAAGAAATTCCATCACTTATGGTCGTCGATGGGTTAGTCGGCAATGGAGAGTACGCGGTTCTTCCATTGTATGACGTTATTGACTACTGGAACTCCAAGGGGCAAGGGTATGGTCTCAGCTGGGAGCGTATGTACGAGCTGGAAGACAAGTTCATGGTCGCTTGGCGCATCCGGCACCACTCCGCCCTTGGTATCCGCCAAATGAAGTATGGTGACAAGATACAGCCATGTATCTATGTCAAGACACCAAGACGCCGAAAGGAGAAGATGGACCGTGCGAACTCGTAGAGCCATGAAAGAGAGGCCAAGAGTTTACACTACCACGTTCTTAGTGTTTCTCGACCGAATTATGACATCGGCCGAGTCCCTTGATAACACCACCTCCGAGCGCATGGATTGGATGCGGAAACAAATCTGGATTCTCCAACTCATCTCCCCTTTCTTTGGGTTAATGATGGATAGGGCTGCTCAAGGAAAGGTTATGACAGGACATGAAAGTTTCATCTTCCACTCTTTTCCTAAGAGGGCAAAGGACTGGTCATCGTGGGACGAAAAATTAAGGGGGTGAGCTTCTAAAATCACCCCTTAATTTTAGCCATTGATTTCGCCTAAATAATCCAATAAAATAAAACAAGAAAAATGTAGCAAGAAAAAAGGAGGAGCAAGATGAACACACTGGATTTAAGAATGGTTCCGAAGTCGATGTTGGATGCACTTCATGTTGAACTGGACAACGCCCTGGCCAACATTTGTCGCAAGCTTGACGCTGCCGCAGGGCAAATTCCCGCAAGCATTGAACTGGAACTCGTGTACCCACGTTCGTTGAAGGAGGGAGACCTCAGCGTAATTGTTCACTACTTCTATGTTGCTGAGGTTAGCCAAAGCGGAAGGGTTGACAGTTCGTGTGACGGGCAGACTTTATACATCAACGGCGAAAAGTTTGACATTTAAGGAGGAGCTATGGTAGACAAGATGTATGTGTCCATTCCTGACATGAAGAAGTTGTTCCCCATTATCTGGTCGGAAGGCCCCAGGAGAGTCACTATAAGACTCGTAGGAGAAAGTGGCATTGGCAAAACCCAAGGCACGATCCAGTGTGCTGAGGAGTTGGGTTGCCCTTACATCCTCGTGAACGTCCCAGCTGAGATTCCGGAGCCTGCAGACCTTCAAGGTCAATGCCAAATTTACGAGGGAAAAACTGTTTACGTTCCCCCTTTCTGGGTGGTTGATGCCAACAACCTCGCAGAGAGCACGGACAGGCAGTATGTCATTCTCATTATCGACGAGCCTTCACGGGCACCGTTGCAGATCTTACAAGCTTTGATGCCTATGGCATTGGAGTACCGTGTAGGGTCTGCTCCTTTACATCCCAAGATAAGGCAGGTGTGGCTTGATAACCCCACAGAGAGTGCGCAATACAACGTGCGCTCTCTTGACTTCGCTCAAGAGGAGAGGGTGCAAACGTTCCATCTTCAGTACGACGAAGATGCATTCTTTGCACACGCCCTCGACACAATCAAGTTCCACCCGGAGCTCTTCACCTTCTTGAAGCAGTTTCCTGAGATGTTGTGGAACTTTGACAAGAAAATACAAGGCCCCCTTTCCCCCAGGACCGCAGAGTACGGCAGCCAAGCTTGCTATGCTCTCGACAAGGCGAAGGTGTCTTTCGACAGTCACCTCGGGATCCTGAGGCTCAGTGCACGTCTGGGTATTGAGGTTACCCACACATTCGTTGCCAACCTGCGGGTGCAGAAGCATTGTATCCCGCCTCACGAGATCCTGGAGCGTACTTTCAGGAGGGAGAAGTTGAATGAAATTCTCGCTCCAGGCAACCACGATCTGTGTTGGATGACACTGTGGAGGCTCGCAGCTGACATCTCGAGGAGGGAGAAACTGACGCGGACTCAGGTTGCTAACGTCAGGCTCTTCATCGAAGATAACCCCTCCGATGAGATCAACTACGTGTTCCTTAAGACGATGCCAGCCAAGCACGGACACGAAATTTTGGACCCGAAGCTTCTCGCGCGCATCACGGACCGCATTAAAGATCTGCCGCGCGACCACTACCTTACCAAGGCCAAAGAATTGAAGGAGGGAAAATGAGCGACGTGTTTGGGGCTCTCCGACGATTGATTCTGAAACTTCTCGGTGAAAGTCCCTTCTATGGCCACGTCTTGGCGTGTACCATAAAAGAGGTCAGCACAGAAATTCCATTTGCTGCGGGGATGAGGGTCACTAAAGATAAATTGGTGATCATAGTTAATCCTCAACCCTTCTTCGAGTACAGTGCAACGGAGCAGCTGTGGGTATTACTCCACGAGCTACTCCACTTCCTTTTCAAACACCCCTGGCGGGGAAGTGCTATGTCCTCAAAGTTACCCGAAAACCCCACAGAGTGGACTACAATGCACCTTCGGCTGTTTGTGGAGAATGTTGGGTTTGATCTCGCGATTAATTCGTTCGCGAAGACCCACGTCCAATACTCTTCACCCAAGGGAGCACTTTCCCCTGACATGTTCGGATTTCCAGAACACAAGACAGCTGAATGGTATATTCACCACCTCACCAAAGCAGGGAAATGTCCCAAACATGGTATTTCCTTACTTGGTGGTGGAAAAGGGCAAGGAGAGTGTGGATGCGAGCACCCTAAAGCAGGAAAAGCTCTTAAGGACTTGGTGGGTTCCTACTTTGGGCATGAATGGACTATTGAGTGTGAACCGTCCCAGGCAAACGCTCTTGCAGCTAGGATTTTTGCCAACGCGGTTAAAATTGTTGGTACGGAGCCTGCAGGAGCTTTGAGGGACGTTTACAAGGTTGAGGCTGTCGCCGACTTCCGCAACGTGCTCATGAGGCTTGCGCAGTCGTCAGAGCTGACCGACGAGCAGTACTTCCACAAACGCAGAATCTCTAGACGCTTCCATCGTCCTCCAGGTTCAAGGTATGAACCTGCCGGAGAGCTCCACGTCTTACAAGATACCTCTGGCTCAATGGGTCCCGAAGACATTGGTGCGTGTTACAGCGTCATAAACAAACTTTACAGGATGGGCTTCTCAATTTGGGTGTACGAGTTCGATGCTGCCTTCCAAGGACCTGAATACCTCTACCGTGGGACTCCCCCACAAGTTAAGGGAGGTGGAGGTACTAAGATGATGTCCACCCTTGAGCACGTGCACAAAACTAGGCCCAACATAAAACAAGTTGTGGTCTTTACCGACGCTGGTATCTTCGACATCCCTGAAGAAATTCCCTTCGGATTCAAGAGTGTCGTCTTCTGCATCCCTGATTGGGTAGACGACGCTCTTCCTGATTGGATAACGGTGGTGAAGTACAAATCAGCTAGGTAGATTGGAGGAGCAAAATGACTCAAAGGGTCAAGTCTGAAACTAAGTTAACGTTCCGCTTCTATGTCCCAGCCTATGTGGAAATTGTTATGGCTGGTGAAGATCGTGTCTCTGCTGCTAAGAACCTCGCCTCAGATCTCGAGAGTGGCGCAGGTGTTCTTTATGTCCGGAAGATTTCCGACTTTACATTCCTCACTACCAACTCCGCAGATTGGCGTGCCGACTTGCAGTGGCGTTGCCCAGATTGTGGACTGCTCCAATGGTTTGGGTTAAATCAAAGGGACTGCTTTGGTTATTGTCCTTCGTGCAACCAGTCCTACGTCGTGGTTGAAGGTGTTGCTTTTCGCAACTACTCCAAAGGCTGTGGAATCTGTCCTAAGAAGTTAGAGTGCATGCTGATACCCCGCATCGGACATACCGAGGTGGAATGTGAGCCATGAAACCTGGCAAGCCTTGTGACAAGTGTTACTTTAGGGTCGAGTGCCTTATTTATCCGCTCAATCAATGCTACCTTGAGTTAGGTAGCATTTCTCGTGTTGAGATTGTTAGGCGGATGGCAATCCTCATCTACGAGGAGTGGGTTGAGCGTGAACCAAATGAGCCTCTTCCCTTGATGCGTGTGGTAGGGTATATCCGCAGGTTCTTTGACAACTTCCGCAGCTTTCCCAGCCTATACTTTTTGGACTTCGCGATCGCTCACCGTTTTGTGGTGGCGTGTTTGCCTAAATTGTTCATCTTCACTAAAGTCAAAGGAGTGACCTATATTAGCAAAATCGCTTAAAGGAGGAGCCCATGACAACCGTTTGTGTGGAGTGCGACAAGGAAGTCTCTAGTAACTTAGACCTTTGTCCACGGTGTGAAAGCACCCTCTTGTTAACCGAGAAACTGTGCGACGACTTTTTCGCAACACTTAACCTTTCTTTCACGCAACCTTCTTCAGTCCCCAGATATCCCATCACCAAAATTTCCTCGTCGGAAATAAAGATCCCGATATGGCCTGAAGAGTTGCGCCGCATCTTGGGTCTTGACCGACAATGGAACCACGCCCCTTTGAACAGGAGTGAGTACATTTCGACAGTTCATGCGATATGCATTGACAAAAAGGTTGGCTTGTGGAATGCTTTGTGCATTGTCGTTTACCTTTATAAGAAGGAGTGGAGTGCCCATAGATATTGGGATGATGGGGATGCTGAGAGTGGGCGTTCTCGGGGTTGGAAGTTGGATATCTTTAATCCCATTGACTACATGGAGGTTGCCATGGTAGGCTTTAAGGTGTGGGTGAACACCATGAAGGGGAGAGGACTAACCCGTAAAAACTTAGTAACCCAAGCTGAAGGCATGGTCAATGAAACTCTAAAGACACTTTCATAAGGTGGAACATGAATGAAGTCTACGAGGCCCTCGAACACGCGGGTGTTTTCTGGATCACTGTAAGATGTCCTAACTGTAAAAATTTTCAGGCCACCCCCGATAAAACGATTTCCCCAAAGGGTGAACGTTGCTATGGCAGCTGGTGCTTGGTATGCGATACTTTCTACGTGTATCCCGAAGGAGGTGTGTGTGGGTCTTGCTGCAGTCGGGTTGACTGTTTACTCTTTGTAAGAGCAAACGAAGCTAGACCTTTACGAAGACCCTCGAAAGGAGAATCATGACCCCTAAACAAATGTCCAAGTTGTGTGATGATTGTGGGAAGCGGATTGACTGCATCGTTTCCCGAAAGTGCCTTTTACCGTGGCAAAGGACTTGGGTGTGGAGGTATCTAGAGAGTGGCAGGTTCTCCATTTTAGAGGAGTCCCTTGCCCATCAAACCCTCGAACATCTTAGTCAAGGTAAAGCTCAGTGGGGAGATATTGTAGGAGGCCGCCCATCCGCAATGTACGTGGCACAACTTTTGGTAACGGGCCTAATTGAGAAGAGGCCCCCGGTTGTGCGGGAGTGGGGTTTTTACTTTATAACGAAGCTTGGTAGGGAGGCGTTGGCAAGGCTTGGACCACTTAAACCTCCCGAATTTTTCATAGATCTTTGTCCCCCCTGCAAGTTCCGCCGCAAGCGAGTTAAGGTTAATGTGTGCACCTCACGGTATTGGGCAGATCACTTTAAACGCGTTTACTGGTGAGGAGGAATAAAATGAAGATTCATTGGCCATGGAAAAACCCTGGATGTTGGGGATTGACGTTTAAGCAGGGGCTTTACATTGACTTCTTTCGGCGCCCTTACTGGGGCATCTTCATCTTCAACCCTAACAGAAGGGCAGGAGCTTGGTCATGTAGGTGGTGCAAAGACAGAGTTACCTGCTTAGTAAAAGAGCGATGTCGATATCAGAGAACCTGGATTATAATCTCTAAACTAAAGGTGGTTGTAAAATGTTAAAGTCGCTGCCTAACCTAACTTATTGTGAAAAGTGTTTACGGCGTGTTGACTGCACAATTTCCCCTGAATGTGTTATTGTGAGGGAGTTATTGGAGTTTACGATTGAAAATCTCAGCTACTCAATTGAAAATGCTTGGGAGCTAACCCACGATGAGTGGAAAGACTCGGTAAGTGATTATGAGGGGGATTACCTTGCCTTACAAATTCTCTTTGACCAGTTTGGCGTTTCTTCCCTGGGTAAGGAAATCGAGGAGTTCCGAGGGCATCTAGATTGGCTCAAACAAAGAGATTCTGATGATGGAGGGTAGGAGGGAGTGATGAAAAAAGCTTGCAAGAAATGTGAACAACGAATTGACTGTATTGTTGCTACTGACGTTCAGGTTTTGACGGTTCTCGTGGATGTATTTCATGATCTTGATCAAATCGACCACGCAGACTTCCGTTTCAGAAGTTGTGTTGGTGAGGTGGACAAGGTGTTAGACGGGATGTGGAGAACTCTCATTTCTTACTTTACTAAGGTCAACGAAAAATATGAGAGGAGGACTGACCTATGACCAAGAAGAAGAAAGTTTCACCCCCCACCGAAGTTACCTTGCTTGACAAGGTTGTTGGCTACAAAAGCCAACGCGGTAGAAAACCCTCAGACCCATCCTCTGTGATGGCTAGGTTTCGGCAAAAGCTCCAAGAGATTCTCGTTGATGCCGTCTCGCGGCAGGTATATGAAGTTCCAGTAAAGGCAATTGCTGGAATTTTAAGCCGCGAAGGCTTCTTTGATGGCGTTGCACCAGAGAAACGGTATCGTCGGAGTTACAACTACGTTGATCAATCTTATGACCACCTTCCTCAAGGGTGGGAGGTAAAGAGAACTGGCATGGGGATTAAACTGGTATACACTGACCCGAATTTTGAGAACTTGCAGACCGAAGAATAATAAAGGAGGTTCAAGATGAGTAAACTAATGGATCAAATGGTTGTTAAGGAATGGTTTCAGGGAGCTTTTCATGGAGACTGTGAGCTACCCGTGACGGTCGAGATGGGTGTAGGGGAAGATGATCCATTCCTCTACTTGACAATAACGATTGACGAAGTTTCCAACCTTGAACTCTGCCTTGAAATTGGTGTTAGTCCCACCCGGGTTGGGGTTGAAGATGAAACTTATGACTCCTTCGTTCAACGCTTACAAAAGATCGTTGACGCCGTAAAACAAAACGCAATTAACTTTGTTAAGCAAAGAGGGTATTAAGTACCCCCTTTGATTAAAGGAGGAACCAAAAAATGCCTATGTGGATCCATGAGTATGTGGTAGAGGGGAAATACAACTTTCCGATCGACATGTTGAGGTACGATGGTTCTTATCCTGCTGACCAAGAGTCGGTCAGTCAAATTGGTCTGGCTGGTGACTTTAGGTATGCCAAGGTCTATGAGGAGGAACACGGTGCTAGCCCAGTCTTCAAAGTCCGCCTGAAACACATTACCGACTCTAAGCAGTGGGCCCCTACAGAAGGCAGGTGGAACTCGTTCGGCTGGAAGATCAAAGTAGGTAGTCTCGCCGCCAGAAAATATTAAAAGTCCCATCCAAAAAAGGAGGAGCCACATGTCACTACTTTGCGTGGAGTGTACTGCGAGGGAGGCCCATCTGATGGAGCATGTTTCAAAGAGGAGGTTGTGTTGGAGCTGTTTTCGAACAGCTGGAAAACCTCCAGCAACTATCATCCGCATCCCCCAGGTTTTCTCCGACATGGAAGAACCATCGTTCGTGGTGTCCGTCATTCCAGAGGGGATTAACATCAGGTTTGAACCGAAGTAAGGAGGCAGCAAATGGCTGGCGTGGCAATTGTCCTTTTCTTTGATCGGGTGAGGTTTGAAAATCCCCGGGGGCGCGCTCCAAGGGAGATCAAAGATTTCATGGAGGCCTTTGTTAAGACCGTTGTAGAGCCCGCATTTAAGGAGGAGTTCGGTGAGGCCTTTGACTATGCGATGGTGGATGCCAGATACGATAGCGACCCTTGGGACGTTGACCTTCCCAACGAATGTGATAAGTTGAGGGAGATCTATGCCGAAGAGTACGTCAAGTGCGAAAACTGCATCCACCGGATCGATTGCATTGTCAGCCCCCACCGGTCTAAATGAAAAAGGAAGGAGGTAGTTGGGGTGGAAATTCTAACTTGTCGAACCTGTGGAAAGGAGTTTGATCTGGATGCTAAACGAAAAATCATTAAAGCCGGTTATCGCGACCAATGTGCATCTTGTTCTACAGCTTCTGGTGATCACCGACAGAAGTACCTTGGACGCCCTGGAGCAACTAATAAGGGCTCCAACATATCAATTTTCCGGACCTCACTCGACTTCGTCCGCCATGTACTACGTCTCGAGAACCGTCGCGGACGTACGGCTAATCTCGATTTCAAAAGCGTAGTTAAAGCTTCCGAGAAGGAGGATGAACTGAAATGATGAACCTAGTGGAAGTCCTCGCAAAGCAGCGTGTCAAGGAAGGACTGTGCGTCATTTGTGGCAAAGAGCCTTTCAAGGTGACAGCTAAGTGTGAAGAGGACACTTTTACCTTTTGCTTTACGTGCTGGGAGCTCCTCCGCGAGGAGCTTCGCAGACGTGGGGTGAGTGACGACGATTTTAAAGATATTAAATTGTTGCAATAAAAGAGGAAAAGGAGGATGAGCTGAAATGAAAAGACTTGCGTTCGAAGTACAGGTGTCCCGCACCTTTACAATCAAAGGTGGTGACTACTGCGAGAATTGGGAGGCGTTTAAGAGGGAGCTCGGTCTCCTACATGACAATGGAAGGTGGGAAATACCCTCAAAGTTTGATAGGGGCCGCACTCCAGAGGGCCTCTTTGCCGACGAAGCTATCTCTGAACACGTCGAGCTTCGAGAGTTTACCCGACACCTTGGATGGGAGATCTATGCTGCTCATGAAGAGTGCCCCAATTGTTTTTGTGATGATACTTTTTATTTCTCTCTTACCCAAGATGGAACAGGGAATCTTGATCCCCTGGCGAAGTGTGGTAATTGTGGCCTCGAGAAACTTTTTTGCAATTTAACCCCAGGCTCGTCGGCTAGGTGTGTCGCGTGCCTACACCGAGTTCGATGCATAGTGAAATAAAGAGGAGGATGAATGACTAAAACCCTTGATGTAGGTTGTGGTTGGGAGGATGAGCTTTGGTTTCCAGGAGCTGATCTTTGTGATGGAGTCTTTTCGGAGCTTATCGAACCTATCGACACTAAAGGCCGGACTGTCTATCCCCAATATATTGACCACAGGAATCCGAGACTTCCCGTCGAGGATGGGACATACGATCTCATTTGGTGTGGATCAATGTGGGAGGGGATAGTTGATGAAGGTGATAAGGTAATTCTCGAAAAGGAGTTCTATCGCCTTCTCAAGCTCGGGGGACGCCTACTTCTTCGTGATACATTTTTCATCGAAGCTGGAACTCCTGAATGGGATCTTGATGTAAAAAGGGGGATCGTGCAAAGGGAAATGTCACACTTCCCCGAAGAGAGATGGCATGGAATGTCATACTTTGATGTTGATGTTGAAGTAGATGGAGCTGGTAAATGCGTCTACTTTTTCTTACACCTTGAGAAACGAGGAGGATGAAAATGATTTTGGAGGTGGGGTGTGGTTTCGACTGCGGGGTTCAAAGCGATGTTTCGGTCGACAATGGAAGAGATTGGGACGGCAACTTTGATTTAATGATTCAGCAATTGAGGGAGGTAGAATGTGACCTTTCAAAGCTTGTGATAGCTGATGTCAATAAACTTCCTTTCAAAGACCGGGTTTTTGATAAGGTTACCTCAAGTCGCTTTATTGGTCGAAACCCCAGAGCCGGAGCCTGGAAAGAGTTAAACAGGGTTCTTAAAGAGGGGGCGACGATCGAAGTGTTCTCGGCTCATAATGATGTGATCTTTCATCCTAATCGACTAATCGGAATGTTAAAATACTTTCCTACGTTTCACTCCGAAGTCATCTATTTGCCTTCTAAGCAAGACTACAAACAGGGGGATCTAATTATGTTCGATTTGGTTTTATATAAAGAAAAGAAGTGGATCGATCCCCACATCGAAAATCCCGAAGCAATTAGAACTGCAATTCCTTATCAAGGAATTGTTGACATCCCTGAAGGTTTGTTGGATACAACCATTATTACTACGCCTCTATCTGAAGAGGGTTCCCATTTAACCTTTTATGGGGGGGTTTCACCTGCAACCATTGAAGCCGCTATCGGTTCAAACCTTACGTGGGCCTGGATGGGAATTGCTCATGAAATTGGACATTTAATGCTTGAACAGATTGGGATCCAACCTCCTCCCCACGAACCTTTAATTCAAGTTTCAGAGTTGACCTGGATTGAGCCTCACCTCGATAAAGCGCGGGCAAGGCAGCTCCAAATTAATGAAGCTCTTGCTTGGGCTGTTGCAGCTAAGATTTATAAGGCAGCAGATTGGGACTGGAGGCGTGCCCAGGAGATGATAAAAACATATCACTGTGAAGATCCTGATGAGTATTACAGGGTGGCATTAAGAAGCTTGCTCCCTGAGGCCTTTAATAAATAAGGAGGATGAACTGAAATGGAAGAAATAGGGACTGAGTACTGTGAAATTTGTAGGAAGTTTGGAGAGGAAATTGATAACCCCATCACCATGGAAGTCCAGCACCTCGGAGATGGGAACATCCAGATCTATCTTGGGGGGTTACACATTCATGTAGGAAATCAAAAAGTAATGCTCGACCCATGTTGTGTGTGGGTAAACAATGTTAAACCATTTTATGAAGCTTTCAAGAGTTTCTTACCAGTCCAAGAGCTGAATGATTATGAGCAGCGCTTGGCTCAACTAACATCGCAGTAGGAGGGAAAGTGACAATTCATGATGCTTTACGTGCAGTGGTGGCTGAAGCCCCAACCCACAAGGGCTTCATAGGTTATGCTAAGGCTTATGCATTACGGGCGTTGACTGACCGTATGGAGGGCGAAGCCTTAGAAAGAAACATTTTGTACATCCTTGGCAACTTGGCAGCGTGGCGCGGTGGGCGAGCCAGAGAAGTGAAGAAAGTTTTAAAATCTTTCAAACCTTAAGGAGGTGTCATGGAAGACCTTGAAATTCATCCAATGGGAATTTGCTTCACAGAAACTGGTCCTATCATTACCGTTGCTCTCACCGAATTTATCTCCATCACCGACAGGTTTCCCAAATTCAAAATCCGGAAAAATCCCAATATTGCAAACCCAACCTGGAATCCCTTGGGATGGGAAGCTCATTGGGAGGATGGTGAAACCACAATCATGCTTGTGATTTACCAGGAACCCTAAGGAGGTGCTATGAAAACCGAATTAATATTGGCAGCGCGGTACATTTTCGAAATGAGGCAGTATGGTATGGACGAGGAGGCCGCCTTGGAAGCCCTTGAGGGAGAGTTTCGTGTGCCTACCGGCGAGTTAAAGGAGATTGCTGATAAGTACCGCGTAATGGCAAAAGAGTGGTACGAGATTGGGGATGCCAAGGTCTGCGCACTTATCGCTTCCTGGCTCCTAGAGGAACACCTTTAAACCGGTATAAATGTAAAAAGGAGGAGACACAAATGAAAGAGTTGCTCGAAGTTACGTTTCATGACGGTACAGGTGGCAGGAAGAGTATTCAATTGGATACGACGCGTGAAGCATTTGCTAAGTTACTGGGTTACGCGTCGTATGAAGAGTTGCTCGAAGTCCACGGCTCTTGGGATCAAGCTCTCGACTACTGGAAGTCACAGTGGGAAGGCATGGGTCTCGAGGTCAAGTTGAATCGCTAACCTTTAACCATAAAAAGGAGGAGCCACAATGGAACAGAAGCAGTTCGTGGATGTGGATTTTGACAATCTCTTAAGTGGAGTGAAGGACTACGAAAAAGGGATTGGCAAAGGTGGACGCGCTCGCGCGAGCGTGATGTCCGCATATCGGGAAACCCTGATTCAGCTGTTCAAGCATGCTGAATCGGTGGGCGTCACCGAGATGGAAGCTTCTGCTATCGTGCGGAAGCTGGCGGATGTCTTTCTCGGCGGCGATTACCGTCGTTCGTACAACTACCTCAACGATTGCGCCAAGAAGGGCCACATTCCGCCCCATTGGAAATCCGAGGGGAAGGAAGAAGGAAAGAAACTGAAGACCTTCATCTACGTGGGCGAGCAGCCCCCTGAAGATGAAGTTGAGGAGTAAACCTTTAACTGGGGGAGCTTCGGCTCCCCCAAACTTTTCTCACATGACAACCACAACCTTCTCCTATAAATGTGTGGACTGTGGAACCGTCTTCTTCAAACCCCAACCACCTGACTGTGAGTTTTGTAATCAACGCATTGAGTGCCTGATCTCCTTTGAAGAGGGACCACCATGTGAAGAGGCGCTGTGCTTTACTTGCAAAGAGTCTCTTGACCATTTGTGGGCTTTCCCCTGTAACCGTTGTGGCAAGCTCTGTCCTTCGGGTCAAGAGCTTTGTGATGACTGTTTAGCTGTGACATCTTTTTAAGAGGAGGAAAAAATGGGAACTCCTGAAGAGGATTTTTTCAAGCGCCTGGAAAGGGGACCCGCTGAGGGTTCTGAAATCGAAGTTTCAATCCAAGGAGGTCCTTACGGTGTAATTGAGTGGGGCCACGATAGAAAGGAGTGGGATAATCGGGGCCTAGACGAAACCTGGATTCATCTTTACAACTTCGATGAGACAGAAGTTAAAACCGTGGTCATTGGAATTGCTGAGGCAATCAATATCGTCGAGAATGCATTTGAAAACTCCTTCCCTGAAGACTCTTACGAACTCTTCCGGGTACAGGAGATGTGTAATGACCTTCGCAAGTACCTTAAAGGAGAACGCCCATGAGTAAAACTATTGAAGAGCTTTTGCGGCAAGAACTCGAAATCTTAATGTCAACTATGATGACACACCTCAAAGACAGGGGACTGCCAGTTGACCTTAAGTTGGTCTTAACCGACTCCGTGAACGGCGACTTGCTGTTTTACACCTTCAGTACTGAGCTGCTCGCTGCTGCGGATGGTGAGTACTTTGTTGAAGAAAGGCGGTGTGTCTACCGAAAGTTTGATTTCAATAGTGTGCTCCTTGAGGAAAAGGAGTGGGACTTGGGAAGTAGGCCGTAGGCAACCTTAAACTTTAAAAGGAGAAGAGCATGACCAAGAAAGCTGAAGTAATCATGGTACTGGACAAGAACGACAAAGATGGTGGTGAGAAGAGGGGATCGGCTCGCTATATTGCTGCAGCTGGGCAAGACTTCCCCGCGATGACAAATGCGTACATCATGAGATCCTTTATCGGACCTGCGCCCTCACCTGAGAAGGTCAGGATAACCTTGGAAACCATCGAATAACTTTTTTCCCCAAACTGTTTTAATTTCTCCTCGATGAAGGGGTTTCTCTAGATCGCTTTTGAGCCCCTAGATACCAATTCACCGGTAATCTAATTCATCCATCTTCAACTTTCACCACCTTAACCCTTACTCTTTTTACTCTACTCTGCTTACTAGCAGGTCTAAATTTTTCCTGTACGTCTGCCATCACCCATTCCTCTTAAGTTCGCGCCGGGCGGGGGTGGTACTCGCCAGATATAGTTGGAGCCAAGTCTATAACTTTTACTGAGCATAAGGTGGTCATTTAAAAGATTTCTACCTAGGCGGTGCAGGTGTGAGCCATACAGGTACCCCCTCAAAATTTATTCTCATAATGAAACTTCTAAACGAAAAGATTATGGGGAGGACACATCGAAACTTCTAAACGAAAGGACTTATAGGGAGGCCTCAGAGAAACTTCTAAACGGAGAAATGAAAGGGCATGCCTTTCGAAACTTCTAAACGAAAAGATTATGGGGAGGCCGCAGAGAAACTTCTAAACGGGGGAGGCGAGTCCGAAACTTCTAAACGAAGAATTTTAAAGGGGTGTCTCACAACGAAACTTCTAAACGGAGAAATGAAAGGGATGACTACAATGAAGCTTCTAAACGAAAAATAGAGGGGCGGCCTTTTCGAAACTTCTAAACGAAAAGATATATGGGTTGTGGATGCAGCGAAACTTCTAAACGGAGAATTTTAATTGTGGTGTCTACAATGAAACTTCTAAACGAAGTTTTAGCCCGTTTAGAAGTTTATTTTGAATTAGTCCGTTTAGAAGTTTATTTTTTTGAGATGCGGTTTCCCGAAACTTCTAAACGAAATTAAAGTCCGTTTCGAAGTTTCTCTTCTGGGGGCTCCATTTCGAAGTTTAGAAAATTTAAATTATTTTTTCATAAAAAAACGCCTTGAAAAATACCTTATCGCGCAAATAAAATTAAATAAAAAAAGATGTCACGTTTTTACCGGAGCGGAGCGGACCTGCACTAAAAAATTTTAGCCATAGAAAAGACGTTGCTTTCAGCCAATTTGGGACATTAAAATATTTTTATAAAGTTGGAACTAAAAAGTTCTAACTTAACCCAACCCTTCACAGGAGGAGCACAACATGGAACAGGCAGTCAAACAGATTACATTGGATGAGGTGATGTCGAGTGGTGGACAACGTGGGGGCACTGGCGCGATGAGTGCCTTCAAAGCCAACCTGATTCACATCCTGAAGCAGGTTGCTGACCCGGCCAACAAGGGCAAAGTTCGTCAGCTGAAAATTGACGGAAAGGATTGCCCCGCGGTGCCGGTGGGGAAAGTGGTCAACTCTCTCAAGCAGCTGTTCGTTGGTGGCACGATGGACACCTGGAAAGACGGGCAGCGGTACAACCGCAGCTACCGTTACCTCAAGGGGTTCGCTGATCAGGGTACCCTCACGAAGTTGGGTGTGGTGATCCTGAGCAAGGACAACCACGACCTGCCCGACAATGTCAACCACATCGTTATCGTGGATTCCAGCAAGCTTCTGGGCAAAACGGAGATCACCACCAAATCGGCTCCCAAGGCCGAGCCTCCCAAGGCTGAGACCCCCAAGGCGGCGCCGGAAAAGGCTTCTGATCTCGCCTAACCACTAACCAGAGGGGGGCACTTAGTGCCCCCCTTATTTTTGACCTTATAATTGGGCCAAATTTTGGTCCTTCAAAAAATGGTAGGGAACCTTTAGAACTGGAGAGCAGTGATGAGAACACTATCTGAGGAAGAAATTGAGGCATATGTAGCCTCCCAGGGCAAAGAATGCCCCTGGTGTAAAAGCCGGAATATCGAAGAGACAGGCTTCTTGGACATGACCGACCAATGGACATCAAACGAAATGAAGTGTCTGGAATGTAAAGCCCTTTGGCATGCCCTCTATGTTCTGATCCATGTCATCTACGAGCCAGATGAGTGATCGTATTAGCACTGGAGTGGGACAAATGATATTTTTTATTCTAACCCGGACTATCCAAAACATAGCTTTCATGGGAACTCCACACCCAAGTGCACGTTACGTTGTGGGTTGTGGTTACGCAGTGAGACTCTATAAACATGAAGGCACCATGGGTGAAAGTTTTCTATATTATTAGCCAAGAGGGAACTACCTTCTACAAGGGAATCATACCAACCAATTCTTGGCAGAACTTTCGGGAATTCTTTGTCATGTCCCAGAATATAATACACCTTAAGCGGCTAGATTCGATGTTCTTCAGGAAGTGGTGTGATGTTCCTTATTAAATGCAGCCCTGACCTCTATGGTAGGGCCTTTAAGTATATTGCCAAGTCGGGAAACTACAAACGACTTGGCCATCACTTTATCTACATAGTTGGAAGAGATCCACGGTCACTAAAGGGAGTAGCTGAGATGAAAGCGATTGGATCAGCACTTGGATGGAGTAAGCCACCCCCCGGAACTATATACAATCACGGAGCAGCATGGCATGGACCGGGATAGTCACTAAAATATTTGACCACCAAAAATCAGGGGGTGAATTTGAAACGTTTGTTCACAAGAAACTTGGTAATCTTCATTTTAACCAAACATCCGTGTACCGGTAACCGAGTATACTACATTAGTTGCAATTGCTACTTCGTATCGATACCGAGTCTACAATGGTAACTCTTTTTATTTTAACCAGCCATCCAGGCACCGGCAACCAAGTATATTATATTACCCAACAAGGCGTGGTTTGCAATCGTTACTTCGTATACTCGTCTGGCACCCTTAAAAAACTTGCGGGTCTTGGTCGTTTCTTTGTGACGCAATGAAAACCTTTTACATTAGGATTTCGGAGTTCGCTTCCCTTTATGCCGTCGCGGACGCGATCTACCTTTTTGCTCACCCAAAAGTCTATCGTGCGGAGGGGAATCGTTGGCGAGAAATTGGCAAACAACCTTCTTCGTAGTTTGTGGTGTAGAGTCTAATTTCTATGATGCCGTCTTTACTATAAAGGGTTACACTTGGAGGACACTCTCCGCCTTGAGTGCTTGGCACGACGCACTGTTGATCCTTTATGTGTCAAATGACTAAGGTCTTTTACATCACCGCCAAAGTTATGCATATCTTTCTAAAAGCGGATCAGGTGTACAGGTTTGTGAACCCAACCTCAGAAAACCGTTACTTGTTGTTGGTTTATGGAGGAGGAGTGCCAACTATTAGAATGGTGAATAATTATGGCCACTGATTTTAGTCGTATTTGGGGTGTAGATAAGGTGCAGCTACATGAAAAGCACTTAGTGGTGATTACTAAACCTATCTATATGCAGCGCAAATTTTGGGGATTTCGGGGGGTGAGGTTAAAGTTGACACTTAGAAGAGATGGTGTAGATTTCTGCTCCCTGAAAAGCAACAAGCAACTGGGTAGTCATGATCACCCCTCTTTGTGGTCCGATATGGTCTGTCTGGGAAATCTGACCGATGGCTATTTGAGGGCTACGCGGGAAGGAGATTGGCAACTCGCAGTTATCTTGGTTATGAAAATGCTTGATTGGGGCAGCTGCAAGCCACGGGAGAGCAGCCATTGGTATTGGTGATCATGCTCGTTAAGTGGGAAACTTTTGTTGAACTGTTTCCTGTTCGAAGTATTTTTTGGTGGTACCGTATGAATGAGGTGCCATTTGGGAGTTGTTGGGGTGTAGCACTTGTCAACAATTTTAACCGACTTGAGGAGGTAGAGACATGAAGTTGCGACAGTACATTCCGGAAGAACTTTGTGAGAAGTGTGAGAAGCGTATAGACTGCATAACCGAGGTGGTTGACAGCATACCCACTCTGGTGAAAGTGGGCCCCGATACGTGCTGTGTCTTGGCTAAACCTTTGACGGTCTTTGTTCCTAGTGCTAACCTACCTTATGATATCCAGGTGCCTTCCGCAGTGGAGATTGGTTCACCAGGAACTCTAGAGTGTGCGGCCGCTTTGACCCAAGAGGAGCTCAATGCTTTGATTGAGTGGGGCATTGAGAAGTATTTCGATATGGTCCTAGGTAGCCAAGACATTAAGATGCCCAAAACTGTTGCGGAGCTACGAACTGCAGGCGACGGCACCAACCATATTGTGGGTATGATTGCTTTGATCGCGCGGGCGTTTATGGAGGGGAATTTCAAGATCTACCTGAAATTTCCGGAAACTCATTTGCATCCTAAGGCGCAGCTGGGTTTGGTGGAGATGCTTCGTAGTTTGTTGGAGCCGCCACCAAAGAATGTGGCACTCTAAAATGCATGTCATTGTCGTCACTAAGGTTGAATCCGACCTTTATGGGGGGATCTTCCGAGTTCAAGACATTGTCAGTGGCAAATTTTGTGAGGTCTATATAAGTCATGATCGTGAGGGCATACTGGTATACCACGTCTTTCAGCGGCAAATGTTTATGAGATAGGGTAGTGAGATGGACAAAAAGAGTGGAGAGGGGCAAACATGAAACTGCGTTCAAGGTTTTTGGGTCAAGGGTTTTTTCTGGGGGTTTGGTTTGCGTGTCTGCTCTTGGCGACGATCCAGGATTGGCTGGGACTAGAAGGTTATATTTCACATATACGTGCTTATTGGATTCACGTGCCCTGGTGGTTTTGGCTGCCGATATGGGGCTTGTGGCTAGTTGTAATGTGTGGGGCAATTCGTTTGGCGAGAATGCCCGATTGAGGCGGTGGACTCCATGAAAACAATTGTTAGTTTTCGGCTTTTAGAAGAATGATAATATTCGTACTCACCAGCAAAGAGGTGTTCTTACGTTACAATGTTCGGTGGATGAGTGTTTTACCTTTTCATACCGCCGCGTTCCATGTTTCCTCAGACAAGGGAATTGTAGATTTGTTGTCAATTCTTCGGGAGGCTTGGAGGTAAAATGACCACCTTGCAGCAATTTTTGCAACATGACCCCTTGTTGGTGCGGCATTACTTGTCAGCACCAGAAACCAATCCTGATGACTACCCCTGGGAGGTGCACACAATTCAGCGGCAATACTCCCAAGGTCAACTGACTTTGTGTGTTGTCGCTGGCGTAGAATTTTCCCCACATCACGATGTGGAAGCCTTTGATGGTGAAACTTTAACTGTTATGGTGGGAGAACGTATCGTACAAATTCGCCGAAAGGGTGGGAGGGGAGCTAGAGGTTATGGCATTAGTGAAATTGCTAGGGAGCTTGGTGTGTCCAGGCAACGGGTACATCAGAAGGTTAAGAAGTGCCAAAATCCCTATGTGAAGTTAAAACGAGGCCCTCGAAGCCCCCACGGGAGTAAGACACCGATAGTTAAAGTTAGTGAACAGCTAGTGCCTGTCAAGAGAATGTTGACTGTGACCGTGTTGCGGCTACGGTGGCAATGCCCACAATGTGGTCACCTCAACGGAATCAGGAAAATGACTGATAATCAGCGGTTTTCTTGCCAAAAGTGCTTTAAGAGGGCTAGGTTAGTTAGATGACATTCATTGTGGTAACTGGAGCTCCATTGCTAGTGAGGTTGGCTCGGGGGTTTCGTCTCTTTGAATCAGGCGGTAAAACTTTGCTGGCATGGGCTTTTTGGACAGTATGACCCCGATGATCATCATACTCACTAAATCGGAGCGGATTTGGGCTCAACGTAACTTCGTTTTAGTCACTCATTTATGGGATGGACTCAGATTTTTGTTGTGCCCTCTTCAGGGTAGTGACATTTGGTAAGGGAGGGTTTTATAATGGCTCTAATAAGAGAAGATTGCCACGGTATCTATGTGAAGGCGGATGGTAGTATCTTTCGCCCACAGGTTAACCGCTATCATGGCCACTTAAAAAATGTGGCCTCTAAGTATCGTGCTGGAGAAAAGGTGAGAGCTCGGCATATCCCCCAAACGACAAGAGCCAAAGTAGGAGACGAATTTTGGTTTGGTCACGGCAGTTATGATTTTTGGGACCCCGCAGTAGGGAAATTCATTCCCATTCCTTCAGAGAAGGTGTGGGATACTATAGGAGCTGAATACTGTGATGGTCATCATACTTACTAAATCGGAGCGAATTTGGACTCAACGCAAATTCGTTTTAGTCACTCATTTATGGGATGGACTCAGATTTTTGCAGTTGAGCCCCGATTGGGAACTTTTTCCTGCGTGGTGTGAATTACCAGATTGGGAGGATTAAAGATGTGGCTTCCAAGTATCGTGCTGGCAGAGAAGGTGTGGGATACTATATTGAACTACAGGAGGACAGAATGAAAACTAAGAAGGCTGCTTTGGGGCCTCCAGGGAATCAGGTGGTGTTTGAAGTAGTGAGTTGTGAATCTTGCCCATATGGGCCGCTCATCCCCGATCAACAGTATTGTTTAAAATCCGATATGAGGCCTCTGAGCCCAGATTGGGAACTTTATCCTGAGTGGTGCGAATTACCAGATTGGGAGGATTAAAGATGGATCCAGTTTGTGAAATTTGTCACCGAGAGTTTTTGTTAGACCAGCAGCTGCCCCAAGAGATCAAGAATGTTCTAGTTCTGGATCTTATAGGAGCTGCAGGTTTGGATTTCTACGACCATTGGGACAAAAGCTACCAACAAAATGGCGCTACTACTCTGGAGGTGGGCGAGGATGAGAAGTATGCCATAGCCAAAATTTCCCTCGACCTACTACCTAAGTTCGGTACTGTGTGTGGTGACGTCCCCAACAGCCCTTTCACTAAAGAGGTTATCGCTTTTCTGCGGCGGCGGGGCATTACTTTCGTGTTGGCCATTGTCTCCCAACTGCAGCCCGAAATTGCTTCATTGGCAGTCGCCATCGCTAATGAGGATCATGGTATGAAGTTCGAAGACATGGTGAGTGGTAGGGGTGGCTCCCTTCGCTGGGATCCTAGCCGAGTGGTTGGCTGGGCGGTTTATGAAAGTGAATAGCAAAGATACTAATTTTACATCACGGCTTGTAATAATCTTTTCGAACTCCTGCTCCCTATGGTGGCCTATTCGCTGTACTTCAAACCCCCATGTCTTATGGTGGTTTGTTGACGCCACCGTGCGACAGGAACGTAGTTTAGTTCTTTTCGTTGACGGCAGTGGAACGCTTTTACCCTTGGTAAAAAGGGATTAAACAAACCGGAGGAATTGTATGCGCTTTGACAATTTAACTCTGAAAGCCCAGGAAGCCTTACATGGAGCACAAGAGTTGGCCCGTCGTCTGAATAACCCTCAGATCGAGACGGCTCATCTGCTGCGCGAACTCTTGGCTCAGGAAAAGGGCCTCATCCGGCCCCTCCTGAAAAAACTCGAAGTTGATCCCCAGAGAATCATCCAGAAATTGGAAGATCGGCTTACCCGCCTTCCCAAAGTGAGCGGCGACGCCCAGGTCTATCTTTCCCCCAGTCTCAATAAAGTCCTGGATGAGGCCTTTAAGCAGGCTGGCGCTATGCGGGACGAGTACGTCTCCACTGAGCACCTCTTTTACGGGATGTCAGTGGATAAAAGGAGTGATACCGGCAAACTACTTGCAAATGCTGGAATCACCTCCGAGACTATTCTTCAGGCTCTGGTAGAGCTTAGGGGCTCCACTCGTATCACTGACCAAGATCCTGAGGAAGAGGTTCGACCCTTAGAGGTGTTTGGCCGAGACCTTACGGAGGCAGCTCGAGATGACAAGCTCGATCCGGTCATTGGTCGAGATGGAGAAATTCGACGTATCATCCAGGTTCTCAGTCGGCGCACCAAGAACAATCCAGTCTTGATCGGTGAGGCGGGAGTAGGAAAAACTGCTATTGTGGAAGGATTAGCCCAGCGCATCGTCAACGGTGATGTGCCTGAGTCTCTGAAGGACAAGCGCTTAGTAGCCTTAGATCTGGGATCTTTGATAGCGGGTACCGCGTTTCGCGGGGAGTTCGAGGCCCGCTTGAAAGCAGTGCTGAAAGAAATCACCGAGTCAAAAGGTCAGATTATCATGTTCATCGACGAGCTCCACACCCTAGTAGGAGTGGGGGCTGCAGAAGGTTCTATGGATGGCAGCAACATGATCAAGCCCGCATTGGCACAAGGAGTACTCCGCTGCGTGGGGGCTACTACTTTAAATGAGTACCGCAAGCACATCGAGAAGGACGCCGCGCTCGAGCGTCGCTTTCAGCCCATATTCGTGGCCGAGCCCAACGTGGAGGACACCATCGCTATTT
>Ga0233418_10000003_pt1 | contig 63963 bp, 67 predicted proteins | sample Sediment_Towuti__FD_189021 | JGI IMG/M metagenome (GOLD analysis project Ga0233418, IMG submission 189021) | Sediment microbial communities from Lake Towuti, South Sulawesi, Indonesia - Sediment_Towuti_2014_1_MG | ecosystem: Environmental > Aquatic > Freshwater > Lake > Sediment | place... | reverse complement strand
CGTCGAGAAGCTCGTCCTCGCGCGGGCGGAGGTAGTTCACGCCCGTCTCCACTGCGACCGGCACGGGCAGGGCCTCCTGCAGATCGCGGATGGAGACGGTGACCGCCTCGACGCCTGCGAGAGTCTGGCGCGGCGGCAGGAAGAAGCCGGTCGCGAACTCGGGCGTCTGATTGAAGCTCAGGTGGTCGCTCGCCCAGGGCGCCTGGAAGCGCTCTATCGCGTCCCGCAGCAGCGCGAGCTGGGCTGCCTCGGCGCGCACGGTTCCCCCCACTGGCGTGCCGACGCTGTGCACGAGCTTGTGCCCGGGCAGGCGGAGGAGGTGCTCGAGCACCTCCTCGCTCACCCGGTACGGCTGGTCCGAGGAACCAGTCTTCGCCCACGTCGTCTGCGGCTCGATCTCGAGCACCTGAACCAGATCGGGCCGCCGCTCGAGGAGGGGCTCGATGGCGCTCGAGTACGTGATGCCGACGCCGAGGGCGGGTGTGCTAGCGAAGGCGGCCGAAGCCGGTGGCATTCAGCCTCTCGTCGAATGCGATCAGGTCGAGCTCACGCTGGAAGAGGATGTCGAACCCGGAGCAGCATGCTGGGCAGCCGAGCTTCCCGAGGGTTGTCGCCAGTGCCTTCTGAATCGACTTGATGTTGTTGTTGACCCTCTCCGGAACCAGGACGTGGACGGTGCGGATGGGCACCGGGTCCTGAGGGAGTGCCAAGCCACCGCGCGGCGGCAGCGGCTGCGGGTTCAACTGGACCTCGTCGTTGACCGTGAAGTCGCGCTCGAGCTGGAGGAACAAGGTGTCACATCCGGTCGCGCAAGCCGGGTGGCCAAGCCGCTCGGCGAGCGACTTCAGGCTCCGCTCGAGCGCGCCCAGGTCATTGGCCGCCCTCGCTGAAAGCGTGAGACGAACGGCTCCACCCTCGCGGGCAAGCTTGACTGGCGGCATAGCAGCTCCTTTCGTCTGCGAGCGACCCGACCGCAGTTTGTCGGAGCCAGGCCTCACGCGAGGTCACGTGGAAGCGGCCTAGGGGTGTAGTGATCGATCACCATAAAGATGCCGCACGACCGCAAAACTTGCGCGTTCACGTCGTCTCGTAAGCGAGCTTTGCGAGCGTCTCGATCGCGAGTGCCTCGCTGCGCTCCTCGGTAACGAGCCCGGTGCTGCCGCACTCAGAACATCCATACCTCGAACCCCGACACAGCGGGCAGGCAGACGCACAACCGGCTCGAGACTTGCGCGATCAGAGCACGGACTTCGAGCGCCCGCCCGCGCGTCGTCCGGCTACACCGGCCGCAGGAGAAACCGGCCTCGCGCTGGCAAGTCCGGAGCCAGTTCGACCGACTTGCTGAAGAAGCCCGAGTCGGCTCGAGCTCTCGGCGAACACGCCCGTCGTCAGCCAGCAGCTAGCTGCCGCTTCCGCTCGGTCGCAGAGAGCGGCGCGGTTGTTGGCGGTTTCTCGCGCCACCCTCGCGCGCCGCGCCGGGAACGCCGATCGGGAGTGCCCCGGTGGCGGGTAGGTCGAGTGCGTCGAAGTCGACGTCGGGCATGCGTCTGTCGAAGCCGATCGCCTTGTGTGTGAGTGACAGGGAGAGCGCGACCGCGACGTCGGCTTTGATCAGGCCGAGCTTGCGTGCGGCGACCGCGATCCGTGTTTGACAGCGGGCGTCGATCGAGTGGATTGCGGCCGTCTTGGCTGCTGAGCCGACGGCGATACCGAGGTCGATGTCGCGCAGGTTGCATTGCGGGCCGAGGAACTCGAGCTCTTGAGATTCAGCTCGGAGCTGTTTGGTGGCGTGCATGAACTCGGCACAGGTGGCGTAACCGCAGGCGCCACAGTCGTAGACGGGCGGGTACCAATCGGCGAGGCCGACGAACAACACGGCGTCGATCGCCTCCGCTGCTTCGGCGTCGCGGAACCAGATCGCCTCGCGGCGTTCCTTTCCGCGTGCGCGCATCCAGGCCGCGAGCTCGCTGAGCGTGTCTCGGTCGTCGACGATCACGGTCTCGATGAAGAGGTGCTTGCCCGCGAGGAAGAGTTGTCCGCCGGATTTCGGTGCCGTGATCGCTGCCGCAGCCATGAGCTTCGCAACCTGCCGGACGGTGTCGGCACGGAGGCTGTCGTAGTCGAGGTGGTCAGTCATGTTTTCTCGCTTCCTTTAGGTAGGAGAGCAGTATCGCATGACCTGTGCAACCACGGTTGCACAGGTCATGTAGACTCGGACGGTGGGTTCCCCTCGGGTGTCCTGGGTCGTGCTCGCGTACCGGTTGCCGCGGGAACCCTCGACGCCGCGGAGCGCACTGTGGCGAAAGCTGCGCCGGTTCGGGGCGGCGCAGGTGCTCGACGGGCTGGCGGCGTTGCCGCTTGACGCACGCAATCGCGAGCAGCTGGAGTGGCTCGCGGACGAGGTCCTCGAGGCGGGCGGCGAGGCGACGATCTGGATTGCCGAGCTGGGTTCGGCGGCGCAGGAGCGCGACCTCGCGGCGCGGATGGCCGAGGCTGTCGCGCAGGACTACCGCGTGTTGATCGAGGAAGCTGCCAGGGCGCATGAACAAGCTCCGGGGCAGCGGCGGCGCACACTCGGTCGCTTGCGCCGCGAGCTGCGCCGGATCCGCGCCCGCGACTACTTCCCGCCGCCGGAGCGAGAGCCTGCGCGGCGTGCGCTCGATGAACTCGCTGCGCTCGTGGAGGAGCCGGTCGGATGAAGTGGGCAACTCGCCGTCACTGCCACATCGACCGCGCGGCCTGCGCCTGGCTGATCCGACGCTTCATCGACGCCGAAGCCGAATTCGTGTTCGTCGACGACCTGGACGAAGTGTCCGAGGATGCGACGCCGTTCGACATGCGCGGTGTCGCACTCTCCCATCACGGCGGCGACTGCAGCTTCGAGACCATGCTGCGGCGCTACGAGCTACTGGATCCCGTGTTGTGGGAGCTCGCGAAGATCGTGCACGAAGCCGACCTCGCTGACGAGCGTTACGACGCTCCGGAAGCCCCGGGTCTTGACGTGCTTCTGCGCGGGCTATCGATGGTGCGCGACGACTACGAGCTGCTCGCACTCTCGGCGCCGCTTTTCGACGGGCTGTACGAGTACCGCAAGCGGGCCATGCTCACCGGCAGAGAGCCGGCATAGAAGAAAGGAGAGAGATGAGATGAAGTGGGTGACGAGAGAGCGACCGAAGACCGATCGCATTGCCTGTCCCTGGCTGATCAAGAACTTCATCGATCCAGAGGCGGAGTTCCTGTACGTGCCAACGGATCAGGTACTCGAAGTTGCCGAGCGTGAGGGCGCCCACTCCTATGACGCGCCCGGCGCGAGGTATACGCACCGCGACGGACTCTGCTCGTTCGAGGTGCTCGTCGAGGAGTACGAGATCGACGATCCGGCGGTGAAGCTGCTCGCGCGGATCGTGCACGGCGCCGATGTCGCCGACGACCGCGACGCGACCCCTCAGTCGCGCGGCTTGCTCGCCGTTGCGGAGGGGTTCCACCTTCTCAACCTCGGCGACCATCGCCAGCTCGAGCTCTCACTGCCCGTCTACGACGCGCTCTATGCCTGGTGCAAGCAGGAGGTCGCGAGCCGAGACCGGGACAGCTGAGGTGACGCTCGTTCGAGTCGGCTTCGTCCCGATTCCTCAGGGAGCGAAGCCCGGCTTTGATCATGCCGACGTCCACCTCGGAAGCAGGCGGATGTACGTCGCGCACACGGGGGCCGATCGGGTCGAGGTACTCGATTGCGCCAGCCGCAACCATCTGCACAGCCTTCCCGACCTTCCCGGCGTCGCGGGCGTCCTCGTCGACGAGGAGCAGGATTTGCTCTTCTCGAGCGATCGCGGCGCGGCTCGCGTGAGCGTCTTCCGGTGCTCCGATGAGCAGCTCCTCGGCCAGGTCGTAGTCGGCGCCCATCCGAACGGTCTTGCCTACGACCGTCAGCGCCGGCGGCTGTACAGTTTCAACCTCGGCGAGCCGCTTGGGGAGAACTGCAGCGTTTCGGTCGTCGACCTCGACTCGATGAGTGTGACCGCCGAGCTTCCGCTCCACGGGCGACCTCGCTGGGCGGTGTACGACGAGGAACGCGATCTCGTGTACGCCAACATCCGGCAGCCGGCGCAGATCGTCGTCATCGACTGCGAACAGCAGGCGATTGCGCGGACGCTCGAGATTCCAAGCGAGGGCCCGCACGGGCTCTGGCTCGACCGAGACATGCTCTTCTGCGCAGCTGACGGCGGTGAACTCATAGTCCTCGAACGGGACAGTGGTGAGGTGCTGAAGACGTTGCCGCTGCCCGGGGTGCCAGATGTCGTGATGCACGACGCTCGATTGCGGCGCCTGTATGTCGCAATCGGCGAGCCGGGGGTCGTCTGCTCTTTCGACAGCGCCACGCTCGCGCCGCTCGAGACGGTCGCCACGGAGAAGGGCGCGCACACGATCGGCTTCGACCCGGTGGATCACCGCCTGTACGCGTTCTGCCCGGAGCGCGGTGGGGCGATGCTGTACGAGGAACGCGTCTGAGCCGAGACGCTCGCCGAATCCTCGCGGCGCAAGCCGCGCGGGCGTTCGCATACGGACTCGGCTCGGTCCTCATCGGCCTCACGCTCGCCGACCGCGGACTCTCGAACGCGGCTGTCGGTGTCGTCCTCGCCTCGCTCCTCGCGGGAAGCGCGTTCGTTTCCGTCGTGATCGCACGCCACGGCGACCGCGTCGGGAGGCGGCGCTGCTACGAGCTCCTCTTCGTGGGGATGGCGCTCGCTGGCACCGTCTTCGCGCTGACGGGCTGGCTTCCGGCCCTCATCGTGGCCGGTCTTACCGGCACCGTCTCCACCGACGTCGTCGAGTCCGGGCCTTTCACCTCCCTCGAGCAGGCGATGCTCCCGCACGCGGCGCAAGAGCACGACCGGACGCGCCTCTTCGGCACCTACAACACGGTGGCGACGCTCGCGGGCTCGCTCGGAGCGCTATTCGCACTCGTCGGCTCCTCGCCGACGTGGCTTCTTGTCTATCCCGTGGCCGCGGGAGCCGGGCTACTCATGTCGGCTCGCCTCTCGCCGTCGGTCGAGCGCGGCCAAGAACTCGAGGAAGAGCCGCTGCCGCCGCTCCATCGCTCGCGCGGGATCGTCATGCGCCTCTCGGGACTGTTCGCACTCGACAGCTTCGGCGGTGGCTTCGTCCCGCAGACCTTCATCGCCTACCTCTTCGTCCGCAAGTACGACGCCTCGCCGCACACGCTCGCGATCGTTTTCTTCTCGATCGGAATCCTGCAGGCGGTCTCCTTCCAACTCGCCGTGCGCTTCGCGGGAAGGATCGGGCTCCTGCGGACGATGGTCTTCACACATCTGCCGTCGAACCTTCTTCTCGCAGCGATCGCGTTCGCACCGACGCTCGCCTCGGCGATCGCTCTCCTCCTCGCCCGCTTCGCGCTCTCGCAGATGGATGTCCCGACCCGGCAGGCGTACGTGATGGCAGTTGTTGATCCGAGTGAACGCACGGCCGCTGCTGGGTACACGAACACCGCTCGCTACATCACACGCCCAGTCGCTCCGCTGATCGCGGGCGCCACGCTCAAGGGCGCGCTCGGTGCTCCCTTCTTCATCGCTGGCGCGCTGAAGAGCGTTTACGACGTTGGTCTCTACGTCGTCTTCCGCAACGTCCGAGTCGAGGGCGAGCCGAACAATCCCGCACCCACATCCGGCTAGTGCGAGTGGTGGTCGTGCGCCTCGACCATCTCGCCGGGGTCGGCCGTCGAGATGAGACGCCATGAGTCCCAGGTGATCTTGAGGATGACGAGCGTGATTGCCATGCCGACGATCGGATCGCCACGCGGGAAACCCAGAGCGACGATCAGGGCACTCGCGACGACACCGAGCGAGACGTAGCCATCCGTACGGGCGTGATTTCCGTCCGCGATGAGCGCCGGGCTCGAGAGGCGATGTCCGGCGCGAAGGCGGACCTGCGCTGCCAGCTCGTTCCCCGCGAAGCCGATGACGCCTGCGGCCGCGAGCGTCCACAAGTGCGTCAAATCCTGCGGGTGGATAAAGCGGAGGATCGTCTCGTACAGGGCGACGCAGGCCGAGATGAAGATCGCGAGCACGACGGCGAGGCCGGCGAGCTTCTCGCCGCGGAAGCTGCGGAGGAAGAAAGCGATTCCGAGCGGGACCGCCGTCAGCGCATCGCCGATGTTGTGGATCAGGTCGGCGAGTAGCGCGACCGAACCGGTCAGGACGAAAATCGCCGCCTGCGCCAGCGCCGTGAGCGCGAGAATCGCGAGGCTCCAAGAGACGGCTCGCACCCCGGCCCGCGAGCGGACGATTGAACGATCTACGAGTCCGTGGCTGTGACCGTGGCCCTCGCCCGCGTGGACGTGTGAGTCGCCTACGAGATCGTGAGGGTGAGGATGGTCATGGTCATGGTCATGGTCATGACGAGCATGTTGGTGCGGATCGACGAGTGACTGCGAGCGCAAGAGTCCGAAACGGAGGTGGCGGTGCGGGCCAGCATGCTCGTGGCTGTGAACGCGGCGCCCGTGCCGATGCTCTGCTGTCGTTGGGACCATCGAATGCTCTTGTCGCTGTTTGTAAGACGGTGCTTCGATGCACACCTAGACTCTCGTGCGCGCGTCGATTCTACGGCGCGTGTAATCGGCGCTTTCTATAGACCGCTCGGGAAGCTGTAGGTCGGCGGTATGCGACTCGGTGGCCTACCCTCCGCGACCACGATCTCCTGGTGCTCCTGGAGCACGAGGCTCGCAGGATCGCGACTCTGCTTCTCGCCGTTCAGCCACCAGGTGACTCCCCCGCAGACCGTTCCGACGCATGTGCGAGTCAGCCGTACGCCCCACGCCCCGAAGAACTGGCCGAGCGTGAAGTCGCCCGTCTTCGGTGACTCGAGATGGATGACACCGGTCGCATCGTGCGTGTGCAACTCGGTCAGCCACTGACTCTCGTAGATCCCGATCCCCTCCGGTACCGCGACGTGCTTGCCGTCGACGAAGACATCGAGGTGCTGGTGGGTGTGCAACACGTCTCCCTCCGAGGTAAGTTGGGTGAGTCCGATGAGCGGTACGCGGAGGATGTCCCGCGCGCCGTGGAATTTCGCGGCGGCCAGGTATTTGACCGACTTCCGGATCGTCTCCCGCTTTCGTCCTGCTCGGCTGAGCTCCGCGACCAAGGCGTTGACGTCGTCGACCGTCAAGTCGTCGAGGCGTCGATCGCCAAGTATCGGTACGACACGGCCGAGGGCGACCCGGTGTAGCACGCGGGTCGAATCCGTGACGTCGACTCGAGCGGCTCGCCATCCGTCGCAGGCCTCAGCGAGCGTCGGCGATCGCCTCTGATGGGCCCATGAGTGCCGAGATGTTCGGAACCCTCATCGCCGACAGCTCGCCGGCAACCAGCTCCGCCTCGCGATTGCTTCACGCTTGGCCGCGAACGACCCTGCGTGACGATGAGAACTCTCGCGACCACCAAGGCGGTACTTGACGACGTAGCGGGTGCGACCCGAGGCTGTCTTGCGCCGCTCGATCCATGCGCTAGGTATGACTCGGCCTCACGCGGTCGTCCGTGGGCGCCGCGGGGCCGATCCGCGCCGAACCGTGGGGCGGACTCGGGCCGGATCCCTGGAGCGGTGCGCCGCCGTTTGTCGTGACCTCCCGCGGTCTCGCCCGCGTTCAGAGTGCGGCAGGCGACGCCTCTGTCGCGCCTCGGGCTCCGCGCGCACCTCTCGAGCGGACGCCGCGCTCGCCACACGTGGTGCGAGCCGCCTCGACGCCCGCGCGCTCGGCGATCCGGCCGGCAGAAGCCGAGAGCCTCGACGGCCACGGCCGGCTGGGCGGGCGGGTCGCCAACGAGGAGTTCGGACCCGGCGTCCGACGAACGGGGACTCGAGTACGCTAGGTGCCTCGATGATCGCGATGTCGCGTGAGCAGCTCTTCCTCTGGCTCGACGACAGACTCGGCGCCCCGATACGCGTGAGCGTGGAGATGGGGCAGGAGGATCACAACGTCGTTCTGGCGACGCTGGAGGGGACGCTCCAGCGGCGGCGGCAGGCGGGGCCCCTGACCTCCCTCGTGCGCACCGAGCAGCGGCCCGAGGTCGCAGGCCTCTACGGGGTCGGGGACGGCACGTCGTTCATCGACCTGAGCGCCATCCCGGCGGCCGCCGAGTGCTTCGTCGATCCGGTGAACGAAGGAAATACGGTGCTGCTCAAGCTCGGAGACGACGCCTGGCTCACTCTCTCCGGTCTGCCCGCGTAGGCGAGTCCGTCACGCGCCCTCACTCCTTGACTTCCGGGTTGCGGCCGACTTGGATACAGTCAACTCGTCACCGACAAGGGAGGGGGAAGATGAGGAAGTTCGTCGCTGCCGCGCTCGCCGTTTCGGCGCTGGCGATCCCGTCCGTAGCGGCCGCGAAGGCGCCCGAAGGCGGTTGGGGCCCTGGCGGTGCGCCCGCCGGACACGGGATCACGGATCCCTCGGGCGGAGCATTCGGTGCGGCCGTGAGCGCTCTCGCTCCCGGTGGCGCCATCGGCTGCCACGCGAGCGGCGGTCAGGCAGCAACCTGTCCGTAGTCGCCGGACGCCACCAGGTGGAGACGAAGGCCCGCGCTTGCGGGTCTTCGTACTCTCGTGGGGACGCTCCTCCGTGCCCGCACGGGGATGCCGTCGCGGTGCAGCCCCGTGGGCGGGAGACGCACGTTTGCAGGGATGTCCGAGGCCTACGGGCAGGGCGAGCGGGCCGCTGACGCGAAGGCTCTCGGCCCCCGGGTGACGCGGAGGTTGCGGTCGAGAGTGACGGGGTTGGCGAGCGTGTGCTGGCGCGTTCTCCTGCGTCTCGTCCGGGGGGCAGCAGGGCGGCAGCCACCGTGCACGGTGCATACTCCGCGGGTTCCGTAGGTGGCATCCGGGCGCGCGGCAGGTCGATCTCCATGGTGAAGAAGCGCGACAGGCGAGCTCACGGGTCCGTGCGTGATCTCCTTCGCGTCGACCCCGCGTCCTTTCGCCTGGCCGACGTCGACCCGGCCGGGATCGTCGCCGGGCCGCGGGACAAGGAGCGCGCACGACGCCAGCTCGCCGACCTCTCGGTTCGCGTCTCGTGTCTCCACGACCGGCTCTACGCGGCAGCGAAGCGGTCCGGCTCGCGCCACCGGCTGCTGATCGTCTCCCAGGGCGTGGACACCTCGGGGAAGGACGGGGCGGCCAAGGCGATCGACGCGCTCCTGCACCCCTCGTTCGCGGTGATCGGGTTCGGAAGGCCCACGGCCGAGGAGAAGGAGCACCACTTCCTCTGGCGGTACGACCGTCACCTGCCGGAGCCGGGGTACGTGACGTTGTTCAACCGCTCGCCGTACGAGCAGGTGCTCGTGGTCCGCGTGCACTCGCTCGAGCCGTGGGAGACGGCCTACGACGAGATCAACGCCTGGGAGGCGAGGCTCGACGCCGACGGGGTCGCGATCCTCAAGGTCATGCTGCACATCTCGCGCGAGGAGCAGGCCGAGCGCCTCCTCGATCGTCTCGCCGATCCGACGAAGCACTGGAAGTACGAGCCCAGAGATGTCGACGAGCGCGCGTACTGGGACGAGTACCAGGCGGCCTACGAGGACGCGCTCCTCCGCTGCTCGACCGACGTCGCCGCCTGGCACGTCGTTCCGGCGAATCACAAGTGGCACCGAGACTGGCTGCTCGGGCAGCTCGTGCTCGAGACGCTCGAGTCGATCCCGCTCGAGTGGCCCGCAGCCGACTTCGACCCCGCCGCCGAGCGAGAGCGCGTGCTGCAGAGTTGATGCAGCGCAGGCGTTCCCGGCCGGAAGAACGAGGCGGTGCGATTCGTTGAGCACTCTCGTAGCATCGGGTGACTCGAGCGCGGGGAGTTCTCGCGCGCCCGCGAGCGGAGGCCGCGGCCTCGAAGGAGGAGCAATGAGCTTGAGAATCGGCGACACCGCCCCCGACTTCACTGCGGAGACGACGGAGGGCACGATCGAGTTCCACGACTGGATCGGCGACTCGTGGGCGGTGCTCTTCTCGCACCCCAAGGACTACACACCCGTCTGCACGACGGAGCTCGGGTACATGGCGAGGATCAAGCCCGAGTTCGACAGTCGGAACGTGAAGATCATCGGCCTCTCGGTCGACTCGACCGGCGACCACGAGGGGTGGCTCCGCGACATCGAGGAGACGCAGGGCGCGAGGCCCGACTACCCGATCATCGGCGACGCGGACTTCGCCGTCTCGAAGCTGTACGGGATGCTGCCTGCCGAGGTCGGAGGCGAGGCGAAGGACCGGACGGCCGCCGACAACCAGACGGTGCGCAACGTCTTCGTCATCGGCCCGGACAAGAAGGTCAAGCTCGTTCTCGTCTACCCGATGACGACCGGGCGCAACTTCGAAGAGGTGCTCCGGGTCATCGACTCGCTCCAGCTGACGGCGAAGCACAAGGTGTCGACCCCCGTGAACTGGGAGCAGGGAGACGACGTGATCATCGCCGGCTCGGTCTCCGACGAGGAGGCCAGGGAGCTCTTTGGCGAGTGGGATGCGCCGAAGCCGTACCTCCGGATCGTTCCGCAGCCGCGGGGCTGACCGGAGCGCGCAGTCGCGTCGCTCCAACGCTCGCCGAGAGCGCGGGCCGCTGCGGAGTGGCCTCCTGCGGGGGTTCTCACCACGGTCGGTCCGTGCCTGCGGAAGTCCTGACCTGCAATGGCAAGGGGCCCGGGTGGGCGGGCCCCTTGCTCACTATCGGCGCAACTTCGGGGTTCAGGCGAATCCGCCTGCGGGGAGAGGAGTCGCGCCGGTGGTCAGTATCTGTGACACATCGGGCGGACGGACACGAAGTTTTCCAGGTGATTTCCACACTCGAAAAGTCGCTATTTCGAGAAACTGCGTCACGACTTTCCACAGGTCTCGGGGAACTCCGGCGCGGCTAGACTGCGTGCAATGACGACACAGCCGCCCGAGTACGGCACGTTGAGGGTCAAGACCGGCCTCGCCGAGATGCTGAAGGGCGGCGTCATCATGGACGTCGTCGATGCGCGGCAGGCGCGCATCGCCGAGGACGCGGGAGCGTGCGCGGTCATGGCGCTCGAGCGCGTCCCCGCAGACATCCGTGTCGAAGGCGGAGTCGCGCGCATGAGCGATCCTGCGAAGATCAAGGAGATCCAGGAGGCGGTCACGATCCCGGTGATGGCCAAGTGCCGCATCGGGCACTTCGCCGAGGCGCAGATCCTCCAGGAGCTCGAGGTCGACTACATCGACGAGTCCGAGGTCCTGACGCCGGCAGACCTCGAGCACCACGTCGACAAGTGGGCGTTCAGCGTCCCGTTCGTGTGCGGCGCGACCAACCTCGGCGAGGCGCTGCGCAGGATCTCGGAGGGCGCCGCGATGATCCGGACGAAAGGCGAGGCAGGCACCGGCGACATCGTGAACGCCGTGACGCACATGCGGGCGGTGTTCGGCGCGATCCGGGCGCTGCAGACGCTGCGCCCGGACGAGCTCCATGCCGCTGCGAAGGAGCACCGAGCGCCGTACGAGCTGATCCGTTGGGTCGCGGAGAACGGACGGCTCCCCGTGGTGACGTTCACCGCGGGCGGCATCGCGACCCCGGCCGACGCGTCGCTCTGCATGCAGCTGGGCGCCGACGGGGTGTTCGTCGGCTCCGGGATCTTCAAGTCGAGCGATCCGGAGTCGCGCGCGAAGGCGATCGTCGAGGCGACGACCCACTACGACGACGCCAGAGTGCTCGCCGACGTCTCCGCCGGTCTGGGCGAGCCGATGATCGGCATCTCCGCGAGCTCGCTCGCCGAGGAAGAGCGGCTCGAAGTCCGCGGCTGGTAGCGCTCCCTTGGAGCGTCCGCTGCGGATCGGCGTTCTCGCCCTCCAGGGGGCGTTCCGCGAGCACGCGTCGGCACTCCGCCTCCTGGGTACGGACGTCGTCGAGGTTCGGCTCCCGGAGGAGCTCGACGGGCTCGACGGGCTCGTCGTCCCGGGTGGCGAGTCGACCGCGATCACGCGTCTCGCCCGCCTCTACGGGCTGGACGACGCCGTTCGCGCGTACCGCGGTGCGATCCTCGGGACGTGCGCGGGGATGATCGTCCTCGATCGCGACCATCTCGGCCTGGCAGACCTCGCAGTCGACCGGAACGCGTACGGGCGCCAGGTCAGGAGCTTCGAGGCGGACGTCGTGCTCGTCGACGACGAGCGCCCGCTGCGGGGGGTCTTCATCCGCGCGCCACGCATCCGAGATGCAGGCCCCGGGGTGGCGGTGCTCGGCCGCCTCGACGGTGAGCCGGTGCTCGTCGAGGAGGGGCGGCTGCTCCTCGCGTCGTTCCACCCCGAGTTGACCGACGACCTGCGGATTCACGAGCGCTTCCTCGCGCTCGCACGGGAGCGTCGGCGGGAGGTGGTCGCATAGCCGGGCATTCCAAGTGGGCGCAGATCAAGCACAAGAAGAAGGCCACCGACGCGAAGCGGGGGCAACTCTTCTCGAAGCTGTCGCGCGCAGTCATCGTCGCCGCACGCGAAGGGGGTGCCGACCCCTCGGGCAACCTCGCGCTCCAGAACGCGATCGAGAAGGCGAGGTCCTACTCGATGCCGAAGGAGAACATCGAGCGGGCGATCGCCAAGGGTGCGGGCGCCGACGCCGACGCGTCGAGCTTCGAGACCGTCGTCTACGAGGGGTACGGGCCGGAAGGTGTCGCCGTCCTCGTCGAGGCCGTGACCGACAACCGCAACCGCACCGCGTCCGAGGTACGGCACGCGTTCGCGAAGCATGGGGGGAACCTCGGGACGACCGGTGCCGTCGCGTGGCAGTTCGAGCGCCGCGGAGTGGTTCTCGTGTCCACCGCCGGAGCCGAGGAGGATGAGGACGACCTCGTACGCGTGGCGGCCGACGCCGGGGCGGACGACGTGGAGCTCGACGGCTCGAGCTTCGTCGTCTCCAGCGCACCCGAGGCGCTGGCCGGCGTTCGGAGCGCCCTCGAGGACGCAGGCTTCACGGTCGAGTCCGTCGAGCTCGCCATGATCCCGAAGGCGACGGTGACCGTCTCGGACGAGTCGAAGGCCCGCCAGATCATGCGGCTCGTCGAGGGCTTGGAGGACACCGAAGACGTGCAGGACGTCTACGCCAACTTCGATATCCCCGAGGCGGTGCTCGAAGCGATAGTCTCCTGACGCGGATTCTGTGGCACATCTACTAGCGGCGGACACTGCGGGCCGAAGGGCCGATCGCATCGAGGCGCTCCTCTCTGCGCGTGTGTTCGTGCACCCACAACTCGCGGGCGACCGGCTCGTCTTCGTATCGAACCTCTCCGGGCGGCTGAGTCTGTACGGAATGGACGCGACGGGCGGCGTTCCCGAGCCGCTGCTGCCGCCCCAGACCGCCCTCCAGAACCCTCAGCTCCTGGGCGGCTACCCGTTCCACGTCCTGCCCGCGCTCGGGCGGATCGTCGTGATGATCGACGGCGACGGGGACGAGAACTACGCGCCCTATCTCGTCCCGGACGACGGCGGCTTTCCCGAGCCCCTGTTGCCGGAGGCGTTCGCAGGAGGTCGTGCCCACCTCCTCGTCGTGGACGATCTGGAGAACATCGCCTACTTCAGCGTCGAGTCGCGCGAGGAGTCGCTCCTCGCCGCAGTACGCGTCGACCTCGCAGAGCGGTCGGTGGAGACGCTGTGGCAGAGCCCTTTCGGCGCGTTCGTCGTCGCCCACACGCCCGATCACTCCCGTGTCGTGATCGCGGACGGGTACACGATGGGCGACGTCGTGCTCTACGAGGTGGTCGAGGGCGCGCGGCGCTTGCTCTACGGCACCCCGCTGGACGAGCGGGTGGAGGACGCCGACTACCCGTTGACCGGATTCCGCTCGGCGCACGCCACCGCGAGTGGCGCCGGCCTGCTCGTGGTGACGACCCTCTTCGAGGACGCGGGGTCGCTCGGGTACCTCGACCTCGCGCGGCCGGGAGAGGTCGAGCCGGTCTCGATCACCGGCCTCGTCCACGAGGGTATGGGCGAGCTGGAGGCCGTCCAGCGGCTCGAGCACGATCGGCTCGCGCTCACGTTCAACATCGACGGCTGCTCGTGGGTGTACGCCGGCTCTTTCGACGAGGCGGCGCGGACGCTCTCGGCGACGCGCGTGCTCGTCGGGCAGGACGAGCTCGTCGACGGGGTGCTGCACGGTCTCGACTACGACCGTGAGAGCGGCCGCTTCGCCATTGCCTTCTGCTCGGCGACGAGCCCGACGCAGCTGTACGTGCTCCCGGCCGAGGACACGACGCGCTCGGTGCGGCTCACCCGGGAGCGGCCGCTCGGTCTCGCTCCGGGCCTCCTCGCGGCGGGAGAGGACGCCTCGTTCGAATCACACGACGGACTCCGCGTCTCGGCGCGGCTGTACCTCCCCTCGCCGGAGCTCGGGTTCGACGGGCCGAGGCCGCTCGTCTACTACGTGCACGGCGGCCCCCAGAGTCAGGAGCGGCCGGACTTCGCGTGGTTCTCCATGCCGCTCATCCAGATCCTGACGCTGGAGGGTTTCGCCGTCTTCGTCCCGAACGCGCGCGGCTCGACCGGGTACGGGCTCGCCTACTCGAAGCACGTCGACAACGACTGGGGAGGGCTCGATCGGCTGGATCACGTCCACGCGATGACGGAGGTCCTTCCGGGGGAAGAGCGCGTCGACGTCTCTCGCGCTGCGGTGCTCGGGCGCTCCTACGGCGGATACATGACGCTGCTCCTCGCCGCCCGGCATCCTGACCTCTGGCGCGCAGCCGTGGACATGTTCGGGCCGTACGACCTGTTCACGTTCCTCGATCGCCTGCCCGAGACGTGGAAGCCCTACTTCGCGCTGGCGGTCGGGGACGCGGAGGAGAACCGAGACTTCCTCGTCGAGCGCTCGCCCCGGACGTACATCGCGAACGTCGCCTGCCCGCTGCTCGTGATCCAGGGGCAGAACGACCCACGCGTGGTCGAGCAGGAGTCACGGGATCTCGTCGAGGGGCTGCGAACGCTCGGCCGCGAGGTCGACTACCTCGTGTTCGAGGACGAGGGCCACGACGTGCTGAAGCTCGAGAACCGCGTTCGCTGTTACGACGCGATCGTCGGGTTCTTGGCGCAGCACCTCTCTTGACTCAGTGGTAGGGTCGCCCCCCATGCGCTGGCTGGCGATCCTCGTACTGGCACTTGCGCTCGTGGCCGCGGGCTGCGGTGGCAGCGACGACGAGTCGGCGGCAGGCGAGACGACCGCGGAGTCCACGACGACCACGGTGACCGCCACCGACGAGGCGACGACAGACGAGTCCGCGACCGATGGGACGTCGACGGACGGCACCGATCTGTCCGCCGTCCTGGCGGACGAGGACTGCCTCGCCCTCGCGGGCGCCGGGGCCGCCTTTGCCCAGGCGATCACGGCCGGGAGCACGTCCGGCGACGAGTCGAAGGCGCTCGAGGAGCTCGCGAGCAAGGTTCCCGACGAGATCGAGGCCGACGTCCAGGTGCTGGCCGAGGCGTACGCGAAGTACGCCGCGGAGCTCGAGGACGTCGGGATCGAGGCGGGACAGACGCCGAGCGCCGACCAGCTGCAGCAACTCCAGGCCGCGGTGGCCTCGGTCGACCAGCAGAGTGTGAACGAGGCGTCGGCGCGGCTCTCGGCCTGGGCCCAGAAGAACTGCCCGGGAGGATAAGCCCTCGCGGCCAGGAGGGTCGTCCGGGCCCGCGAATACCTTCTGCACGTGAAGGTCCTCGGCATCGACCCAGGGACGGCTGCGTGCGGGTACGGGATCGTCCACGAAAGCGACGGCCGCCTCCGGGCGGAGGCCGCCGGCTGCTGGCGGACCTCTGCGCGCGAGCCGCTCGACGCGAGGCTCCTGACGATCTTCGAAGGCGTGCGGGAGCTCATTGCGGAACACGCGCCGGACGCCGTCGCGCTCGAGGAGTCGTACGTCGGGGCAGACGCCCGTATCGCGCTCTCCGTCGGGCAGGCCCGCGGCGCCGTGCTCGTCGCCGCGGCGTCCGCCGGGGTCGACTGCACGGAATACGCACCGGCGCGCGTGAAGCAGACGGTGTGCGGCTACGGTCGCGCCGAGAAGACCCAGGTCGAGCGCATGGTCATGCTCGTCCTCGGCCTCGGCGAGGCTCCCGGCTCGTTTCACGAGGCGGATGCGCTCGCCGTCGCGATCTGCCACGCGCTCGCCTCGCCGCTCGAACGGGTGGCTCGATGATCGCGTCGCTTCGGGGGAGGCCGGTGAGCCGGTCGCTCGACGGGCTCGTGCTCGACGTCGGCGGCGTGGGGTACCTCGTCGCCGCGACCCCGAGCGCGCTTCGCCGCGCGGAGGGAGCGTCCGAGGTGACGCTCGAGACCTACCTCCACGTCCGTGAGGACGCGCTCCAGCTCTACGGCTTCGCCGACGCGGGCGAGCGGGCGTTGTTCGTCCAGCTCCTCGGGGTGAGCGGGGTCGGTCCGAAGGTCGCGCTCGCCGTCGTCTCGAGCTCGCCTCCGGCCGAGCTGCGGCGCGCGATCGCCCTGGGCGATGCCGCGCACTTCCAGGCCATCCCCGGCATCGGGAAGAAGACCGCCGAGCGCATCGTGCTCGAGCTCAGGGAGTCGATCGCCGTGGCGATCGACGCTGCAGAGGGCCACGGTGTCGCCACCGACGCGGTGGCGCGCGAGGCGCTCGTCGAGCTCGGATACTCCGTCGTCGAGGCGGAGCGCGCCCTCGCACAGATCGATCCCGGACTGTCGGTGGAGGAGCGTGTTCGCGAAGCCCTGAGGCGGGCCGCATGACGAGTCCGTTTCTCGCTCCCGCGCTGCGCGAGGGCGACGAGGAGGTCGAGCAGTCCCTCCGCCCACGCCGGCTCGACGACTTCGTCGGGCAGGAGCGGACGAAGGAGCAGCTCGAGATCGCGCTCGTGGCGGCCAAGGGCCGGGGCGAGGCGCTCGACCACGTCCTGCTCGTCGGGCCGCCGGGGCTCGGAAAGACGACCCTCGCGACCATCATCCGCGAGGAGCTCGGCGTGGGCCTGCGAACGGTCGCAGGCCCGGCGCTCGAGCGCAAAGGCGACATGGCGGCGATCCTCACCGGGCTCGAGCCGCGCGACGTCCTCTTCGTGGACGAGATCCACCGGGTGAACCGCGCGATCGAGGAGATCCTGTACCCGGCGCTCGAGGACTTCCGGCTCGACATCGTCGTCGGGCAGGGTGCGGGCGCGCGGACGCTGACCCTCGACCTCCCGCCGTTCACCCTGGTCGGGGCAACGACACGCACGGGCCTCCTGACGACGCCGCTGCGGGACCGCTTCGGAATGACGTTTCGCCTCGGCTACTACGAGCCTCTCGAGCTCGCCGCGATCGTCCGCCGCTCGGCGGGCATCCTGGGCGTGGAGATCGCGGACGAGGCGGCGGACGAGGTCGCTCGGCGCGCGCGCGGCACGCCGCGCGTCGCCAACCGCATCCTCCGGCGGATCCGTGACGTCGCCGAGGTTCGGCACGCCGGCGCGGTCACGCTCGACGTCGCGCGCGAGGCGCTCGATCTGCTCGAGGTCGACGCGCTCGGGCTCGAGCGCACCGACAGGGAGCTGCTGTTCGCCGTCGCCCGCAAGTTCGGCGGAGGCCCGGTCGGCCTGTCGACGCTCTCCGTGTCGCTGGGCGAGGAACCGGACACGGTGGAGGACGTGTACGAGCCCTACCTGCTCCAGCTCGGCTTCCTCCAGCGTACGCCGCGAGGTCGCGTGATCACCGCGCTCGGCCGCCAGCACATCGACGCCGTGACGCAGGACGAGCTCTTCTGACGTCCGCGCACATCTGAACGCCGGAGATGGCGGGGCCGCTCGACGAGCTCGTCGGGCGGTTGACGCACATGGTGGGCGCGTTCACCCACGAGCACGGCCTGAAGCAGGCAGAGGTGAGGATCGAGCTGCTGGACGGATCTCGACACGTGCTCGTCCCGATGACATCCGAGTCCGGGTTCGGCTTCTTCTCGTTCACGCCGCACGGAGCCGGGGGCGACGAGCCGCGGCGGACGATCGTCCCGATCGGCGCGGTCACGACGTTCGAGATCTCTGCCCCGGATCCCGAGCGTCCGTTCGGCTTCGTCGCCCCCGAGTAACGGTCAGACGCGGTACCGGAACTCGTCCCAGGAGGGAACGGGGGCGAGCTCGAGGAGCGTTCGCCCGCCCTCCGGCTCGGCGTAACCGAACTCACCGGTGTCCTCGATCCAGGCGACGTCGAGGAGCCCCTCCTTCACACGGTGGTCGAGCCACGCGCCGCGGAACACGAGCTTCCGCAGCCAGTAGACGAGTGACTCCCCGTTCACGAGCGAGATGCGCTCCCAGTGGCGGACGAGATAGAGGCCCAGCCCGCTCCTCGGGTCGACGATGCGGCCGTCCGCGACGAGCTCGACGAGGTCGGCCGCCTCCTCGCCGTCGAGCTCGTTCGTCTCCAGGAGACCGAGCCGAACGGCTGCGGCCGTCACCCGCTCCTCGAAGTCTCGGGCGTTGAACTCGAAGCGGTGGCCGAGGAACTCGACGACGAAATCGTCTCCCGACCGGTAGTTGGCCGCGAGCATGCCGACCAGCGTATCTAGGCTGTAGGCTGTGCAACGCCGCTGGCTCTGGGCCGTCATGTCGGTCGTCGTCGTCGCGATCTGGCTCGTCGGCGCGGCCCTGACGAGGTACTCGCTCGAGCAGATGGCGTACTACACGCCGATCGCGGTCGTGGTCGTCGGCGCGACCGTCGGGATCGTGCTGCTCTGGGTGAAGATCGTCCTCGACTCGGTGAGGCGCCGCCGCGGCGCCTGACCGAGTCGTCCGCCGCCGCCCGTACCGTCTCTCGCATGACGGGCGCCTGGACGATCTCCCCCCTCGACCCACGCGCCGCGGGCGAGCTCGCGCGTGCCGTCGGGGTCAGCGAGATCACGGCGTCGGTGCTCCTGCGGCGCGGCTATGCGGATCCCGACTCGGCACAGCGGTTCCTCGACGCGGTTCCTCCCGGGCACGATCCGTACCTCCTGGGCGACCTGTCGGTGGCGATCGCGCGCATTCGATCCGCGATCGAGGCCCAGAGACGCATCTGCGTGCACGGCGACTACGACGTCGACGGGATCTGTGCGGCCGCGCTCGCGGTCCTGCTCCTGCGCGAGCTGGGCGCCGACGTCGTCTGGCACCTTCCGAGCCGGTTCGAGGAGGGGTACGGGGTCTCCGACCAGACGCTGGAGCGCCTCGCCGACGAGGGGGTGGGGCTCGTCGTGACGGTCGACTGTGGCATCGCTGCGGTCGAGGAGATCGCACGGGCACGAGCGCGGGGCCTCGAGGTCGTGGTCACCGATCACCACCGGCCAGGGGAGTCGCTCCCCGACTGCCCGGTCGTCGCGACCCGGCCGTCCTCCTATCCCTTCCCCGAGCTGTGCGGTACCGGCGTGGTCTACAAGCTCGGCGAGGCGCTCTTCGGAGCCGACGCCCCTGAGCTCCGGCGCCACCTCGACCTCGTCGCGCTCGCGACGATCGCCGACGTCGTCCCGCTGCTGGACGAGAACCGCGCTCTGGCAGCCGCCGGGCTGCGCGCGCTCGCATGCTCCCGGCGCCCCGGCCTGCAGGCGCTGATGGAGAGTGCCCGCGTCGATCCTGCGGCGATCGATGCCGGCGCCGTCGCCTTCAGGCTCGCCCCGCGGATCAACGCCGCGGGGCGTCTCGGCAAGCCGGACATCGCGCTCGAGCTCGTGCTGACCGACGACCCCGACGAGGCGAGACGGCTCGCCGCCGACCTCGAGGAGCTGAACCGGGATCGACAGGCGGTGGAGGATCGCATCCTGCGGGAGGCGGTGCAGATGATCGGGGAGAGGTCGGAGCCCGAGCGGCGGCGGCGCGGGTACGTCCTCTGGCGTGAGGACTGGCACGAGGGGGTCATCGGCATCGTCGCCTCACGCCTCGTCGAGCGCTTTCACCGGCCCATCGTGCTCGTCGCCGGCTCGCACGACGGCTGGAGGGGCTCGGGCCGGTCGATCCCGCAGTTCGATCTGCACGGTGCGCTCGCCGCCTGCTCTGCTCACCTCGAGCGCTTCGGCGGGCATCGTGCGGCCGCGGGGCTCTCCATCGACCCCTCCCGGGTCGAGGCGTTCGCCGAGGCGTTCGCGGCCTACGCCGACGCGAACCTCATGGAGGACGAGCTGTACGAGGTGGTCACGATCGACGCGGTCGTCTCGGGCCGGGATCTGACGCTCGACCTGGCGCACGAGTTCGAGCGGCTCGCTCCCTTCGGACTCGGCAACCCCGACGTCACGCTCCTCCTGCCCGCGACGCGCGCCGTCGAGCCGGCGACCGTGGGAGAGGGCAAGCACCTGCGGTTCCGCGTCCGGCAGAACGGCCGGGACGCGGGAAGCGCGATCGCGTTCGGCCAAGGGGGGCAGATCGACCGCCTGCGCGCGGCCGGGCTCTTCGACATCGCGTGCCGGCTCAAGGAGAACCGGTGGAACGGCACCGTCGCACCCCAGCTCGTCGTGCGCCGGATCTTCGACACCGTCGAGGGATACGAGGAGCTTCGGGCCTCGCTCGCCGAGCTATGGCGGCGGGGCGAGTCGGCCTGGACGCCGGACGCACGCCGGATCTTCGGTGAGCTCGCGCTCGAGGGCGAAGGCGGCGGCCGGCGCCAGCTGCTCGAGTCCCAGTCGTTCCGGGAGCTTCTCGAGCGCGGAACGATGCTGCGAGCCGCCTGAGCTCGCCCGGCCGCGATCCGCGTCAGCACGGGGTGGGGTCTGGGCCGGGAGGCGAGCGCGACACCGCCGGCCCTCACTGAGGGGCGCGCGCTCGCGCCGTCGGCGGCTCAGCGAATCCCGGTCGTAGGCGCGGGAACGAGCGCATCACGCATCGCAAGTGCGAGCCGTCGCGCGCTTCGGCGGCGCAGGAAGCGGCGGAGGGAACCCATCCGCCAGCGCACTTCGGCGCTCCCCACGTCGCTCCTCCCGCGAGCAGGGGTCCTGAATCCGGCTCAGTACACTGGGCACGATGAGCGTTCTCGACACGAAGCGGCACCGCGAAGACCTGGTCGAGGAGTTGATCGCCGAGGTCGAGAGCTACAACCCCGACGTCGACAAGGAGCTCCTCCGGCGGGCCTACGAGGTCGCCGAGCGCGCGCACGCCGGCCAGACCCGGCGCTCGGGAGAGGAGTTCGTCCACCATCCGCTCGGCGTCGCCCGGATCTGCGCCGAGCTCCATCTCGACGAGCAGACAATCGCCGCCGCTCTGCTGCACGACGTGCTCGAGGACACGGACTCCGACCTCGACGAGCTGCGCGCCGAGTTCGGAGCCGAGATCGTCTCGCTCATCGAAGGCGTGACGAAGCTGACGCGCATCAGCTTCTCGAGCCGCGAGCAGGCGGAGGCGGAGAACTACCGGAAGATGATCGTGGCGATGGCGCAGGACGTCCGCGTCATCCTGATCAAGCTCGCCGATCGCCTGCACAACATGCGCACGATCGAGTACCTCGGCAAGCAGAAGCAAGCGCAGAAGGCGCGCGAGACGCTCGAGATCTATGCCCCGCTCGCTCATCGACTGGGCATCCATGCGCTCAAGTGGGAGCTCGAGGACCTCGCGTTCCGGACGCTGCATCCCCGGAAGTACGCCGAGATCAAGGCGATGGTCGCCGACCAGCGGGCCGACCGCGAGGCGCAGGCGGAAAAGGCGGCCGCCGTGCTCGGGGCCGAGCTGGAAAAGGCGGGCGTCCCGGCCGAGATCACGGGGCGCGCGAAGCACCTCTACTCGATCTACGACAAGATGGCCAAGCGAGGCCGGGAGTTCAACGAGATCTACGACCTGACCGCGCTGCGCGTCATCTGCGAGCGGTCCGGCGAGGAGGGGACTCGTGACTGCTACGCGGCGCTCGGGCTCGTCCACTCCCTCTGGAAGCCGATGCCCGGGCGCTTCAAGGACTTCATCGCCATGCCCAAGCTGAATCGGTACCGGTCGCTGCACACGACCGTGATCGGGCCGGAAGGGAAGCCGCTCGAGATCCAGGTGCGGACGCGGGAGATGCACGAGGAGGCCGAGTACGGCGTGGCCGCGCACTGGCTGTACAAGCGAGGGCGCCCCGGGAAGGGCGACGACGAGTGGCTCACGTGGGTCAAGTCGCTCATGGACTGGCAGGCGGACGAGCAGGATCCCGGTGAGTACATGCGCAGCCTCCGGACCGATCTCTTCGCCGAGGAGGTGTACGTCTTCACTCCGAAGGGCGAGGTCAAGGTCCTCCCGTCGGGCGCGACCCCCATCGACTTCGCCTACGCCGTCCACACCGACGTCGGCCACCGGACGGTAGGCGCCAAGGTGAACGGCCGCATCGTCCCGCTCCACTACCGGCTGAAGAGCGGCGACTTCGTCGAGATCCTCACCTCGAAGTCGGGACGCGGCCCCTCGCGGGACTGGCTCGGCGTCGTCACGTCCTCGCGCGCGCGCAACAAGATCCGGCAGTGGTACCAGCGCGAGACGCGCGGGGAGACGGAGGCGAAGGGGCGCGATCTCCTCGACCACGCGCTGAAGGCGCAGAAGCTCCCGTACCGGAAGCTCCAGGGCTCCAGCGTCCTGGCGCAGGTCATCCGTGAGACGGGATTCAAGAAGGCCGAGGACTTCTACGTCGCGCTCGGTGCCGGGAAGCTCCCGCCGGCGCAGATCGTCAACAAGGTGATCCAGCGGCTCAAGACCGACGAGGTCGCGCCCGAGCCGCTCGTTCCCACGAAGCCCGCGCGGGCGAAGAGCGCGGTCTCGAGCGACAAGGTCGGGATTCACGTTCCCGGGGTCGAGGACGTCCTCGTGCGGCTCGCCAAGTGCTGCACGCCCGTGCCGGGGGACGCCGTCGTCGGCTACATCTCGCTCGGTCGGGGCATCACCGTCCACCGCGAGGATTGCCCGAACGTTCGTGCCCTGAAGCGGAACCCGGAGCGGTTCACGCCGGTCGAGTGGGAGGGCGGCGCCTCGGCTGGGTTCCTCGTCCAGATCGCGGTCGACGCGTGGGATCGTGCCCGCCTGCTCGAGGACGTCGCCCGGACGTTCGCCGAGCACGGCGCGAACATCGTCTCCTACGGGGGCGTCGTCGAGGACGGGATGGCCCGCAACTGGTACACGGCCGAGGTGGGCGAGGTGAAGGAGCTCCGCTCGCTCCTGACGGCGCTCCGCAACCTCGAGGCCGTCTTCGACGCCTACCGCGTCACGCCGTCGTAGCCCCGCTCGGCGGCCGGCCGGCAGCGGTCGCGGGAGTCGAGCAGACCGGGCGAGACGGCTTCACGGGCACGCCGCGGCCGTCACCCCGACCGTCCCGCTCACGGGCGAACGCCGAGCGTGACCTCGACGGTCTCGCGCTTGCCGCCCCGAATCACCGTGATCGTGACCGTGTCGCCGGGCTGCCTTCTGTCGACGGCGCTCTGGAGCTCGGCGGGCGAGGTCACGTCCTCGCCGTCGAAGGCGACGATGACGTCGCCGCCCGTCGGCCGTTCCCGACCGTCGACGAGCTCGGTGCCGGTCGCGGCGCGGAGGCCGGTCGCCTCCGCCGGGGTGCCGCTCCTGACACTCGTGATCGCGACGCCGTTCGGAACCTCGACCATCGCGATCCCGAGGTACGCGTGCTTCACCTCGCCGGTGGCGATGAGCTGGCGGGTGATCGAGCGCACCGTGTCGGAGGGAATGGCGAATCCGACTCCTTCCGACCCGCCCGACTCGCTCTCGATCTGGGAGTTGACGCCGATCACCCGTCCTCGTGCGTCGAGCAGAGGGCCGCCGGAGTTGCCGTGGTTGATCGCGGCGTCCGTCTGAATCGTGTCGGTGATCGTGTAGCTGTTCGGTGCCGTCATCTCGCGATGCAGCGCGCTGACGATTCCGCTCGTGATCGTGCCCTCGAGCCCGAACGGACTCCCGAGCGCGAGCACGGTGTCGCCGACGTCGACGGCGCTGGAGTCTCCGAGCACCAGAGGGTGGAGGGCCGATCGCGGCGCGTCGATCCGAAGCACGGCCAGATCCGTCGAGGGGTCGGTACCGACGAGCTTCGCCTCGTACGCCGAGCCATCCCAGAGGGTGACCTGGATCGTCGAGGCACCCGCGACGACGTGCTGGTTCGTGACTACGTGCCCGCCGGTGTCGATGACGAATCCCGATCCCTGGGCGGTTCCCGACGGGCCGAAGCCGTCGCTCGTGGCCTCGATCTCGACGACGCCTTTGGTAGCGGATGCGTAGACCTGACCGATGGACAGCGTGCTCGTTGCGGCAGCGTCCTCGCTGGTGGCGGCGGTGACCTGACGCACGACCGTCGTCCCGTCCTCGTCGAGCAGCGAGAACGCCGCCGCGCCGAGCCCGGCGCCGAGCACCAGCGCGGCGACGAGCCCGGCGACGACGAGCGCTGAACGTGAGGAGGGAGTTCTCATACGTCTGTCCGTTCTTCTCCAGTCTGGCGCATGAAGAGGCGTAGGGTCTGTGTGGCGGCTATGAGGGGGCTAAGAAGTCGATAAGACGATCGGCCGCCCCGGAACCGCAGCGTCCACAATGAAGACGATGACGATCTTCGTCGTGGACGACGAACGCGCCGTTCGCGAATCGCTCCGGCGCGCGCTCGAGCTCGAGGGGTACGAGGTCGAGCTCGCGGCCGACGGCGAAGAGGCCCTCGCTCGGTTGAGGCGAGGAGCTCCGGTCGACGCGGTGGTGCTCGACATCCTCATGCCCGGCGTCGACGGCCTCGAGGTCTGCAGGCGCCTTCGCGCCGAGGGCAGGACCGTCCCGGTGCTCATGCTCACCGCGCGGGCCGAGGTGGACAGTCGGGTGGCAGGCCTCGACGCCGGCGCGGACGACTATCTGCCGAAGCCCTTCGCGCTCGCCGAGCTCATGGCGCGGCTCCGAGCGCTGCTCCGTCGCACCGGAGGCGAGGACGGCGAATCGAGGGAGGCCGTCCTTCGCTTCTCCGACCTCGTGCTCGATCCCGGAACACGCGACGTCACGCGCGCGGGAAGTCCGATCGCCCTGACGCGCACCGAGTTCTCGCTCCTCGAGCTCTTCCTGCGCAACCCTCGCCAGGTTCTCACGCGATCCCTCATCTTCGAGCGCGTCTGGGGGTACGACTTCGGTCCGATGTCGAACTCCCTCGACGTGTACATCGGGTACCTGCGCCGCAAGACGGAGGAGGGAGGAGCGCCACGGCTCATCCATACCGTCCGTGGCGTCGGATACGCCCTCCGCGAGCCGTGAGCTTCAGGGCGCGTATCGCTGTCGGGTCTGCGGCGGCCGTCGCCCTTGCGGTCGTGCTCGCATCGGTAGCGATCTACCTCGTCGCCCGCGAGCAACTCCGCGCTCCGGTCGACGACGCGCTCGAGGCGCGTGCGGCCGACATCACGCGACGCCCGCTCGGCATCGTCGAGTCGCGGGGCGGAGAGGCGTTCCTCGCCGTGCGACCCGAGTTCGGGGAGGCACGCGGCTACGTCCAGCTCGTGCGGTCGGACGGCACGACCCTCGTCCCGCCCTTGCAGGACGTGCACCTCCCCGTCGACGGCGACGCCCTCGCCGTCGCGGCCGGCACGAGGCCCGCGGGGTGGAGCGACGTCGACGTCGCGGGAACACACCTTCGCGTCCTCACGATCGCCTACGGCCCCGGGGCGGCGGTGCAGGTCGCGAGGCCTCTCACCGAGGTCGATCGATCGCTGGAGCGCATCGGGCTGTTCCTGCTCCTCGTCGCCGCCGGGGGTGTCGTCCTCGCGGCGGCCCTCGGGCTGCTCGTCGCTCGCACCGCGCTCGGCCCGGTGAGGCGACTGACGGATGCTGCCGAGCACGTGACCGAGACCGGGGATCTCTCCGAGCGGATCGAGGTCGCGGGGACCGACGAGCTCAGCCGGCTCGCCACGAGCTTCAACACGATGCTCGCCGCGCTCGAGGACTCGACTCGAGCGCAGCGTCAGCTGGTGGCCGACGCGTCACACGAGCTCCGCACACCGCTGACGAGCCTCCGGACGAACATCGAGGTGCTCGCTGGCGATCGCGCCCTCCCCCCCGCGGAGCGCGGGCGGCTTCTCTCGGACGTCGTCGAGCAACTCGGCGAGATGACGACGCTCATCTCGGAGCTCATCGAGCTCGCCCGTGCCGAGCAGCAGGCATCCGAGCCGGAGGAGCTCCGGCTCGACCTCCTGGTCGCCGGCGAGGTCGAGCGCGCACAACGCAACCGGCCCGAGGTGCGCTACTCGGTCGACCTCGAGGAGACGACCGTGAGGGGAATCCCGGCGACGCTCGAGCGGGCAGTCGCGAACCTGCTCGACAACGCGGGGAAGTGGTCCCCTCCCGGGGGCGAGGTCGATGTCGCGGTCGGCGACGGTCGAGTGACGGTCCGGGATCACGGCCCGGGCATCGCGGACGAGGATCTCCCGTACGTCTTCGACCGCTTCTACCGCGCGCGCGCCGCGCGCGGGATGCCCGGCTCGGGGCTCGGGCTCGCGATCGTCCGCCAAGTCGCCGAGGCCCACGGGGGCGACGTCGTCGCCGAGAACGCCGAGGACGGGGGCACCCGGATGACGCTCCGGGTGAACGGGATCGGCGCAGCGGTCACGGCCTCCTAGCCGCTGGAGAGGGTCGGCATCGGCGTGTTTCACGACCTCACTGTGATGCCTTCACTCTCGGTTCGACGGAGCTCGCAGGCGGCATGGTGAGGAGCGAGCGCACCGACCTCCAGGTCGGCGCCCGAGGTCACGGTCTTCTTACGTTCCTCTCACGGCGTTCTTAGTGACGCGTGTTTTGATGCGGCCATGAAGAACAGTCCGAAAGCAGGTCTCGCCATCGGCGCGGCCGTTGCATTGATCATCGGACTCGGCGCTGCGGGCGCCATCGCTGCGACCAACGTGCTCTCCCCCAGCGAGGAGAGCAAGGCGGTGATCGACGATGCCGCCTCGCAGCTCGGCGTCCAGCCCAGCGCGCTCGAGAGCGCACTGAAGCAAGCGCTGAAGAACCGGATCGACGCCGCAGTCGAGGCGGGACGGCTCACCAAGGAGCAAGCATCCGAGCTGAAGGCGCGGATCGACTCGGAGGACTTCCCCCTCATCGGCCCTCGTGGCCATCGAGGGTCGGGCTTCCCGGGTCACGGCTTCGGCCGCGGTGAGGGCCTGGCTGCGGCGGCGTCGTACCTCGGCATGACAGAGGCCGAGCTTCGAACGGAGCTCCACGACAAGACGCTCGCGGAAATCGCGAAAGAGAAGGGCAAGTCGGTCTCCGGTCTCGTGCAGGCGATGGTCACCGCTGCCGAGAAGCAGATCGACGAGGCCGTCGCGGGCGGCAAGCTCACGAAGGAGCAGGCGGCGGCGATCAAGGCCGACCTCCAAGCACGGATCCAGAGTCTCGTCGACGGCGAGTTCCGACACGACGGATTGGGGCCGCACCCGTGGTTCGGGGCCAGATCCGAGTCGCCTCGAGGCCCACCGCCGTTCTTCGCGGGGTCGCCCGCGTAGGCTGACCGGGCGGGTCGGGCAGACGGCGCGACCCGCCCGCTGCACCGTTCGGGAGCTCGGGCGTGTACGTCCCCGTGTGCGGCCGACGTCAAACGCGAGCCGACCGCCTCATCTCGATCTCGGAGACATCACGACGATCCCTCCTTCGAGGGATCAATGCCTCGTTCGAGCAGGGTACCTCGATCGAGGGATTGCGTCCCCCGAACGTGGGAGTACAAGGAGAGTGGGGAGAGGGGAAGGGAGCCGCGCGCTCGTCGTCCAGATGAGCGCGCGGCAAAGTTCTCGACCCCCACCGGTCGGGGGCGCCACCCCCTCCCCAACCCGGATCGGGAGCCGGCCAGGGCGCAACCTCGATCGCGGAGACCGGCGACGCCCGAGACTTCGCCTCTCGGCGCAGCGACGACACGGTCGCCGTGTCGTGGGCGGGGGCCAGGTCGGAAACCTGCTCGGCGCCCTACGCCTCCCAGGCCTCGCCGCCGGTATCCCAGCCGACGAGCACATGGGCGGAGAGGAGCTCGGCGACCTCTGCCAGGAGATCCTGATCGGGTGCGCCGTCGACTCGGAGCTCGCCGACAACGGCGCCCTGGAACGAGATCGGGACGCGCGTCCTCCGCGCCTCGTCGGGGCGGCCGGTGCTCGGTCCGAGCGCGAACTCCCCCTCCTCGACGAACGCGACGCCCGCCCATTCGACTCCAGGCTCGTTCGTCAACGCCTCCACCGTCGCGCGCAGGACGTCGTCGGGCTCGCCGCCCGCCTCGAGGAGCCTCAGAAGCGTGTCGGCGATCACCTAATTCTATGCGCGGATCAGCGCGAGGACCTCGTCGCGCTTCTCCTCCATGAGCGCCTCGGAGAGCGCCTCAAGGTTCAGTCGAAGGAGCGGCTCGGTGTTCGAGGGGCGGACGTTGAAGTGCCAGTCGTCGAAGTCGATCGAGATCCCATCCAGATGTGACACCCGCCCGCCCGCGGCCGCGTACCTGTCCTTCAGCTCCTGGAGCTTCAGCGGGGCGTCCGCCACGGGGGTGTTGATTTCGCCCGTCAGGAAGAAGCGCTCGCGGTACGGGGCGAGGATCTCGGAGAGCCGGCGTCCGTCCCTCGAGAGGAGCTCGAGCGTGACGAGGAAGGGGACGACTCCGGAATCGGCCTGGGAGAACTCGCGGAAGTAGTAGTGCGCCGAGACCTCCCCTGCGAAGACGGCGTCCTCCTTCCGCATCCGCTGCTTGATGAACGCGTGCCCGACCCGATTGACGAGTGCGATGCCGCCGGCGCGCTCGATCGTCTCGGGCACCGCCCAGCTCGCCCGCACGTCGTAGATGACCTTCTCGCCCGGCGCTCTCGCGAGCACGGACTCGGCGATGAGCGCGGTCATGAAGTCGCCGGGAACGAACTCACCCGTGTCGTCGACGAAGAAGCAGCGGTCGGCGTCCCCGTCGTATGCGACTCCGAGGTCGGCGCCCTCCTCCTTCACCTTGGCCACGACGAACTCCCGGTTCTCGGGGAGCAGAGGGTTCGGCTCGTGGTTCGGGAAGGTTCCGTCGGGCTCGAAGAAGCACCGTACGACGTCCACCTGGGGAAGGTGCTCGAGCACCGGCGGGAGCATCGCTCCGGCCATCCCGTTAGCGGCGTCGGCGACGATCCGCAGAGGTCGAATCGCGGTCGGGTCGACGAAGGAGAGCACCTTCGCGACGAAGCTCGGCCACACGTCCTCCTGCCGGATTCGTCCGCGCCGGCCGACCGGGCCCTGCTCGCCCTCGGCCCCACGGCGAATCTCGGCGAGACCGGAGTCGCCTCCGACCGGGAGTGCGCCCCGCCGGACGATCTTCATCCCCGAGTACTCCTTGGGGTTGTGCGATGCGGTGACGCAGATGCCGCCGTCGAGGGTCAGCTCGGCGACCGCGTGGTAGAGCATCTCCGTGCCGACGCGCCCGATGTCGACGACATCGGCTCCACCGTCGGCTGCGCCCTCGATCGCGGCCGCAGCCATCGACGGCGAGGACAGCCGCATGTCCCGACCGATCGCCAGGGCGTGGGGCTCGAAGTGCTCGACGTAGGCACGGCCGATGCGGTACGCGCCGTCCTCGTCGAGCTGCGACGGGTAGAGGCCGCGAACGTCGTACGCCTTGAAGACCGATGGATCGAGCACTGACCGGATGCTAGAGGCCGACACGTGTGCTCGGCCGGGATGTCGGCAGCCCTTGGCTGCGTTCCTACACTTCAGGACATGGAGCGCAAGCTCGCCACGGTGCTGTTCATCGACCTCGTCGACTCGACGCGCCTCCTCTCGGGCGTCGACCCGGAGGTCGTTCGGCGCCGCGTCAACCAGTTCTTCGAGTCCGTCTCGGACTGCGTCGAGCAGCACGGTGGGATCGTCGAGAAGTTCGCCGGTGACGCCGTCCTCGCCGCGTTCGGCGTCCCGCAGACGCACGAGGACGACGCGCAGCGCGCGGCACGCGCGGCGCTCGCGATGAGCAAAGCCGTGAGCGCGCTCGACCTGCAGGCGCGCATCGGGATCGAGGCAGGTGAGCTCGTGGTCGAGAGTGCGGAGTCCACCTTCGCGACGGGTGAGGCGGTGAATCTCGCCGCTCGTCTGCAGCAGACGGCTCGGCCGGGCGAGATCCTCGTCGGGCCGACGGCCTACCGGCTCGCGGCCGGCAGTCTCGTGGTCGAGGACGCCGGCCCCTTCGAGCTGAAGGGGGTGGGGACGCCGCTGCGAGCGTGGCGGCTCGTCGACGTGCTCGAGGCACCGTCGCGCCCGCGCGGGCCTCGCTCTCCGCTCGTCGGGCGGGAGGCTGAGCTCGACCTCCTGGCGAACACGTTCGCGCGCACCGTGCGCGACCGGCGCGCGCAGCTGTTCACGATCTTCGGCGAGCCCGGAATCGGCAAGAGCCGGCTCGCGCGCGAGTTCGTGGACGGTGTCGAACGGGCGAGCGTCCTCACGGGGCGCTGTCTCCCGTACGGCGAGGGGATCACGTACTGGCCGCTCGGCGAGATGGTCAAGGCCGCGGCCGGAATCGCGGACGACGACCCCCTGGAGGAGGCGTTCGAGAAGCTCCGCGCCTGCTGCGCCGAGGCGGCGGTCGCCGACGTGCTCGGCCTCGCGTCGGGCCTCCTGGAGGCGCTCGAGGGCGAGCACGGCGCCCAGGAGATCTCGTGGGCCGCCCGCGAGGTGATGTCGCGACTCGCCGACGTCCAGCCGCTGATCATCGTGTTCGAGGACATCCACTGGGCCGAGGGACCGCTCCTCGACCTCATCGAGTACCTCTCCGACGGCGTGCGGGCGCCGCTCCTGATCCTCTGTCTCGCGCGGCCCGAGCTGCTCGACACCCGCGCGGGATGGGGAGGCGGGCGTGTCCGCTCGACCGCGATCGAGCTCGAGCCCTTGTCCGAGGAGGAGAGCGCGCAGCTCGTCGGTAACCTGATCGCGCAGCTGACGGGAACCTCCGGCGAGCGCCCGCCCGTCCCGTTCAAAGACGTTCTCGTGCGCGCAGAGGGCAACCCGCTGTTCGTCGAGGAGACGATCCGCGTGCTCATCGAGAGCGGCGAGGACACCGGCGACCTCGAGCGCGTACCAGACACGCTCCAGGCTCTGATCGCCGCGCGCATCGATCACCTGCCTGCCGACGGGAAGACGCTCCTCCAGCGGGCGGCGGTGGTCGGCCGGGTGTTCTGGACGGGGGCACTCGAGCACCTCTCGCCCGACGTTCCGGAGGTGGGCGTCGTGGTCGACGACCTCCTGCAGCGGGAGTTCCTCCTCCGCGAGCCGCGGTCGTCGATCTCGGGCGAGGCGGCCTACCGGTTCAAGCACCTCCTCATCCGCGAGGTGGCGTACGGAGGGATGGCCAAGCTCGCTCGCGCCCAGTACCACGCCCGTTTCGCGGACTGGCTGTCGGATCGAGCCGGGGAGGAGCTGATCGAGATCCGCGCGTACCACCTCGACCAGGCGGTCGAGCTCCTGACCGAGCTGGACGGAGCGCCCCCGGCCGAGCTCGCAGAGACCACGGCTGCGACGCTCGTCAAGGCCGCGAGGCGCGCGCTCGCCCGCGAATCGTGGCCGACTGCGCGCAAGCTCGGCCTGCGTGCCGTCGAGCTCCGGCCGACCCTCGGCGCGCGTTACGTCGCGGCGCGGGCGGCGTGGAGGCTCCAGGACTGGGCCTCGGTCAAGGTGGAGATGGAGCGGATCCGCGACGAGGCGCGCGATCAGGGAGAGCGGACGACCGAGGCGCTCGCCCTCACCGCGCTGGGCGAGGCTGCGCTCAAGCGTGACGGCGATCCGGGGATCGCGAAGATCCTCGTCGACGAGGCGCTCGGCCTCCTGAAGGGGCTCGACGAGCCCGTCGCGCACTTCGACGCGCTCACCGTCAGGGCGACGATCGCCGCGTGGATGAGCGACATCGACGAGATGATCCACTTCATGGAGACGGCCTATGCGATCGCTCTCGACGCCGGGCGCAAGGATCTGCAGACGATCGCCGCTCAGGCCTTGGCGCAGGCGCACATCGTGCGGTTCGAGCTGGATGAGGCCGAGCTGTTGCTCACGCGCGCGCTCGAGCTCGCCGGCGAGAGCGGGAGCATGCGCGCGCGGGCAGGGGCGGCGCTCGCCTACGCATCGTTCCTCAGCGTGAAGGGCGAGCTCGATGCTGCGGAGACGTTGCTCGACGAGGTGCGGACGACGAGCGCGGAGCTCGGCGTCGAGCCGGTGGCGGCGGCGGCGCTCGCCAAGCTCGCATGGATCGCGACACAGCGCGACGATCACCGACGCGCCGAGAAGCTCTTCCGCGAGGCTCTGCAGATCGTCGCGACGCGGGGAGATCGCGGCGCGCTTCCGACCTACCAGGGCGGGCTCGCCGCGACACTCACCGACGTCGGCAAGGTGGACGAGGCCGAGCGCCTCGCGCTCGAGGCGCGGGCCGGTGCGGCCCCCCAGGATGTCGACGCGCAGGTCGAGGCAACGCTGGCGCTCGCCGCGGTACGTGCCGCTCAGGGGCGAGACGGGGAGGCGGAGGAGCTCTTCCATGTGACGCTTGCTCTTGCGCGGGACTCTGGCTTCCCGATCCTCGAGATCGACCCGCTCGAGCGCTTCGTCCGGTTCCTGCACGACCGCGGCCGCGATGCCGAGGCCTCGCCCTACGAGGCGCGGCTGCTCGAGCTCGTGCCACCTCCCTCGAGCACCGCCCGGATCGCCTGAGCCGACGCCTCGTCCGGTGGCTCGGAGCTGCCCGTCGCCGGCCGCCCGCGTGGTGCGCGCATCCGGCCGCCGGATCGCGGTGTGCGAGAACGAGCCAGGTCAGGTTCCGGCCTCGAAGCGGCAGCGCCGGCCGAACCCGACCGCGACGCCCAGCACGACCACGCCGACGACCGACGGGAGTGAGCCACCGCCACGTCGCGCGATCGGAGGCGGTCGCGGCCCGCGTCGGCACTTCTACGGCGAGGAGCTCGACGGGATTCCGCCCCGTCCTCCCCGCGCGACGGTCCCGGTGCGCGGCTTCGCTCTTCGAGGCGGTGGGGATGCTCCGTCTCCACTGCCGAGGACTCAACCGGGCTCTCCTCTTCGCGAGCAACACGCCACGACGCGTTCACGTCAGGCCCCTCGCAGCGGCACGTCGTCCCGCCGCCCGAGCAGCACCTCGCGGATGGTCTGGGAGGACCCCTCGTCAGGCGACTCCGAGACGACGGTCGCCGGTCGTTCGAACCGGGCAAGGGCCTCGCGCAGAGGCCCGACCCGGAGGGTTCCTTCGCCGTAGGGCAGGTGTCTCGTCTCGTTCCGGTTCGCGAAGGCGATGTCGGAGAAGTGGATGTGGAAGGGCTCGCCCGGCGCGAGCACGCCGTCGGCCCGGGCCAAGGCCTCGGCGAACGGCTCCACCTCGAGGAACGCGCCGTCGCTCGTCGCGTGCATGTGCGCGAAGTCGAGCACCGGGCGCACCCAGGACACGCGTCGCGAGATCTCGAGCACGTCGTCGACGGAGCCCAGGTCGCGCACCCGGCCCATCACCTCGACGCCGAACGGGACTGCGCGATCCTTCGTCTCGAGCCGCTCGCGAAGCGCGCCCAGCTGCTGCACGACTGCGTCGATCGCGTCCTCCCGACTCCGTCCCAGGAGGAAGCCCGGGTGGAAGACGACGAGCTCGGCACCGCTCGCCGCCGCGATTCCGGAGCTCCGATCAAGTGCGCCGACTGCGGACGTGAACTTGCGCCCGCTCGCCTCCAGGTGCCCCATGAAGCCGAAGAGCGGCGCGTGGATCGAGAGGGCGATGTCGTGCTCGCGCGCCTGCTCGCCGAGTCGCTCGGCGAACGGGTAGTCCATCCAGAAACCGCTCTCGAAGTCGATCTCGCACGCCGCATACCCTCGCTCGAGGAGGAGCTCGACCGCGGCAGTGGGCGACTCGCGAGACGGCATCCGGGCCGGGCCGACGCGGATACGGCGCGCCATCGCGCCATCGTAGTAGCACGGATGTGATTCGCTTCCACGCATGAAGGTCACGATGCTCCTTGCCGACTACGCGGTCGTCTCCGACGGGAAGCTCACGATCGTCGGCGGCGGCTGGTCGTTGACGGGGCCCGAACCGGCGTCGTTCGCCATCGGGCTCCTCGTTCAGGTGCCATGGGACCAGGCCAACACGCGGCACACCTTCTCTGTCGAGCTCCTCGACTCGGACGGCGCCTCGGTGGTCGTCGAGGCGGAGGAGGGCGAAGATCAGCCGGTGGCGTTCGGCGGCGAGTTCGAGGTCGGGCGCCCGCCGGGACTGAAGCCGGGAACGCCCCTCGACTTCCCGGTCGCCGTGAACTCGACGCCTCTCCCGCTGGAGCCGGGTCGCTACGAGTGGCGCCTCACGATCGACGGCGCGACCCGGGAGGACTGGACCCTGCCCTTCACGGTCCGCGCCGAGGAGGCGTAGCGGGCGCGCGCCCACACCCAAGTCCGTCCGGCCCGATCCGTACGCTCAAAGGCGTGTCCGGAACGCCGTCCCGTATCGATCTACTCGAGCTCGACATCGACCTCCGTCTCGCCGATCTCTGGCGCGAGACGGCCGACGTCACCGACTGGAACCTCGAGGTCGTGGCCGCGTTCATCAGGGCCGCCTACGGGAAGGGCTACTGCGACGCCCTGACCGAGGAGTCGCCCGGCGCGCTCTGCCTGGATCACGGGTACCGGATGCCCGGCCGCTGGCTCGCCCAGCGCGACGCCGTGTAGGCGCTCTGCGCGGTCTCCCGGAGCGGGAGGGCTAGACTTCTCGCCGTGGCCCGCACTGCGAGTCCGGCGCGCTTGGTCATCGCGCTCTCGGTGGCGGCGGTCTTGGCCGTCTTCCTCCTGTACACGTCGATCGCCGGAGGCGGCAACCCCTCGCTGGCACCGAGCGAGCTCGGCGCTCGCACGGACGAGGTGCAGCTCGCCGGGGTCGTCGTCGGCCCTGTCCTCGGGGACGCCCATGCCGGGGGCCTTCGCTTCCAGCTGCGCGACATCCGCGGCGATTCGAGAGAGACCGTGCCGGTTCGCTACTCGGGCTCGGTGCCGGACCTGTTCAGGGCCGGGCGGCACGTCGTGGTCGACGGACAGCTGCGGCACGGTACGTTCGTCGCCGTCCCCGGTTCGATGATCACGAAGTGCCCGTCGAAGTACGCGCCGAAACGAAGCGGCGACTCGGCCTGAGGCGGAGCTCGTGCCGGAGCTGGGCCGTGCCGCGCTCGTCGTCACGCTGGGTCTCTCGCTGTACGCGCTGGTAGCGGGCGCAGCCGCCGCGCACCTCGGCCGCCGCCGGCTCGCGCGCTCTGCGCAGAACGCACTCGTCGCCAGCTTCGCGTCGACGGCTGTCGCGGCTGCAGTCCTCCTCGCGGCGCTCCTCCGCAACGACTTCTCGCTCGAGTACGTCGCCCGGACGACGAGCGAGGCACTCCCGACCGTCTACACGATCTCGGCGTTCTGGGGCGGGCAGGAGGGGTCGCTCCTCCTCTGGCTGCTCGTGCTGACGGGCTTCGGTGCCGCCGCCGTCAGCATGAACCGCGCCTGGGCTCGCGATCTCATCGTCTGGGCGGTTCCGGTGTTCGCGGCCGTCGCCACCTTCTTCGCATTCCTCCTCGTCGCCGTCGCGAGCCCGTTCGTCACCCAGCCAGCGCCCCCCGACGGCGCCGGCATGACCCCCAGCCTGCAGAACCCGTACATGTTGGCGCATCCGCCGCTCCTCTACCTCGGGTACGTGGGGCTGACGGTGCCGTTCGCGTTCGCCATGGGGGCGCTGATCTCGGGCCGGCTCGACGAGCGCTGGCTGATTGCGACGCGGCGCTGGACGCTCTTCGCCTGGGCGGCGCTCGGGGTCGGACAGCTGCTCGGCTCGCACTGGGCCTACGTCGAGGTCGGGTGGGGTGGCTACTACGCCTGGGATCCGGTGGAGAACGCCGCGCTGATGCCGTGGCTGGCCGCGACAGCATTCCTGCACTCCGTGATGATCCAGGAGAAGCGCGGGATGCTGAAGGTGTGGAACATGCTTCTCGTCATCCTCGCCTTCTCGCTCTCCTTGTTCGGGACCTTCCTCACGCGGTCGGGCGTCGTCAACTCGATCCACTCCTTCACCGAGAGCTCGATCGGCCCGTGGTTCCTCGCCTTCATCGGCGTCGTCGTCGCCGTCTCGGTCGGTCTCGTCCTCTGGCGGCTGCCGGCCCTTCGCTCGGTGACGCGACTCGAGTCGCCGATCTCTCGCGAGGCGGCGTTCCTCTACAACAACCTCCTGCTGCTCGCGCTCTGCCTGGCGATCCTCTGGGGCGTCGTGTACCCGATGCTGTCCGAGGCCGTGCGCGGCGAGGCGGTCGTGCTCGGGCGCTCGTACTACGACTTCTTCCTCCGCGTCTTCGGCCTCCCGCTCCTCCTGCTCATGGGGATCGGGCCCCTGATCGCATGGCGGCACGCGTCGCTGCGGAGCCTCGGGACGACGTTCCGGTGGCCGACCATCGTCGCGCTCGGCGCGGGCCTGGCGCTGCTCCTCCTCGGGGCGGGAAGCTCCGTCCCGGGCCTCGTCGCGTACACGTTCTCCGCATTCGTCGCCACGACGATCGTCATGGAGTTCGTCCGGGGTACGCGGGCGCGGAAGGCGCTCGGGGCGTCCTCGTGGCCGTCGGCGTTCACGTCGCTCATCGGGCGCAACCGGCGGCGGTACGGCGGCTACGTGGTGCACGCCGCGATCGTGTTGCTCGCGGTCGGCGTCGCCGGCTCGAGCGCGTTCGACTCGGTCGCGGAGGCGAGGCTCACGCAGGGGAGGTCGATGACGATCGGCGACTACACGCTCACCTATCGCTCGCTCGAGGAGCGGCAGGTCGCGAACGCGACCGAGATCCGGGCCACGCTCGACGTCCGCCGCGGCGGCCGGGATCTCGGAACGCTGCAGGCCGGCAAGAACGCGTACACGATCGAGCAGCAGGTCTCGAACGAAGTCGGGATTCGCAGCGATCGCCTAACCGGAGAGGACCTGTTCGTCATCGCTGAGCAGATCGATCCGGACGGGAGCGTGTACTTCCGTGTCTTCGTGAAGCCGCTCGTGAACCTCATCTGGGTGGCGGGTCTCGTCTTCCTCGCGGGCTCGCTCATAACGCTGTGGCCCGACCGGCGCGAGCAGCGGAGGCTGATCGCCCGAGCCGGTGAGGTGGGTCTCCCAGCGACGCCTCGGTGACGCTCGCCCTCCTCCTCGCGGCGGCCCTCACGGTCGTGTGCGTCCTCGTCGTCGCGCTGCCGTTCCTGCGCGAACCCGAGCCCGAGTCGGACGAGCTCGACGAGCTCGCCGACGACGAGCGGGGCCGCCTCGAGGCGCTCGAGGCGAGAGATCGCGCGCTCGCTGCGCTCAAGGAGCTCGAATTCGACCACCGCACGGGGACGGTCAGCGACGAGGACTACTGGGCCCAGGTGGGGCCGCTTCGGCGAGAGGCCGCCCGCGCCCTGCAGGCGCTCGAAGTCGCGCCGCAGGTGTCGCCCGCGACGCCGCGGAGGGAGGACCAGCCGACCCGTGAGCGAAGCTAGAGCGATGGCACGGCGGGCGCTCGCCGCCGTGGGGTTCGTCGTCGCGCTGGCCGTCGTCGCCCCCGCGGCTGCCGACGACATCGGTGATCGGAAGATGGCCGTCGATGCGCGCATCACGGAGCTGCGGAGTGAGATCGAGGCCGCGAACGCCGAGGAAGGCGTCCTCACGTCGCAGCTCTCGGCGGTTGCGGCCGAGCTCGGGGCGGCACAGGCCGCTGTCGAGCGGGCGCAGGCGAGCGTCTTCTCTCTCGAGGCCGAGCTCGCCGCCGCTCGCGCCCGGCTCGAGCGTCTCTCCGAGCGTCTCGAGCGGCAGACGCTGCGCGTCGCGCTGCTTGAGCGCGAGCTCGCCCGCGCGATCCAGGTGCTCGAGTCGCGCGTCCGCGCGATGTACATGAACGAGCGTCCCGACGTCGTCTCCTTCCTCGTCTCGGCGACGAGCTTCGACGAGCTCATCGACAACGTCGAGCTCCTGGGCCGCATCAACGCGCAGGATCGGCGCATCGCGCGGCAGGTCGGGCAGGCGAAACAGCGGGCCGAGGCCGCGCGCCGTGCGACCGCGCGTACGCGCAGGCTCCAGGTGGCGACCGTGTCCGCTGTCTCCGCGCACGCGGCCGAGGCCCGTGCCGCGCGGGACCGACTCGCTGCCGACCGCGACACGCTCGCGGCGGCCGTCTCCCTCAAGCAGAGCGCGCTCCGAACCGCTCGCGAGACGCGTGAGGAGTACCTCCGAGAGGTCGAGGCGCTCGCTGCGCAGAGTGCCGCGCTTGCCGAGACGATCCGGGAGAGGCAGGCCGAAGCCGGCTCGACCGGCGCCGGCGCGCCGTCCGCCGCAGGCCTCGTCTGGCCGGTCGACGGCCCCGTCGTGAGCGGATTCGGCATGCGCTGGGGCCGGATGCACGAGGGGATCGACATTGCCGCAGCCCTCGGAACTCCCGTCCACGCCGCCGCCGCCGGTGTCGTCATCCACGCCGGGTGGCTCGGTGGCTACGGGAATCTCGTCGTCCTCGACCACGGCAACGGCCTTGCGACCGCGTACGCCCACGCGTCCGCGATCCTCGTCTCGCCGGGGCAGCAGGTGGATCAGGGTGCGACGGTGTCTCTCGTCGGCTCGACCGGCCGCTCCACGGGACCGCACCTCCACTTCGAGGTCCGGGTCAACGGCGTCGCGGTCGACCCGCTCGGGTATCTCTGAGCGAGGCTACGGGGCGTCCGTCGCGGCTCGCGGGAGCTCGACCGACCCGACGACGTGGAGGTCAGGCAGGGCTCGCCAGCGCTCGTCGAGACCGAGTCCGTATCCCGCGAAGAGCTCGTCCGGAACGGTGAAGCCGACGTAGCGGAGCGGGATCTCGTCGACAAGCCGGCGGTACGGGCGATCGAGGAGCGCGACCGCTGCGAGGCTCGCCGGTGCCCGGAGCGCCAGCGTCCGAGACAGGAAGTGGAGAGTCAGACCCGTGTCGACGACATCCTCGACGAGGAGGACGTGCCGGTTCTCGAGCGGGGAGTCGATGTCCTTCAGCAGCTGGACGCCACCGCCACGTCCGCCGGTGTACGGCGCGAGCTCGATGACGTCCAGGGTATGCGGCACACGGAGTGCGCGGGCGAGATCGGCGAGGAACACGACGCTCGACTTCAGGGGGGCGACGAGGATCGGATCGAGCATCGCGTAGTCGCGGTCGATCTCAGCTGCGAGCGCGTCGACGCGGGCGGCGATCTCCGCCCGCGAGAGGTAGACGGCGCCGAGCTCGCCGACGTCGGGCCACGTGCTCGAGGCAGTCACTACGAGGCGAGTCGCAGCCGATAGCGCTGCGCGAGGCGCTCGATGTCGCGTCGGTAGAAGAGCTTGACCCGGACGTGAGGATAGAGTCGGTGGACCTCGCGGAGCTTGCGGTTCTTGCGCGTGACCAGTGACTGCTTCATGACCGTCACCTCGATGAAGAGGTTCTGCTCCGGAAGGTAGAAGTCCGGGGTGAAGGCGCTCACGACGCGTCCTTCGGCATCACGCTCGAGGACGAACGAGTGGGGCTCGTAGTCCCACGGGACACCGTAGTAGTCGAGGATCTTGGCGCACTCCACCTCGATGCGATTCGCGAACCGCGGGGGCTCTTTTCCGCAATATGCCTGGAAAACGGGGCTTTCGTCCCGCACCTGCGCCACGGTAGCAGTGGCCTCGGACGGCCTCGGAGGGCCGTAGACTGTCCACGTGGCCGAAGCTCGGGCCGTGTACCGGATCGCTCAGCTCTCCGACCTTCACTGCGGAGGGCCGTACTTCGAGCCGAGCCTGCTCGAGCGCGCGATCGCCGAGATCAACGAGCTGAAGCCGAACATCGTCGTGTGCTGCGGCGACCTGACGACGTTCGGCTTTCGCCACGAGTACACGGCCGCCCGCCAGTACTTCGATCGCATCGACTGCAACTCGCTCGTCGTCGTACCCGGGAACCACGACTCGCGCAATGTCGGCTACGTCCACTTCGAAGAGCTGTTCGGGGACCGCAACTCGGTGCTGCGCAAGGACGGCATCGTGATCGTCGCCGTGGACTCGACGGAGCCCGATCTCGACCACGGCCAGATCGGCCGAGGCCGGTACCGGTGGATCGAGGAGGAGTTCGCGAACGCCGAGGGCCAGCTCAAGATCTTCGTCCTCCACCACCACCTCCTGCCCGTCCCGGGGACGGGCAGGGAGCGGAACGTCGTCTACGACGCCGGCGACGCGATCGAGTGCCTGCAGCGCTCGGGCGTCCGGCTCGTGCTCTCGGGACACAAGCACGTCCCCTACGTCTGGCGGCTCGAGGACCTCTTCGTCGTGAACACCGGCACGGTCTCGTCCCTTCGCCTGCGGGGGAACACGAGGCCCTGTTACAACGTCGTCGAGATCGCGGATCGGCAGGTCGATATCTGGCGTCGGCATCCGTTCCACGGGCAGACGAAGCTCGTCTCCTTCTCGCTCGACACGCTCGAGTACGCGAAGTTCACGGGGGCGATCGAGGACGAGGTGACCGCGCGCTCGTGAGAGCGCTCGCGATCGTCGACGGCGAGCACTACGCCCCCGTCGTCCGGGACGCGCTGGCCGAGCTTCCGTACGACTTCGTCGCCGCTGTCCTCGTCGGCGGAGCCGAGAAGCTGCGCGGCGAGGAGGACTACGGCGTTCCCCTTGTCGGCGACGTCGAGGGTGCCCTCCGCGCTCACTGCCCCGAGGTCGTGATCGACCTCTCCGACGAGCCCGTCCTCGGTCCCGTCGAGCGACTCGCGCTGGCCAGTCGCGTGCTCGCGTCGGGTGTGCCCTACGTCGGCGCGGACTTCCGGCTCGATCCTCCGGAACGCCCGCCGTTCGACCTGCCGTCCATCGCCGTCGTCGGAACGGGCAAGCGCGTCGGGAAGACCGCCGTCACGGGACACCTCGCGCGCCTGCTTGCCCGGGAGCACGACGTCGTCGTCGTTGCCATGGGTCGGGGCGGGCCGCGCAGGCCGGAGGTAGTCGCCGTTCCGCCGACGGTCGACGCACTTCTCGCGCTCTCGCGCTCGGGGCGCCACGCCGCCTCCGATCACCTCGAGACAGCAGCGCTCACGGGTGTGGTCACGGTGGGATGCCGGCGCTGCGGGGGCGGCCTCGCCGGCGCGGTGGCCGTCTCCAACGTCGCCGAGGGGGCAGCTCTCGCGCGCGAGCGCGCCCCCGAGCTCGTCGTGTTCGACGGGAGCGGCGCTGCACTCCCGCCCGTCGCCGCCGGGAGAACCATCGTCGTCGTCGGCGGTCACCAGAGTCCTGCGGTCGCGGCCGGATTCCTCAACACCTATCGCCTCCTGCTCGCGGATCTCGTCGTCGTGACGATGGCGGAGCTCGGGTCGGGATGGGAGAGCGTCGCCCGCGCGGTCGAGGAGGCGGCCAGACCCGGCACCCCCGTCGTCGCGACGGCCCTTCGGCCGAGGCCGATCTCCGACGTCCGCGGGAGAGCCGTCGCGTACTTCTGCACGGCGCCGCCGTCGGCACATCGCACCCTCGCCGAGGAGCTGGAGGAGACGCACGGCGCCGAGGTCGTGCACGTCTCGGGCAATCTCGCGAGACGCGACGAGCTGAAGAGAGAGGTCGCCGCGCTCGATGCGGAGGTATTCCTCGTCGAACTCAAGGCGGCTGCGGTGGACGTCGTTGCCGAGGCAGCGCTCGCGCGCGGCGCTGAGGTCGTGCTGGCCGGGAACGACGTTGTTCCGGTGCCGGCGGGCACCGAGCTTGACGAGATGCTCCTCGAACTGGCGAAATTCGCGCAATGAGAGAGCGCCGGTTCACGATCCCGCTGCCGCTCGGCGACGAGGTGCCGTTCTCGAAAGGTCTGATGGCACGGGCGCTCGTCGTCACGGGGCTCGATCCTGAGCGTGCGTACGAGATCGCCCGTCGAGCAGACCGCGACCTCGCGGAGCGCAGTGCACGCTCCCTGGGGCTCGAGCGCCTCGGGGAGCTCGCCGCGGAGATCATCGGCGACGAGGAGGCGAGCCGAACGGTTCGCAGGCTGCACCGACTCGACGCGCTGCAGCTCCTGGACGAGCCCCTGCTCCTCCTCGTCGGCGGCACCACCGGGACGGGCAAGTCGACGATCGCGACCGAGGCCGCGCATCGTCTCGGCATCACGCGGGTCACGTCGACCGACTTCATCCGGCAGGCGATGCGCGCGTTCTTCTCCGAGGAGTTCATGCCGTCCGTGCACTACTCGAGCTTCGACGCACGGCTGGCGCTGACCCGCGCCGAGGAGGAGGAGTCCGGGGACGCGGCGATCCTCGGCTTCCTCGACCAGACGAGGAACGTCCTCGTCGGCGTGCACGCGGCCCTGGAACGCGCCGCGACCGAGCGGTGGTCCACCGTCCTCGAGGGCGTCCATCTCGTCCCGGGCATGGTCGGAACGACCGACCACCCGGCCGCGTTCGTCGTCCAGTGCGTGATCGCGATCGAGGACGAGAACCTGCACCGAAGCCACTTCTGGGTACGCGACCACGCGACCGACGGCCTTCGGCCGCTCGAGAAGTACCTCGACGCGCTCCCGCAGATCCGCGAGATCCAGGACTACCTTGTCGAGCGCGCGCGGCGCTACGACGTGCCCGTGATCGTGAACGACTCGCTCGATCGCGCGATCGGCGACGTCCTCGATCTCGTCCTCCGGCGGGCGGACCAGCTCGCGGGCGTCGGTGCCTAGCGGCGGCAGGCGCTCGTCTCTCTAGACTTCCCGCATGGTCACTCGCGAGGACGTCGTCGAGGCGCTCCACTCCGTCGAGGACCCGGAGCTCGGCATGGACATCGTCGAGCTCGGCCTCATGTACGACGTCGAGGTCGACGGGCCGAAGGTGAGGGTGCTGTACAGCCTGACGTCGATGGGCTGTCCGGCAGGGGCGATGATCGCGGACGGCATCGTCGACGCCACCAGGTCGCTCCCCGGGGTCGAGGAGGTCGAGGCGGAGCTGACCTTCGACCCGCCGTGGACGCCCGATCGGATGTCGGACGATGCGAAGTTCATCCTCGGCTTCGGCTAGGGGCTCGCTGCAGCGACCGCATGCGGCTCTGATACGACCGTGTCGTCGCAGGTTCCCGGCCACGAGTCCGTAGGCGAGTTCGAGCGGGCAGCGCGCACCGCACCGGTCAGGCGCACGCTCCTCCGTGGGTGCTCAGCGCGCGTCTCGGCCGAGGGAACCGCCGGGTCACTCCGGAATGCGGAGGACGACCTTGCCGAACTGAGCGCCCGCCTCCAGGCGCTCCTGCGCCTTCGCCGCCTCCGCGAGGGGGAACACGCTGTCGACGTGGACGCGCACGCGCCCGGATCGAACGAGTTCGTAGGCACCCTCGAAGTCCGAAGGCAAACCCATCGTCGAGCCGTAGACCGCGAGCTGCTTCCACCAGAGGCGGTAGAGGCGGGCAGGCGGGCTGTGCCCGGTGGTCGCGCCGCAGATCACGATCCGTCCGTCCTGGCCCGCGGCAGCGAGCGAGCGCTCCCAGGTCGCCTCGCCGACAGTCTCCACGACGACATCCGCTCCCCGCCCGTCGGTTGCTTCCCTGACGGCCTGGACGACGTCGTCGTCGCCGTGGTTGACCGCAACATCCGCGCCCAGCGCCCGGGCGCGCTCGAGCTTCTCCGCATGCGAGGAGGTGACGATCGTGCGCGCTCCGAGCGCCCTGCAGATCTCGAAGGCTGCGAGGGCGACACCTCCACCGATTCCCCAGATCAACACCCACTCGCCTTCGCGGAGCGCGGCCTTCGTCACGAGCATGCGGTACGCCGTCTCGAACGTGAGCGGGAAGGCTGCCCCTTGCTCGAACGAGAGCACGTCGTCGAGGGGGTAGAGCTGTGCGGACGGCAGGGCCTTGAGCTCGCAGTACGTCCCCTCGGTGTGTTCGCCGATCACGGTGATCCTTCCGTGGTCGGGCACTCCGGGGTTGATGACGACGCGATCGCCCACCCGAAAGACATCGACAGCGCGGCCGAGCGCTGCGACGACGCCCGCTCCGTCCGCGCCGAGGATGCGAGGCTTCGGCACCGACGGAAGGCCCTTTCGCACCCAGATGTCGAGATGGTTGAGGCCCGCAGCTCGGAGCGCGACGAGCACCTCGCCGGGCCCGGGCTCGGGGTCGGTGACGTCCTCGTAGCGGAGGACCTCCGGTCCCCCGTCCTCGTGGATGCGCACCGCCTTCACGCGGCACAATCCTCGCATGACGGGCGCGGAGCTGTGCTCGCTCGCGGTCGAGGTCGGCTTGGACGCCGTCGGGGCGACGCGGGCCGAGCACTACGCCGAGACGGAGCGCCATATCCACGAGCGTCGAGCGCGAGGCCTCTTCGCCGATATGCGGTTCACGATGGCGCGTTCGGAGGTCTCGTGTCATCCCGAGCTCCTCGTTGCCGATGCCAAGACGGTGGTCGCGGCAGCGCTCTGCTACTACGTGCCCGGGCCGGAGCGGGCGCCGGACGAAGCGCGCCTACCGCGCTACACGTGGCGGGACGCGTACGGGACCCTTCGCGCTCGGCTGGAGGAGCTCGGCAGGCGCCTCGGCGGCCGGTACCGCGTGCTCGTCGACGACAACGACCATGTCGACCGCGAGGCAGCGGTTCGCGCAGGCGTCGCCTTCTACGGCAAGAACACGATGGCGATCACCCGCCGGCACGGGTCCTGGGTCGCCCTCGGGGCCCTCGTCACGGACGTCGAGATCGAGCCGACTGCACCCCTCGAGTCCGATTGTGGCTCGTGTCGAGCCTGTATCGACGCCTGTCCGACCGGCGCGCTCGACGAGCCCGGTGTTCTCGATGCGACGAAGTGCGTCTCGTACTGGAGCCAGGCTCCGCACGACATTCCCGAGGCGTTCCGGGACGAGCTCGGAGACATGGTCTACGGCTGCGACGTCTGCCAAGACGTGTGCCCTTGGAATCGAGGAATCGAGCGGCGCCGACGGACCGCCCGCCTGTCCGAGGACGCGCAGCCCGTCGTCCGGCTTCGTGACTGGCTCGAGCGTGACGGCAGGTCCCTTCTCGAGGAGTTCGGGCGGCTGTACATCCCGCGGAACGACGCGCGGTGGCTCCGTCGAAACGCCTTGATCACGGCCGGGAACGTCGGCACCGTCGCTCTCAGTGGGGCAGTCGAGTCGTTCGTGGACGATCCCGACCCCGTCCTCCGTTCCAGTGCGCAGTGGGCGCTCGCGCGCATCGCCGAGCGTGCAGGGTGAACGACGCCGACCTGACGAGAGAGCGGCTCGCGGTGCTCGTGCACGAGGTGCGAAGCCCAGTCGCGGCGGTCTCGGCAATCGCCGAGGCGGTTCTCGACCAGGGTCTTGACACCCTGTCGCGACGCGAGCTTGCGTCGCTTGTGATCTCTGCCTGCCGGAGCATCGAGCGGATCGTTGCGGACCCGTCGCTCGTGTCGATCCACTTCGGGGACGTCGACGTCGCGTCTCTCCTCCGAGCGGTGGTCGCGGCTGCCTCGCTCGGCGGAGGCCGAGTTGTCGCGCGAATCCCGGACGACCTCCCGCACGTCGAGGGTGATGCCGTCCGGCTCCACCAGGCGCTCGACAACCTCGTCCGGAACGCTCTCGTCCACGGGGGCTCGGAGGGAGAGGTCGTCGTGTCCGCGGCGGCGGCTGGTCGGTGTCTGTCGATCTCGGTCGCGGACTCCGGCGCAGGCATCCCCTTCGCCGACCAGCAGCGCGTCTTCGACCCTGGCGTCAAGCTCGAGGCGAGCCGTCCCGGGTCGGGTCTCGGGTTGGGGGTCACGCGCGGGATAGTCGAGTCGCACGGCGGAACGATCGCCGTCACGTCGACCCCGGGTACAGGCTCGACGTTCACCGTCGCCCTGCCGCTCCGTCGGCTCTAGCCTGCGACCTGCGCCTCGACGGTGTACTCGCGGATCAGACTGCCGTCACGGGCATGCTCCGACACATCGAGGTGTGCGCTCGAGGTATCCAGGTCGATTCCCGACGCCGTACTCACGCGAACCGGCAATCCCGAGCTGACCGCGTAGGTCTCCGCGAACCCGTGCTGCCGCACGGTCACGTACGCTGCATCGGGGCCTGGCTCGATCCACGCGAAGGCAAGCGGCGCACCATCCGCGCTGCTGCAGCCGAGGTCGAGCCGCGGGTCGCGGAGGCGCCCGCTCGACAGACGCCCGAAAGCGCGCCCGCACCATGGTCGCAGGCCGCCGGGAGGACCTCCTCCGCGGTCACAGGCGTACACGCCGCGGCCCGCGGAGGTGCGAAAGGTCGCGCTCGTGCCGTACGCCGACACGCGGACGACGACGGGCCCTGCCGCCCGGTCGCTCCGCTCCCGGAGACAGGCCGCAGACGGCGTGCCCGGAGCGACGGACGCGGCGTCGAGAGTGCGCACCGAGGTCAGCACCACTTCTTTGTCGACGCCCTCCAGTTCGACCGGCGGAGTCCTGACGACCGATCCGTCGGCGAGCGCTGTCGGAGCCCGGTGCCCCGCTCCAGTGCAGGCGGACGCGCAGAGAGCCACCAACGCGACGACGAGGTGCCCGGCCACGTGCCGGCCGCCTCGCTCGTCGCACCTCACGAGCTCCAACCGGTTCGGCGAACACCCCCGTAGCTCGAGTTGCCGCGATACGTTCGCGTCCAGATGTTCGTCCCGTAGGCCTCGCCCTTCGCCTCGATGACCTGATCGGATCCGTCCGGATTCGGTGCCCAGATCATCCCGATGTGACCGTCGCTCGCCAACGCGTCCATCTTGATCAGACCTGCCTTGGATGCGACGACATTGGGCGCCCCGTCACCCCGCTTGAAGCGAGCGGCCGTGTACGGGCCGTGGACGTTGCGCAGCATTCCCCACTGCTGGAAGCTCGCATCGCTCTCGGTCAGCGACTCGCGCCACACTTTGAAGGTGAAGCCGGAGCAGTCGCCGCCCTCTCCGCCGGTTGCGGGGTCCTCCGTCGGGTCACCCGGCGAGTCGTCGCGGTCGTTGTCGTTCCAGCAGCCGCCTGCCCACTGGTACCCCTCGAACCGTGCGCGCAGCGCGACGGTCGCCGAGCCGTCCCGCGTGATGTAGCTCGTCGGTGTGGGTGCCGCGGAGTTGCAGTTGTCCGCGACGAAGTGGGTGTGGTACGCGCCTGCGGTTCCAGCTGCTGCGAGACCGAAGGCGGCGAGGAACGCAGCCACGATTGAGCGTCGGAGAGTCATCAGCGCACCTCCAGGTCGAAGCGGTCGACAAACGCGCCGGCGGGGCTCGAGCCGAGTCGGTAGAGCCACGAGCCGGCGATGCGGAAACGGCTCAGCGGCGCCGTCTCCGCCCAGTCCTCGGGGCACACCGCGAATCGACTCACGACGCCCTTCCCGTCGAGGACGAGAACGATGAACTCGTCCTCCAGATCGGAGTACGCCCGTACGACGATCACCGCCCGCGGGCCGCGCACCTCGGCGAGCTGCACCTCAGCGAGCGGCGTGTCGCTCGTGATGCGCCACGAGCGGCGAACACCCTCCGCCGTCACGAGCGCGACGCGGACCTCCCTGTCGCGACGGAGTACGACCACTTCGCGTCCGGCTGCGACAGGCTGTCCGGTGCGCCCGTGGGCTTGCTGTTGGCTCCGTGCTGCGGGAGCCCCGTCGACGTACAGGGGCAGCCACTGGTGGGACGGGTGTGCCAGGACGAGAGGTCCCTCCGGGCCGAGCTCGATCCGAGACGCCGTGCGTTCCGCCGTCTCGACGGTCTCGAGCTCGCGGCCGTCCGCATCGAACCGCCGGACCAGCGGCCCTCGACCCGGGGACGCCACCGTCTCGAGAGCGTAGGCCGATCCGTCCGTTGCGACCCTCAGGTCGGCAATCGTGCCGGCGACCGAGACCGGGGTGAGGGACGGAACGCCGACGCCGTCCGGCCAGCGCAGAAGCCGGTGGTTCACCTCGTCGAGAACGGTCAGGGTTCCTGCGTCGTCCACGTCGAACGACGACGCGCCGACAGGCGTCTGTTGCGGCCCGGACTCGAGTCCGACGCTCCTCGGGCCTGACCCCCAGGGCGCGAACGCGATCCGCGCGCCCTTCCGAACCCCCACGCCGAAGACGTGCGCTCCGAGGTCGACACCGACGGTGTTGGACATCGGCAGACTCCGATACGGCGCGGCAGCGCCTCCTGCGGGTACAGCCGCTACGGGTCCGCCGGGCTCGGCGCGAAGAACCGCGTAGTACGTGAAGCCACGCGGCGCCGACGCGAGCGACGTCGGCACCCGGGTCGTGAGAACTCCCCCTCCTGCTGGCTCGAGCGGGAGCTCCACCGGCTCACCTCCGGATCCCTCGCGGGCGATTACGGTTCCGCTGACCTCGCACCCCGCGCCGCTCTCGTCCGCGTCGGCTGCGAGACACGTCGAATCGAAGCGGAGCTCGAGGTCTTCGCCCGGCACCGTCAGGAGCGGGGGGAGGTGTGACGCCTCCAGGGCCGTCTCCTTCGAACTGGCCTTGCGGGGGCCGAGAGGGCTCGCAAGAGCCATGGCCCCGACCCCTACCGCGGTGCCGGCGAGGAGCCCAAGCGCGAGAGCGAGCCGTGTGGTCGACGCGTGTCGAGCGTTGAACATGGCCTCTCCTTCGTTCGCTGGCGAGAAAACGGTAGCGGCGGAGGAGTGGTCTCCCGGAGGGTGTGACGTCTTTGTCGCGCTCTCGGCGCTCTTCGGCGACTATCAGCGACGCGCCGGAACGCGGATGAGCTCGCGCTGCAGGCGTCGCGCGCGTCGCGCGACGGCATCGCGGAGACGCTGGGGCTCCAGCACCGTCGTCTCGCCACGGTCTGCAAGCACCTCGGAGAGGATCCAGTCCTCGGTCTTGTACGGCACCTCGGCGATCGCCGAGCCATCGGTCAGCAGGCGTGCGCCGCGCTCGAGTTTCCAGCGCGCGACCGCAGGCGAGTGCAGGAGGCGAGCGACCCGCGGGTCTTGCAGGTACGAGGGATCGAAGCCGTCACGTGGGTCGAAGCGGTCGTCGAGGAGTCGCGCCGAGCGCATGCGATCGAGACGGAAGGTCCGGGCACCGTCGACCGTGCGGTCCCAGGTGTGCACGCGCCAGACCGGGAGCTCGCGCTCGATCGTGTACGGCTCCACCCGTCGCAGGGACGGAGTGTCCTCGCCCTCCTTCAGGTACTCGATCTCGACGAGGATGCGCTTCTCGGCGCCCTCGCTGAGCACTTTGACGAGCGCCTCCTCGTCCGATGCGTCTCGTGGCTTAGGCGTCCCGGCGAGGTCGAAGCGCCCGAACGTCTCCTCGAGCTTCTTCCGCACGCGCTTCAGGGGCGAATGGGCGTCGGCTGCGATCGTCGGGCCGACGTACTCGATCGCGAGACGGATCGCCCGAGCCTCGAGCGGCGTGAGCTTCGGGGGTCGCCGGAACACGTCTCCGTAGAGCTCCTTCTCGACACGAACCACGTCCTCGTCGTGCTCTGCGTACACCGCGTAGCAGCCTCCGCCGAAATTGACGAGATTGAGAAGCGACAGGTGATCCTGGAGCTCCTCGATCGGGATAGCGAAGCGCATCGCGAGCTCCTCCGCGTCGAGCACCGCCGACCGCTCGTCCCCGCAGGCGGTGAGCAGGTGAGCGAGCAGCGCCTGGAGGACGCCGAAGCGCTCGGGCGCAACCGGGCCCACGGGTCTCTCGGGGAGCGGCTGCCGGGGGTCGGTGCGCTTCGGGCCTGCGGCTTGCGGCGGTGATCCGGCATGCGCCTGGGCAAGGCGTGCGAGCCCGTCCGCCACGGAGGAGACGAGCTCCTCGGGCTCGAGCGGGATCGCACGGCCGTTCTGGCGGAGCACCCAGCCGGCGAGCTGCTCGACGCCTGCGTAGTCCGTCTCGAAGGCGCCGTCCTCGACCGAGCCGGCATCGGCGAGCGTTCGCTCGACCCACCACGCGGTGTCGCCCGACACCGCGATACGCGCGCGGCCGACGATGTCGCCGATCTGCCACGGCCTGGGGATGCGATGCGACTCGACGTCGAAGTCGGCGGGGATCCGGAAGTCGCGCTCCCGTCGCGTCGCGAACCGGATATCGCCGCGGATCCGAGAGACCTTGAAGGTGCGGGTGGTACCGCGGTCGAGATCGTGGCCGACGACGTACCAGTTGCCGTCGTCGAGCCGGAGAGCGTACGGATTCACCGTTCGCTCTCCAGGACGCGCACGGCGGGGGCTCCAGTAGCCGAACCTCACCGTCCGCTGCTTGGAGATGGCCGATTCGAGCTTCGCGAGGCGGCCTGCGAGCTCGGGCGAGTAATCCGGTGCGCTCACACGCACGCGCTCCGCGGTCTCCGTCGGCGGCGCGGTCAGCCCCGAGCGGCCGAGCGCGAGGTTCTGCAGCGCGAGTCGCAGGGGTTCCGCGTACGCGAACTTGCCCTCGAGGTAGTACAGCGCGGTCTGCAGCGCCGCGAGCTCGTCGTCGTCCAGCTCGAGTCGCTCGAGGAAGTAGTGCTCGGATCGGAGCGTGTAGAGCTCCTCCCCCGTGAACTCGTCGCGCTGGGACTGGAGTGGGATCCCGAGCGCCGTGAGCTCCGCCCGATCCGAGTAGAAGCGCCGCGCGAAGGCCTCGTCGGACATCTCGCTGTAGCCCTCGACGTTGCTCTTGACGTCGCGCGCCGTCAGAAGACGCCGCTCCGCCATGAGGAACGCGACGAGCGAGAGCTGGCGGATGAGCTTGTCGGCGTCGTGCGACATCGCACCGCGAGACTACCTCTTGGGCAGGGGTATTGACGGGCGCGGATGGGGGCCGCGCGGAGCGCCAGCGACGCTCCGGTGAGACCGACGGATGGGTCGGGGAAGGTTCTAGGCGGCGACGGTCGTAGCCCGCTCGAGGTGCTGGTGCGACGGGCAGTAGTCGCGGCCAGGGAGCGGTGTGCGCTGACACGCCTTCCCCTTCCGCGTCGTCGCGTGACACCGAGCGACGCCCCCGTCGAGCAGCCCGGCCTCGATCTGCTGCTCGATGAATGCGGTCGCGGCTCCGACGCCCTCCCGCACTGCCCACGCCACCTGCGCCTGCGCCCGGATGGGGAAGTAGCGCCGGATGTCGGCGAACAGGGCGCGATCGGGGCGCGCGAAATAGTGCGGGTCTTCGGCGAGGCGCGACATCGTCCGCTCGCACTCGAAGAGCACGGCGCGACGATATTCGAGCTGCTCCTCGCGCTTCGCGAACGGATCGATGAGATCCTTGATGGAGCGGTAAATCGCTCGCGAGTATTGATACATGCAGGACTGGAGTTGAGCCGCGTGATCGTTCAACGAGCCTACCCAGTCTCTCCTCGAATCCCTCTCTTGATGCCCTATCGCGGCGAGAACGCCGATGCGCCTGGTTGAGTGTAGCGCCTTTCCGACCATGTTACAAAGTCGAATCCGGATGTCTTCTGCCGCGGCAACGGGCAGCGGGCACTAGGGAACGATGTGGCGCACCGTGGCGACTCGCGTGACCTCTCGCGCGGACCCGAGCGCGCTCGTCGCCTCGGCCTCGGAGGCGTAGACGCCCGAGAAGACGATCCAGTATCCGGGCCGCAGGCTCGCGTAGCGGGACGAGTCGAGAACACCGACGGCCTGGAGTCCCCTCGCCCGAGCCTGCCGCGCACGCGCGATCGCCGGCTTGCTGCCGCGCGTCTGGGGGAGGCTCGCGAGCACGATCGTCCATCCGTCTTCGCCGGACGGCCAATCGGCGACGCCCGCCGATGCGTCCCCTGCGGGCGAGGGGAGCGTGCTCGAGCTCGGAAGTGTCGCGAAGCCGCCGGTGGCCGTGACCACCTGGGTGTCACCGCCGCCGCCGCCGGTCGCCGCGATCGCTACCGCTCCACCGGCGAGCGCGACGAGCGCCGCCAGTGCCGATCGCGGAACCCATCCCGCTACGCCCGATCTCGGGCCCGCCGCAGGCCCTCCCGCGAGGCGGAGGCCGCACTCCAGGCAGTACTCTTGCCCGGTCGCTGCGGGCACCCGACAGCGGGGGCAGGACGTCATCTCGGGGCGTCGACCGTCCGAGAGCTCGCGGGAAGATCGCCCGCCACCTGGCGTCCGCAGGTCGCGCAGTAGCGGGCTCCGAGCAGGATCGGGGCGCCGCATACGCAGACGGCGCCGCCTCCGCCCCTCCGGACGAGCGCCGTGCCGTCGAGCAGAGCGTCGATCTCCTGCACGCGCGCCTCGATCGCGACGAGCTCGGCACAACGCTCGACGACGAGACCCGCATTGAAGCGGTCTCGCTTGTACATCTCGAGGGCCAGGCCTCCGAGGTCGCGCAGGCGCTCCTCTCGAACTTCGAGCAGGGCCTTCCGCTCGCGCTTCAGGTCACGCGTCGGCGGGATCCTGAACGTCGCTCGCTCGCTTCCACCTTCCGGAGTACCCGCTGCGGATACGCCTCGCGCCATCGCTCGGACCCTAGAGCTGGAGGACGACGACGCGTTCCTCGGTCATCTCGCGAATCGCATATGCGGGGCCCTCGCGCGTGTTCCCCGAGTCCTTCAGGCCTCCGTACGGCATCTGGTCGGCGCGGAAGGTGGGGGCCTCGTTGACGGTGACTCCGCCGAACTCGAGCTCACGTGCGGCGCGAAGAGCCGCCTTGACGTCCCTCGTGAAGATCCCGGCCTGAAGTCCGAACCGCGTGCCGTTCGCGAGGCCGATCGCCTCGTCGAGGGTGCGGTACGGAGTCACCGTGCAGAGAGGGCCGAAGACCTCCTCGCACGAGACCTTGGCATCGGCGGGCGCGCGACCGAGGACGGTCGGCCGCAGGAGCCCGTCTTCGAGCGTGCCGCCGGCGAGCACCTCGGCCCCGCGCGCCGTCGCCTCCTCGATCCACGCAAGCACGCGGTCGCGCTCGGAGGTGGCGATGAGCGGTCCGACGTCGGTCTCCTCGTCGGCCGGGTCGCCGACGCGCAGCGCCTCGACGCGAGGGAGGAAGCGCTCGAGGAACCCGTCGTAGACCGGCTGCTCGACGTAGATCCGCTGCACCGAGATGCAGCTCTGCCCGGCGAAGGAGAAGGCGTTCGCCGCCATCCGCGCGGCCACGTCGTCGAGGTCGGCGTCCGCCGCGACGATCACGGGCGTTGCGTTCCCGAGCTCGAGGTTGACACGCTTGCGCGCCGCGCGCTCGCGAATGTTCCAGCCGACCGCCGACGAGCCGGTGAAGGTGATGAGCTTCACGCGCTCGTCCTCCACGAGAGCGTCGCCGATCTCGCCCGACGGCCCGCAGACGACGTTCAACCACCCGGCCGGAAGCCCCGCTGCGGCCTCGAGCTCCGCCAGGAGAAGCGCCGAGAGCGGCGTCAGCGAGGCGGGCTTGAGAACGACGGCGCAACCGGCGGCAAGCGCCGGCGCCACCTTGTGGGCGACGAGATTGAACGGAAAGTTGAACGGCGAGATCGCCGCCACGATCCCGATCGGCAGGCGCAGCGTCAGGGCGAGCTTGCCCGCACCCGCGGGCGAGGCGTCCATCGGAATCGTCTCGCCGGAGAGCTTGCGGGCCTCGACCGCCGCCATCGTGAACGTCGAGACGGCCCGGGCAGCCTCTATTCGCGCGGCCTTGAGCGGCTTCCCGGCCTCGGCCGTGATCGTGCGTGCGACCTCCTCGGCGCGCTCCTCGACGAGCGCGGCGACCCGGTCGAGGATCGCGGCGCGCTCGTGAGCCGGGAGGGGATCACGCATCGCGTACTCGGCTGTGTCGAGCGCGTGCCGCGTCTCGGCGGAGCCACCCTTCGCGACCCGCCCGACGAGCGAGCCGTCGTAGGGGGAGCGAACCTCGAACCAGTGGCCGGTCTCGATCCACTCGCCGCCGATGAGGAGTCCGCGCTCGGTTCCGGTCGTGGCCATCGCGCCAGTGTAGTGGGACAGTGCTGGGGTGGAGGTTCCGGACGTTCGCTCTGCGAGGGCCGGAGGAGTCGCGGTCGCCTACCAGGTCGTCGGCGAGGGGTCCCACGACCTCGTCTTCTCTCCCCATCTCGCCGACCTCGACTCCCTGTGGCTGGCGCCGTTCCGCCGGCGATTCCTGGATCGGGTCGCAGCCGAAGTGCGGCTCGTGGTTCTTCAACCCGCGTGGGACGGGCCTGTTCGATCGGCCCCGAAACACCTCTTCTCCGCTCCGACGTATCCCCGACGCTGCGAGCGGCTCGTTCTCTTGCAGCCGTTCCCGCGGGCTCGAGATCCGCGTGCCCTCGACTGGTGCGTCTGGCAGCGATGGCTGGCCGGTGGCCTGCGGCAGCGGTCGCATGGGTCCGCATGTCGATGGAGAGGGGCGTCACCGAGGTGCTCCAGTCCATTCGCGTACCGACACTCGTCGTCCGTCGTGCGAACGATCGCAGTTCGTGCGAGGGACGACGTGGCTCTGGTGCCCGACTCCGTCCTCGCGACAGTGCTCTTCACTGATCTCGTCGGCTCGACCGCGAGCCGCCGAGCTCGGGGACCGTCGCTGGCGGGAACTGCTCGACGAGCACTACCGTCTCGCACACCGGGAGCTGGCGCGCTTCCGCGGTATCGAGATCGACAGTGCCGGCGACGGGTTCTTCTTCCACCTCGACGGGCCAGCGCGAGCAATCGCCTGCGCGCGGGCGATCCTCGACACGACGAGCGAGCTCGAGCTCGAGGTGCGCGCCGGCATCCACACGGGAGTGTGCGAGGTGATCGGCGAGAAGCTCGCCGGGATCGCCTTCAGCGTCGGGTCGCGGATTCGCCGGCGCGGCGTCAGCAGGGGAAGTTCTGGTGTCGAGCACCGGCACCGACCTGGGGCGGGCTCGGTTTCGCGTTCGAGGGCCGCCGCGAGCGCGAGCTGAAGGGCGTCCCAGGAACCTGGCGACTCTATGCTGTCGTCGATGGGTGACGCGTACATCGTCGACGCCGTTCGCTCGGCGATCGGCAGGCGGGGCGGATCGCTTGCCGAGCTCCGGTCGGACGAGCTCGCGGCGCAGGTGCTGAACGGTCTCGTCGGCCGGCTCGATCTCGAGCCCGGCGAGATCGAGGACGTCCAGATGGGATGTGTCACCCAGGTCGCCGAGCAGGCGCTGAACGTCGGGCGCGGCGCCGTGCTCGTCGCCGGCTGGCCGGAGACGGTGTGTGCGACGACCGTCGACCGGCAGTGTGGTTCCTCTCTGCAGGCGGCGTTCAACGGGGCAGCTGCGATCCAGGCGGGCCACCTCGATCTCGTCGTCGCCGCCGGTGTGGAGCACATGACCCGCGTGCCGATGGGGTCGAACCTCGGGGATCTGGGGTGGGGTGCCGTGAACCCGAAGATCGGGGAGCGGTGGCCAATCGTGCCCCAGGGTATTTCCGCCGAGGTGCTCGCAGAGGAGTGGAACTTGAGCCGCGAGGAGCTCGACGCGTATTCGTTCGAGTCCCACCGGCGGGCCGTCGCGGCTGCCGACGAGGGGAGGTTCGACACCGAGATCGTTCCGGTCGAGGTGCATGCGGCAGGTGCGGCCGTCCTCTTCGCGGTCGACGAGACGCCGCGGCGCGACACGTCGCTGGAGAAGCTGGCGTCGCTCCCGCCCGCGTTCAAGGCGGACGGCGTTGTGACGGCCGGGAACTCGAGCTCCATCGTCGACGGGGCGGCCGCGATGCTGCTGGCGAGCGAGAGCGCTCTCGAGCGGCTCGGGCTGAGGCCTCGGGCCAGGTTCGTCTCGTTCGGTCTCTCGGGCGTCGATCCCTACCGGATGCTGCACGGGAATCCGCAGGCTGCCGCGCGAGCGCTCGCCAAGGCCGGGCTCACCTGGGACGACATCGCCGTGGTCGAGGTGAACGAGGCGTTCGCCTCCGTCGTCCTCCAGTTCCTTGCCGACACCGGCCTCCACGAGCGGTGGGAGGCCGGCGACGTCAATCCGAACGGCGGGGGCATCTCGCTCGGCCACCCGCTCGGCGCGACCGGCGCGCGCATCACGGCGACGCTCCTGAACGATCTCGAGCAGCGGAAGGCGCAGTACGGGATCGCCACCATGTGCATCGGCCAGGGGCAGGCCGTCGCGGGCATCGTCGAGCGCCTGTGACCGATTAGCCCGACTGATCGATAGACTGCGAAGCACGACTGGTGCTGATGGCAACTCCCCGGCACCATGAGACCCATGTTCGGACTCGTTCTCATCGCATTGATCGTCGTACTGGGCGCGCTCGCCGTCGTCGCGGGTGCGGACTCCCGGATCGACGAAGTCGCACGCCGCCGCCAGTACCACGGCTGAGCGAGCACTCGCCCACGGGCTCTCTCGGGCGCCGCTAGGATCGCCCGTCGTGGCGGCTCGCGAGATCCGCACGGTCGGTGTCGTCGGCCTCGGCGCGATGGGCGCCGGCATTGCGCAGCTCGCGGTCGAGGCAGGCTACGAGACGGTCGGGCGGGAGGTGACCTCCGCGCTCGGGGAGGCCGCACGCGAACGCATTGCCCACTTCCTCCAGCGCAAGGTCGACAAGGGGCGGATGAGTGCGGACGAGCGCGAGACTGCGCTCGAACGGCTGTCGCTGACCACGGGCGTTGCGAGCCTTGCCGACTGCGATCTCGTGATCGAGGCGATCGTCGAAGACCTCGGCGCCAAGCTCGAGCTGTTCTCGGAGCTCGAGCGGGTGGTCCGACGCGACGCGGTCCTCGCGACCAACACGTCCGCGCTGTCCGTGACGGAGATCGCCGCGGCTCTCGACACCCCCGAGCGCGTCGTCGGCATGCACTTCTTCAACCCGGCCCCGCTGATGCCGCTCGTCGAGGTCGTCCGTGCCGAGCTCTCGTCCGACGAGGCTGTCGAGACCGCATTCGCGGTCGGGGAGCGCCTCGGGAAGCGGCCGATCCGCTGCCACGACACGCCCGGGTTCGTGGTCAACCGCGTTCTCATCCCTCTCCTCAACGACTGCATCCGCGTGCTCGACGAGGCGCGCGTGCCGCCCGAGGACCTCGACACCGCGCTGACTGCGGGTGCGGGGTGGCCGATGGGACCGTGCGCGCTCGTCGACCTCGTCGGTCTCGACGTGCACGTGCATGCGTCGGAGGCGCTCTACGAGAAGCTCCGCGAGCCCCGAATGGCACCGCCCGCTCGCATCGTCGCGATGAAGAACGCGGGGCTGCTCGGTCGCAAGAGCGGTCGAGGCTTCTACCGCTACGACTGAGTCGGACGCGCCAGAGCCCGCAAGGCTGGTGGCGCCGCGACGGTCGTGAGGATCGACATGCCGACGACCACCGCGAAGAACTGCTCCGTGACGGCACCCTCGGCCAGGCCGATCCCGGCGATGACGATGCCGACCTCTCCCCGCGGGATCATCCCGACGCCCACGACGGCCGCAGGGCGCCCCCCGAGCGAACGCGCTCCGAACCACGCCCCCGCGAACTTGGTGACGATCGCGACTGCGGTCACGGCCGCGAGCAGCGCGAGCGTCTCGGCGTCGCGGTACGAGCCGGGCGCCAGCTGCAGTCCGATGAATGCGAAGAAGAACGGAGAGAAGAACGCGTAGAGCGGCGCGACCTCCTCCTCGATCGGGTGCTGCTCCTTCGTCTCGGCGACGATCATCCCGGCGAGAAACGCTCCGATGATCGCGGCGAGCCCGATCTCCGCGGCGAACGCGGCGAGCCCGAGGCAGATCAGTACTGCCGGGAGGAGGGGCGACTCGGAGAAGCGGGGCGCCTCGAGCAGGCCCGGTCGCCGCTGCATGATACGCGTCCCTCCGAGCGCGAAGAAGGCGACGAAGCCGACGGCGAGGGTGGCCGAGACGGCGAGGCTGGCGAAGTCCGTGCCGGCGTCGCTCGCGAGGCCGACTGCAACACCGAGAATCAGCATCGCGAGGATGTCGTCGATGACGGCGGCTCCGAGGATCGTGCGGCCTGCAGGACTCGCGAGGAGCCGGAACTCCGCGAGGACGCCCGAGGTGATCCCGACGCTCGTCGCGACGAGCGCTGCGCCCATGAAGACGACGACCGACGTGCTCTCGCCGAACGCGGCGGCGACCGCGATCCCGCCCACCAGCGGAAGGGCGACGCCGAACACTCCGACGAGCCCGGCGGTGCGTCCGACCTCTCGCAGGTCGTCGAGTCTCGTCTCGAGCCCGACCCAGAACAGGAGGAAGACGGCGCCGAGCTCGCCGAAGACCTCGATGGTCTCGCCGACCTCGACCCAGCCGAGGAGAGCCGGGCCGACCACCACGCCGGCGAGGATCTCGCCAACGATCGCAGGCTGGTCGATGCGCTTGAAGAGCTCGTCGCCGATCTTGGCCGCCAGAAGGATGACGAAGAGGTCGACGAGCGCATCTCCGGCGCCTGCTCCGGCCGCGAGCACGGTCATCTTGTGACCATACTTGGGGTATAGGGTGTCGCGGTCCCTGTGCGAGGCCGGGCCGACGACGTCCCGGGGTCGCAGATGGACATCGCGATCGGGATCGTCCTCGTCGTGGCGGGGCTCACGGTTGCCATCGTCGCCAGCGACGTCGCCGTCTCCTACACGCGTGCCCTCGCCACGGGACTCGGAGCGCCGCCATTCGTCGTCGGGGTCGTGCTGGTGGCGATCGGGACCGACCTTCCGGAGATCGCGAACTCGATCGCGGCCCAGGCTCAGGGGGAGGGCGACATCAACGTCGGCGACTCCGTCGGCTCGACGTTGACGCAGTACACGTTCGTTCTTGCCCTCTTCCCGCTCGTCCTTCCTGTGATCGCGATCTCGCGACGCCAGGTCGGCCTCGTGACCGCGCTCACGATGGGCGGACTCGCGGTCACCGCGGTCGCGGCCTCCGACGGGTGGCTCGGCCGGCGCGACGGTCTCGTCCTCGTGACTGCGTGGGCGATCTCCATGGTGCTCGTCACCCGACTCCTGCCCGATCGAACGCACGACGAGCCCCCGATCGTGCGTCTGCAGGGCCACGCGTCGAGAGTGGCCGTCGTTCTCGTCGCGCTCCTGGCCGTCGGCCTCGGAGCAACCGTGGCCGTGCGGGCGCTCATCGATCTCGCCGAGACGGTCGGTGTTCCCACGTTCGTCCTCGCGTTCTTCGGTGCGTCGATCGGTACCTCTGCACCCGAGATCGCGGTGGACATCACGGCTCTGCGGCACGGAGCGCCAGCGATTGCGCTCGGCGACGCGCTCGGCAGCTCGCTGATCGACGCAACCCTCTCGATCGGTATCGGCCCGCTCTTCTTCCCGGCAGCCGTGACTGCCAGTCTGGCAGTCGCTGCGGCGCTGTACACGCTCGTCGCTGTGGGAGCCGTCGGCGCACTGATCTCGTTGCGGAGACGGCACGACCGGACGAGTGCGGTCGCTCTCCTCGGTCTGTACGCGCTCTCCTACCTCGTTCTCCTGAGCGTCGACTGACCGCTCCGGTCTGCGGCGGCCGACTCACGTTGCAATGTGCTCTAACAGTCTCCTTACACGCATCTCACCGTCGTCACACGCCGCGTGCCGATACTGCTTGGGAGTCATGAGAGTCTCGGCCCTCGTCGTCTGCGCGGTCGCCGCCGCCCTGCTCGCCGCCGGCGCCGGCGCTGCGGAGCCAGTCGCCGGGACGCTGACCGTGGAGAACGGGAGGGGCGTCGTGACGCTCGACCTCCGCGGATCGATGCTCGGACGTCTGAAGGCCGGAACGCTTCGCGTGACCGACGGCACGCCCTGGGACGCCTACTCGGAGATCGTCGTCGGGCGCAGGGTGACGCAGGAGCAGATCGGCCCGCGAACGGTTCTGTACCGGGGATCCAACCTGCGCTTCCGGATGCTCGGGGGCGGATACAGGGTGGTCGCTCGCGGCATCGGCATCGACATCTCGGCCGTCGGGCGCGGTGTCGTGATCCTCGACGGCGAGCCGAGGTTCCCCGGCGACGACGTGGGGATGTACTCGTTCGACGGGATCGACTGCGGGTTCGAGCCGCTCGAGTGCGAGGCGCTCCCGAGTGATCCAGAGCGGTTCACCCTCGGTGCGAGCCCGGCCGACTCTCCGTCGCGGGCGGCCGCCCGGTGACCTCGCAGCAGACGATCCTCGTCGTCGAGGACGAGACCTCCATTGCCTCCTTCGTGGCCGCCTACCTGCGCAACGCAGGCTACGCGGTCACGACTGCGGCGACTGCCCAGGCGGCGCTGATCGAGCTCGTCCGGGAGATCCCGGCGCTTGTTGTCCTCGACCTGAACCTCCCGGACGGCGACGGCGTCGAGCTCTGCCGACGAATCCGCAAGACGTCGGACGTACCCATCCTGATGCTCACGGCCCGCGACGAGGACATCGACAAGATCGTCGGGCTCGAGGTCGGCGCCGACGACTACATGACGAAGCCGTTCAATCCTCGCGAGCTCGTCGCGCGGGTCAAGAGCGTTCTTCGTCGCGCGGCACCCGAACGTCGAAAGGGCGAGAGCGACGAGATCCAGCACGGCGACCTCACCGTCAACGCGGGCAAGCGGGAGGTGTACGTCGGCGACGAGGAGATCAGACTCGCGCCGAAGGAGTTCGACCTGCTCTGGGAGCTCCTCGACCACCGCGGGATCGTTCTCACGCGTGACCAGCTCCTCGAGCGGGTCTGGGGGTACACCTTCGCCGGTGACACGCGTACGGTCGACGTCCACGTCCGGCAGATCCGGCGGAAGCTCGGCGAGGCGTCGCCGATCGTGACGGTGTGGGGGGTCGGGTACAAGGTGGCGTCCGATCGCGCGCCGACACCCGCTGTGTAGCGGGTTACCCTGGGCGCATGCTCGGGACGCTCCGGTTCCGTCTGACCGCGCTCTTTCTCGGAGTGGTCCTCGTCTTCGGCCTCGTCTCGATCGGGCTCGCGATTCGGCTCTTCCAGGACGTGACGCGCAAGCAGTCCGTCGCAGAGCTGAAGCGTGAGGCGGCGGGCCTTGCCGCACTCTACGCGGAGTCGGCGCTCCGCTCGTCGGACGAGGGAGTCCGAGCGCCCGAGTTCGCCGCCTCGAAGCTCGAACTCGCAACCGGTGACGAGCTCTACTACGTCGGTGCGTCGCTCTTTCCGGGCCAGCAGTACGGTCTGACGCGGCTTGCGCGCAGTGCCCTCGGGGATACGCGGCTCGACACCGAGCGCCAGGTCATCTTCGAGTTCACGCGGCCCGGTGACGACCGGCGCCTCATCGCGGCAGCGCAGCCCGTGCAGCTCGTCAGCGGTACGGAGCCCTTCGGTTGGCTCGTCGTCGCGAAACCGGTGGCCGCGCTTCGCGAGGAGTGGCTGACCCTCCTCGGGCGACTGCTTCTCGCGCTCTCGGCCGGAGTGGTGCTCGCGGGAGTCCTCTTCTGGTGGCTCTCGAGGCGCCTGACCGAGCCGGTCCGCGCGCTGGCGCGGGCGACGCAGCAGGTCGCCTCCGGCCGCTACGACGTCGAGATCCCCGAGACACGGGGACGGGACGAGGTCTCGGTCCTCACCGATCGCTTCCGCGGCATGGTGGAGCGACTCGCGGAGGGGGAGAAGCTGAAGCGCGCGTTCCTCATGTCCGTGACCCACGAGTTGCGCACTCCGCTCACGGCGATTCGCGGGCACGTGGAGGCCATCCGCGAGGGCATCGTGAGCGAGCCCGACCAGGTGCGTTCATCGCTCGACATCGTGGCCGTCGAGACGGATCGGCTCGAGCGACTCGTCGGCGATGTTCTCGACCTCGCGAAGCTGCAGGCTCACCGCTTCACGGTGCGCAGCGAGGAGGTCGACCTCGCGCGCGTGCTCGACCACGCGTACGGTGCGTTCACCGAGGAGGCGCGGCGGCGGGAGATCGACTACCGGCTCGATCGCAGCGGGCGAGCTCCCATCATCGTGACCGACGGTGACCGCGTCCTCCAGGTCATCACGAACCTGCTCTCGAACGCGTTCCGATGGACGCCGGACGGCGGCAGGATCGAGCTGCGGCTCGCTGCCAGCAACGGCTCCGTTTCCGTCGACGTGCTCGACAGTGGCCCGGGAGTTCCGCCCGCCGAGCGCACGCGGATCTTCGATCCCTTCGTCTCTCGTGACGCGGAGGGAACCGGTCTCGGCCTGCCGATCGCACGCGAGCTGGCGGTCGCGCTCGGAGGCCGCATCGAGCTCCAGTCAGAGCTGGGAAACGGGAGCCGGTTCAGGCTCGTGCTACCGGCCGTGCCGGCTGCGTAGTTCCTCTCCCGTCGGCTGCGAGCGTTAGGCGGCGGCGGCGTGAGCGACGTCGGACTCGCGTGGTGCGCCGCGCGGGAACTCCTCGACGGCGGTCGACTCCGATCCGTTCCTCTCGATCTGTCTCCGCTCCAGCCGCTCCAGCCGTGCGTCGACGCCACGCCAGCCGGAGCTCACGAGGTCGACGAGCAGGGCGAGATCGTCGACACGCGCGTGGCGCTCGGCCAGGAGCTCGCCTTCGAGTCGCTCGAGCCGGCGGATCGCCTGGTTCAGCAGGCCCCGGATCTCCGCGATGTGCCGACCGACGGGAAGCACCTCGAGTCGGAGCCCGTCACGCACCGCGGCACCGACCTGCGCCGGGACCGACGCCTCGAGCTCGGCCGCCGTCGCGGCGAGTGCTTCGATCTGGGCGTGCGAGCGCTCGAGCGCGGCTTCGAGCGCCCCGGGCTCGGGGCGACCCCGGGCGGCGTCTGCGATCCGCTGCTTCGCTCGATCCAGTGCAAGGGTGTCCATGGCCGCCGAGGCTACCCTCAGCGCCGGATGGACACCGCGCTCCTCGACTACCACCTCCCTCCGGAGCTGATCGCGCAGCATCCACTCGAGCCGCGCGACGCGTCACGACTCCTCGTCTATCGCAGGGCGTCCCGAGCGATCGAGCATCGGGTGTTCTCGGAGCTTCCGAACCTGCTCGAAGACGAGCTCGCCGTCGTCAACGACACGCGTGTCGTGCCCGCGAAGCTGCGCCTTCGCCGGGCGACGGGCGGGTCCGTGGAGGTGCTCCTGCTCGAGGCGCGAGACGACGGACTGTGGGAGGCACTTGCCCGTCCGTCGCGCCGCCTGCGGGTGGACGAGGAACTCGGTCCCGTGCGGCTTCTGGAGCCGCTGGGTGAGGGCCGCTGGCTCGTCCGCCTCGAGGGAGAGCCCGCCGGAGAGGCGCCGCTCCCTCCGTACATCCACGAACGACTCGTCGATCCCGAGCGGTACCAGACCGTGTACGCCGTCTCGAAGGGGTCAGCCGCCGCGCCCACCGCGGGGCTCCACTTCACGCGGTCGCTCCTCGAGAAGCTCGATCCGGCGCGCGTGACGCTGCACGTCGGGCTCGACACCTTTCGTCCGATCTCGACCGAGCGCCTTGAGGAGCACGAGCTCCACGGAGAGCGGTACGCGGTCGCGCCCGAGGCATGGGCTCGGATCAGCGGCGCGCGCCGCGTCCTCGCGGTCGGCACGACCACCGTGCGCGTGCTGGAGACCGTGGCTCGCACGGGGGAGCTCGCCGGACGCACGACCCTCTTCGTGACGCCGGGTTTCGAGTTCCGGCGCGTGGACGCGCTCCTGACCAACTTCCATCTTCCGTGCTCGACCCTCCTCGCGCTCGTGATGGCGTTCGCCGGCATCGCCGAGACCCGTGAGCTCTACCGCGTCGCGGTGACGGAGCGCTACCGCTTCTACTCGTTCGGCGATGCCATGCTCGTGCTCTGAGCGACGATGGCGTCGCGCCGTCCCCTGCCCGCCTCGCCCGCGGGCGAGGCGGGCAGGGGATCCGCCCGTCGTTCAGACGACCCCGGGCCACCCGGCCATCGCTGGTGCCGTCTCGGCACTGTTCCGTGTCCCGTCTGTGAGCGCTTCCTCGCTCGCTGATTGATGCCGCGGCTCCGGCCGTGGCGGATAGGGAGCAAGGGACGCAGGTCGACCTCGGCGCTGTCTCCGACGCCGTCGACCCGGCGGCCACGATGGACGCACCTCGATCTGTCCTGAGCAGTGTCTACTGCACGTCCGTCGACCTTCTGCCAAGGGAGGCCGACGAACGCATCCCACGGGACGCCGCGGGCAGCCGCGCTCGTCGCGGCCGACCGTCCCGAGCGGGAGGTGGCGCTTCGCATCCGTCCCCGAGCGCGTGCAGGCGGAGAGAGGATCGTCTGCGACCAGGGCTACGCGGCCGTGAGTTCGCAGAGCAGGTCGCGGCATGCGGGGCCAGCGTCGTGCGACCGGCTCGCCGGAACGAGCCCGAGCACCACGGCATGCACCTCGCGCCAGTCGTCAGCGCGTCGAGTCGGTCCTTCACACGGGCGAGGGCCTGCGCTCGCCCGAGTGCCACGGAGCGCGCA
>Ga0233418_10000002_pt1 | contig 98090 bp, 118 predicted proteins | sample Sediment_Towuti__FD_189021 | JGI IMG/M metagenome (GOLD analysis project Ga0233418, IMG submission 189021) | Sediment microbial communities from Lake Towuti, South Sulawesi, Indonesia - Sediment_Towuti_2014_1_MG | ecosystem: Environmental > Aquatic > Freshwater > Lake > Sediment | place... | reverse complement strand
CTACGACGAGGGCTTCCAGATCGGCAGTCATCTCGAGCCTCCATCTCAAGCGACAGGTCTGGAAGCCCTACTTCGTGCGCGGGCAGCGGGTCCCTGCCGGAACCCGCTCGTTTCACATCAACCCTCTAGTAGCCGTCGTTCCGTCTGTCGGGATCCGGCCGAAGCTCGCCGGCCCGAGCGACGTCCGCACGGTCCTTCCCCAGCTCCTTCGCGCGATAGAGCGCGGCGTCTGCGCGCTCGAAGAGGCTCGCGGGCGTGTCGCCGTGAAGGAGCTCGGCAATGCCGCCCGAGAGCCGCAGGCGTTGGTCGTCGGGGCCGAGCGCAGTTCCTCGCATCGCGTTGTGCACACGTCTGAAGAGCTGCTCGCCGTCCTCGGCCGAAGACTCCGGCATGATCACCGCGAACTCGTCGCCGCCGACCCGACAGGCGACGTCGACCGAGCGAACGGCCTCGCGAAGCCGGTCGGCGGCTTGGGCGAGCACGCGATCTCCGGCCAGATGCCCGACTTGGTCGTTGATCGACTTGAAGTCGTCGAGGTCGAACACGATGAGGGTGAGCTTCCGCTGGTAGCGGTGCGCGCGCGTCACCTCGCGACGCAGGGTTTCCTGGAAGAAGCGCTGGTTGAAGAGGCCGGTGAGGGCGTCGGTCTCGGCGAGCTTGCGCGCCTCGCCGTAGCGGCGCGCGTTCTCGACCGCAGAGATGCAGCTCGCCGCGAGGCTCTCCGCCTCCTCGATCTGCTGTGAGCCGGGCTCGCCAGCCTCGGAGCGCCAGAAGAGCGAGAGCGTCCCGACCGGGCGCAGCTCGCGCCCTATGAGCGGTATGAACGCGCCGCCTCGGATGAGCTCGGAGTCGAGGCCCTCGCGATCTCGTCCGTAGCGGTAGCTGACGGTGATCGTTCCGGGCAGCGCACCGACGACGCCGGACGTGGGCGGCCGTGCCGACTCCTCGGCGGTCATTCCCCGCGTGACGATCGCCGGCGCGCCGTCCAGTCGCTCGACGACCATCATCGCCGCGTCGATGCCGGGGATCTCCATGGCCGCGTCGAGGACACGATCCATCAGCTCCTCCAGGTCGATCGAGCCTCCGAGCTCGCCGAAGAGGCGGTTCCTGCGACTCTCCTGCTCGGCTCGCTCGAGTGCCTCGGTGAGGCCGCCGGCGAGCTCGTCCATCTTGCTCCGCATCTCGGCGACGGCCTTCACGAGCTCTTGGTCGGGTGGGCGCTCCCGAGGCCCCCGGCGACCGATCAGGACGACCACGAGCGCAAGCGCCGAAACCACCACGGCCATGGCGACGACGACGATCACCGCCACTGCTCGATCCCTCTCATGCGCGCACCGATCTCCTTGTACTCACGCGAACGGGTGATGCCACCTCGTAGGAGGTACCCCGTTTGCACTGTACTCGTCCCCGTGGATGCTGAACACCCACCCCGCGACGACGAGATCAGCCTGTGCTCGAGCCCGGGAGGACGACGACGATTGTGCCGGCACCCACCTGCCTCGCCTGCCGAAGTGCGCGCTCGGCCCTGCCGAGCACGCCTTGAGCGTCGTCGCTCGGTCCGAGCTGGGTCGTCCCGGCACTGAACGTGATCCGCTCGACGTCGGGCGGCGTGTCGAGCGAGGAGTGCAGGGCACCGAGGAGCACCTCTGCCCCGCCGACCGTGGATCCCGCGAGGACGAGTGCGAACTCGCACGGCCCCAGGCGATGGACGACGCCGTCCTCGACGCTTCGATCGAGCTCTTCCACCACCTCGCCGAGCACCGAGTTGGCGACCTCCCGTCCGTCCCGCTCCACGATCGTGTCGAGCTCGTCGATGGCGAGAACGGCGACGGCGAGGGGGCGTCCGAGCCGGCGTACATCCGAGATCGCAGTCGTGATGGCGCCGAGGGCGTCGAGCCTAAGATCGGACAGCCAGTCGGGCTCGAGGTCGCCGGTGCTCGCTCGCGGCGTGGATTCGAGGCGGGAGGCGCCGGAGCCCTGCACCGTGGCGACTGCTGTGAGAGGGCGTGCCAACGCCGCCGCGGCACGAGCGTCGAGCTCGCGGCCGGGCTCGTTGCGACGCCACTCGGCGAGTCCGACGGCGAACGTCGACTGAGCGATGCCGCCGAACGTACGCTGCACCTCCTCGCGAAGGCGTGACGTGAGTCTCCCCGCACCCTTCGCCGGTGTCTCCGGTAGGAGGATCGCGAACTCGTTCTCTCCCCGGCGACAGGGGACGTCGCTTCCGCGCGTGACCCGGGTCAGCAGCCGGGCGAACGTACCGACACCGTTCCCGCTTCGCTCCGTCGCGCTCGAGTCCGTGTGCTGCGCGAGCGCGACCAGCATCACGGAGAGCGGCCGGCCCGTCCTTCGAGCGTGGGTGATCTTGCGCTCGAGCTCGAGCTCGTATCCGCGTCGATTCGGAACCCCCGTCGCCGGGTCGACGAACGTGCGTGCCTCGACCTCACCGAAGCGCCGCGCGTTCGCCAGCCCCACCCCTGCCTCCTCGGCGAGCGCCTGTAGCGCCGTCGCGTGCTCGCGCCGGAAGGCATCGGCCGCCGTCGAGTAGACGGCGAGGGTGCCCGCGCTTCCCTCGGTCACGGGAATGGCGAGAGACGACCGGAAGACGAGCTCGGTCGGCCCGTCGACGTCGAGCGGGGGGTAGGTCCACCCGATCGTCGCGGCCCCGAAGGCCCTCGCATTCGGAGGCCCGAACGTTCCGTCGAGGACCTCGCTCTCGACACCCGGGCCGAACGCTGCGACCACAGGGCGCCGTCCGGGGCCCTCGACGCGAAGAACCGCCGCCTCCGCGCCCGTACGCGCGGCCGCCTCTGCCACCAGGGCATTGGCGAGCGTGTCGAGGTCGAGCGTCAATGGCAGCCTCGGTCCCTCGTCGCGCAGCTCGGCGATCTGGTCGATCGCCTCGGCCACGCTCACCGACATCTCCTGCAACTTCGTCTCCAGGCCGAGCGCAACCCCTTCGAACCTTCGGTCGGAGCGCTGGCGCGTGAGGCGGACGCCGAGCAGCACGAGGGCGGCGACGATCAGCACGCCGCTCACGACCGCGACAGCACTCTCCATCTCCCACCTCCTCTCGCCAAGCCGCACTGTATTCGTGGCGCCTGTAGCTCGCTACAGGTCGTTCGACGCGGCTCTGCTACCATGGCGCGGCCAGCCGGCCGGCACAGCGTGCCTGTCGGTGCCCTCTATTGATTCGCTATCGGTCCGAAAGTAGGAGAAACGCGTGCCCACCGTCAACCAGCTCGTCCGGAAGGGTCGGAGGACCCCGCAGGCAAAGACGAAGACACCCGCCCTCCGGGGCGCGCCGCAGAAGCGCGGCGTCTGCACGCGCGTCTACACGACGACTCCGAAGAAGCCGAACTCGGCGCTGCGCAAGGTCGCACGCGTGCGTCTCACGAACGGGATGGAGGTTGGTGCCTATATCCCGGGCGAGGGTCACAACCTGCAGGAGCACTCGGTCGTGCTGGTTCGCGGAGGCCGGGTCAAGGACCTTCCGGGATTCCGGTACAAGGTCATCCGCGGAGGGCTCGACTCCGCTGGCGTCTCGGAGCGGCGCCAGGCGCGTTCGAAGTACGGGGCGAAGAAGGCCTAGGAGACGCGAGTGCCCCGGCGCGCAGAGATCCAGCCACGCGAGATCGAGCCAGATGCCATGCACGGCTCGGTCCTCGTGGCGCAGCTGGTCAACCGGCTCATGCTGAACGGGAAGAAGTCGGTCGCCGAGGCGATCGTCAACGACGCGCTCGCCATCGCCGCCGAGCGAAGCGGCAAGCCACAGCTCGAGGCCCTGGAGCAGGCCGTCAAGAGCGTGACGCCCGTGCTCGAGGTTCGATCACGCCGCGTCGGGGGCGCGAACTACCAGGTACCGGTCGAGGTACCGCAGCGTCGAGCGCGCACGCTCGCGCTCCGTTGGATCGTGCAGAACGCCCGCGAGCGGCGGGAGAAGGGGATGCCGGCGAAGCTCGCGGGAGAGCTCGTCGACGCGCTGAACCAGCAGGGCGGGGCGTTCAAGAAGAAGGACGACATCTACCGGATGGCGCAGGCCAACAAGGCCTTCGCGCACTATCGCTGGTAACGCCCGAGGAACGAGAGACATGAGCGCCGTAGCGACACCCGTCGGGTTGGACCGCGTCCGGAACATCGGGATCATGGCTCACATCGACGCGGGCAAGACGACGACGACCGAGCGGATCCTCTACTACACGGGCCGCACCCACAAGATGGGGGAGGTCCACGAGGGTGCGGCGACGATGGACTGGATGGCGCAGGAGCAGGAGCGCGGCATCACCATCACGTCGGCTGCGACAACCGCCCTGTGGCGCGACTATCGCATCAACATCATCGATACGCCCGGACACGTGGACTTTACCGTCGAGGTCGAGCGGAGCCTTCGCGTCCTCGACGGTGCAGTTGCGGTCTTCGACGCGGTGGCAGGCGTCCAGCCACAGTCGGAGACGGTCTGGCGGCAAGCCGACCGCTATGCCGTCCCCCGCATCGCGTTCATCAACAAGATGGATCGGACCGGGGCTGACTTCGACGCGTCGGTGCAGTCGATGCGCGATCGCCTCGGAGCCGCTCCGGTGCCGATCCAGCTCCCCGTCGGCAGCGAGGACGCGTTCGCTGGCGTCGTCGACCTCGTCGAGATGAAGGTCGTCACGTACGGGGACGTGCTCGGCACCATGCTCGTGGTCGACGAGATTCCTGCCGAGCTTGTCGATGCCGCCCTGGCCGCTCACCACGATCTCATCGACGCGGTCGCGGAATTCGACGACGAGCTCACGGAGACGTACCTCGAGGACGAGAGCGCGGTCACGCCGGAGATGATCAAGCGCGCGCTCCGGACGGGAACGCTCGCGGGCAGGATCACACCGGTCCTCGCAGGGTCGGCGTTCAAGAACAAGGGTGTCCAGTCGCTCCTCGACGCCATCGTCGACTTCCTCCCGAGCCCCCTGGACGTCCCCCCGGTGCACGGGCTCGATCCCAAGACGGACGAGGAGACCACCCGCCCGCCCGACCCCGATGCCCCCTTTGCCGCGCTGGCCTTCAAGGTCATGAGCGACCCGTACGTCGGGCGGCTGACGTACTTCCGCGTGTACTCGGGCCACGTCAAGGCCGGCAATCGCGTCCTCAATGCGACGAACGGCAAGACCGAGCGCATCGGCCGCATCCTCCTGATGCACGCGAACCACCGAGAGGAGCGGGAGGAGATCGGCGCCGGTGAGATCGCGGCGGCCGTGGGACTGAAGTTCACGACGACCGGTGACACACTCGCGATCGATGCCGCGCCGATCGTGCTCGAGTCGATGTCGTTCCCCGATCCGGTTATCTCGGTCGCGATCGAGCCGAGGACGAAGGCAGATCAGGACAAGCTGGCCCAGGCACTCGGGCGGCTCGCCGACGAGGATCCGACCTTCCGCGTGTCGACGCACGAGGAGACCGGGCAGACGCTCATCGCGGGGATGGGTGAGCTGCACCTCGAGATCATCGTCGACCGCCTCAAGCGCGAGTTCGGCGTGCAGGGGAACGTGGGCCGACCGCAGGTCGCCTACCGCGAGACGGTCACTCGGCCCGCCGAGAAGATCCAGGGCAAGTTCGTCCGTCAGACGGGCGGCTCCGGCCAGTACGGAGACGTCGTCATCGACCTGCTGCCGAATCCCGGCAACGGGTACGAGTTCGTCGACCGGATCGTCGGCGGGTCGGTCCCGAAGGAGTACATCCCCGCGGTGGATCACGGGATCCAGGAGGCGATGAGTGCGGGCATCGTCGCCGGCTTTCCCGTCGTCGACGTCAAGGTCGAGCTGATCGACGGCTCGTATCACGAGGTCGACTCGAGCGAGCGGTCGTTCAAGATCGCAGGCTCGCTGGCGTTCAAGGAGGCGATGAAGCGCGCGAACCCGAAGCTCCTCGAGCCGGTCATGTCGGTCGAGGTGGTCACGCCGGAGGAGTACGTCGGCGACATCATTGGTAACCTGAATGGCCGTCGGGGCCGGGTCGAGCAGCTCGAGCCGGCGGGAGGGTCGCGGTCGATCCGAGCGAGCGTTCCGCTCGCGGAGATGTTCGGCTACGCGACCGACCTGCGCTCGATGAGCCAGGGCCGGGCGACGTTCACGATGCAGTTCGACAGATACGAGGAAGTTCCGGCCACGATCGCGGAGTCGATCGTGGGAGGCGAGAAGTCAGCGTAATCGAGAGCTCGAAGACGAGTTCGGAGGAAGAGGAGCAGATGGCCAAGCAGAAGTTCGAGCGCACCAAGCCGCATGTCAACGTCGGCACGATCGGCCACATCGACCACGGCAAGACGACGCTCACAGCCGCGATCACGAAGGTGCTCGCCGAGTCGGGAACATCGACCGAGCCGACGACTTTCGACCAGATCGACAAGGCGCCCGAGGAGCGCCAGCGTGGGATCACGATCAACACGGCGCACGTCGAGTACGAGACGGAGAACCGGCACTACGCCCACGTCGACTGCCCAGGCCACGCCGACTACATCAAGAACATGATCACGGGCGCCGCCCAGATGGACGGCGCGATCCTCGTCGTCTCCGCCGCCGACGGGCCGATGCCGCAGACCCGGGAGCACATCCTGCTCGCACGTCAGGTCGAGGTGCCCTCGATCGTCGTCGCCCTGAACAAGGCCGACATGGTCGACGATCCCGAGCTGCTCGAGCTCGTCGAGATGGAGGTCCGCGAACTCCTGTCCAAGTACGAGTTCCCGGGCGACGAGATCCCGATCGTCCAGGTCTCCGCGCTCAAGGCACTCGAGGGCGACCCCGAGTGGACGCCGAAGATCCTCGAGCTCATGGCGGCCGTCGACACGTATATCCCGGAGCCGACGCGCGACGTGGACAAGCCGTTCCTGATGCCGATCGAGGACGTCTTCACGATCACGGGCCGCGGCACCGTGGTCACGGGTCGCATCGAGCAGGGCAAGCTGACCGTCGGCGAAGAGGTCGAGATCGTCGGCATTCACCCGGAGACGCAGAAGACGGTCGTCACCGGGCTCGAGATGTTCCTGAAGACGCTCGACTTCGCGCAGGCAGGTGACAACGCCGGCGCGCTGCTCCGCGGCATCAAGCGCGAGGAGGTGGAGCGCGGCCAGGTGCTCGCGAAGCCGGGCTCGATCACGCCGCACACGCAGTTCAAGGCCGAGGTGTACGTCCTCTCGAAGGACGAGGGTGGACGTCACACGCCGTTCTTCAACGGCTACCGGCCGCAGTTCTACTTCCGCACGACGGACGTGACCGGCTCGATCAAGCTCCCGGAGGGCCAGGAGATGGTCATGCCCGGCGACAACACGAACATGGAGATCGAGCTCATCCAGCCGATCGCCATGGATCAGGGCCTCCGCTTCGCGATTCGCGAGGGTGGCCGTACGGTCGGTGCCGGCGTCGTCACGGAGATCATCAAGTAGGGCGAGGTAGCTCGCCCCTACGCTCATTCGGACATGGCGCAACAGAAGATCCGCATCCGGCTCAAGGGCTACGACCACCAGCAGGTCGATCGCTCCGCGTCACAGATCGTGGAGACGGCGCAACGCACCGGCGCCACCATCACCGGACCGGTGCCGCTGCCCACGGAGAAGAACGTCTACTGCGTGATCCGCAGCCCCTTCAAGGACAAGGACTCGCGCGAGCACTTCGAAGTGCGCACGCACAAGCGCCTCATCGACATCCACAGCCCGACGCCGAAGACGGTCGACTCGCTCATGCGGCTCGACCTCCCGGCCGGGGTCGACATCGAGATCAAGCTCTAGCGATCGACGGGCGATGAAGGGCATCCTCGGCAAGAAGCTCGGCATGAGTCAGGTCTTCGACTCGGAGTCGGGTGTGATGACGGCAGTCACGGTCATCGAGGCCGGGCCCTGCCCTGTCGTCCAGGTCAAGACCGCCGACGCGGATGGCTACGACGCCGTCCAGCTCGCGTTCGAGAGGGTGGCCGAGCGGAAGATCTCGAAGGCCGAGGTCGGTCATCTCGAGAAGGCCGGGGTCGGCCCGCACCGCCATCTCGTCGAGTTTCGCGGCGAGACCGGTCTGGCCGTCGGCGACACGGTGACGGTCGAGAGCTTCGAGTCGGGCGACGAGGTCAAGGTGGTCGGCGTCAGCGTCGGCAAGGGCTACCAGGGAACCGTCAAGCGTCACGGGTTCACGCGTGGCCCGGTCTCGCACGGCTCCCACAACATCCGGAAGCCGGGCTCGATCGGCGCCTCCGCCTATCCCTCCCGCGTGTTCAAGGGCACGCGGATGTCGGGTCGCATGGGGGGAACGCGTGTCACGCAGCCCGGCCTCGTCGTGCAGGAGGTGGACCCGGAGCGGAACCTCCTGATCGTCCGGGGCTCGGTTCCAGGCCCTGCGAGCGGTCTCCTCGAGATCCGGAGCGTGTGATGGCCGCGCCGAAAGCACCCGTGCTCGGCGGCGCGAAGACGCAGGACGTCACCCTCGAGGCGTCCGTGTTCGCAGCCGAGCTGAAGCCCCATCTCGTCCACGAGACCGTCCGCGCGGAGCTGAACGCGGCTCGCGCCGGCACGCGCGGGGCGAAGAGCCGTGGGCTCGTCGCCGGTGGCCGTTCGAAACCGTGGCGGCAGAAGGGAACGGGTCGAGCAAGAGCGGGCACGTCGCGTGCGCCCCACTGGAAAGGTGGCGGCCTCGCCTTCCCCCCGGGGATGCGGAGCTTCGTGGTCAAGGTCAATCGCAAGGCTCGCCGTGCGGCGTTCAAGGGCGTGCTCTCGAACCACGCGACGAACGGGACGCTCGCGATCCTCGACGGCACTGGATTCGAGGCGCCGTCGACGCGCAAGGCCGCCGAGCTGCTGGCGGGCTGGGGCGACCGTCCGTCGGTCGTCGTGGTGACGGAGGACGAGGACGTCCTCCTCAGGTCGTTCCGCAACCTCGAGCGGGTCCTCGTCACGATTCCGAGTGAGCTCGAGGTGGCGGCGCTCGTGTGGGCGCGTTCGGTGCTCATCAGCGAGGCGGCACTGCCGCTCGTGCTCGGTCGCGCCGGTGCGGGTCGCGAGGAGCGGGCGGAGTGAGCCTCCATCCGAATCAGGTCCTGCTCGCCCCGGTCGTATCGGAGAAGAGCTACTCGCTCATCTCCGACCGCAAGTACACGTTCAAGGTGCACGGGGACGCGCACAAGACGCAGATTCGCCAGGCGGTCGAGGAGCTCTTCGAGGTCGAGGTGGCGAGCGTCAAGATCGTGAAGGTGCAGCCCAAGCCCAAGCGCCGCGGGTACACGCGGGGGACGAGGCCGGGCTGGAAGAAGGCGATCGTGCAGCTCAAGGAAGGGCACGAGATCGAGATCTTCGAAGGGGCGGCGGTCTAGGGCCATGGCCATCAAGAAGTACAAGCCGACGAGCCCGGGGCGCCGCTTCATGGCGGTCTCCTCGTTCGAGGAGATCACGAAGTCGGAGCCCGAGAAGTCGCTGCTCGAGCCGTTGACGAAGACGGGCGGTCGCAACAACCGCGGTCGCATCACGACCCGCCACAAGGGCGGCGGCCACAAGCGGCGGTTCCGCGCGATCGACTTCAAGCGGACGAAGGACGGCGTTCCCGCGAAGGTGGCCGCCATCGAGTACGACCCGAACCGCTCGGCGCGCATCGCTCTCCTGCACTACGCGGACGGCGCGAAGGCGTACATCCTCGCTCCCGCCCGGCTGCGCGTCGGCGCGACCGTCGAGTCCGGGCCCGAGGCGGACATCAAGCCCGGAAACGCGCTTCCGCTCGCGAACGTCCCGACCGGCACACTCGTGCACGCGGTCGAGCTGAAGCCGGGACAGGGCGCTCGCATGGCTCGCTCGGCCGGCTCCTCGATCCAGCTGGTCGCGAAGGACGGCGCCTATGCCATCCTGCGACTCCCCTCGGGCGAGCTGCGCCGCGTCCTGCTCTCCTGCCGCGCAACCGTGGGGCAGGTGGGCAACACCGATCACGCCAACCAGTCGAGCGGGAAGGCGGGCCGTAGTCGCTGGCTCGGCAAGCGCCCGACGGTGCGCGGCTCGGCGATGAACCCCGTCGATCACCCACATGGCGGCGGCGAGGGAAAGACGAAAGGCGGTCGCCATCCGGTGACGCCCTGGGGCGTGCCCACCCTCGGCAAGCGCACGCGCCGCAAGCACAAGGAATCCGACACGCTGATCGTCCGCGGCCGTCGTCGCGGCAAGAGAAGAGGCGGTAGATGAGTCGTAGCTCGAAGAAGGGGCCGTTCGTCGAGGACCGGCTGATGAGCCGGATCGAGGCGATGAACGGGAGCGGCGAGAAGCGGATGATCCGCACCTGGTCGCGCGCGTCGACGATCTTCCCAGAGATGGTCGGGCACACGATTGCGGTCCACGACGGTCGCAAGCACGTGCCCGTGTTCGTGACCGAGCAGATGGTCGGCCACAAGCTCGGCGAGTTCGCTCCGACCCGGACCTTCCGTGGCCATGCGGGCGATCGCCAGACACAGGTGAAGAGGCGCTGATGGCGGTGTCGACCGACGATCGCGCGACGGTGCGCGCGCAGGCGCGCTGGGTGCGCATGTCCGCGCGCAAGGCGCGCGTCGTGCTCGACCACATCCGTGGCCGCAGCGTGCCCGAGGCGAGGACCATTCTCGCTTTCACGCCGCGCGCGGCCGCGACGGACATCGAGAAGGTGCTCCGCTCCGCGGTCGCGAACGCCGAGGCCAACCACGGCCTCGACGGCGACGACCTCGTCGTCGTGGCGGCCTACGCCGACGAGGGCCCGACGCTGAAGCGCTGGAAGCCGCGCGCTCGTGGCCGGGTCAACCGGATTCGCAAGCGCACCTGCCACGTGACGCTGATCCTCTCGGAGCCCGTGGCTCCGCAGGAGCGCGGACGGACTCGCAGAGCCGGCGAGCGGCAGACGACCGGAGAGTCGAGTCCCGCCGAGGCGAAGCCCAAGGCTTCGGCACGGCGACAAAAGAAGGAGGCCGAAGTCTGATGGGCCAGAAAGTTCATCCCGGCGGCTTCCGCGTCGGCGTCATCCACGACTGGAAGTCCAACTGGTGGACCGGGAAGCCGGAGTTCGCGGCGTACCTGCTCGAGGACGTGCGGATCCGTGACCACATCACGCGCAAGCTCTCGCATGCCGGGCTTTCGGACATCCTCATCCGCAAGGACAAGCAGCGGATCACCGTCGACATCTACACGGCCCGTCCCGGCATCGTGATCGGGAAGTCCGGCGTCGAGGTCGATGCGCTCCGGCGCGAGCTCCACGGGATCACGAAGAAGAACGTCCACATCAACATCAACGAGATCAAGCGTCCCGAGCTCGACGCGAAGCTCGTCGCGCAGTCGATCGCAGAGCAGCTCGAGAACCGGGTGAGCTTCCGCCGGGCGATGAAGCGCTCGCTCGCCTCCGCGATGCGCTCCGGCGCGCAGGGGATAAAGATCACCGCGGCCGGTCGGCTCGGAGGCGGGGAGATGAGCCGTCGCGAGATGTACAGCGAGGGCCGCGTGCCGCTGCACACCATCCGTGCCGACATCGACTACGGCCAGGCGGAGGCGAAGACGACCTTCGGCCAGATCGGCGTGAAGGTCTGGATCAACAAGGGCGAGATCATGCCCGAGGGCTACGAGGGCGCCGGGGCTCGCGAGGGCCGCGTGCCCGATCAGGATCAGGCTCGGCGCCGACGTGGCGCCTCCTCCGAGGGGCTCGGCGCCTCGCGTGAGGGTCGTGGACGGGGCGTCGACCGCGAAGGCCTCGGTCTCGTGCCGCGCCGGCGGCGGGGCCCGAGGTCCGGAGGCTCTCCGTCGGGCGGCGGCCGGCCGCGCGGCGGCGTCCGTGGCGAGCAGCGGCGCCAGGCACCGGTCGAGCCGGAGGCGCCTCGGAGCGAGGCCGAGCTCGAGGCCGACGCGCCTGCCGAGGCAGCTCCCGAGGAGGGCGAGAGCTGATGCTGATGCCGCGCAAGACGAAGTTCCGCCGGCAGCACCGCGGTCGCCGAGCGGGTACCGCCAAGGGCCAGACGACGGTGCAGTTCGGGGACTTCGGGCTGAAGGCGCTCGAGGCCGGCTGGATCACGAACCGGCAGATCGAGGCTGCCCGCGTCGCTGCGACGAGGAAGATCCGGCGTACCGGGAAGGTGTGGATCAACCTCTTCCCGGACAAGCCGTACACGAAGAAGCCGGCCGAGACACGGATGGGTTCCGGCAAGGGCTCGCCCGAGGGCTGGGTGGCCGTCGTCAAGCCGGGGCGCGTGATGTTCGAGCTCTCGGGTGTGTCGGAGCCGCTCGCGAAGGAGGCGCTCCGCTTGGCGGGCCAGAAGCTGCCCGTCAAGACGAGGTTCGTGCGCCGGGAGGCTGATCTCTTTGAGAGCTAGAGAGCTTCGAGCACTGACCGACGACGAGCTGAGCCAGAGGCTGGCGGAGACGCGCCAGGAGCTCTTCAACCTCCACTTCCAGACCGCGACGGGGGTGCTCGAGAACAGCGCCCGCCTGCGGCACGCGAAGCGGGAGATCGCTCGCATCCTGACCGTCCAGAACCAGCGCCAGCGAGGGTGACCAATGCCTGAGGAGAGGAAGAACGTGAGCGAGGCCGAGGCCGAGGTGACGACAGCCGAGTCGGGCCCTGAGGCGGTCGAGTCGACTGCCGAAGCCGTGGTCGCCGCGGAACGGGCGGTGCCGGAGCCGGAGGCGTCCAAGGAGGCGTCGGCTCCCGAACCTGCCCCCGAGCCGGAGCCCGTGGTCCCGGAGGCGGCGGACGAGGCCGCAGAGCCCTCCGCCGAGACCAGTGGGGCCGAGGCCGAACCGTCCGCCGGTCAGGACGCGACCACTGAGGCCGCCGCCACGAGGAAGCGGAGGCGGCTTCCCAGAGCGAGCCGCCGACAGCGACCCCCGACGAAGCGAACGAAGGCGGCGGCGCGCAAGCCGATCACGCGTCTGCCGAAGCCCGAGCACGAGCGCGGGCGTCGCCAGGAGCGCCAGGGAACGGTCGTCTCGGCTGCCGCCGACAAGACCATCGTCGTCCGGGTCGACGTGGTGAAGATCCATCCCGTCTACAAGAAGGTCATTCGACGGAGCACGCGACTCCACGCGCACGACGAGCAGAACCGGGCGAAGCTCGGTGACGTCGTCCGCATCGTGGAGACACGCCCGCTCTCGCGCATGAAGCGTTGGCGGCTCCAGGAGATCGTCGAGGCCGCGAAGTGAGGAAGTGCCGGTGATCCAGCAGGAGTCACGTCTTCGCGTCGCGGACAACACGGGAGCGCGTGAGCTCCTGTGCATCCGCGTGCTCGGCGGGTCGCACCGGCGGTACGCGCGGGTCGGCGACGTGATCATTGCTACGGTGAAGACGGCCACGCCCCAGGGCGCGGTCAAGAAGGGCGAGGTCGTGCGGGCGGTCGTCGTCCGGACGAAGAAGCCCTACAGCCGGGACGACGGCACGCTCATCGGGTTCGACGAGAACGCCGCGGTCCTGATCGACACGCAGTCCAATCCACGCGGGACGCGCATCTTCGGGCCCGTCGCGCGTGAGCTTCGCGAGAAGAACTTCATGAAGATCGTGAGCCTGGCCCCCGAGGTGCTCTGAGAGATGGCAACCAAGATGAAAGTGAAGAAGGGCGATCTCGTGCAGATCCTGACCGGAAAGGATCGGGGGAAGCGCGGCCGCGTCGTCGAGGCGCGTCCGTCCGAGCGCCGGGTCATCGTCGAGAACCTCAACGTCGCGAAGCGGCACACGCGCCCGCGACCGATCCGGGACTCCTCGCGGATGGGCGGCGCTCAGATCGTGCCCGGCGGCATCCTCGACAAGCCGGCGCCCGTCTCGGTCTCGAACGTCATGGTCGTGTGCCCCGTCTGCGGCAACCCGACGCGGGTCGCGATCGCCGAGAAGGAGGTCAAAGGCGAGCGCGTTCGCGTGCGCGTCTGCAAGCGCGAGAGCTGTGGCCAGGAGATCGATCGGTGAGTAGCGCGCCGACAGCCGAGACGTACGTCCCACGCCTGAAGGAGCGTTACGCGAAGGAGATCCGTCCGCAGCTCCAAGCGGAGCTCGGCGTCTCCTCGAGCATGCAGGTGCCCCGCGTGACCAAGGTGACGCTCAACATGGGCGTCGGCGAGGCCAAGACCGACGCGAAGGCGCTCGATGCGGCGATCGACGAGCTCACCATCATCTCGGGCCAGCGCGCGCACGTCCGGCGCGCCAAGAAGTCGATCGCGAGCTTCAAGCTGCGCGAGGGGATGCCGGTCGGCGCGCGCGTGACCTTGCGCGGCGCCCGGATGTACGAGTTCCTCGATCGCCTGACCACTATCGCTCTTCCGCGGATCCGCGACTTCCGGGGTCTCGACCCCAGCTCGTTCGACGGGCGGGGCAACTACTCGATCGGTATCCGCGAGCAGATCATCTTCCCCGAGATCGACTACGACCAGGTTCCGGCTATTCGCGGGCTCGACGTCGCAATCACCACCTCGGCAACCACGGACGAGCAGGGCCGCGCCCTGCTCGGTGCCATGGGCATGCCGTTCGCCGCGTCCAGGAGGGAGCAGTAGTGGCCAAGAAGTCGCTCGTCGTCAAGCAGCGGCGGAAGAGCAAGTTCAAGGTGCGCGAGTACACGCGCTGCAATCGGTGTGGCCGTCCCCGGGCGGTGTACCGGAAGTTCGGGCTCTGTCGGATCTGTCTCCGCGAGCTCGCCCACCAGGGCTCCGTCCCCGGAATGACGAAGTCGAGCTGGTAGAGAGGAAGAGGAACGTGCTGACCGACCCCATCGCGGACATGCTCACGCGGATCCGCAACGCGAACCGCGCGCTGCACGACACGGCGTCGATGCCGACCTCCCGGATGAAGGAGGAGATCGCGCGCATCCTCAAGGACGAGGGGTACATCAAGGACTACCGCGTCGTGGCGGCCACCGACAAGGACGGCGCGCCGCTGCCCTACCGCATGCTCGTGGTCGAGCTGAAGTTCGCGCGCGACCGTCGCCGGGTCATCACCAACCTGAAGCGCGTGTCCAAGCCGGGCCGCCGCGTGTACGCGGGCAAGGATCGTCTCCCCCGCGTGCTCGGAGGCCTCGGCACCGCGATCATGTCCACCTCTGCCGGGGTCATCACGAACCGCCAGGCCGCCGAGCGCGGCGTGGGCGGCGAGGTGATCGCGTTCGTCTGGTAGCCATGTCACGAATCGGCCGTCGACCTATCGAAGTCCCCTCCGGCGTCGCCGTCGACGTCGCACCCGGCCGCGTCGCCGTCAAGGGGCCGCTCGGGGAGCTCAGCCAGCAGGTGCCTGCGCGGATGGCGATCGCGCTGTCCGACACGGAGATCGTCGTCAGCCGGCCGACCGACCGGGGCGAGGATCGCGCGCTCCACGGGCTGACCCGGACGCTCATCGCGAACATGGTCGAGGGCGTGACCAAGGGCTTCGAGAAGCACCTCGAGATCCAGGGGGTCGGCTATCGCGCCCAGCTCAAAGGCAGCGATCTCGAGCTCGCGGTCGGCTACTCGCACCCCATCCTCGTACGGCCTCGCCCCGGAATCACGTTCGACGTCCCGGGTCCGACTCAGGTCGTGGTCAGGGGCATCGACAAGCAGATGGTCGGCCAGACGGCCGCCGAGATCAGGAAGGTCCGTCCGCCGGAGCCGTACAAGGGCAAAGGGATCCGCTACCGCGACGAGCACGTGCGGAGGAAGGTCGGGAAGAGAGCATGAGCACATTGACGAAGCGCGAAGCGCGGCTGCGCCGCCATCGCCGCGTGCGCAGCAAGGTGGCAGGCACGGCCGAGCGGCCGCGGCTCGCGGTGTTCCGCTCCAACCGCGGGATCTTCGCCCAGCTGATCGACGACGAGAGCGGGCGAACGCTCGCCTCCGCGAGCTGGCAGGCGCTGGGCAGTCAGGGCGGCTCCAAGACCGAGCAGGCCGGCGCCGTAGGGAAGGCGCTCGCCGAGGTCGCGAAGAAGGCCGGCATCGAGCGCTGCGTGTTCGACCGCGGCGGTTACCTGTACCACGGACGCGTCAAGGCCCTTGCCGAGGGGGCTCGCGAGGGAGGACTCCAGTTTTGAGCACGACCGACGTCGCCGAGAACCGCGAGCTCAAGGAGCGGGTCATCGAGATCAACAGAGTGGCCAAGGTCGTCAAGGGCGGCCGGCGCTTCTCGTTCACCGCCCTCGTCGTCGTCGGCGACGAGGTCGACCGCGTGGGCCTCGGCTACGGCAAGGCGCGCGAGGTGCCGCTCGCGATCTCCAAGGCCGTCGAGGACGCCCGTAAGAACCTCTTCAGGGTGCCGAAGCACGGCCAGACGATCACCCACGAGATCGTCGGCGAGTTCGATGCCGCACGCGTCGTTCTCCGTCCCGCGAGCGAGGGAACCGGTGTGATCGCCGGAGGCGGCGCGCGCGCCGTCCTCGAGCTCGCCGGCATCCGTGACGTCCTCGCGAAGAGCCTCGGTACCACGAACCCGATCAACATGACGCGAGCGACCGTGGACGGGCTTCGCCGGCTCGTTCGCCCGGAGGACGTCGCCCAGCTTCGGGGCAAGACGATCGCCGAGATCCTTCCGGTCTCGGCGGCCACCGCCCGCGAGGCCGAGGCCGAGGTGGAGGCCGAGGTCGAGGAGGCGGCTTCGCCCGCCGCTGTGGCCGAGGCCGATCCCCCGGCGGAGTCCGAGGAGAGCGAGGAATGAGCACGCTGAGGGTCACGCAGGTGAAGAGCGGCATCGGTCAATCCGACCGACACCTGGGCACGCTGCGCGCGCTCGGTCTCGGGAAGATCGGACGGAGCGCCGAACACCGGGACTCCCCGCAGCTGCAGGGAATGCTGCGGCGGGTCCGCCATCTGGTCACGGTCGAGGTCAAGTAGGCCGCGATGAGCGACGAGCTGAACCTCTCGAACCTGCAGCCGGCGCAGGAGCGCCGGGCGCGGAAGCGGGTCGGTCGCGGCCTCGGTTCCGGCAAGGGCCGTTACTCCGGTCGCGGGATCAAGGGCCAGAAGTCCCGCTCCGGCTCGCACACGATGCCGGCGGGCTTCGAGGGCGGCCAGACGCCGATCGACATGCGCTTGGGCAAGCTCCGTGGGAACACGTCTGCGGACGCGATGCCGATCGGGCCGTTTCGGACGTACAGTCAGCCTGTGAACGTCGGCGACCTCGAGCGGCGCTTCGAGGCCGGCACCGACGTCACGCTCGAGGCGCTGCAGGACGCCGGACTCGTGCGCAAGCTGTCGGTGGACGTGAAGGTGCTCGGAGAAGGCGAGCTGAGCAAGAGGCTCACGGTCACGGCGCACTCCTTCTCGAGGGCGGCGGTCGAGAAGATCGAGGCTGCGGGCGGAACCGTGCACCGGCTCCGTGAGCCGGTCGAGCGTAAACGCAAGAAGCACAGGCCGGCCGCACCCGCCGCACCGGCCGCGGAGCCCGCGCCGCAGGTCGCGGCCGCCGACGAGTCTGTCGAGACCCCCGCGGCCGACGAGGCCGAGGAGTAGGGCCGGCTCGTGTTCTCCTGGCTTGCGAACGCGTGGCGCGTGCCGGAGCTCCGGCGGCGCGTTCTCTTCACGGCGATGATCCTCGCCGTCTACCGCCTCGGCTCCTGGATTCCGGCTCCCGGGGTCGACTCCGAGACGATCAAGGACTACTTCTCGGGGCGCGGCGGCACGATCCTCGGCCTGCTGAACGTCTTCTCAGGGGGTGCGCTCTCCCAGTTCTCCCTGTTCGCGCTCGGGATCATGCCCTACGTCACCGCGTCGATCATCCTGCAGCTGATGACGGTCGTCGTCCCGCGGCTCGGCGAGCTCCAGCGGGAGGGCGAGGCCGGCTACGCGAAGATCACGCAGTACACCCGCTACCTCACCGTCGTCCTCGCCGCCGCCCAGAGCACGGGCTACGCGTTCCTCTTCCGCAGCCAGGGAGCGCTCGACGCCGGGCCGGGCCAGCTCGTCCTCATCGTCACCTCGCTCACCGCAGGAACCGTGCTCCTGATGTGGATGGGCGAGCTCATCACGAAGCGAGGTGTCGGCAACGGCATCTCGATCCTCATCTTCGCGTCGATCCTCGTCGCGGCCCCTCTCGGGATCGTGGCCTGGTGGAACGGGGGGCCGATGGAGAAGCTCTTCTTCCCGCTGATCGTGGTTGCGATCACGGCAGCCGTCGTCTTCGTACAGGAGGGGCAGCGGCGCATCCCGATCCAGTACGCCAAGCGCATGGTCGGTCGCAAGATGACTGCGGGCGGATCGACCTACCTGCCGCTGCGCGTGAACATGGCCGGCGTCATCCCGATCATCTTTGCCGCGGCGATCCTCGCCTTCCCGCCGACGGTGGCGCAGTACTTCCCGGCGACCCGCGACTTCGTGAACAACTACTTCCAGCCCGGCGACTGGATCTACCTGCTCATCGAGGGCTTCCTCATCGTCGTCTTCACGTACTTCTACACGGCGGTTCAGTTCAACCCCGTCGACCAGGCCGACAACCTGCGCAAGTACGGCGGGTACATCCCCGGCATCCGCCCGGGGCCGCCCACCGCCATGTACCTCGACCGCGTCCTCTCGCGTCTGACGCTTCCGGGATCGCTCTTCCTGGCAGCCGTCGCCGTGCTGCCGAGCCTCTTCATCCGCTATGGAGGCTTCTCGCAGGCGAACGCGCGCGCGCTCGGAGGCACCTCCGTCCTCATCGTCGTCGGTGTCGCGCTCGACACCATGCGGCAGATGGAGTCGCAGATGATGATGCGCTCCTACGAGGGCTTCCTCAAGTAGCCGGGGCGCTCCCGTGCGGATACTCATCGTGGGCCCGCAGGGATCGGGGAAGGGCACCCAGGCGAAGCTGATCGCCGAGGCGCGCGCGGTCCCGCACGTCGCGACGGGCGACATCCTGCGTGCGGCGGTCGCCGAGGGAACCGAGCTCGGCCGGCGGGTACAGCCGCTTCTCGAGGCCGGTGACCTCGTTCCCGACGAGCTGATGGTCGCGCTGATCCGCGAGCGCCTTGCCGACGAGGACGGCTTCGTCCTCGACGGCTTCCCCCGCACGCTCCACCAGGCGCTGGAGCTCGACGCCATGCTCGACGAGATCGAAAAGCCGCTCGACGCGGTGCTCCTGCTCGAGGTCTCCGACGAGGTTTCGACGCAGCGGATGCGCGGGAGGGCGGAGCTGGAGGGTCGGACGGACGACACGCCGGAGACGATCGCGAAGCGCCTGCGTCTGTACCACGAGCTGACGAAGCCGGTCGTCGAGCGCTACCGCGGTTCGGGAGTGCTCGTCGCGATCGACGGCGAGCAGACCGTGGAGGCCGTCACCGCCGCGATCGAGGCCGCGCTCGAGCGGGTCGAGGCCGCCTCGTGATCATCCGCAAGAGCCCGCGCGAGATCCAGAGGATGGCAGCCGCCGGCGCGCTCGTCGCCGAGACGATCGCGCACGTGGGCGGCCTGCTGCGTCCGGGCGTGACGACCGAGGAGCTCGACGCCGCCGCCGGCGCGTTCATCCGGGAGCGTGGCGGTATCCCGACCTCCGAGGGGTACAAGGGCTATCCGAAGGCCATCTGCATCTCGCCGAACGACGTCGTCGTCCACGGCATCCCGGGCCGGTTCGCCGTTGCCGAGGGCGACGTGGTCACGATCGACGTCGGTATCACGCTCGACGGCTACATCGCCGACAGTGCGTACACGTTTCCAGTCGGAGAGATCGACGCCGAGACGCAGCGTCTGCTCGACGCCGCGCAGGAGGCGCTCGCGGCCGGTATCGCGGAAGCGTTCGTCGGGAACCGTGTCGGCGACATCTCCCACGCCATCCAGGAGGTCGTTGAGGGCGCGGGCTTCGCGGTCGTCCGCAGCCTCGTCGGGCACGGTGTCGGGCGCTACTACCACGAGGATCCCCACATCCCGAACTTCGGTGAGCCCGGGCGCGGGCCGCGCCTCTCGGAAGGGATGACAATCGCGATCGAGCCGATGATCACAGCCGGGTCCTCGGAGGTCCAGGTCGAGAGCGACGGCTGGACGATCCGTACGGCTGACGGCGCTATGTCCGCGCACTTCGAGCACACGGTCGCGATCCTGGCCGACGGCCCGCGCATCCTGACACCGCGGGTGGGCGTGCCGGGAGGCGTGGAGGTCTAGACGGGAAGGTCTCTGCTACGATGTCCCGCCGCGGCGCGGGCGCCCGTTCGTGCCGCTCCACTCACAGAAAACCACCGACCGAGAGGTTTCTACGCGCGCGAAGTGGCAGTGAAGGAAGAGAAGATCGAGGTGGAAGGCGAGGTCGTCGAGGCGCTCCCCAGCACGATGTTCCGGGTGCAGCTCGACAACGGCCACAGCGTCCTCGCTCGCATCTCCGGGAAGATGCGCAAGCACTACATCCGCATCCTCCCGGGTGACCGCGTCAAGGTGGAGCTCTCTCCGTACGACCTGACGCGCGGTCGCATCACCTTCCGGATGAAGTGACCCGATCCGATGAAAGTTCGACCCTCCGTCAAGCCGATGTGTGAGCGCTGCCGCGTGATCAAGCGGCACGGCCGCACGATCGTGATCTGCTCCAACCCACGGCACAAGCAAAGGCAGGGCTAGACCCCAGATGGCACGCATCGCCGGCGTCAACCTCCCCACGCAGAAGCGGCTCGAGATCGGTCTCACGTACATCTACGGGATCGGCCGCTCGACCGCGCGGAAGATCGTCCTCGAGCTCGAGCTCGATCCGAACGAGAAGGTGCGTGACCTCACCGACGAGGAGGTCACGAAGCTCCGCAACTTCATCGACTCCGAGCTCGAGGTGGAGGGCGACCTCCGGCGAGACCGGGGTCAGGCGATCAAGCGACTGACCGAGATCGGCTGCTACCGCGGGATCCGACACCGGCGCGGCCTCCCGGTTCGCGGGCAACGGACGAAGACGAACGCGCGATCGCGCAAGGGGCCGAAGAAGACCGTCGGCCGCGGCAAGAAGGCCAGGTAGCCCATGGCGCCTCCACGCAGATCCGCGGCTCGCGGCCGCACACGCCGCCGGGCCCGGAAGAACATCGCCATCGGCCAGGCGCACATCAAGACCTCGTTCAACAACACCATCGTCACGCTCACCGACGCCGAGGGGAACGTCATCGTGTGGGAGTCGGCCGGCTCCGCCGGGTTCAAGGGCTCGCGCAAGTCGACCCCGTTCGCGGCGCAGGTGACGGCTGACAGCGCCGCCCGCAAGGGCATGGAGCACGGGCTTCAGAAGGTCGAGGTCTTCGTGAAGGGGCCTGGCTCCGGACGCGAGACCGCCATCCGGTCGCTGCAGGCGGCCGGCCTCGAGATCCTCGGCGTCAAGGACGTCACCCCGCAGGCCCACAACGGCGTCCGCCAGCGGAAGCGGAGGCGTGTCTGATGGCGCGCGATCTCGGTGCCAAGTGCCGCGTCTGCCGCCGCGAGGGCGTGAAGCTCTTCCTGAAGGGGGAGCGCTGCCTGACCGAGAAGTGCGCGGTCGAGCGTCGGAGCTACCCGCCGGGCGAGCATGGGCGCGGCCGCATCAAGCAGAGCCAGTACCTCCTCCAGCTGCGCGAGAAGCAGAAGGCTCGCCGGTACTACGGCCTGCTCGAGAAGCAGTTCCGGACGACGTACGAGAAGGCGGCGCGAGGGCTCGGTGCACCGGGCGAGAACCTCCTTCGGATGCTCGAGACACGCCTCGACAACGTCGTCTACCGGCTCGGGTTCGCCGGCTCGCGGGCGCAGGCGCGCCAGCTCGTGCGCCACGGGCACTTCCAGGTCAACGGCCGCCGCGTGAACATCCCGAGCTACGGCGTGCGGCCGGACGACGTCGTCGCGCTCAAGCACGGTAGCCCGGTCGAGCAGCTCGTCCGCGACGCCACCGACCTGACCGCTGCGGTTCCGCTGTGGCTCCAGGCCGACCACGAGGGACTCACCGGCACCGTCCTGAAGTGGCCGGAGCGCACCGAGATCGACGCGCCCGTACAGGAATCGCTCATCGTCGAGCTCTACTCGAAGTAACCCTCTCCAAGGGAAAGGATCCAACTTTGGCAGTCCGAACCAGCTTGATGGAGTTCCAGGTCCCGCGCATCGTCCACGAGGAAGCCGACGAGCATCGTGGCGTCTTCGTGATCGAGCCGCTCGATCGCGGCTTCGGTCACACGTTCGGGAACTCGCTCCGGCGCGTGCTCCTCTCGTCGCTCGAGGGTGCTGCGGTGACGGCCGTGAAGATCGAGGGCGTCGCCCACGAGTTCACGACCCTGCCCGGCGTGCGCGAGGACGTCACCGACATCATCCTCAACCTCAAGAACCTCATCGTCCGTCTCCACGGGGCGTCGCCGGAGGTCGAGGTCTACATCGCCCGCAAGGGCGCCGGTGTCGTCACGGCGGCCGATATCGAGGCGCCCGCCGATCTCGAGATCCTGAACCCCGAGCTCGAGCTCGCGCACGTCTCCGACAAGGGCAAGCTCGAGATGACGCTCACCATCGGGCGTGGTCGGGGTTACGTCCCGGCCGAGATGAACCGCGGCCCGGAGACGAGCATCGGCGTCATCCCGATCGACTCGATCTTCTCGCCCGTGCGGCGGGTCGCGTACGAGGTCGAGGCCGCCCGCGTCGGCCAGCGGACCGACTACGACAAGCTCGTCCTCGACGTCACGACGGACAGCTCCCTCGACCCGCGCGACGCGATCGCGCAGGCCGCCGAGATCCTCATCCGCCAGCTCGCGATCTTCACCGACCTCGAGTCGATCGAAGGGCTCGGGGAGGCGACGACGGAGGCAGCCGTCGAGGCGCCGGTCATGCACGGGATGGAGAACTTCCCGATCGAGGAGCTCGAGCTCGGCGTCCGCTCCTACAACTGTCTGAAGCGCGTTGGCATCGAGACGATCGGCGATCTCACCTCGAAGTCGGAGAACGAGCTCGTCGCGATCCCGAACTTCGGTCGTAAGTCGATCGAGGAGGTTCGCGAGGCGCTCGCCGCACACGGGCTCACCCTCAAGGGCGAGGATCTGGCCTAGCGATGCGTCACCAGCGGTCCGGCAAGAAGCTCGGGCGGGACTCCGCTCATCGCAGGGCGCTCTACTCGAACCTCGCGGGCGCCCTCATCGAGCACGGTCGGATCGAGACCACCGAGGCCAAGGCGAAGGCGGTCAAGCCCTTCGCGGAGAAGATGATCACGCTCGGCAAGCGCGGCGATCTCCACGCCCGTCGGCAGGCGCTCGCCGCGCTCCGCTCGAACGACGTCGTGCATCGCCTCTTCGCCGACGTCGCGCCGAGGTACGCCGAGCGGCCGGGCGGGTACACGCGGATCGTGAAGCTCGGCCCGCGTCAGGGTGACGCGGCGGCGATGGTCTACCTCGAGCTCGTCGACTACGAGCCGCAGGCGCGCCCGCTCGCGCCCGCTCGCGCCCGCCGCGAAGAGGCGGAAGCACCCGCCAGGACGTAGCCGACTCGCGGCCCGGCTACCCTGGCCGCATGCTCTTCCTGATCGCGGTCCTGCTCGCGATCTTCGTCCTGCCGGCGCCCTGGGGTTTGGTCGCGGTCGCCGTCGCCGCGACGATCGAGGTCACGGAGACGCTCGTCTTCCTCTGGTGGTCGCGGCGCAAGGGGGCGACCGTCGGCGTGGAGTCGCTGGTCGGCAAGAAGGGAATCGTGGTCACCGGGCTCTGGCCCGAAGGGCAGGTGCGTGTCAGCGGCGAGCTCTGGCGAGCGCGGTACCGGGGCGGATGCGAGGTGGGCGCCGCGGTTATCGTCCGGGCCGTGGACGGTCTCGTGCTCGAGGTCGAGCCTGCCTGAGGTGCCTCGAGCCTGCGTTGTCCTCGCGATCGTCGCGCTCTGCGCGAGCCTCGCCGCAAGCTCGCGAGGCGCCCGGCCTGCATGGGAGTCGGGAGCGCCGATGCCCGTGCCGCGTACCGAGGTCGTGGCGGCCTCGGTCGGCAGCGAGATCGTCGTCCTCGGAGGGCTGACGCTCGACCGCGGCGCGTCGAAGCGGGTCGATGCCTACTCGCCGGAGCAGGACCGCTGGCGACGCCTCCCCGATCTGCCGGTGGGGGTGCATCACGCGATGGCGGTCGGTGTGGGCGATCGGCTGTACGTGCTCGGCGGCTATACGGCGGCCCGGGTTCCACGACGCACCTTCTTCGAGTTGCGCGACAGAGCGTGGCGCGCGCTGCCGCCCATGCCGTTCCCTCGCGCGGCTGCCGGTGCCGCCGTCGTCGGGAGCCGGATCGTCGTCGCCGGCGGGGTCGCGGCCGGACGCCGGCTCGCCCGGAATGCGCTCAGCTTCGATCTTCGAACCCGCCGCTGGTCGACGGTGGTCGGACCGACGCCCCGCGAGCACCTGGGTGTGACGGCGCTCGCGGGGACCGTGTACGCGGTCGGCGGCAGGACCGCCGGTCTCGACACCAACCTCGTCCGGTTCGAGGCCTTCCAGCCCGGCGACCGCACATGGCGGCGTCGTCGGCCGGTACCGGAGGCTCGTGGGGGGACGGCAGCAGCCGCGGTTCCGGGCCACGTCGTCTCGGTCGGGGGCGAGGAGCCTGGAGGTACGATCGCGGAGGTGTTCTCGTACAGCGTCGCCGCGCGGCGCTGGACGCGACTGACGGACCTGCCGACGCCGAGGCACGGCGTCGGCGTGGCTGCACTCGGCGGCCGCGTCTTCGTGATCGGCGGGGGGCCCGAGCCGGGGCTGACGGTGAGCGCTGCGAACGAATCGCTCGCGGTCTCGTCCTAGTCCCGGGCGGCCTGGAGCGACTCGACCGGCCTCGGGGGTGAACGCCTCGTCACGGCCGGCGGTGGTCGGCGCCGTCGAGCGTCAGCAGTGTGACGAACCAGGTCGGCGTCGTGCCGTCGCTCCCGGGCCGACGGCGGACCCGCGTCTCGGCGCGCATCCGCGTGTGCGTCTCGCGCGTCCGCGCCCGAACCTCCTGGTTGTAGAGGTCGCGCCGGGCACCGGGCGTCCGCGCGCCATGATGTCACGTCGTGAGGCTCAAGCTCACGCTCGAGTACGACGGGACCGGGTTCCACGGGTGGGCGCGCCAGCCCGGCCTGCGAACCGTCGAGGGCGTCCTCCGCGGCGCCCTGGACGTAGTGTTCCCGCATTGGGAAGGGCTCGCCGTCGCCGGGCGGACGGACAGCGGCGTCCACGCGAGCGGCCAGGTCGCGAGTCTCGAGGCTCAGGTCGGACCGCCCCCCGAGCGGGCTGCCGCTGCGCTGAACAGCGCGCTCCCGGACGACCTCGTGGTGCTCGCCGCGGCGCGTGCCCCCGAAGGCTTCCATGCTCGCTTCTCGGCCCGGGCGCGCGGGTACCGCTACCGCGTGCTGGCCAGGCGGACGCCGTCCGCCCTCGACGCCCGACGTGCGCTCTGGTGGCCTCGCCCCGTGACCTTCGACGCGCTCACGGACGCCGCGGCCCGTCTTCACGGCGAGCACGACTTCCGCGCCTTCACCCCGACGAAGACCCAGCACCGGGCGTTCGCCCGAAACGTGCTCGCTGCGGCATGGACCCTCGACGGCGATCGGCTCGACTTCACGATCACAGCCGACAGCTTCCTGCGCCACATGGTGAGGACGCTCGTCGGCACGATGCTCGAGGCGGGGCCCGGCGCGCCCGAACTCGTCGACTCCCTCCTCGACGGGCGACCTCGGAACGAGGCCGGCCTCACGGCGCCGTCCTGGGGCCTCTATCTCGAGCGCGTCGACTACGAAAGCTGGTGACGGCGCACCGACGGTGAACGACACTCCCGGCGTTGACTCGGAGGCGCGACCGAGGTTTTCGCCTTCAACATCGTCACTGGCGCGATCGTCGGCGCCTACCAGTCGCCGGAGCCGTAGGGCTGTGTCCCCGAACCGGACAGCTGTGCGTTCTTCGACAGCCCGCACGAAGGCGGAGTGCAGCGGCACCCGGTCACGGGCCTGCTCGACTACGTCAGCAGCGGTCTGCGCATCGTGACGTGACCAACCACCCCGCAGCCCCGGTAGAGGTCGGCGCGTTCGACTACCCGGCGGATGCCGACAACTGCCGTGCCACTACGCGGCGCCGACGCCGTCCGGGGATTGGGTCGACCTCGAGGACGAGATCGGCGTCGGCGGGACGGGAGGTGTCCGTGTCCTCGATACCCCGGGGCTGCGACGGCGTTCACGGCTGCGACCCGCGCGAGGTCTGCACGCAGGCGTGCTTCTTTCCAGGGGCGCGAGACCTGGGGCGCGTCCTTCGGCTCCGGCGGGAACGTCTCCGCGAGCGACTCCTGGCTCGGCTCCTTCGTCGTCAGTCCGAGCTGATCCGTCGCGGGCAGAGTCGTAGCCGGGCGGAAGCGCCCGGCTACGATCGCGGCGTGCGCTTCCCGGTCGTCCTCTTCGATCTCGACGGCACGCTCATCGACTCGGGTGGGATCATCCTCGCCTCGATGCAGCACGCGGTGAGGACGGTGCTCGGCCGGGAGATCCCGCCCGACGAGCTCGGCCTCACGATCGGCGGGCAGGGCATCGTCGCGCAGATGCAGGCGATCGACGCCGAGCGCGCGGACGAGCTGGTCGAGGCGTACAAGGAGCACAACGATGGCCTCCACGAGACGCTCGAGGCGTTCGACGAGCTCCTGGAGGTGCTCCCGCGGCTCAAGGCCGAAGGGCGGAGGCTCGGCATCGTGACCGCGAAGCGGCATCGCACGGTCGCGCTCGCGCTAGATCGCTTCCCCGTGCTCCGGGACGACTTCGACGTGGTGGTCGCCCACGAAGACACGGATCGGCACAAGCCCGATCCCGACCCCGTACTGCGTGCCGTCGACCTGCTCGGCGCGACACCGTCGGAGGCCGCCTACGTCGGGGACTCGCCGTTCGACATCGGTGCCGCGAAGGCCGCAGGTGTGTTCGCGGTTGCCGTTGCCTGGGGCGGGATCCACCCGGACGAACGGCTTCTGGCGGAGGGGCCCGATGCGTTCGTGCGCTCCGCGCAGGAGCTGCTCGATGTCATCTAGAGCCGCGGCGCCCGCCGAGCGCGCTGCCGATCTCAGGCATCTACTCGAGTACCACAACTACCGCTACTACGTCCTCGACGAGCCCGAGCTCTCGGACGCGGCGTACGACGCGCTCTTCGACGAGTTGAAGGTGCTCGAGGAGAAGCACCCGGAGCTCGTTACGCCGAGCTCGCCGACCCAGCGCGTCGGGGCTCCTCCCGCCGAAGGCTTCCGCAAGCTCGAGCACCTCTCGCCGATGGGCTCGCTCGAGAAAGTCACGAGCGCCGAGGCCCTCTCTAAGTGGGCCGACGACGTGCGCAAGCGGCTCGGCACGGACGAGCCGGTCGCCTACGTCATCGAGCCGAAAGTCGACGGCTCCGCCGTCTCCCTCGTGTACGAGGGCGGGGTTCTCACGCGGGGTGCGACCCGCGGGGACGGCTTCCGCGGCGAGGACGTGACGGCGAACCTGCGGACGATCGAGGCGATCCCGCTTCGGATGCGCTCACCCGGCGGCGCCGAGCCACCGGAGCTCGTCGAGGTGCGCGGAGAGGTCTGCTTCCCGCTCGAGGGCTTCCGCCGGTTCAACGAGGCGCAGGTCGCGGCGGGCCGCAATCCGGCCCCGAACGCGCGCAACGCCGCGGCCGGCTCGCTGCGCCAGCTCGACCCCGCGGTGACGGCGAGCCGGCCGCTCTCGATCTTCGTGTACGGGCTCGGGCTCCTCCGCGGCGCCGGCCCGAAAACCCAGTGGGAGGCGCTCTCCTGGCTCAGGGAGCGTGGGTTCCGGACGAATCCGGACGCGTCCCGGCTCGAGACGATCGAGGAGGTGGCCGAGGCGTGCAGCGCCTGGGAGGGGAAGCGGGCCGACCTCGCCTACGAGATCGACGGGATCGTGATCAAGGTCGACTCGTTCGACCAGCAAGAGCGGCTTGGCTCGCTCCACGAGCGCCCCCGTTTCGCGCGCGCCTACAAGTGGGCCCCGACAACGGCCGTCACGCGCCTGAGGAAGATCCACGTCCGCGTCGGCCGGACGGGCGTGCTGAACCCGCTCGCCGAGCTGGAGCCCGTTCAGGTCGGCGGTGTGACGGTCTCGAGCGCGACGCTCCACAACGAGGACGACATCCGCCGCAAGGACATCCGCGAGGGCGACGTCGTGATCGTGCAGCGGGCCGGCGACGTCATCCCGCAGGTCGTCGGACCGGCGGGGGAGCACGAGCCGGGAACGAGGCCGTGGCGGATGCCGAAGCGCTGCCCGCTCTGTGGCGCTGGGGTCGTCAGGCCGGAGGGTGAGGTGATGCACCGCTGCCCGAACCGCGCCTGCCCCTCGCGCGGGCTCGAGACGCTCCAGCACTGGGTCGGCGCGGCCATGGACATCGATGGCGTCGGCGGGAGCACGGTGCAGAAGCTGTGGGACGAGGGCATCGTCCGTTCGCTGCCCGACCTCTACCGCCTGACCGCCGAGCGGCTCGCGGAGCTCGAGGGGTACGCCGAGCTCTCCGCCTCGCGGGCGGTCGAGTCGATCCGGCGCTCGAAGGAGCAGCCGTTCTCCCGCGTGCTCTTCGGGCTCAACGTGCCGAAGGTGGGCTGGGTCATCGCCCGCAACCTCGCGCTCCACTTCGGCTCGGTCGACTCCCTTGTCAACGCCGGCCCCGAGGAGCTGCAGGAGGTCGAGGGAGTCGGGCCCGACCGCGCCGAGCTGATCGCGGAGTGGTTCTCCGACGACGAGAACCGTGCGCTCATCGACGAGCTCCGCTCTCTGGGGCTCAGGCTCGCGACGGGCGAGGAGGAGCGCCCCGCGGCGGGGCCTTTGACCGGGCACCAGTACGTGATCACGGGGACGCTCGAGGGGTTCACGCGGGAGGAAGCGAAGGCCGCGCTGGAGGCCCGTGGGGCGAAGGTGGTCGAGTCCGTCTCCTCGAAGACGACCGGCGTCGTCGCCGGCGAGCGGGCCGGGTCGAAGCTGCAGAAGGCCCAGACGCTCGGCGTCGCGATCCTGTCCGAAGCGGACCTCCGCCGGCTGCTCGGATCCTGACGCCGCTGCCGTTCCCCGGGAGCGCAGGTAGACCCTGCGCCCCCGGGTATGACTCTCCCTGCGGATCCAGAGGCTTCCCGTCCATGTCGCTCGTGAAGAAGTCCGTCCGTCGCTGGTGCGCGGCTCGGTGCCCCAGTGCTCGTTCCCGGTCTCGTGCCTGCGAACCGAGCCGACGAGCTCGACGTCGCCCCACGTATCGTCGGCCCGTTTGAGGCTGACCCGCAGGAGTCTTTGGCCTCAGCAAGTGATCGGCACTCGCCGATGGTGCGCTGCGCCCGTACCCCCGATTGCGAGCAACGCCACGCCGGCCGGGACCGCCATGGGGTATCGCGCACGTGCCGGCAGTCTCGGCAGGGCGGGGAGGTCAGGAGCGCGCCAGGACGGTGACGAAGCGGTCCTGCGCCGCTCGGGCGGTCCAGTACGGCACGGGCGAGCCGTTCTGGACGATCGCGAAGACGTAGCGCCGGCGGATGAAGCCGGCGAGCGCGGAGGCTGCATTGGTCGTGCCCGTCTTCGCGATCACCCGACCGCGGGTGGGTCGGCGCTCGAGCCGATGCTCGAGCGTGCCCGACACACCGGCCACTGCCAGGGAATCGACGAAGGTGTCGCGGATCCAGGGGTCGTCGGCGCCGGCGCGCAGAATCCCGACGAGCGCGGACGGGGAGAGACGGTTCGAGAGCGAGAGTCCCGAGCCGTCCGCGATCCGCACCCCCCGCAGCCGCACGTGCGCCTCCGCGAGCGCCTGCAGCACGGCGTGGGCTCCCGCCTTCGTCGTGCCACGGCGTGCGACGCTCGCGCCGAGCTCCTTCAAGAGCATCTCCGCGACGAAGTTGTCGCTCTCGCGGTTCATGTGGCGGACGATCTCCTTGAGAGGCTCGGAGAGGTCCTGCGCGAGCGAGATCCCGTCCGGGGCGGCGCGCCCGACCCCGGGGCGCCCCACGACGGACACGCCGTGGCGCCCGAGCGCCCGCGAGAAGGCGGACGCGGCGGCGGCGGCGGAGGCGTTCGCGTCCCGAAGCGGGATCTCTTCGATCGAGAGGGCCGAGAGCGGGCGCGACTCGATGCCGAGGAAGGACGGCTTCCAGCCGGGTGCGTCTCGCCTGGAGTCGAAGTGCTGCTCGTCCCCGAGCACCCGTCCGACGACACGGCGAATGCCCCACGCAGCGACGTCGCGAGCCAGCGCGTCGAGGTCCTCGAGCGTGAGCGACGGATCCCCGTGTCCCACGAGCGCCACGTCTCCCAGCCAGGTTCGACCCTGTTGTCGTCCGTCACCGACGACCTCGGTACGGAATCGGAAACTCGGTCCGAGCAGTCGCAGAGCTGCGAACGAGACCGCGAGCTTCTCCGCCGAGGCCGGCCGCAACGGCAGGTCGGCGTTCGACGAGTAGACGACCTTGCCCGAGCGGATGTCGACGGCGAGCGCGGCAGTGAGGTCGGGGTCGATGCCGCCCGCCCGGAGGGCTCGATCCAGAGACGCGCCGAGGCTGGGCCCATCTGCGCGCGCTGTCGCTCCCGTCGCGATGGCCGCGACCAGGACGAGCAGCACTGCGCTCGCCCTACGGGGTTGCCTTGTCATCGGCTCCTTGTAGCGCACGCGGCCGATATCGGCCCGACGGGCTACCGGTAGACGGTGATGGTGACGGTGCGGCGGCCCCAGTTACGAGCCGCCGCGGTGCTCGGGAACCAGAGGTCGATGACCGGGCCTTTGATCGCCGTTCCGACGTCGGCAGCGAGTCCGCGCCCGTAGCCCGGGACGTGTAGTCGTGTCCCCAGCGGGATGAGGTCGGGGTCGACTGCGACCACTCCCTTGCGAGTGGGAACGCCGAGCGCGGTTCGCCCGGGAAGGGAGTAGGCGACGGCGTCGACCTGCAGCCGGTAGGTCGGCTTGGCAACCCGAGGCTGCCCCGAAGCCGAACCACCCGCTCCGAGGAGTGCCCCGCACAGGGCCACGGCGAGCGCGGGTCCCCACCTGCGCGTACCCCTTCCCACGAGCGCGGGACCCTATCACAGGTCACCCTGCAAGGTGATCACGAGTGCCCTCTTTGCAGTGATTTTTGGTCAGTTGTCGGTTGCAGGGCAGTGATTTTTTGGTCAGTTGTCGGTTGCAGGCATCCGTCGAGGCTGGTAGGGTGCCCAACTTGTGACGGGCCAGACCGCCACCGGCGGGTCTGTTCGAAGAAGGCGACGGGTCGGCATCGGAGGCCCGCGAGCCGGACGGACGCCGTTAGTCGTATCGGTTGTGGCATGTGGTGCCGGGCTCCTGCTTGCCGTCGGATCCGCGTCGGCCGATCCCTCGATCCGGGACAAGCGTGCACAGGCTCAGGCGATCCTCGCCGAGGTGCAGCAGCTCGACTCGAGCCTCGAGCAGGCGATCGAGGCATACAACTACGCGAACGTCGAGCTCGACCGGATCGACGGCGAGCTCACGTCGAACACGAGGCACCTGAAGGCTGCGAGGAAGAGCCTCGTGATCGCGCAGGCGCACATCGCGGGGCGGTTGCGAGACCTCTACGTGAACGGTCAGGGCGACACGACGCTCGAGGTCATCCTCGGCTCGAGCAGCCTCGACGAGGTCATCGCGCGTCTCGACGCGATCCAACGTGTGTCGAGCCAGGATGCGCAGATCCTGGCCTCGGTCAAGCGGTACCGCAGGGAGGTCGAGATGCGGCGGGCGAATCTCCGAGACGCTCGCGCGAGGCAGACGCAGGTCGTCGCCGACCGTGCGGCGCAGAAGTCGTCGATCGAAGGCCGTCTCGCCGAGCGCCAGCAGCTCCTCGCCTCCGTGAAGGACGAGATCGCTCGCATGCAGGCCGCGGAGCGGCGGCGCCAGGCGGTGCTCGCAGCTCAGGCGCGTGCGCGCGCCCAGGCGGCACAGCAGGCGATAGAGGCGGCGCGGGCGGCGGTCGCCGCGGACGCGCAGGCGACAGACGTCGAGCAGGTGCCGGCGCCGAGCTACGAGGCCGACCTCCCGAGCTACGACCCGAACCTTCCGGCGCCTCAGTACGGGAGCGTCGTCGCGATCGCGCTCCAGTACCTCGGGATCCCGTACGCCTGGGGCGGCGCGAGCCCCTCGACCGGCTTCGACTGTTCCGGCTTCGTCATGTACGTGTTCGCGCAGGTGGGCGTCTCGCTCCCGCACCACGCTGCGTCGATCTACGCCTACGGAACCCCCGTCCCGCGCGAACAGCTCGCCCCAGGCGACCTCGTCTTCTTCAGCGGGCTCGGGCACATGGGGATCTACATCGGCGGCAACCAGTTCGTGCACGCGCCGCACACCGGCGACGTCGTGAAGATCTCCAGCATGGACGAGCGCTGGGGTTCGTACGTCGGCGCCCGTCGGCTCTAGCCGCCGACGTCTTCGATCTGCCTGAGCTCCGGGCCCTCCGCCCGCTCGGCGTAGAGCGCCTCGATCTCGGTCGCGAAGTGATCCTGGACGACGCGCCGTCGGAGCTTGAGCGTCGGCGTGACCTCGCCGGCGGCGAGCGTGAAGTCCCGCGGGAGGATCGTGAAGCGCTTGACCTGCTCGAAGCGCGAGCGCCCGTTGTTGGCGCCGTCCACCGCGCTCTGGACGAGGGCCCGAACGCGGTCGTCCCGCGCGAGGGCGGCCACGTCTCCCTCGATCCTGTGCTCGCCCGCCCAGCGGCCGACCTCCTCCGGGTCGAGGGTGATGAGGGCGGCGACGTACGGTCGGCGGTCGCCGATGACGAGCGCCTGCGAGACGTACTTCGACGTCTTCAGGTCGTTTTCGATGTTCTGCGGCGCGACGTTCTTCCCGCCCGCCGTGACGAGGATGTCCTTCTTGCGATCGGTGATCGCGAGGAAGCCGTCCTCGTCGATGACGCCGATGTCCCCCGTCTTGAGCCAGCCCTCGGGCGTCAGCACCTCGGCCGTGGCCTCGGGATCCTTGAAGTAGCCCTGGAAGACCGTCTCGCTGCGCACCTCGATCTCGCCGTCGTCGGCGATGCGAACCTCGAAACCCGGCAGCGGCTGTCCCACGGTTCCGAACCGGTACCTGTCGGGGACGTTCGTGCTGCACGCGGTCGTGCACTCGGTGAGGCCGTAGCCCTCGACGATACGCACACCCATCGCATCGAAGAACTCGGCGATCTCCTTGGCGAGCGGAGCGCCGCCCGAGATCGGGAGGCGAAGCCGCCCGCCCAAGCGCTCGCGCACCTTCGAGAAGACGAGCCTGTCGGCGATCCGATGCCGCAAGCGGAGCGTGGCCGGAACCGGTTCGCCGGCTGCCTCGAGACGGCTGACCTCGCGACCGATCGGAAGCGCCCACGAGACGAGTCGCTTCCGAACGCCGGTCGCCTGGTCGAAGCGCGCCTGAACGGCCGTGTGCACCTTCTCGTACACGCGCGGGACGCTGGGGAGGACCGTCGGTCGCACGTGCAGGAGAGCCTCGGGGGTGCGGAGCGGATCCGGTAGGAAGGCGACCGGGAACCCGACGTAGGCGCCGGTGAGCAGCATCAGCCGTCCGAAGTTGTGCGCCAGCGGGAGGTAGAGGAGCATCAGGTCGTCGGGCGTGTAGTAGCCGGGCATGCGATCGACGACGCTCGCCATCGCGAAGTAGTTGCGGTTCGAGAGCATGCAGCCCTTCGGCGGGCCCGTCGTCCCGGAGGTGTAGATGATCGTGTAGAGGTCGTCCTCCGCGAGCGCCGCCGCTGCGTCGGCGAGCGCGGTCGGGCTCGCCGTCTCGTGCTCGCGGCCCTGGGCGGCCAGGCCGTCGAGGTCGTCGAACGTGAGCGTGTGCGCGAGCCGGGGGAGCTCCGCCGCCACGGCCTCCACCTTCGTCACCTGCTCGGCGTCCTCGCAGAGGACGCCGAGGGACTCCGAGTGCGCCAGCACGTAGCCGACGTCTCGCGGCGAGCTCGACGCGTACACGGGGACGCTCACCGCCCCGATGCGGGCGAGCGCGAAGTCCATGAGCGCCCAGTCGAGGCTGTTGCGCGCGAGGATCGCGAAGGGGTCGCCCTTCCCGATCCCTCGCGCGAGGAGACCGTTCGCGTAGCCGCGCACGCGCTCGTCGGCCTCGGCCCACGACACCTCGCGCCAGGCGCCGTCGTCCTCGACGAGGTACGCGGGACGGGAGCCGCCGCGCGCGACGGCGTCCGACCAGAGCCGGGCGATCGTCCGTCGGGTAGCCGGAGTGCTCGTTCCTGGGGACGCGGGAGCCGTCTCGGTCACGCGTCGAAGCGTAGTCCGCGCGGGAGGGGTTTGGCCTCCCAGAACGAATCCGGCTGGTCCCCGTAGAGTTCTGCTCGCCCTATGCGTACCACCTGGAACGGCTCCCTGAGCTTCGGGCTCGTCTCGATCCCCGTCGGCCTCGCGCCGGCGACGAAGCCCGCTGCCCGGCAGTCGGACGTCTCCTTCCGGCTCCTCCACCGCGAGTGCTCGACGCCGATCAAGCAGAAGCGGTGGTGCCCGACTCACGACCGCGAGGTCTCGCAGGACGAGATCGTGCGCGGGTTCGAGGTGGCCAAGGGCCAGTTCGTGATCGTCGAGGACGCGGATCTCGAGGCGATCGAGCGGGCCGACGACTCGCGCGCGATCGAGATCACGCGCTTCGTCGCCGAGGAGCAGGTCGACCCCATCTACTTCGACCGCACGTACTTCCTCGTGCCCGCGGCGGGAGCCGCTCAGCGCCGGCCGTACGTCCTCCTGCTCGAGGCCATGCGGCAGACCGGGACCGCTGCCCTCGGTCGCTTCGTCCGCGCCGGTCGCGAGAGCCTGTGCCTGGTCCGCGCAAAGGAGGGCGCGCTCGCGCTCGAGACGCTGTTCCTCGCGGAGGACGTCTACTCCCAGGCCGAGATCGCGGAAGCCGTCGAGGGAACGGAGGTGCGGGAGTCGGAGCTCGAGCTCGCGCGGCAGGTGATCGAGACGCTCGAGGGTGACTTCGATGTCTCCGTCCTCACGAGCGAGTACCGACGCGACCTGAGGGCGCTCCTCGAGGCGAAGATGCGCGGCGAGGAGATCGTGGCGCCCGAGGCCGTCCAGCCGGCGCCGGTGATCGACCTCATGGAGGCCCTCAAGGCGAGCGTGGCCGCGGCGAAGCAGCGCAGCGAGTCGGAGACCGCGCGCACGCAGACGAAGGCAAAGGCCCGGGGTCGCTCGCGCACCTCGTAGCGCACCGGCTCCACGATCCGCGAATTCCCCGATGCGGGCCGAACGCGGTGACGTCGGAATCTACTCGTGCGCGGCTGCGCGGGAGGGTACACGCAGAGGGTCGCCGGAGGAAGCGTCGCTCTCGCCGGCATGGTGCTCGTCGGCGTCGGCTTGTGGGCACGGAACGATGTTCGTCGCGGGCTCGCGCGGGAGCGCATCGTGATGTCCCTCGAGGCGGGCGCCCCCGAGACGCCGGTGCGAAGCGCGTCGCAGGTGCGGGCGCTGGCAGAGATGATCCGCACGATCACCCTGTCGGCCGCCGACGGTCGCACGTATGCGGAGACCGACGAGTTCCTCGCCCCCGACGGCTCGACCACCTCCGACCGTGGTGAGGCACTCGTCGACGAGCGGACCGGCCAGCCGGTGAGGAACCCGAGCTACGAGCTCTGGATCAGCTCGACCGCCCTGCAGTCCGCGCTCCTCCAGGCGTACATGGGGTACCGCATCGCCGACCTCACGCTCGGCCTGGGGGCCACCTTCGTCGCCGCAGGTATCGGTATCGCCGCGTCCCGCTAGCGCGCACCCGGCCCGTGGACGACCTACGAGCCGGCGGCCGCGGCTCCCGTCCCGACAGCCTCGAGCGTCGCCTGGAAGAGGGTCTTGTCGATCTTCCCGTGGTAGATCGGAACGCCCTCCTCGATGCAGATCCGGATGACCTCCTCGCGGTCCATCCCCGTCTCCTTGGCGAGCTCTTCAGGCGTCAGGTGGTTGGCCATCGGTGCCTCCTTCGGGCAAGAAAAAAGCCCGCCCACGCGTGCGCGCGTGTCGGGCTTCGGGTCACTCCTTCTCCCGGCGGGTCACGCGGCCCGCCGTTCGAGTTCGACTCTCACGATCGGAGCATACTGCCGCCCGCCGCGGGTGCGCAATCCTCATCCGCCTGCTCCGGGGGCGCGGAGCGGGTACCCTGTGCGCGCTCGGGGTGTGGCGCAGCCTGGTAGCGCGCTCCGTTCGGGTCGGAGAGGCCCCCAGTTCAAATCTGGGCACCCCGACTCTTTGCAGGAGCCGGAATCTGCGCTCGCGGATTCCGGCTCCGCGCAGACTCCAGACGCGACTGCGTGACACTCGCCGGCCGCGCCCTTCGTGCGCCGATGCTCTCTCGGGCGCGGAAGCGTGCCTCGAGCGCTCCCGCTCAGTCGTCGCCCGATCGGCCCGGTCGTCCCGGATCGCAGCTGTGGCTCGCCGGCACGTCGGCGACAGGGTCGGAGCGCGCGCCTCGAGGGGGTGATGTGCGCACCCCTCGAGCATCGGGGCTCGACCCTCCCTGCAGGGGTACGGAGAGGCCTCGAGGCTATTCTCGGTCCGTGCTGCGGGCGGTTCTCTTCGACGTCGACTTCACGCTCTTTCGCCCGGGACCCGAGCTCGGCCCCGAGGGCTACCGACGAATCGCCGAGCGTCACGGGCTCACGCTCGATCCGGAGCGGTACGACGAGGCCCGCGCCGGTGCGATCGCGGAGCTCCAGCGCCACCACGACCTCGTGCACGACGAGGAGGTATGGGTCGAGTTCACCGAGCAGATCGTCCTCGGCATGGGCGGCGACCAGGCGGCCGCGCGCGCGTGCGCGGCCGAGATCGTCCAGGAGTGGGAACGGCACGAGAACTTCACGCTCTACGAGGACGCCCTCCCAGTGCTCGACGAGCTGCGGCGTCACGAGCTCAAGATCGGCCTCGTCTCCAACGGCCAGCGCGACCTCGAGGAGTTCGCGATCCACCATCTCCTCGAGGTGGACGCCGTCATCGGCTCGAAGACACACGGGCACGTGAAGCCGCACCCGTCGATCTTCGTCGCGGCCCTGCGGGCCCTCGGCGTCGGACCGGACGAGACTGCGATGGTCGGCGACTCCTACGAGGACGACATCGAGGGCGCCCGTGCTCTCGGGATCCGCGCGATCCTGCTCGACCGAGACGGCGTGCATCCCGCGGAGCCGGAGCGGATCGACACGCTGTACGCCCTACCCGCCGCGCTCGGTCTCGCTCATCCCTAGCTCGCGCCGCCACGGCTCCGTGTGGGCGCCTGGCGGAACGAGCTCCCGGGTTCGCTGCGTGCCGAACGCCCGCGCCGCTTCCGTCCGCGTCCACACGGGCCCTGCGCAGACGTCCTCGCCCTCGAAGCGGTCGAGCCACTCGGCGAGCGTGCGGCGCTCGATGAGGGCTGCGAGCTCGTCCGCCAGCGCCTCCTGGTCTGCGTCGTAGTGCTGATCCGCGAGCTCGGGCCGGTCGAGGAGCTCACAGAGCCGCCCAAAGAACTTCGGCTCGAGTGCCCCGACGGTGAGGAAGCGGTCGTCGGCGGTGCGGTAGATCCGGTAGCAGGCGAGGCCGCCGGTGAGCGTCCTCCGCACAGGATCCCCACCCACGCGGTGGGCGACGAGGTCGTGTGAGCGATGAGTCATCGAGACGACGATTCTCCGGCCTCCGCCCGTGCGCTCCCGTTCGAGCAGGGCCGCGAGCACCTCGGTGACGGCGCCGAGGGCGCCCGCGGCCAGATCGGCGACCTGCACCGGGGGGATGCCCGGGGCGGTGTCCTCGAGGGCACCCGCCCAGCCGAGGTAGTTGAGGTCGTGGCCGGCACGCAGTCGGTGGGGGCCCTCGTCCCCGAAGCCGGTGATCGAGCAGTAGACGAGGGAGTCCGGAAGACCGCGGGGTCCGATGCCGAGCCGCTCCGCCACGCCGGGGCGGAACCCCTCGAGCACGACGTCGGCAAGCATGCAGAGCGCCCGCGCGAACTCATCGTCGGTCGTCAGGTCGCACACGACGGACTCGGTACCGGCCCGGAGCCGGAGATCCCAGGCCGGTGCGGACACCCGCATCGGATCGCCTCCCGGCGGCTCGACGCGGACGACCCGTGCCCCGAGGCGCCGCAGCTCGCGGCTGGCGTACGCGCCGGGCAAGAGCCGCGTGAAGTCGACGACGAGGATGCCCTCGAGCGGTTGCACGCGCCCGCAGCGTACCTCTATTCTCGATTGCGTTGACTGAGCGTTCAATCACACAAGCGGGCAAACGGAGGCGCATCCTCGACGCCGCCATTCGCGTGTTCGCCGACCACGGCTACCACGGCGCGCGCGTCGGCGACATCGCCGCCGATGCGGGTGTCGCGCACGGCCTCCTCTACCACTACTTCGCGTCGAAAGACGATGTTCTGCGGACGATCTTCGTCGAGAACTGGGGCGACCTCATCAAGCGCTTCCGCGCCGTCGAAGCCTCCGACGAGCCGGCGCCGGAGAAGCTCGAGGGCATTGCGAAGATCCTGCTGCGCACCTGGCGCAACGATCCCGCCCTCGTCACCGTGATGGTGCGCGAGGTCGCACGTAGTCAGCAGATTCAGGATCAGGTCGAGGACGTCCGCGAGGCTTTCGCGATCGTTCAGCGGGTCATCGAGGAAGGGCAGGCGTCGGGAGTGTTCCGGCGGGACATCGATGCCCGACTGGCAAGCTGGCTCTTCTACGGTGGGCTCGAGGAGGTGCTGACTGGCTGGGTACTCGGCCAGCTCCCGGACGCCGACGACGATGTCGTGCGAGCGGAGCGAACAGCGGTCGAGCTCGTGCGTCGCGGGCTCGAAGAGTAGGCTCCGCGTCGCGGTGGACGTCTTCAACCTCTACGCGGACGAGTGGAACCGGGTCGAGGAGCGCCCCGGATGGAGGAGCAGGGACGCGTGGGTCGGGGCGCGGCTCGGCGCGGAGCTGCTCGGCGGGAGCCTCTACGAGCTCGAGCCCGGCGACCGCCTCTGGCCGTACCACCTCCACCACGCGAACGAGGAGTGGCTGATCGTCGTGCGGGGCAGGCCGACGCTCCGTGGGCCGGACGGCGAGCAGGAGCTCGGGGAGGGCGACGTCGTCGTCTTCCCACGCGGGAAATCGGGAGCGCACCAGGTGTCGAACCGGACCGATGCGCCGATCCGGGTGCTCATGCTCTCGAGCATGCTCGCGCCCGACATCGTCGAGTACCCGGACAGCGGGAAGGTCGGTGCCCGCAGCGTCGCCGGCGAGCGGATCCTCATGAGCCGGCCGGGGCCGATGCTCGACTACTGGGACGGCGAGGACTAGCGGACCACGTCAGGGCACTTGCTCGGACGGCCGCATGCGGCCGCTCTCCGAGCGTGATGGTGGGCATCGTCGGGAGGGACGAGGAGCTCGAGTTCGTTCGACCCCCTCCCGCGACTTTGTGCGCTGAAGCTCTTGACTTTGCGTGCTGAGTCACATTTACTGCGCCGCAATTGCGGAAGGGGAGTCCGTGAAGGAGAGATCGGGGTTCGGCCTGGTGGCGACGCCCGCCGCCGCGTTCGATGCCCTTCTCATCGCGGAAGCGGGCTCGCCCGGAGAGGAGAACGAGTGAACCTTCGAGTGAGCATCCTGAGGCGGGCGACCCGGGGCGGGGTCGTGGTGATCGCCGTCGTGGCTGTCGCCGCGGTCGCGGTGACCGTCGCGATGGGCGGCTCGAAGCACGGCTACTCGCCGTGGGGAGAGGCGACGCTTGTCGCCGGTGACGGCGTCAACACGCCGGCAGCCGAGGGCTGCCCGATCGTGTCACCGAACGACAAGGAGCTCTACTTTGCATCGACCCGTGCGGGCGGCGTCTCCGGGAACACCGCGAACGACATCTGGGTCTCGCATCGCACGAGCAAGAACGGACAGTGGGGGCCGCCGGTGAACATGGGCGAGCCCGTGAACAGTGCCGCGAGCGACTACTGCCCGTCGCCCATGGAGGGCAACGTCTTCTTCTTCGTGAGTACGCGAGGCGGGGGCTGTGGAGGGGCTGACATCTACATGCTCGACGACAACGGGCCCGGACCGGACACGGCTGTCAACGTCGGGTGCACGGTGAACAGCTCCGGGGCCGAATGGAGCCCGTACCTGATGCGGGCCGGAGGCCAGACGTACCTCTTCTTCTCGAGCGACGGCCACGGGGGAGCCGGGGGCCAGGACATCTTCATGAGCAAGCTCGGGAAGGACGGCTTCGAGACGCCGGTCGCGGTGTCCGGAGGCGTGAACACGTCGGCGAACGAGTTCCGGCCGAATCTGCGCAAGGACGGGCTCGAGATGGTGTTCGACAGCGATCGGGCCGGTAGCCCTGGGTCGCAGACCGACGTCTACTCGACCACCCGCGAGTCCCTGGACGCGCCGTGGGGGGCCGTCACGCCGGTCGGCAGTGCGAACACCCCTGCGGGTGAGTCGCGCGCGAGCTTCTCCTGGGACGGCACGACGCTCTACTTCGGGCGGGCGGGCGACATCTACTCGGTGTCACGCACGAAGAACGGCGGCAACGACTGAGGCACGTCGGGGCGGGGGCGTCGTGCCGGCGCCCCCTCGTCCCCCGGGGCGGCCGGCGCCCTAGCGGAACGCGTTGTCGCCGGTCAGCGCGAGCCCGACGACAAGCGTGTGCACCTCGTGGGTGCCCTCGTACGTGAGCACCGATTCGAGGTTGTTCACGTGCCGGATGACGGGGTACTCGAGCGTGACGCCGTTCGCGCCCAGGATCGTCCTGGCCGCGCGGGCGACCTCGATCGCTCCACGCACGTTCCCCATCTTCCCGAGGCTGATGTGCTCGGGCCTGAGGGTGCCCGCATCCTTCATCCGCCCGAGGTGGAGCGCGACGAGCATGGCTCGGCTGATCTCGAGGGCCATCTCGGCAAGCTTGGCCTGGGTCAGCTGGTACGCGGAGATCGGCTTTCCGAAGACGATCCGCTCCTTCGCGTACTCGAGCGCCGACTCGAAGCAGGCGCGGGCGGCGCCGACCGATCCGAAGACGATCCCGAACCGCGCCTCGTCGAGGCAGGAGAGCGGGCCGCGGAGCGTCGTCGAGCCGGGGAGCAGGTTCTCGTCGGGTACGCGCACGTCCTGGAGCACGAGCTCGGACGTCACCGACGCGCGCAGCGAGAGCTTCTTGTGGATCTCCGGCGCCGAGAACCCGGGCGTGTCCTTCTCTACGATGAAGCCGCGGATCGTCCCGTCGTCGGTGCGTGCCCAGACGATCGCGATGTCCGCGATCGTGCCGTTCGTGATCCACATCTTCGCGCCGTTGAGAATCCAGTCCGAGCCGTCGCGACGGGCGTGGGTCCGCATCGAGCCGGGATCCGACCCTGCGTCCGGCTCCGTGAGGCCGAAGCACCCGATCACCGCGCCCGAGTGCATCGGAGGCAGCCAGCGCTCCTTCTGCTCCTCGGAGCCCCAGCGCCAGATGGCGAACATGGCGAGCGAGCCCTGCACCGATACGGCGCTGCGCACGCCCGCGTCGCCGGCCTCGAGCTCCATGCAGGTCAGTCCGTAGGCGACGGCGCTCGCGCCGGGGAGGCCGTAGCCGTCGAGGTGCATGCCGAAGAGCCCGAGTTTGCCGAGCTCGGAGATCAGCTCGCGGGGCAGGATCCCTCTCTCGAACCAGTCACCGATGTCCGGCAGGACCTTCTCGCGTACGAACTGCTGAACCGTGTCCCGGATCGCCTTCTCCTCCTGGTCGAGGAGGCCGTCGATCGCGAGGTAGTCGAGCGGGTCGAGGGCTGGGAGCTCGGTCGTGGTCGCCATCCGCTGCACATCCTAGAGACGACCTCCCGCGCTTGACCGGTCTTGCTCCGTGAGCGTACACTGAGCGATTGACTGACGAGTCAATCGAAGCAGGAGCGGAGGCCATGACCGTGATGGAGACCAGCGTGGCGAGCGGTGTCTCGTTCGCGCTCACACCGGAGCAGCGGGAGCTGCGCTCGCTCGCCCGCGAGTTCGCGGAGAAGGAGATCCGGCCGCAGGCCGCCCAGTACGACGAGCACTCGACGCACCCGGCCGACGTGATCGCGAACGCGCACGGGCTCGGCCTCATGAACCTCCACGTCCCGAGCGAGCTCGGGGGTCTCGGCCTCGCGGCGTTCGACGGCATGCTCGTCGGCGAGGAGCTCAACTGGGGATGCTCCGGGATCGCCACGTCGATTCTCGCCAACGGCCTCGGCGCCGCACCGGTCATCCTCGCGGGCAGCGAGGAGCAGAGGGCGACCTGGCTGCCGCCGCTCCTCGAGGGGCCGATCCTCTGCTCCTTCGGCCTCACGGAGCCGGACGCCGGCTCGGACGTCGCGCGGATGAAGACGACGGCGGAACGCCGCGGCGACGAGTACGTCCTCAACGGGTCGAAGACGTTCATCACGAATGCCGGACACGCGTCCTGGACGGTCGTGTTCGCGAAGACCGACGCGAGCAAGGGCCATCGCGGGATCTCGGCCTTCGTCGTCCCGATGGACGCGCCGGGAGTCCAGATCGAGAAGCACCTCGACAAGATGGGGCAGCGCTCGACCGATACCTCCGCATTCGCGCTGACCGACGTCGTCGTACCCGCCGGCAACCGGCTCGGCAAGGAGGGCGACGGCTTCAAGATCGCCATGCAGACGCTCGACTTCACCCGCCCCGGAACGGCGGCCGGAGCGGTCGGGGTCGCCCAGGCCGCGTACGAGCTCGCGGTCGAGTACGCGAAGGAGCGCGTCACCTTCGACCTTCCGATCGCCATGCACCAGGGCGTCAACTTCCTGATCGCGGACATGGCGACGGAGATCGAGGCCGCACGACTCCTCGTCTGGCAGTGCGCGTGGATGCTCGACCAGGGCTACGGCCGGAAGACGACGCTCTACTCCTCGTTCGCGAAGCGCTTCGCCGCGGACACCGCGATGAAGGTGACAACCGACGCGGTTCAGGTCTTCGGCGGTTACGGCTACATCAAGGAGTACCCGGTCGAGAAGCTCATGCGCGACGCGAAGCTGTTCCAGATCTACGAGGGCACCTCGCAGATCCAGCGGCTCGTCATCGCGCGGGAGATCTTCCTCCCGCGTGGCGACTAGCGACTAGGGTTCCTTCGTGGCCGTCGAGATCGACCTCTCCGGGCGCGTCGCGCTCGTCACCGGTGGGTCGCGCGGCCTCGGCAGAGCCGACGCGTTGACCCTTGCCCGTGCGGGTGCGGACGTCGCGATCGCGGACATCCTCGTCGAGTCCGAGCTTTCAGACGAGACCGATCGCTGGGGCGCGCTCGCGTCCGTGGCCCGAGCCCAGGGCCTGGTGCACACGGAGGAGACGGTCGAGGAGATCCAGACGCTGGGTCGGCGCTCGTTCGCCGTTCGTTGCGACGTCACCGACCGCGAGCAGGTCGCGGCCGCGGTCGCGCGGACGGTCGAGGAGTTCGGCTCCGTCGACATCCTCGTCAACAATGCGGGCACGCTCGACCACGTCGGACAGTTTCACGACCAGAGCCCGGAGCTGTGGGAGCGCGATCTCCGTGTCAACCTCTCGGGCGGGTTCAACTGTGCGCAGGCGGTCTGGCCGCACATGAAGGAGCGGGGGTGGGGCCGGATCGTGAACATGGCGTCCGTCGCCGGCACGCTGGGGGGGTTCGGGCAGGCGAGCTACTCGACGACGAAGGCGGGGATCCTCGGCCTGACGCGCACGCTCGCGATGGAGGGCGGTCGCCACGGGATCACCTGCAACGCGATCGTTCCCGGGATCATCGGTACGGAGGCGTTCCACATGGCGAACCCGGCGATGAACGAGCGCATCGCGGCGCGCACGGTCTTCAAGCGCCCCGGCGAGCCGCAGGACATCGCGAATGCCATCGCGTTCCTCTGCTCCGACCTCGCGGGCTACATCACCGGGATCGAGCTGTACGTCTCCGGCGGGATCGAGCTCTTCGTCTTCTGACGCCCGGCACCCCTCGGGTGCGGCAGCAGCCGCTGAGAGACCGGACGAGGAGGTGGCTCCTCGAGGCGGGTACGATTCGCGCTCCCGTGCGCGCTACGTCATCGCTCTCCATCCCGCGTGCTCGTCGCCGGGGTCGCTTGATCCCGGTGCGCGTCGCCCTGGTCGCGGCCGCAGCCGCGCTCGTCGCTGTCCTCGTCGGGCTCGCGTTCGCCGGATCCCGCCAGCGGCTGGCGGAGGGAACCCACGTTGCGGGGGTCGACGTGGGCGGGCTCTCCAGAGCCGCCGCGGTCGCGCGGCTCGACCAGCGCTTCGCGGAGGTCTCGGCGAAACCGGTGGCCTTCGTCGCGGGGAACCGGACGTTCACGTTCGCGGCCGACCAGCTCGGCGTCGAGCCGGACTGGGCCGGTGCGGTCGCGGCAGCGAGCCGCGCCGGCGGCGGAATCGGGCCCGTGCGCGGGCTTCGTCGCCTCCGGACGCGCGTCTTCGGAGCGGAGGTACTTCCGCGGATCGCCGTCTCGAACGGGGCGCTCGAGTATGCGCTCGACCGGGTCGCCAGCGGCGTCGATCGACGGCCCGTCAGCGCGGCGCTCGTGCTCCGCGGCCTGCGTGTGGAGACCGTCCCCGAGCGGCAGGGGAGCGGGATCGACCGAGAGCTTGCGGCCGACGTCCTCGTCCGGTCGCTGGGCTCGCTCGAGCGCGGGAGGAAGGTGGCGCTCCCGGTGGAGATCACCTCGCCGCCCGTGACGTCGGCGCTGCTCGCACCCGCCGCCGAGCGCGCGCGCGTTGCGCTCTCCGGGCCTGCGCTCCTGCGAGGCGCCGGCCGCAGCTGGCGCCTCTCGCGCGCCCACATCGCCGAGCTCCTGACGCTCCCACGCGCGGGATCGACCCGGCTCGGGATCGGCGGGCGAGTCGCCGACGTCTACTTCCGTGCGCTCTCCGACAGCGTCGGCCGGCCGCCCAGCGATGCGCAGTTCGTCGTTTCGGGGTCGGGCGTCCGAATCGCGCCGTCGCGGGAGGGGCTCGAGCTCGACATCCCGGCGACGGCAGGAAGGCTCCTTCGCGCGGTCACACGACCCGCGAACCGCGTCGCGCAGCTGAAGATCGCGAGCGCCGCTCCCGATCGCACGACCGCGGAGGCGAGAGCGATGGGGATCGATCGGCGTCTGTCCTCCTACAAGACCTACTACGCGGGCACGTCCGATCGCATCACCAACCTCCAGCTCGGCGTCGGCTACCTCGACGGCACGCTCGTTCGCCCCGGCGGTACCTTCTCCCTGAACCGGGCGATCGGCGAGCGAACCCTCGAGCGCGGCTTCCGGCCTGCCCCGGTCATCCTCGGGACGGAGTACGCGGAGGAGGTCGGCGGCGGGACGTCGCAGGTGGCGACGACCGTGTTCAACGCCGCCTGGGAGGCAGGGCTCGACATCACGGAGCGCCACCCGCACTCGCTCTACATCAGCCGCTACCAACTGGGCCGGGACGCGACGGTCTACTGGCCGTCCCTCGACCTCAAGTTCGTGAACGACACCGCCAAGTGGGTGCTCGTGAAGGGGTTCGTCGAGTACGACGGGATCAGCGTCGCGATCTACGGCGGGGAGAGCCGTCGCGTCGAGAGCGCCGCCGACCCGCTCGTCGTCACCGGCAAGGTGCCCGTCGAGCGGATCGAGGACCCGACGCTCGAGAAAGGGATGACCGTCGTCGAAGCGGAGGGCTCGGCTCCGACGAGAACGTCGGCGACGAGGAAGGTGTACGCCGCCGACGGCACGCTTCTCCGCTCGGAGACCTGGTCGACCTCCTACGACGGCGAGACGCGCGTCGTCCGGGTCGGGACGACGAAGCCGGTGGCGAAGACGAAGGCAAGGGGCGCGAAGCCCGCACCGCGTGAGGACTCGATTCCGGGCGCGGCCTCTACGACGCCGCCGACTCGGCCCTAGCAATCGCGTCGACGAGCCAGTCCGGGACGCGCGTGGGGCGGTACGTCTCGCGGTCGACCGTCGCGTGCCGCGTGTGGCCGTCCGCCACGAGCTCGCCGTCACGCTCGATTCGGTACTCGTAGCTGAAGCGGGCGCCGCGGAGGCCCGTGCACCGAGTCCAGATCGTCAGCGTCTCGTCGAAGTAGGCAGCTCGGTGGTAGCGGAGGCAGACCTCGGTCGTCAGCGCCTCGAGGCCGCGCTCGCGGATGGACTGGTAGCCGCCCGCGTACCGCTCGAGGTACGCGATCCGCGCGACCTCGAGCCAGACGACGAAAGAGGCGTGGTGCGCGATGCCCTGGGCGTCGGTCTCCGCGAACCGGATCCGCAGGTCGGTCGAGAACGAGAAGCCGTTCATCGGGTCAACCTTAGAATCTCGCAGGTGTCGGCCACCGATCTCGCCGCCCTCCTCCGGGATCGGCAGCCCTGTGTCGTGCTCACGGGCGCCGGCGTCTCGACGGAGAGCGGCATCCCGGACTTTCGCTCACCGACGGGCATCTGGGCGGACGTCGATCCCTTCGAGGTCGCGTCGATCGAGGCGTTCCGGCGCGACCCCGAGCGCGTTTGGGTCTTCTATCGCGAGCGCCTGGCCCGACTCGGGGAGGCGGAGCCGAACGCGGCTCACTACGCGATCGCGGAGCTCGAGCGGCGCGGACTCGTCTCGGCAGTGGTCACCCAGAACATCGACATGCTGCACACGAGGGCCGGAAGCCGCGAGGTGATCGAGGTGCACGGCTCGATCCGCTCCGCGCAGTGCGTGCAGTGCCTGTGGACGGAGCCGGCCGACGCGGTCCTCGAGCAGTTCGAGTCGCGGCCGGTTCCGCTGTGCCCGAACTGCCGGTCGCCGCTCAAGCCGAGCGTCGTCCTCTTCGGGGAGCTGCTCCCGCCCGGCGCGATGGAGCGCGCGACCCTGCTCGCGCGCGCGGCGGGGCTCCTGCTCGTCGTCGGTTCCTCGCTCGAGGTGTGGCCGGTCGCCGGCCTTCCGCTCGAAGCAAGAGCCTTCGCGATCGTCAACCAGGGCCCGACCGCGCTGGACGAGTACGCCCTGCTGAAGGTGGACGCCTCCGCCGGCGAGACGCTCGCCGCGGTGGTTGCCGCTCTCTCCTAGCCGAGCCTGAGCGCGAACCGCTCGGTGAAGCTCTGCCCGGCGGTGGTGGAGCAGATCGTCCAGCCGGGCGTCGTCCGCTTGCCCGATCTCGGTGCCGTGAGCAACTGGGCGGCGAGCCCGCTCGAAGATGTCGCGCCACCCTTGGCCTTCGTGCCGCCGACGGATGCCGTGCTGGCGATCCCAGTCGGCTTGACCGGCGAGCCGCCCGTCGTCACGGGCCTTGGCGCGACGAGCGTCGAGCCCACCTTCCGCCTAGCGGGTGAGAGCGTGACGGCGCCCGCACGCACCGAGGCGGTTCCTGCCCTCCCCGCACCGGAGCGGGCCTCTCCTCCGCCCGAGGCCCGGTTGCACGACCTCGAAGCGAGAGGTCGCGTGTTGCTGTCGACGTTCGGGTCGGGGTCGCCGTGGACGGACGCGGTGACCTCGTCGGCGCCGGGCTGCTCGGCTGCAACGTCCCAGATCCGTCCTACGCCGACCGGTCCGACCGCGTTCTCGACAGCGCCTGCCTGCCGATGGCAGGCGTTGCGTGCACACGCCCCCCGGTCGGGGGCCACCCAGGTCGTCGTCGCTTGGCTCGGGCTCGGGCGCCCGGAGGCTGGGGGCGGGCGATCGCGCAGAGTGGTATGACTACCCACATGGCCGAGACCAAGAAGACCGCAGCGAAGGCGGCGGACAAGGACTTCGTAACCCGTCTCGCGGACAAGGGCGAGGAGGCGCTCCACCGCCTCGCGGAGCTTCCGGGCGGGCAGAAGGCGATGAACGCCGTCAACGACCTTCGCACCCGTGTCGACGACCTCGCGAAGAAGGTCCGGGGGATCGACGCGCTCGAGACGCGGGTCGCGAAGCTCGAGAAGGAAGTCGCCGCTCTGAAGAAGGCGAAGGCGCCCGCGCGCCGCGCGGCACCTCGGAAGCCGGCCTCTTCCTAGCTCGCCGCCGGAACGCGCACCCGAAGCGCCTTCGGGACGATCTCGAAGCGAACCGGCGTCGTCCCCGGCTGCTCGCCGTCGAGTTCGATCGGCAGCGGCTCCTCGGTCTCGATCGCGACGACGCGCCCCCGCAGAGGCTCGAGGCGCGGATGCGGCAGGTGCCGGCCTCGGTACACCTTCGGCAGGGTGAACACGAGATCCCGCTTCGTGACGTCCCCGATGACGAGGACGTCGAAGATCCCATCGTCCGGCTCGGCGTCGGGGCACATCATCATTCCTCCGCCGAGGTAGCGGCCGTTGGCCACGACCACGTCGATCATGCGCCCGCTTCGCACCTCCTCGTCGACCGAGAGCCGCATCTCGCCCGTCTGCCAGCGGGCGAAGACCGCGACCGTGGCCCAGTAGTAGGAGAGCCGCCCGCCGAGCACCTTCGAGGACTCGTTCGTCCGCTTCGCGATGGCACCCGAGATGCCGGCGCTCGCCACGTTCGCGAAGTACCCACGTCCCTCCTCTCCGTTCCACGCCCGGTACGTGACGAGCCCGACATCGGCCTCCCGGGCCGTTCCGCTGGCCGCCACGCGGAGAGCGTCGTCGAGACCTCCGGGAATCCCGTACGTGCGGACGAAGTCCCTGCCCGTGCCTCTCGGGATGACGGCGAGGTCGATGCCGCGAGCCCCCGCGATCCCGTTGACGACCTCGTTGACGGTTCCGTCTCCGCCGACGGCGACGACGAGTTCCGCTCCGCCTCGAACGGCGTCCCGAGCGAGCGCGGCGAGATGTCCCGCGTCCTCCGAGATGAGCGCGTCGCCCACCAGCCCCCGCGCGGCCGCGCGGTGGGCGATCTCCGGCCACTGCTTGCCGGTCGAGCCTCCGGCGGAGGCGGGATTCACGAGGAAGACGGTGCGGGGGCTAATGGCCGTCGTGACTCGCGGTCACGGTGTCGAGCGCGATCGTCGTCATGCGGTCCACCGCGGCCTGCCGGTCCTCGTCCGAGAGGTAGACGATCTGCCCCCCCACGACGACGTCGCTCACCGTGAGCAGGCAGCCGGTCGAGACGCCGCGGATCGCCCCCACCGTGAACAGCGCTGCCGCCTCCATCTCGACCGCGAGGATCCCGCGCTTCGACCAACGCTCGTATTGCCCGGGATCGGGGTTGTAGAAGAGGTCGCTGGAGACGACCGGCCCGACGTGGAGACGTTCGCCCGCCGCCTTTGCCACGTGGACGGCCTCGTGGACGAGCTCCCAGCTCGCGGTGGGACAGTGCGGCTCTCCCCCGACGAGGTGCACCGCGGTCGCGTCGGCCGGTGCGGCCGAGAGCGCGAGGATCAGGTCGCCGTGCCGCTGACCCGGTTGCAGCCCGCCGCACGTGCCGACCCGTAGCAGCCTCGCCACGCCGAGCTGGATCAGCTCCTCGAAGACGATGGTCGCTCCGGGGCAGCCCATGCCCGTGCCCTGCACGGACACTGGCTTCCCGTTCCAGGTGCCCGTGTAGCCGAGGAGGCCGCGCTCCTCGTTGACCTGGGTGGCGTCGGCGAGGAACGTCTCGGCGATGTACCTGGCGCGGAGCGGGTCGCCGGGGAGCAGGCACGCGTCCGCGTAGTCCCCGGGCTCGGCGCGAAGGTGGATCGGCATGCGCGGAACCCTACGGGGTCCCCGGGTCCGTGACGGGCGGAACCGTCTCTAGAGTGTCCGGCGCTTGGACGGCAAGCTCATCGATCCGAAGCGAGACCAGATCCTTCGCTTCTGCGCAGAGGATCCGGTCGAGCGGGTCTTCGTCGAGGACGTCGCGCGACGCGGTCTCGGCCGCTTCGTCGCGCTCGTCGAGGCGCGGGAGCTGACGGCGCTGTGCCACGTCGGTGTCAACGCGGTTCCGTCGGGTACGGACTGCGGCGCGTTCGCGCGCCACGTGGCGAGGGGGGCTCCGCGCATGCTCATCGGCGAGGAGCGCGCGGTCACGGAGCTCTGGGAGGCTGCCCGGCGGCACTTGCCCACGCCGCGCGAGGATCGCCCAGGTCAGCCGGTCTTCGTCATCCGCGAGCCACCGCCTCCCGCCGGGACGGGGCTGCGGGAGGCAATCCTCGCCGACCTCCCGCTCCTCCTGCCCGCCTGCGCGGCCGCCCACGCACAGGAGCTCGGAATCGATCCGCTGCGCCGGGATCCGGACGGCTTCCGCTGGCGGACACGCAGCCAGATCGAGGAGGGCCGCTCGTGGCTCTGGGCCGAGGACGGAACCATCCTCTTCAAGGCCGAGGCCTCGGCGTGGACGCCGTCGGCGGTGCAGCTCCAGCAGGTGTGGGTCGATCCCCCTGCGCGGCGGCAGGGGTACGGGACCCGCGGGCTCCTCGACCTGTGCCGGCTCCTCCTCGAGCGCGTTCCCACGGTCTGCCTCTTCGTCCGTGCGGACAATGTCCCTGCGATCCGGCTGTACGAGTCGATCGGGATGGAGCACGTGCTCGACTACCGCTCGATCCTCTTCTGATCCGTGGAGGCGCTGCTCGTCGTACGACACGCGTTCGCCGGCTCGAACCGCGATGGACTGGCCTCTCGCGCGACTCCCGGAGAGGGGCTGACGCCCGAGGGTGTCGAGCAGGCGCGCCGCCTCGGCGCCGAGCTCGCCGACGCCGAGATCTCGGTCGGTGTCGCGACGGAGCTCGCGCGCACGCAGGAGACCTTGGAGCTCGCGCTCGAGGGGCGCGACGTGCCGAGGCTCGTCGTCCCCGAGCTGAACGAGGTCGACTTCGGCTCGTTCGACGGCGGCCCGCTCGTCGACTACCGGGCGTGGGCGGCGACCCACGACCCTGCCGAGCCCGCTCCCGGCGGGGGCGAGAGCCGCGCGGCGGCCGCCGGCCGTTACGCACGGGGCCTGCAGCTCCTGCTCGAGCGTCCGGAGCCGGTCGTGCTCCTCGTCGGCCACGCGCTCGTCCTCCGCTACGTGCTCGATGCGGCCCGCGGGCTCGTTCCCGCCCCGCTCATGGCTCCCGTCGAGCACGCGACGGCGCACGTGCTCGGCCGGGCGGAGGTCGCGCGTGCCGCCCGTGTTCTCGCCGAATGGAGCGCCGCGCCCCGCTTCCGGGATCCCTCGATGGAAGGATGACCCCGGTGATCGCGCGTCCGACCTCCACCGTGACGGGTCTTCGCCTCCTCGCTGCGTCGCTGGCGGCGCTCGTCGCCGCCACGGCTGCAGGGTGCGACGGCGGCACGCGCGCGAGCGTCACCGGCGCGCCGATCAGCGTCGAGCAGCTCGCGCAGTCGGCGAGCACGAGCGCGCACGCGACGAGCGGGCGCTTCGCCTTCGAGATCTCGGCGACGGTGCCGGGTGCGGAGGAGCCCTTCTCCTCCACGGGCGGAGGCGCGTTCGACGCGGCCTCGAAGCGGGCGTCGTTCAGCGTCGATCTGTCCTCGCTCGCGAAGCTCCTCGGCGGGTTCTTCACCGCTGTCACGGGTGCGAGCGCGAAGGACGCGCCGAACTTGGGCGATCCGGCCGGATGGAAGATCGAGGTGGTGCAGGACGGCACGGTCGGCTACGTGCGCTTTCCCGCGGTCTCGAGGCGGCTCCCGGCCGGCACGTCGTGGATCCGTGCCGACGAGAAGGGCGTCGAGGTCGACGGGCTCGAGCTGACCCAGCTCGAGCAGTCGGCGCGCACCGACCCCCGGGAGCTGCTCGACGTGCTTCGAGCTGCGGCCGGAGAGGTCGAGACGGTCGGGACGGAGGAGCTCCGCGGCACCGAGACGGCGCACTACCGCGCGACCGTCGATCCGGCGGAGTACGAGAAGCTCGTTTCCGCGGCGAGCCTCGGCGAGTCGCCAGCGCTCGCGCGGCAGCTCGTCTCGCAGGCCGGCGCGGGGCCGATTCCCGTGGACGTCTGGCTCGACGGCGACGGCCTCGTCCGCAGGCTCTCGCTCTCCTCGTCGGCGACGAAGCCCGGGATTGCGGACGCCGGCAGTGCGTCGCTGAGCTTCGAGCTCTGGGACTACGGCGAGGACGTGGGGATCGCCGTCCCATCCGCCGACGAGGTCGTGGACGCCTCGGCTCTCCGGCGCTGAGCGGGGCACAATGCTCGGGTGGAGCATGCACTGCACGATCGCGTCGAGGAGCTCGTCCACCGACACGATCTGATCCCGCCGGGCGGGGACGTCGCGTGCCTCGTCTCGGGAGGCGCGGACTCGACCTGCCTGTGGCACGTCCTCGGGGAGCTCGGCTACCGCGTCTCCGCCATCCACGTGAGCCACGGTCTGCGCGGCGAGGAGTCGGAGGAGGATGCCCGCTTCTGCGCCGAGGTGCTCGGTGCCGCCGTGCTCGACGCTCGCGGCCGCTCGCACGCCTCGACCGAAGCCGCCCTTCGAGACATCCGCTACGAGCTCACCGCGCCGTACGGCCTTCGCGCGACCGGCCACACGGCCTCCGACCAGGTGGAGACCGTCGTGTACCGGCTCGTCTCGTCGGGGGGCACGAAGGGGATCAAGCCCAAGCGCGAGGATGGCGTCGTGAGGCCCCTCCTCACCGTGTGGCGGGAGGAGACCGAGGTCTACTGCCGCGAGCACGGGCTCCCGTACCGCGTCGACACCTCGAACGCCTCGACGAGGCGGGGACTCATCCGGGACGAGATCCTCCCGTTGCTCCGGCAGCTCCACCCGAGCGCGGACACGAACCTGCTCGCTCTCGCAGGCGAGCCTCCGCGGCTTCCGCGCGCGCTCGAGCAGACGCTCGCCCGGCTCCTCGCGACCCACGACGGTACGGCTTCGGCCGATCTCGGCTACGGCCTCCGCGCGGTTCGCGAGTACGACGAGATCCGTCTCGAGGGGCGCGTGCGCTTCGGCCCGTGGAAGCTCGAGAGCTCGCGGCCGGGGCTCGTCGTCCGCACGCGCAGGCCCGGCGACCGGATGGCCGGGCGCCGGAAGAAGGTGCAGGATCTCTTCGTCGACGCGAAGGTTCCCCGCGGCGAGCGCGACAGCTGGCCGCTCGTCGTCTCGGGAGACGAGGTCGTCGCCGTCCCGGGGGTCGCCGAGGCGCCTGGTTGGGAAGGCACCGTCCGGGCATGGAAAGATACGGGAGAGTGACGCAGGCCGAATTGGAGAGAGGCGTCGGGGAGATCCTCATCGACGCGGAGACCCTCCAGGGTCGTATCCGTGAGCTGGGCGCGGAGATCTCGGTCGACTACGAGGGTCGGGATCTCCTCCTCGTCGGCGTCCTCAAGGGCGCCGTCTTCTTCATGGCTGACCTCATGCGCGAGCTCACCGTCTCCTGTGAGATCGACTTCATGGCGATCTCGAGCTACGGGGCTGCCACCGACTCCTCGGGTGTCGTGCGGATCCTGAAGGACCTCGACATCAACGTCGCGGGCCGCGACGTGCTCGTCGTCGAGGACATCATCGACTCGGGCCTCACGCTCTCGTACCTCATGCGCAATCTCGCGGCCCGCAAGCCGGCCTCGCTCGAGGTGGTCGCGCTGCTCACGAAACCCGAGCGAAGAGAGATCGACGTCCCGGTTCGCTACGTCGGCTTCGAGATCCCGAACCGCTTCGTCATCGGCTACGGGCTCGACTTCGCTGAGCGCTACCGCAACCTTCCGTACGTCGCGGTGCTCCACGCAGATCTCGTGCCGAACGCCACGTAGCACTGCGGGGCGCTGAACGCGACCATAATAGGGGTAGGGAAGTCCCCCCCTGGGTGGCGAAGAGGGAGGGTGGTACCCTGCGAGGACCGACGTGAACCGCTTCTTCCGTAGCGCGCTCTTTCCGCTGATCATCATCGTCTTGCTCGTCTACCTGGCGAGTCAGACGCTTCTGCCCGGACGCTCCGAGCAGCGGAAGATGACGTACTCGCAGCTCATCGAGGAGGTCAAGAAGGGCGCCGTCAACGACGTCGTCTTCAACCCGAACCGGCAGCAGATCACCGCCAACCTCGTCGAGGGCGGCAAGGTGAAGGTGAACTATCCGACGCCGCAGTCGGCAACGCAGTTCGAGAACCTGCTCGAGTCGCAGAACGTGAAGTTCGACTCGAAGGGCACCGGATCGTCCGCCTGGTGGGCGCTCCTCATCAACTTCCTCCCGTTCGTCCTCCTGATCGGCTTCTGGATCTTCCTCATGAACCAGATGCAGGGCGGTGGCTCGAAAGTCATGAGCTTCGGCAAGAGCCGCGCGAAGCGGATGTCGCCCGACTCGCCGAAGGTCACGTTCAAGGACGTGGCCGGGGCGGACGAGGCGGTCGAGGAGCTGCACGAGATCAAGGAGTTCCTCGAGAACCCGAAGAAGTTCCAGGCGCTCGGCGCCCGCATTCCGAAGGGCGTGCTCCTCTACGGCCCGCCCGGCACCGGGAAGACGCTGCTCGCGCGCGCCGTCGCGGGCGAGGCCGGCGTCCCCTTCTTCTCGATCTCCGGCTCCGACTTCGTCGAGATGTTCGTCGGCGTCGGCGCGTCGCGCGTGCGCGATCTGTTCGAGCAGGCGAAGCAGGCCTCGCCCTGCATCATCTTCATGGACGAGATCGACGCCGTCGGCCGACACCGCGGCGCGGGTCTCGGCGGCGGCCACGACGAGCGCGAGCAGACGCTGAACCAGCTCCTCGTCGAGATGGACGGCTTCGAGATGAAGGACAACATCATCCTCATCGCCGCCACCAACCGCCCCGACATTCTCGACCCGGCGCTGCTCCGCCCCGGCCGCTTCGACCGCCAGATCGTCGTCGACCGGCCCGACCGGACCGGGCGTCGCAGGATCCTCGAGGTGCATGCGAAGGGCAAGCCGCTCGCGCTGGACATCGATCTCGACACGCTCGCCGCCGGAACTCCTGGCTTCACGGGCGCCGACCTCTCGAACCTCATCAACGAGGCTGCCCTCCTCGCCGCCCGCAACGGCAAGAAGATGATCGAGCAGGAGGAGCTCGAGGAGGGGATCATGCGCGTCATCGCGGGCCCGGAGAAGAAGGCCCGGCTGCTCTCCGAGAAGGAGCGGAAGATCACCGCCTACCACGAGATGGGCCACGCGCTCCTGGGGCACTACCTCGAGAACACCAACCCGGTGCACAAGATCACGATCGTGTCCCGCGGCCAGGCGCTCGGGCTCACCATCTCCCTCCCGACCGAGGACCGCTACCTGACGACGCGGTCGGCGTTGATGGACGAGCTCGCGATGACACTCGGCGGCCGGGCCGCGGAGGAGCTCGTCTTCCGCGAGGTGACGACCGGCGCGGCCAACGACCTCGAGAAGGTGACCGCGACCGCGAAGCAGATGATCATGCGCTTTGGGATGTCCGAGAAGCTCGGCCCGCGTGTCCTCGGGCGCAACCACGATCTCCCCTTCCTCGGCCGTGACATGGGCTCCGAGCCGGACTACTCCGACGAGGTCGCCAAAGAGATCGACGACGAGATCCGCCGCGTGATCGAGGAGGGGCACGACACCGCGACCCGGGTGCTACGGGAGCACATGGACGTGCTGCACCGGCTCTCCGCGATCCTCATCGAGCGCGAGACGATCGACAAGGACGAGTTCGAGCGACTCCTCGCCGGCGAGTCCGAGGAGTCGGTGTTCGCCGAGCCGACCCCAGCCTCGCCGCCGGAGCCCGAGTCCGAGCGCAGGCCGAAGCTCAAGCCGCAGCCGCGTCCGCTCCCGGGCGCCGCGATGCAGCCGCCGCCGCCCGATCCGGCGACGAGCTAGCGAATCCGTGTTCGTGCCGGACGGCTTCGAGCCGCCCCTCGGGCTCGACGCCGTGGAGTTCCGGCTGGAGCCGCTCGGCCCGGAGCACAACGAGCGCGACCACGCCGCCTGGTCCTCGAGCGTCGAGCACATCCGCCGCTCGCCGGGGTACGGGCCCGACTCTCCCTGGCCGAGGCCGATGAGCCTGGAGCAGAACCTCGCCGACCTCGAGCGGCATGCCGAGGACTTCGCCGCCCGCGCGGGCTTCACGTACACGGTGCTCGATCCGGACGACGACGTCGTCGGCTGCCTGTACGTCTACCCCGCGAAAGACGGCGTCCACGACGCGTTCATCCGCTCGTGGGTCCGCGAGTCTCGCGCCGAGCTGGACGCTCCCCTGAGACGGGTGGTCGCCGACTGGCTCGGGAGCGATGCCTGGCCTTTCGCGCGGCCGCTCTACGAGCCGGTGCTCGCGTAGAGCGGAGCGGGCCTCAGCGGCGCCTCCGGCCGTGTGCTCGCGAGGCGAGGGCGATCGCCGCGAGCACCGCAGCCGCCGCAGAGGCTCCGAGGACGTCGAGTGCGAGGCCCTCGGTGCGAGCGACGTCGGCGAGCGCGAGCAGCGCGACGCCGACGGCGAGCGCGGCGACTCCGAGCGCGGCGACGAAGACGGCGTGCCGTCGTCCAGCTCCCGGCTCGGCCCGTGGCCTCTCGCGCTCTTCGAGAGACCAGTAGGCGAGCTCGGCAGCGAGGAGGACCGCGACCGCGAGCAGGGGCGCCGTCGGGTCGAGGGCGACGTCGTCCACGGCCAGCTGGGCCGCGTAGCTCCCTGCTGCGAGCGCGATCGAGACGGGGACGAGCCTCGCCCAGCCCAGCACGATCCCGGCCACGAGGGCGACGAGCGCTGACGCGGCGAGACGGACGCTCACCGCCTCCACCGCGCCGGTGCCCCGCGCGACGGGAACCGCCGCGACCACGGCGAGGCACGCGAGCGCGCCGACGCCCGTCGCTAGGCGCGTGCCGTTCTCGCGTAGCGCCGAAATGCCCTCACCCCCTCCAGCGCCGTCTCGAGCTCGCCGCCGCTCCAGCGGGCGACTCCGATGCCGAGCTGCTCGAGACGGAGGCGCAGCACCTCGCGCTCCAGGATCCACAGCCGGAACGCGAGCGGTTCGACGCCGCTCGTTCCCGGCTCGACGAGCGGCACGGGATCGACCTCGACGACCGCGACGTCGAACCCTCGCGCGCGCAGGTTCGCGAGGGCGTCGACGAACCGGCGGTCGAGCAGAGGGGTGAGCGACAACACGAGCGCGTTCGCGGGCAGGATCCGGGCGGGGATGAGGTTGACGTCGCCCCACGTGTACGTCGGCCGGACGCCCGTCTCGAGCATCGTCTCGATGAGCCGGTAGCGCTGCGTGGCACCCATCCCCGGCTGGAGCCAGCGCAGCACACCTCCCAGGCTGACGAGACCGACTCGGTCTCGCCGCTCGAGGTATCGCGTCGCCAGCGTAGCGGCCGCGCGGATCGCCTCCTCCAGCACGCCTCTCTCCTCTCCGCGTACGTCGACGAAGCTGTCGACGAACAGCACGACGTCGGTGTTGCGCTCGGGGTGTCGCTCGTTCACGACGAGCTGCTGTCGTCGTGCCGACGCGCGCCAGTTGATCGAGCGGACGCGGTCCCCGGAGACGAAGTCGCGGAGGTCGGCATACTCGATTCCCTCCCCCTTCGCACGCGCGACCTCGCTGCCCGTGAAGACCTGGGTCTCGACGGCGGGAATGATGCGACGGAGGGAGAGCTCCGCCGGGTACGTCTTCAGCCGCTGCCCGGCGGGAAGACGCCTGCTCCAGACGACCAGTCGGAACGGATCCCGTGCGCGCACCTCGGTCTCCGCGAGCTCGAACACCCCCCACCGGGAGCAGCTCAGCGCGAACGAGAGCTCCCTTTCGCCTCCGGCCGGGATGCCGAACGCCCGGAGAGCGCCGTCCTGGTCGACCAGGTCCACACCGGGCGGCAGGATCAGCGCGAGCTCGAGCCGGTCCACGGCCTCCGCCGCCCGCACGGTTGCGACCGCGGGAACCTCGCTCCCCTCCACCGCTCTCTCCTCTCCGAGCACGACCTCGACCGAGACGGCGGGATCGCGGGCGACGCTCGTGCCGACCGCGAGCACGAGCGCGAACGGCGCCGCGAGGATCGCGAGCTCCGGTCGCCGAAGCGCGAGCGCGGCGACGAGGCCGACCGCGGCGAGCACCGCGTAGCCCTCGATGCGGGGGCTCCCGCTCCGCGTCACGGGCGGGGCGCCGGCTCGTTCTCGGCGCGTGGAGTCGGGACGGTCGCGAGGACCTCTCGCACGACGTCCTCGGCCGACACGCGCTGAACCCAGAGCTCCGGGCGCAGCACGAGCCGGTGCGCGAGCGCGGGGACGGCGACCGCCTTCACATCGTCGGGGAGGACGAAGTCACGACCCGAGACCGCGGCCTTGCAGCGAGCGAGCTTGAGCAGCGCGAGACTTCCGCGCGGGCTGGCGCCGACGGCGGAGCTCGGCGAGGTGCGCGTGCCGCCGACCAGATCCACGCAGTACTCCTGCACGCTCGCGGCGACGTAGACGCGCTCGACTGCGCGTTGCAGCTCGAGCAGTGTCTCGCGGTCGACGATCGGCCGCAGCTCGACTTCGTCGGTCTCTCGCTGGGTCCGTCGTCCGAGCACCTCGACCTCGCTCTCGCGGCTCGGGTAGCCGAACGCCGTCCGCAGGAGGAAGCGGTCGAGCTGTGCCTCGGGCAGCGGATACGTGCCCTCGTACTCGATCGGATTCTGCGTCGCGATCACGAGGAAAGGGGGCTCGAGCGGGTACGTGTCGCCCTCGATCGTGACCTGTCGCTCCTGCATCGCCTCGAGCAGGGACGCCTGGGTCTTCGGCGGGGCGCGATTGATCTCGTCCGCGAGGAGGAGGTTCGTGAAGATCGGGCCCGGTCGGAACTCGAAGTCGCCGTCGCGCTGGTTCCAGATCGAGGAGCCCGTGACGTCGGAAGGCATGAGGTCGGGCGTGAACTGGATGCGCGCGAAGCGCATGTCGAAGACCCGCGCAAACGAGCGAGCAGCGAGCGTCTTGGCGAGGCCCGGAAAGTCCTCGAGCAGCACGTGGCCGCCCGCGAGAAATCCGAGCAGGACGAGCTCGAGAGGCTCTCGCTTTCCGACGACCGCCCTCTCGATCTCGTCGAGCACCTGCCCAGCGAGGGCTTGCACACGTGCGAGCTCCATCGTCTAGATGCGCTCCAGCGAGGCGACGACCCGGGCGAGCGCCTCCGGCGAGACGCCCCGCCCCAGCCGGTCCTCGGGCGGTTGCCGGTCGCTCCGGATGACCTCCCAGGTCTCGTCGCCGACGATGCGCCGTGCCTCGTCGGGGTCTCGTTCCAGCGACACCAGCCGACGGGACGCGAGCAGTCCGGCTGCGAGGGCGCGGAGACGAGGCGCGAACCGGTGGTGGAGCTCGAAGGCTCCGGCGACGGCGAGCGCAGCCTCGTCCTCCAGCCGCGCGAGCACCGGCGGCGACTGACGGCGGCGCATGCCCGCACGTTTCGGCCGGGGAAGCGGTTCCACAGCCGGATACGAGCGGCGCAGCGCGGCGAGGCCGACGCCGAGCACGAGCCCGCATGCGACGAGCGTGTAGACGCGCACCGCGAGCGGAAGCCTGCCCGGAACGAACGCCGACACGATGACCACGGCGAGGGTCGGCAGAGCCAGGAGCCGCACTGCGGAGACGAGGTCGCGCCTCACGAGGACGCTCCCGACGAGAGTGCGGCCGCGACCGCGGTGGATGCGTCTGAGGCCCCGCGGAGCTCGTCCCGAACCTTCTCCAGCGCGCCGATCGCTTCCTCCTTCATCTCCAGCTTCACCGCGTGAGGCGAGAACGTAGCCCGCTCGAAGAGCGTGGTCAGCCGTCGGGCCGCTCCCGCGGGAACCTCGAGCGCGCGAAGCATGCGGGCAAGGTACTCCTCCTCGGTCTCCGAGCGGCGTCGCGGGAGCCCCCTGGCGGCGAGCACCCGCTCGAGCCGGGCGTAGGCGGCGATCACCGCGCGTCTCGGGTCGATCTCCGCTCGCAGGTCGTCGAGCGTCTCGTCCAGGACGGCTGCGAGGTCCGCCGCGAGCGGGTCGCGCTCGCGGATGCGGTTTCGTGCGCGCCGCTCGAGCAGGAGGTACCCCGTGACCACGGCGGCCACCAGCACGAGAACGATCGCGACCGGGAGCCACGCGACTCCCGGCTCGTACGTCGTGCCGGGAGTCCCTTCCGGATCCTCCGGAGGGGGCATCGCTCCTGGGAACGGGGGCTCCGCGGGCATGTCGGTCGTTATCCGCGCGAGCATCCAGTCGCCGAGGCGCCAGTACGAGAGGAGGGCGAAGGCGACCACGAATACGCCCCAGCCGACGATCGAGACCCTCGGTATGCGTCCGGACGCGATCTCGCGGGCGATGTCCTTGCGGCGCGTGAGACCGTACACGAGCAGTACTGCGCCGGCGACGACGCCGAGCAGCCCGAGGTTCAGGATCGTGTCGAGCAGCGTCGCCGAGGGTGGGCGCACCCTGCTCGTTCCGGTCTCCGTCGAGCCGTTCGCCGCGATCGCGACGACGCCGACGAGGCCCAGCACGACGAGGGCCGGGACGAGTGCTCGCGCGGCGCTACCGCTCATGGCTGCGCGCTGCTAACCGGCTGGAGCCGGTGGGGGTGGCGGCGGTGGCGGTGCCGGGGGCGGCATCGGCACGACGGCCTCGGCCGCGCTCTCCCAGTAGCGGTTGAGCGCGCCCTGCACCTTCACGAACCAGACGATGGCCCCGATGATCGGGAGCAGGACCCAGAGGCCCGTCCACCCGCTGAACGGTGGGACGCGGCCGTCCTGCCTGTACATCTTCCGACCTCCGACGGGATCAGGAACCACGTGACGATGGACACGACGATCCAGATCACGAGTCCGAGCACCCCGCCGACGCCCTGTCCCGAGTGGTTCTTGACCTCGTCCTGCGTCTTGAACACCCAGTACAGGGAGTAGAAGCCGAGGGTGATGATGACCATCAAGATGCCGAACCCGATGCCGCGAGGCTGGCCCAGAGGGCCCGTGTTTCCGGTTGCTGTCTCCATGGCCCGAGATTCTGACACCTTCGGCAGAGGTCGCTACGCTCCGCGCGGTGGGGGCGGTCGTGATGTCGTTCGAGGAGCGCTGGCTCCGTCCTTCGGTGATGGGGGTTCTCAACGTCACGCCTGACAGCTTCTCTGACGGAGGTCGCTTCTTCCAGACCACGGCGGCGGTCGAGCACGGCCGCCGGCTCGCCGCCGAGGGCGCCGCGCTCGTCGACGTCGGAGGCGAGTCGACGCGGCCCGGCGCCGCCCCGGTGGCCGCAGAGGAGGAGCTCGCGCGGGTCGTCCCCGTGCTCGAGGCGCTCTCCGGCATCCCGATCTCGATCGACACGTCCAAGGCGATCGTCGCCCGTCGCGCGCTCGAGCTCGGGGCAGAGCTCGTGAACGACGTCACGGCGCTGCGGGCCGATCCGGAGCTCGCCGGAGTCGTGGCCGACCGCAACGCCTTCCTCTGCCTCATGCACATGCAGGGCGAGCCGCGGACGATGCAGGTGGCTCCTCGTTACGAGGACGTCGTCTCGGACGTTGCGGGCTTCCTCGAGGAGCGGCTCGCGTTCGCGGTCGCACACGGCATTCGAGAGGAGCGGATCTGCGTCGATCCGGGCATCGGCTTCGGCAAGACGCCCGACCAGAACCTCGAGCTGCTCCGGCGGCTCGGCGAGCTCCGCTCTCTGGGCCGCCCGCTGCTCGTCGGGGTGTCGCGGAAGAGCACGCTCGGGAAGATCCTGGGGGATCCGCGTGCCACGAACGGCACGCTGGCCGCCTCGCTGGGAGCCGCCGTCGCGGCTTACGAGCGCGGGGCATGGATGCTCCGCGTCCACGACGTCCGCCAGACGGTCGAGGCGCTCGCCGCGGCCGCGGCCGTGGGGCGTGGGAAGATCGGCGCGTGACCATCGAGTTGAGCGGGCTCGTCGTGTTCGGGCACCACGGCTACCTCGAGGAGGAGCGTCGGCTGGGGCAGCGCTTCCTCGTCGACCTCTGGGTCGACCTCGCGGGCGAGGCTGCCGCGACGGACAGGATCGAGGACACGGTCGACTACCGAAAGCTCGCGGCACTCGTTCGCGAGGTGTTCGCAGGTCCCGAGCGACTCCTGCTCGAGGGCCTCGCGGGCGCGGTCGCAGACGGCATCCTGGAGCGGTTCGCCGCCGTACGGCACGTCCGCGTCCGCATCCGCAAGCCGGATGTCGTGCTCGACCCGCCCGTCGAGTACGCGGCGCTTGTCGTCGAGCGCGGGCGCTAGTGCCGCGCGCGTACGTCGGCCTCGGTGCGAATCTCGGCGACCGCGCGGCGACGCTTCGTCGTGCGGTCGAGCTCCTCGCCGCCCACCCCCGCGTCGAGCTGGTCGCGGTCTCGGAGCTCCGCGAGACCGAGCCTGTCGGCGTCGTCGACCAGCCGCGGTTCCTGAACGGCGTCGCGGCCGTCGAGACGACGCTCTCGCCGCGTGAGCTCCTCGACCTCCTCCTCGGCGTCGAGCGGGCGCTCGGGCGCGTGCGTGCCGAGCGGTGGGGGCCGCGCACCGTCGACCTCGATCTGCTGCTCTACGGCGAGGACGAGGTGTCGGAGCCCGGAATGCGGATCCCGCATCCGCGCTTGCACGAGCGGCGATTCGCGCTCGAGCCGCTCGTCGAGCTCGCTCCCGACCTCGAGATCCCCGGCCGCGGGCGTGTGTCGGAGCTGCTTGCGGCGCTAGACTGACGCCGCGATGTCCCACCTCGACGACCTCGACGAGTACGAGGCAGAGCTCGAGCTCTCGCTCAAGCGCGAGTACTCGGCGGTCTTCTCGCTCTTCCGCTACTGCGTCCTGACCCAGGACGCCACGTACCTCTGCAACAAGCTCGACGTCGAGGCAGTCCCGCAGGTGAGCTACCCCTTCTTCCACATCCGCATGGAGGACGTGTGGGTCTGGGACAAGAATCGCCCGAGCCGCATCATCCCGCGCGCCGAGGTGTACACCTCCGGCGACCTCACCGTCGAGGAGTTGCGCGGAGAGGGCGAGGAGGCTCGGCTCACGGCCGAGGATCTCGCCGAGCGCATCGGGCAGCCGCTCACGGGCGACGACGAGTAGCCGGACCCCTCGCGGTCAGTCGCTCGATCGTCGGCGCGCGCGCTCGGCGAGCCACTGCGCGAAGCGTCCGTGCGGAGATTCGAGGTATGCGCGGAGGCTGTCCTCGAATCCCGCAACCTCGCCCCGGAGCTGGAACAGCCGATACTCGAGCCTGCGCTCGGGATCGCACGCGTGCGCGCTCCGCTCCTCGGCCGCGAGCGACTCGCCGCACTCCTCGCACGGCATGTACTGGGAGTAGGCGAAGGCGCTGGACATGACCGGCCGGAGGCGAGGCCGTACTTCGCCCTCTCCGGCCGCGTCCCTGCCCCCGGGGCGCGCTCGGCTTACGCGTCTCCGGAAGGGGCGCCCGCTCGCCGCCGCCCGCCGCTCGAGCTCTAGGCTCTCGCCGGCTCGGGGATCGCGCCGAGCTGGACGAGCAGCCCGAGCCGATCCCACGTCGTCCACTCCTCGACGACGAGGCCGTTCTCGAGCCGCGAGATCGTGAGTCCGGAGAACGTGACCTCCTTGCCGGTCGGCGCGATCCCGGAGATCTCGCCGGTCTGCGTCCCGCGGCTCGTCCAGCGGGTCGCCACCCTGTCGCCCTCGGCGATCTGCTCCTCGACCGTGATCGCAGCCCCGGGGAAGGCCGCGAGGTACTGCTCGACCTTCGCCCGGACGCCCGCAGGGCCGCGGGTCGGCTCGGGCTCGGCCGTGTCGTGGCCGAGGTAGCTCGGCGAGACGAGCTCCTCGATCACCTCCCAGTTCCCCTGCCACGGCTCCTCGAGCAGGCGCCTGACGACGAGCCCGGCGTCCGCCGCCGGCACTTGCTTGGCGCGCCGGCGCCGGTGGAGCGCCGCGGCCGCCGCGCCAACGGCCACTCCGGCCGCTGCGAGCGCGATCGCGCCTCGCCTCCCGTCGCCCTTCCGCGTGGCAACCACCGTGCCGCGACTCTACTGGCTCCTGGCCCGGGCGACAACAGGCCGCACGTCAGGGCTTCGTGAGGATCAGGGTGACGAGTCCGCTTCCGGAGACGGCGTGGATTTCGACGAGAACTCGCCGCGTACCGCAGATCGTCGTCGTGGCACGCCGAGCTCCGCGCGCCAGGCTCGAGTCGGCGTGCGGAGCGACCAGCGTCATCCCGACGCGCAGGCCTCGTGCAGCGGCGACACGGACCGTGAGCGTCCCGTCGTTCGGCGTCGCGACGACGAAGCGTGCGACCCGGCCCGCTGCCAGCCGCGTGCGGAGTCGTACCGTCGTGGCCCTCCAGGGGACGAGCACGTCGAGACGGACGAGCTCGAGCGCCTTCGCCCTGGGCGCGAAGCTCGGGTCGACGAGCGGCCAGTCGAACGGGACTCCCCGCGCCCGGTCCGACAGGACGCGGTAGCTCTCTGCGAAGGCCTCGGCCGGATAGCGGTCGTACCGGTCTCCCGCGCTGCCTTCCCGGACCCGGGCGCAGACCTCCATGAACGACGCCCAGCGCTTCGTCCCCCACGCGACGGCGCGCCACGGGGAATTGGACCGGTGGTTGGCGACGTGGTGGCCGTACTCGTGCGCGAGAACCTGCTCGACCGTCAAGGGGTCCGGGAGCTCGACCTCGTCTCCGATCAGCACGATCGACTCGTCGTCGGCGAAGTAGCAGCCGAGGGCATCGTCTCCGCACATCCTCGTGACGACGCCCGCCGGAGCGACGTAGAGGGTGAGGTCGGCCAGCTCTCGTCCGTGGACGAGCGACCCGAGGAAGTCGACCCAGCCGCGCGCGCGCGACTCGTCGGCCGGGTAGCAGTCGGAGACGTACACGCGGATCGCCTCGCCCGCGTCCGTGCGGTAGACGCCGCCCCACCAGTCCGCCTGACGCATGATCCGATCCTCGAGCCGGGGGTGCACGTCGAGGCCCGCCCTGCCCGGGCTGACGGCATCCGCCGCGCACCGCACGGCCGGCAGGGCGGAAGGCGACTGCCGTGCCGGGCTCTCGCTCGGCGTGCCGATCGCCGCCACGCCCGCGACGAGCGCCGCCGCGGCGACCGAGAGCAGTCGAGAGGAACGTCCTTCCACGAGCCCTCTCCTCCTGCCGCATCCCGCGAGCGCGGGTACGGCCTCCCACATTGTCGCGCGCCTCGCACAGCGCGGAATCAGCGAATTACCGGAGCGTGCGTCAGCAATACCGGGAACTCGGATCGCGACCGGACACCGATGGCAGCAGCGGATCGCCGCTCGAGACTCGGTTGTGGGGAGGCGCCCATGCTGCGCCGAAGGAGGGATGGCCGATGGACGGACAGAGGGCGGGGAACGGGCTCCGTCTCCCACTCGCGCTCGGCACGGCGGTGGCGGTCGTGCTCGCGGTCGCGACGTCCGTGACCGGAGCGACGAGGGTGGGGCCGAACGGGATGATCGCGTTCACGAAGGTTCTCGACGCGCACCAGATCTGGTCGATGCGCTCGGACGGCACTCGCAAGACGAAGCTCGTGAGCGGCCCTGGGCTCGCCTTCGAGGGTGTCGTCTCTCCCGACGGCACGCGGTTGGCGTACGTCAGCAACGCCGACGGCGACTCCGAGATCTACGTCGCGTCCGCGGCCGGTGGGAAGAATCCGCGTCAGCTGACGGCGAACACCGCGATCGACTTCGACCCCGCCTGGTCGCCGGACGGCCGCACGATCGCCTTCTCGAGCGACCGCGACGGGAACTTCGAGCTGTACACGATGTCGGCGCGCGACGGAACGGCCGTACGGCGCCTCACCTCGCGTCCGGGTCGCGACGAGAACCCGGACTGGTCCCACGACGGGAGGCGGATCACCTTCTGGAGCGACCGCGCCGGGGGAGGCGACATCTACGTGATGCGCTCGAACGGAACCGGCGTCAAGCGGCTCACGACGACGCGCGACGACGAGTCGTGGCCGACGTGGTCTCCCGACGGCACGTCGATCGCGTACACGGTCGAGCCGCGTGACGACGACTCGGACATCTGGATCATGAACGCCGACGGCAGTCACCGCAGGCCGCTGGCCGATGACGGCGAGGACGAGTGGTCATGCTCGTGGTCGCCGGACGGCCGGCGCATCGCCTTCACCTCCGACGACGACATCGAGGTGATGGCGGTGAACGGAAGGGAGCGGACGACGATCGCCCATCAGGGCCACGGCCCGTCTTGGGCGTCCGACGGACGCATCGTCTACGTGCGGACGGAGTTCGAGAACGAGGAGATCGCGGTCGTCGCGGAGACCGGGGACGGCGAGCGGCTGCTCACGAGATCGCCGTCGTACGACGGCGAGCCGAGCTGGTCGCCCGACGGCTCGGCCATCGCCTTCACGAGCGATCGGGGACGTGCAGGAGATCCGGATCTGTACACGATCGACGCGACGGGAGGCTCCCTCTCCCGCCTGCTGCAGCTGAACGAGTACCAGGGCGATCCCACGTGGTCACCCGATGGCCAGTACATCGTCTTCGTGAACTGGGACGACGAGAACGGCTACCGGCTCTTCGTCTTCGGCACGCGCTCCCTCTCGTACCGGAAGATCGAGACGTACGCCGGGGAGGACGACTGGGACGTCGATCCGAGCTTCGGCCCGGACAGCCGGCGAGTCGCGTTCGCCAGCGATCGCGGCGGCTCGTGGGATCTCTACACCGTCGACATCATCGGGGGCTGGATGCGTCGACTGACGTCGTCTGGGGCGGACGAGTGGGCGCCCGCCTGGTCGCCCGACGGCGACTCGATCGCGTACGCGAGCGACGCGGCGGGAGACTTCGACATCTGGGTCTTCAGCCTGACCACTGGTGTCACACGGCAGCTGACGTCGACGCCCGCCGACGACGACTATCCGACGTGGTCGCCGGATGGTCGGCAGATCGCCTTCCATCGCATCCTGGAGGACGGCACGGTCTCGATCGTCGTCATCGAGGCGGACGGCTCGAGCCCCAGGCAGGTGACTCGCGGGCCCGACCCCGCCGTCATGGCTTCCTGGCAGCCCGTTCCGACCGGAAGCTGAGGACTCGAGCGCGGGACGCTCCCCTGCCGGCATCGCCGCGCGGACGCGTCGGGGTCGGCTCTGATTCACTTGCGCGGTGCTTCTCGCCATCGACGTCGGCAACACGCAGACCGTCCTCGGCCTCTTCAGGGGCGAGGCGCTCATCGACCACTGGCGGCTCGCGACCGAGCGGTCGACCACCGCGGACGAGCTGGGGGTCGTTCTCGCGGGCCTCCTCGATCTCGACGCCGTCGACGGGGTCTGCCTCGCCTCGACCGTGCCGGCGGTCGTCCGGGAGTGGGAGGAGCTGGCGGGGAAGTGGGTGAACGCGTCGCTCCTCGTCGTCGGCCCCGGAGTCAAGACGGGCATTCCCATCCGGTACGACGATCCGCGGGAGGTCGGCCCCGATCGGATCGCGAACTCGGTCGCGGCGAAGGCGCGCTACGGAGCCCCGGTCATCGTCGTCGACTTCGGCACGTCGACGAACTTCGACGTCGTCTCGCCCGGCGGTGAGTACGTGGGCGGGGTCATCGCGCCGGGGATCGAGATCTCGATGGACGCGCTCTTCGCTCGGGCCGCACGGCTCGTGAAGGTCGACTACACCGCTCCCCCGAGCGTGATCGGCAAGACGACGGTGGCCGGCCTGCAGTCCGGCCTCGTCTACGGCTTCGCGGGCCAGGTCGACGGGATCGTGGAGCGCATTCGCGAGGAGCTCGGGGCCGAGGCGCGTGCGATCGCGACCGGGGGCCTCGCCGACGTCGTCGCGCCCCACTCGCGGACGATCGAGTCCGTCGACCCGTTCCTCACGCTCGAGGGGCTCCGCCTCGTGTGGGAGCTGAACCGGTGATCCCGGACCCGCCGGCGGTCGGCGTCTTCGTCGTCGCGGCGCTCGCGCTGCTCGTGGTGCCGGGCCCGGCCGTGCTCTACATCGTCGCCCGTTCGATCCACCAGGGGCGGCGTGCCGGGTTCGCCTCCGTCCTCGGGATCCACGCAGGGACGCTCGTGCACATAGCGGCAGCGACCGTCGGGCTCTCCGCGCTCGTCGTCTCCTCGGCGGTCGCGTTCACCACCGTCAAGATCGCCGGGGCCGGCTACCTCGTCGGGCTGGGTCTCTGGACGCTTCTCTCTCGACGCGCCAAGCCCGAGCTGGCGCTCGGCGGGGAGCGGAACCTGCGCCGCGCTTTCGCGCAGGGGATAGTGGTCAACGTCCTGAATCCCAAGACCGCGCTCTTCTTCCTCGCGTTCCTGCCGCAGTTCGTGGACGCGGACGCGCCTCACCCGGCGCTGCAGATCGCGTTCCTCGGGCTTCTCTTCGCCGCGCTCGGGATGGTCACGGACTCGCTCTGGGCGCTCGCGGCGGGAACAGCCGGCGGGATGCTTCACCGCTCGCGGCGGTTCGTGCGCGCGCAGCGCTACGTGACCGGAACCGTGTACGTCGGTCTCGGCGTCGCGACCGCCTTCGCCGGCTCGGTCGAGGACTGACGCCCCAACCAGTCGGCCTCGTGGGTGGGGCGCGGCGATCCGGACGTCGCTCAGCCGCCGCCGTGGATGGAGACGGGAAGCTCGAGGGTGACCTCGTCGCCGGAGGGGCTCTCGGCCTCGAGCTCCTCGAGCAGCGCGATCGCCCCGGGCGCTGCCGCCAGCAGCCGCCGCTCCACCTCCTCCGGCGAGTCGAGACGGAGGAGCTCCTGCTTGAACGGCTTCGGGAAGCGGCCATGGCCCAGGTACCAGCCGTAGAACTTCTTCAGGAACCCGGAGGCGCGCCGCCCGCCGAGCTCCCGGACGGTCTCCCGCCCGAAGAGCACGAGCTCGGCGACGATCTCCTCACGGCTCGGCTCCCCGGGGTCGCCGTCGACGATCTCGCGCAGGGCCCACGGGTTGCCCTGCGCGCCGCGGCCCACCATGACCGCCTCCGCGCCCGTGGTCGCGAGCACGGCCTGCGCGCCTGCGCGCGAGGTGACGTCGCCCGAAGCCACGACGGGAATGTCCACGAGGGAGACGAGCTCGGCCGTCAGCTCGTGGTCTGCCCTACCCGTGTACATCTGCTCCGCCGAGCGGGGGTGGAGCGTGAGAGACGCGGCGCCCGCCTCGACGAGCCGCGGGCCCAGGTCGAGGCACGCACGGGAACCCCTCCGCACCCCCCGGCGGAGCTTCACGGTCACGGGGATCTCGACCGCCCCCGCGACCGCCTCGACGAGCCGGCACGCGAGGTCTGGCTCCTCGAGGAGGTGGGCGCCCGCGCCGGTCTTCGTGACCTTCCTGACCGGGCAGCCGAAGTTCAGGTCGACGAGATCCGCGCCGACGGCTTCGACCATGCGCGCCGCGTCGGCCATCGAGCCCGGCTCGGAGCCGAAGAGCTGAATCGCGAGCGGGTGCTCGTCCGCCGCGACGCGGAGGTAGCCGAGCGTACGCTCGTTCCGATGCTCGATGCCTGCGCAGCTCACCATCTCGGAGCACACGAGACCGGCCCCGAAGCGACGTCCCTGCCGCCGGAAGGCCTGCACGCTGACCCCCGCCATGGGAGCGAGGACGAGGCGCGTGGGCACCTCGACGCGCCCGATGCGCCACGGTGTCCGCAGGTCGATCACGAAAGCAGAATGGTACTGGCCGGCTGTTGACGCTCGGCTGTCGTCGTCGCTACCATTCTCGACCGTTGTCGGGGCCGGTCGAGGCCCCGCTCTGTCGTCTCCGGAGGCATTTCGTGAAGGACGTGATCCTCACTCCCGAGGGCTACGATCAGTTGAAGGCCGAGCTGAGCCTTCTGCGCAGCGACAGGCGGCGGGAGGTCGCGGAGCGCATCGCGGCTGCCCGCGAGTTCGGCGAGATCGCCGAGAACGCCGAGTATGACGATGCGAAGAACGAGCAGATGATGCTCGAACATCGCATCTCCCAGCTCGAGGAGCGGCTCGCGAACGCCCGCGTGATCGACGTGAACCAGGTCGACACGAGCATCGTCTCCGTCGGCTCCGTCGTGCGGCTGCGCGACGTGGACGCCAAGGAGACGATCGAGTACTTCATCGTCGGCTCCGCCGAGGCGAACCCGGCCGAGCGGAAGCTCTCGAACGAGTCGCCTGTCGGCAAGGCCATCCTTGGCCGCAAGAAGGGCGAGACCGTCGAGGTGATCACGCCTCGGGGCGCCAAGGTCAAGTACAAGATCATGGAGATCAAGGCCGCGTAGCGCGGCGGGCAGCCGGATAGGCTGCTCGCTCAATGACCGGGCCGAAGCGCTTCGCCGATCGCGTCGACATCGCCGCCGTACGCGCGGCCTCCGAGCGGCTCGAGGCAGGCGCCCAGCTCGACGAGCAGCTTCGCATCGCGGGACGCGCCATGGCCCGGCGGGAGATGGGGAAACTCGTCTTCCTCGACCTCGTGGACCGCTCGGGACGCATCCAGCTGATGTGTGACACGGGCCGGATCGGCGAGATCGACGTCCACCTCGGCGACGTCGTCGGCGTCGCGGGTCGCCCGGCGAAGTCGCGACGGGGAGAGCCGTCGCTCGCAGTGGACGAGCTGACCGTGCTCGCGCGGAACCGGAGCCCGCTCCCGGACACGTTCCACGGGCTGACCGACGTCGAGACTCGCTACCGCAAGCGCCACCTCGATCTGCTCGTGAACGAGGACTCGCGGGAGCTGTTTCTCGTCCGTGCGCAGGTCGTCGGCGCGATCCGCCGGTACCTCGACTCCGAGGGGTTCGTGGAGGTGGAGACGCCGATCCTGCAACCGCGCTACGGAGGGGCGTTCGCCCACCCGTTCGTCACGCGCTCGAACGAGCTCGACGCGGACCTCTACCTGCGCATCGCGACGGAGCTCTACCTCAAGCGCCTCGTCGTCGGGGGCCTCGAGCGCGTCTACGAGATCGGCAAGGACTTCCGCAACGAGAGCATCTCGTACAAGCACCAGCCCGAGTTCACGATGCTCGAGTGGTACGAGGCGTACGCCGACTACCGCGACACGATGGAGCGGATCGAGGCGATGCTCGAGCGGGTCGCCCACGAGACGCTCGGTACGACGCGCGTGGCGTTCAGGGGGAACGAGCTCGACCTGAAGGCGCCGTGGGCGCGTGTGCGGTTCACCGACGCGCTCGCCGAGCACGGGCTCTGGCTGCGCGACGGCGGCGAGCTGCGCGCGGCCCTCCAGGCTCGAGGTGTCGATACGAGCCACGACCAGGACTGGCCCCAGCTCGTCGACCACGCGTTCTCCCACTTCGTGGAGCCGTCGCTCGTCCGGCCGACGATCGTGCACGACTACCCGGTCGAGCTGTCGCCGTTCGCGCGCTCGACCGACGACGACCCCGCGCTCACCGAGCGCTTCGAGTACTTCGCGGGAGGGATGGAGCTCGGCAACGCCTTCACCGAGATCAACGACGCCGCCGAGCAGCAGGCGCGCTTCGACATGCAGTCGGAACACGTCGAGGGCGAGCGCGGCGATCCGGACTACGTCGAGGCGCTCTCGTACGGGATGCCGCCGACCGGCGGTCTGGGTCTCGGCATCGACCGCCTCGTCATGCTCCTCTCCGGCCGCGAGACGATCCGCGACGTCATCCTCTTCCCGGCGCTACGACCGGACGGCCGGTAGGCGATCCTCCGCCACCGGAGCCTGAGCGCTCCAGGGGAAGTCGATCCAGAGGTCGGTGCGCTGCCAGACGTACTCGCACTTGACGATCGAGCGAGACTTCTCGTAGAGGACGGCACAGCGCACCTCCCCGACCTTCCCGGCGCAGAAGTCCTTGACGAGCCGGAGCGTCTCCCCGGTGTCGGCGACGTCGTCGGCGATGAGCAGCCGTTCCGTCTGCAAGTCGACGAGCTCGGGAACCGGCGGGAGGATCATCGGGACGTCGAGCCGCTCGTCCACTCCCGTGTAGAACTCGACGTTCATCGTCCACGTGTTCTTGACGTCGAGCGCATAGCCGAGAGCCGCTCCGACGAGCATCCCGCCCCGCGCGACGGATAGCACGACGTCGGGCTCGTAGCCGTCGGTCGCGACCTGCCGGGCGAGGTCACGGGCGGCCGTGCCGAACTCGGCCCAGGCCAGCCGCTCCCGCTCGTCGCTCACCGCGGCGGCGATCCTAACCGCTGCGTCAGAGCGAGACTTCGGTACGGCCTCGCTCGAACGCGATCACGTCGGCGAGGATGTCGTCGAGCGTTCGTTCCGGCTCCCAGCCGATCGCGAAACGAACCTTCTCGGTCGAGGGGATGCGGTGGAGCATGTCCTCGATCCCGATCCCGTAGACGTCTTCGTACGGGATGTGCTCGATGTCCGACGACGACCCCGTGAGCTCGAGCACGCGGTGCGCGAGGTCGTTGATCGCGATGCGCTCCTCGGAGCCGACGTTGTAGATCTCCCCCGAGCCGCCGCCGCCCATCAGGGCGACGAGGGCCCGGATCGTGTCGGACACGTGGCAGAAGCAGCGCGTCTGCTCGCCGGTGCCGTGGATCTCGAGCGGCTCGCCGGCGAGCGCGCGCTGGACGAACGTCGGGATCACCATCCCGTATTGGCCGCTCTGGCGCGGGCCGACCGTGTTGAAGAGCCGGACGATGACGCAGTCGAGCCCGTGCTCGACCTGATGCGCGAGCGCGAGGAACTCGTCCATCGCCTTCGAGTCCGCGTACGCCCAGCGCTTCTGCGTCGTCGGTCCGTAGATCCTGCGGTCCGACTCGGCGAGCGGCCGCTCCTCGCGGTGGTCGCCGTAGACCTCGGACGTCGAGGCGACGAGCACGCGCTTCCCGAAGCGGTGACAGTGCTCGAGGACGATCTCGGTTCCGCGGAGGTTCGTGACGAGAGTCTGCACGGGCTGCTCGACGATCAGCCGTACGCCGACGGCCGCGGCGAGGTGGTAGACGACGTCGCACTTGTAGACGAGCTCGTTGACCGCCGACCAGTGGAGGACCGAGTCGACCACGAGGTGGAAGCCCTCGCGGTCGCGCAGGTGCTCGACGTTGTCGAGCGAGCCCGTCGAGAGGTCGTCGAGTGCCCAGACCTCGTGCCCGTCGTCGAGCAGGAGCTCCGAGAGGTGCGAGCCGATGAAGCCGGCGCCGCCCGTGATCAGCGCTTTTCCCGCCACCGGCGGGGAAGGGTACCGGCCTCGCCGGGCGGATCCGCCTGTGAGACCTGAAACTAGCCGAGTCGGCTACGATCAGACCACGGACCTTCGGCCCTGGGGACGGCAGTTTCGCCGATTCCCGGTCACAGCGGTGAAAGGAGCGGCGAAGGAGTTGTTCGAGCGGTTCACGGAGCGGGCACGGCAGGTGGTTGTTCTCGCGCAGGACGAGGCGCGTGCCCTCAAGCACAACTACATCGGGACCGAGCACATCCTGCTCGGTCTGCTTCGCGAGGAGGAGGGCCTCGCCGCCCGCGTCCTCGAGTCGCTCGACATCACGGTCGAGGAGGTGCGCGCCCAGGTGGCGCGCATCGTCGGCCAGGGCGACGAGGTCACGACCGGTCAGATCCCGTTCACTCCGCGCGCCAAGAAGGTGCTCGAGCTCGCCCTCCGCGAGGCGCTCTCGCTGGGGCACAACTACATCGGCACCGAGCACATCCTCCTCGGCCTCGTGCGCGAGAACGAGGGCGTCGCCGCCCGCATCCTGCTCGACTTCGACGCGGACGCGGAGAAGATCCGCAACGAGATCATCCGCATGCTCTCCGGCCCAGGCCGGCGCCAGTCTGGTGCGAGCGTCGCCCCCGGGGAGAAGTCGAAGAGCTCGAAGCTCCTCGACCAGTTCGGCCGCAACCTGACAAAGGCAGCCGTGGAGGGCAAGCTCGACCCCGTCGTCGGGCGCCAGACGGAGATCGAGCGCGTGATGCAGATCCTCTCGCGCCGTCAGAAGAACAACCCCGTGCTGATCGGCGAGCCGGGCGTCGGCAAGACCGCCGTCGTCGAGGGGCTTGCCGCGCGGATCTCGTCGAGCCAGGTGCCCGAGATACTGAAGGGGAAGCAGATCTACACGCTCGACCTGGCCGCCCTCGTCGCCGGATCGAAGTACCGCGGCGAGTTCGAGGAGCGCCTGAAGAAGGTGATGAAAGAGATCATCCAGCGCGGCGACATCATTCTCTTCATCGACGAGCTCCACAATCTCGTCGGCGCGGGCGCCGCGGAGGGAGCGATCGACGCGGCGTCCATCCTCAAGCCCGCGCTCGCCCGCGGGGAGCTGCAGACGATCGGCGCCACGACGCTCGACGAGTACCGCAAGTACCTCGAGCGCGACGCCGCCCTCGAACGCCGCTTCCAGCAGGTGCGCGTCGAGGAGCCGACCATCGACGAGACGGTTCAGATCCTGCGTGGCCTGCGTGACCGCTACGAGGCGCACCACCGCTGCAAGATCACGGACGAGGCTCTCGCCGCCGCAGCCACGCTCGCCGATCGCTACATCCAGGATCGGCACCTGCCCGACAAGGCGATCGACCTGATCGACGAGGCGGGCTCGCGCGTCCGCATCGCGACGATGTCCGCGCCGCCCCGCTACCGCGAGCTCGAGGACGAGATCGAGAAGGTGCGTTCGGACAAGGAGAACGCGATCGAGGCGCAGGAGTTCGAGAAGGCTGCGCAGCTCCGCGACAAGGAGCGGAAGCTCTCGCAGAAGAAGAAAGAGCTCGAGGAGGAGTGGCGCAACCAGGCAGACGAGGAGCAGCCGGAGATCGGCGAGGACGAGATCGCCGACATCGTCTCCATGTGGACGGGGATCCCGGTCTTCAAGCTGACCGAGGCCGAGTCCCAGAAGCTCATCCGCATGGAGGACGAGCTGCACAAGCGCGTCATCGGCCAGCACCAGGCGATCGTCGCCGTCTCCAAGGCGATTCGGCGGGCCCGCGCGGGGATCAAGGACCCGAAGCGCCCGACCGGCTCGTTCATCTTCCTCGGCCCCTCCGGTGTCGGCAAGACCGAGCTCGCGCGCACGCTGGCGGAGTTCCTGTTCGGCGACGAGGATGCGCTCATCCAAGTCGACATGTCGGAGTACATGGAGAAGCACTCCGTCTCGCGGCTGGTCGGCTCCCCTCCCGGGTACGTCGGCTACGACGAGGGCGGACAGCTCACGGAGGCCGTTCGTCGGAAGCCGTACTCCGTGCTTCTCCTCGACGAGATCGAGAAGGCGCACCCCGACGTCTTCAACATCCTCCTGCAGATCCTCGAGGACGGGAAGCTCACCGACGCGCAAGGGCGGAAGGTCGACTTCCGCAACACGATCGTGATCATGACCTCGAACCTCGGGGCCGCCCAGATCTCGAAGGGCCAGACGCTCGGGTTCTCGCTCGGGGACGAGAGCGGGCTCTCGTACGACGAGATGAAGGAGCGGGTCATGTCGGAGCTCAAGAAGGTGTTTCGGCCCGAGCTCCTCAACCGGATCGACGAGGTGATCGTCTTCCACAAGCTCGAGAAGGTCGAGATCCTCGAGGTGGTCGACCTGATGATGAAGCGCGTCCGCGAGGAGATGGCGAAGCACGACGTCGTCATCGAGCTGACGGACGACGCGCGCGAGCTGCTCGTCGAGCAAGGCTACGACCCGGCGATGGGCGCCAGGCCGCTGCGCCGGGCGATCCAGCGGCTGATCGAGGATCCGCTCGCCGACTTCATCCTCGGCCGTGAGCTGAGCCCCGGCTCGACGGTCCTCGTCGACCGCCGCGAGACGCCGGTGGAGGACGAGCCGCCTGTCGTCATCCGGGTCGTCGAGGGCGCGCCGGTACCCGCCGCCGTGGGCGCTCTAAGCGAGGACCCGGTCGACGCCGAGACCGAGAGCGACTCCCCCGACGAGTAGCGCGTTCGAGATCCGGCACGCGAGGCCGTCCGACTACGGGCGGGTGATCGGGCGCATCAACGTCTGGTGGGGCGGACGGAACATGGCGCCCATGCTCCCGAAGCTCTTCTTCCTCCACTTCGAAGGCACGAGCTTCGTCGCCGAGGACTCAGACGAGGATCTCATCGGGTTCGTCTGCGGCTTCCTGTCGCAGACCCACGACGACGAGGCGTACATCCACTTCGTCGGGGTGACGCCGGACTCTCGCGGGGAGGGAGTCGGTCGCGCCCTCTACGAGCGCTTTTTCGACGAGGTGCGAGACCACGGCCGCCACGTCGTCCGCTGCGTCACGTCACCTGTGAACCAGGGCTCGGTGGCCTTCCACGAGGCGCTGGGGTTCGAGGTCGAGCGCGTCGTCTCCGACTACGACGGTCCGGGCGAGGACCGCGCGCTGCTCGTCAAGCGGCTGACCTGACGTCCTGGCGCTTGCGACCGACGATCCGGCGCTCGCCTGCCTTCGCGTCGGCCCAGTCGAGGTACGCTCCGACCGCGAGCACGGCGGCGAGGGCGATGAACCCGTAGCTCGCCCAACTCGAGTCGGCGTCGCGAAGGCTCTTCAGCGCCGCGAATACGAAGACGACGATACCGAGCGCGAGCGTGACGCCGTCCCACGAGACGCCCTCCGGCATCTTCACCTCGGTCAGGCGCCGGAGCACCGCGATCGTGACCGTCGTGATCGTCAGGAGTGCGATCGCGAGGCCCCACGCGTCCCATCCGTCCTGCGGCGTCACCGCTTTGCCGGCACGACCGTAGTCGATCTCGAGGTTCTGCCAGGTGAAGAAGAGGCTGAGGAAGAGCAGCGGGCCGGCGACGAGAACGAGCTTCGAGCCTCGTGGCAGCGCCTTGAACGTCTTCATTGGGATCCTTTCGGCGGAAACGAGCCGGGCGGCACCGAACCGTTCGATGCTGTCCACAGAGTACTCGTGTTCCGGTACCCCAAACAGGGTATTTTCCAGGGCTTTTCGGAACTCAGTCGTAGAGCGGCTCGAGCGCGGCTCGCCGTCCCTGGGCGTAGATGAGGTGGCTCTCGACGTGTGCCACCTCGGGTCGCACGGTAAGGCGGTCGAGGACGAAGTCGCGGAGCCCGTCCATATCGGAAAGTCCGACGTGGACGAGGAAGTCGTCCGCCCCGGTCACGTGGAAGACCTCGATGACCTCGGGGAGGTCGAGGGTGTAGCTCCAGAACGAGTCGACGTTCGCGCGGGAGTGAGGACGGACGCGGACGGCGATGATCGCCTCGAGCGAGCGGCCGAGCGCCGCGTGGTCGATGTCCGCGTGGAATCCACGGACGACGCCACGCGCGCGGAGCGCGCGAACGCGTTCGAGACACGTGGAGGGAGCCAGGCCGACAAGCTCCGCGAGGTCCTTGTTCGACATCCGCGCATTCTTCTGGAGGGCGGCCACGAGGGCGCGATCTGTTCGGTCGAGTCGCTCTCCAGGCATCAATTCCGAATGATACTCGCTCAGACTTGTATCTTCCCGAACAGACTGGCACGTTTCTCCTGTGAAGACCGAAACCCGTGCTTGCCACGCCGGCCGCGAGGATTTCGCGGCCCAGAACGTCCACGCGCCTCCGATCGACCTCTCGAGCACGTATCCGATCCACGATCTCGGGTCAGCCGTGGCGGCTCTCGACGCGCTCGCCGGGGGGGCGTGCCCAACCGACGCGAACCCGGTCTACGCACGGCTCCACAATCCGACGGTGCGGCGTTTCGAGCTCGCGCTCGCCGAGCTCGAGGCGACCGAGGATGCGGTTGCGTTCGCCTCGGGGATGGCCGCGCTCACCGCGTCGCTCCTGGCCGCGTGCGAGGGGCGTCGACACGTCGTTGCGCTGCGGCCGCTGTACGGGGGCTCGGATCACCTCCTCGCCTGTGGGCTCCTGGGCCTCGAGGTGACGTGGGTGCGGGACGCATGCGAGATCCGTGACGCTCTTCGACCGCAGACGGGACTCGTGCTCCTCGAGACGCCACAGAACCCCACGCTGGGGGTGGTCGACATCGGCACCGTGGTCGCCGCCGCGGCCGAGGTGCCCGTGCTCGTCGACAACACGTTCGCGACTCCCGTGCTCCAGAATCCTGCCGCGCACGGGGCCGCGTACGTCCTGCACAGCGCCACGAAGTTCCTCGGCGGCCACGGCGACGTCCTCGCCGGCGTGGTCGCGACCACCGGCGAGCGGGCGGCGCGGCTTCGGCAGGTTCGCATCCTCACGGGTGCGATCCTCCACCCGCTGGCCGCCTATCTGCTGCATCGGAGCCTGCCGACGCTGCCGCTTCGTGTTCGCACGGCTCAGGCGACCGCGACGATCCTCGCGGCGCGACTCGCGAGTCACGCGGCGGTCACGCGAGTCTTCTATCCGAGCGCCGACGGAGCCCAGCTCCGCGGGCCCGGCGCGGTGCTCTCGTTCGAGGTCGTGGGCGGTCTGGAGGCGGCGGCGCGCGTCATCGGGGCGGTCCGGCTGATCACACCCGCCGTCAGCCTCGGCGCGACGGACACGCTGATCCAGCATCCCGCCGGGCTCACGCATCGCCTTGTCGATCCCGTGGTCAAGGCAGAGCTGGGGATCACCGACGGACTGCTCAGGCTGTCGGTCGGCCTCGAGGATCCAGAGGATCTCTGGGCCGACCTCGTGAACGCACTCGCCGCGGCGCGCATCCGCGCCGCGCCGCCGCCGCGGCGAGCGACGACCGAAGCTGGTCGCAGGACGCGCGTCCGCGTGGCCGCGCAAGCGGGCTCCCACCGCACGTGAGGGACGTAGCGGGTTGCCCGCCGCGGCACCTCGTGCGGCGGCCCCCGGGACGAGCATCGTCGTCCGCCGGAGCGACGTCGACTCGACAGCGTCGTCCGAGGCGCTGACGCTGCCTCACGCTCGCCGAGCGGGCGGAGATCCACGAGAGTCCTCTACGAGAGGTTTTCCGCTCCGAGTCGGAGTACCGGCCGGCCGGTGCCGACTTTCGAGGGATTGGACACACGCTCGTGAGGAGCGGCGTCGGGCCTCACTTCTAGACTGGCCAGGTGGCCAAGGTCACGGTTCAGTTCGCGTGCGCCGAATGCGGCACGACCACCGGCCGCTGGCTCGGGAAGTGCCCGGGCTGCGGCGCGTTCGGGACGCTCGTCGAGGAGCTGCACGGAGCCGACGCCGCTTCCGGCGCAGAGGTGCGGCCGTTGAAGCCGACGCCGCTCGGCGACGTGGTGGCCGCCGAGGCCGACCGGGTCACGACGGGCATCTCGGAGCTCGACCGGGTGCTCGGCGGTGGGCTCGTTCCCGGCTCGCTCGTCCTCGTCGGTGGCGAGCCGGGAGTCGGGAAGTCCACCCTGCTCCTCTCCGCTCTCGGTGCGATCGCGCGAGACGGCCTGCGGGCGCTGCTCGTGACGGGGGAGGAGTCCGCGGAGCAGGTCTCGCTCCGCGCGGCCCGGGTCGGTGGTGCCGAGGCGGTCGAGATCCTCGCCGCGACCGAACTCGACGCCGTGTGCGCGACCCTCGAGCAGGAGCGACCCGACGTGTGCGTGATCGACTCGGTGCAGACGCTCCACGCGGCCGGGCTCGGCTCGGCTCCCGGCTCGGTCGCGCAGGTTCGGGAGGCGGCGGCGCGCCTTCTGCGCGTCGCGAAGGAGACCGGCGTAACCGTGATCCTCGTCGGACACGTGACGAAGGACGGGGCTGTGGCCGGGCCACGCGTCCTCGAGCATCTCGTCGACTGCGTCCTCCAGTTCGAGGGTGATCGCTACCGTGAGCACCGAGTCCTGCGCGCGGCGAAGAATCGCTTCGGCTCGACGAACGAGCTCGGGGTGTTCGAGATGACGGCCGGTGGCCTCGTCGGGGTTCCCGACCCGTCAGAGCTCTTCGGCGCGACCCACCCAGGTGAGATCGGGGCGGCCGTCGGCTGCGCCCTCGAGGGCACGCGCCCGATCCTGCTCGAGATCCAGGCGCTCGTGGCCCCCACCGACCTCGCGATGCCGAGGCGCGTCGGCACCGGGGTCGATCCGAGACGGCTTGCGATGATCGTCGCGGTGCTCGGTCGACACGCCGGCGTGCCCCTCGCGGCTGCGGACGTCTTCGTGAACGTGGCCGGTGGCGTGCGGATCGAGGAGCCGGGCGCAGATCTCGCGGTCGCGCTGGCCATTGCCTCCGCAGCGCGGGGCGTCGCTGTCCGCGCGGGCGCCGCGGCCTTCGGCGAGATCGGACTCACGGGGCGCCTCCGTCAGACCTCGCAGGCCGAGCGTCGCCTGGAGGAGTGCGCGAAGCTGGGGATCGCGACAGTGGTCGCTCCGGCGGGAACGACGACGCGAGGAGCGGGGCGCGTGGTTGCTGTCGAGACGCTCCGAGCCGCACTCGGCGCCGGGCTCGACTCGGAGGACGCGGCCGCCGCGTAGGCGCCGTCGCCTGTTCGGACGACGTTGCGGTTCCGTTAAGGGCTCGTGAGAAACGCGCTATGATGTGAGGGAACGCCGGCAGGGGAGAAGCTGCCGGCGACTTTTCGTGAAGGCGACGGATTCCGACACCGGGGAGGCCCGCTTGTTCGATATCGGCGACAAGGTTGTCTATCCGCACCACGGTGCAGGCACGGTCGTAAAGAGGGAGAAGCGCGAGGTTCTCGGTGAGGTGCGTGAGTACCTCACGATCCAGATCCTCCACAACGACATGACGGTCAACGTCCCCTGCGAGAACGCCGAGCGCGTCGGGTTGCGAACCGTCATCGATCAGCGAACGGTGCAGATGGTCGTGCGGACGCTCTCGGGCGGATCGACCGAGATGCCGAAGAACTGGAACCGCCGCTTCAAGCACAACCGCGACAAGATGAAGACGGGAAACATCTTCGAGCTCGCGGAGGTCGTTCGGAACCTCGCCGTGCGGAACAACGAGAAGGGCCTGTCCACGGGCGAGAAGCAGATGTTCGTGAAAGCGAAGAAGATCCTCGCCTCTGAGCTCATGTACGCGAAGGACATGACCGAGGACGAGGCCGCGGCCTGGCTCGACGAGGTTCTCTCGCGTGCCGGGCAGCCGAAGCCGAAGTCGAGGACGAAGACGAGCGCCGCGACTGCGAGTGCGTAGGGCTCGCCCGGGCCGATCGGCCGTGTCGCGAGAACCGGCGTCCGACGCTGCGAGCCGCTCTCGGCTCCCGACGCTCCCGTCGACGACTGCTCCCTGCGCCCCCGCGCCGGGGCGCCCGACGTCCCCGGTGCGACGGGCAACCGAGTCGCGATGAGCTCTCGCGCCGGCGCTTCCGGTGACGCCGGAGGCACCTGGGCGCTGATCGTCGCCGCCGGGGCTGGCGAGCGGCTCGGTATCGACCGGCCGAAGGCGTTCGCAGTGCTCGGCGGCCGGCCGCTTCTCGCGGAGAGTCTCGACCGCCTCGACCGCTGCCCGTTCGTCGACGCGCTCGTCGTTGCCGCCGCACCCGGGTGGGAGGAGCCGACGATTCTCCTCGCGGAGGAGCTCGCGGCCTCGAAGGTCGCCGCCTGCGTGACGGGCGGCGCGACGCGCGCAGACTCCGTCCGGGTCGCGCTCGCAGAGGTGCCGGAGGACGCGCTGGTCGTGCTCGTGCACGATGCCGCCCGCCCGCTGCTCGACGACGCCGTCGTCGAGCGCGTCCTCGAACCGCTCGGCGAGGGGTTCGACGGCGCGGTACCGGTGCTTCCGGTGCCGGATACGGTGAAGCGGGTCGAGGGCCGCGTCGTCGCCGAGACCCTCGATCGCGAGGGTCTCGTCCTCGCGCAGACGCCGCAGGCGTTTCTCGCTCCTTCGTTGCGGCGAGCGTTTTCCGGATCGCTCGAGAGTGCCACCGATTGCTCGTCCCTCGTCGAGCGCGCCGGCGGCCGCGTGGCCGTAGTCGAGGGTGATCCCCGCCTCCTGAAGGTGACGACCCGGGCCGACCTTTCTCTCGTGGAAGCATGGCTCTGAAGGCCGTCTTCTTCGACGTGGGCGAGACGCTCGTCGACGAGGAGCGCTGGTGGCGAGTGCTCTGCGAGCGCTCGGGACTCCAGCCGCACGTCGTATGGGCTGCGCTCGGCGTGACGATCGAGCGCGGCGAGGAGCACGACGCGCTCTGGGGGCACCTCGGGATCGATCGACCGGACGAGGTGTGGCACGGGGTCTCGTACTCCCTCGGCGATCTCTACCCCGATGCCCGCGGGTGTCTCGAGCGAACCCGAGCCCTCGGGCTCCGGATCGGCATCGTTGGGAACCAGACCGAGGTGCTCGAGCGCTGGGCCCGGGAGTCCGCGCTGCCGGCCGACGTCGTCTCGTCGTCGGCGAGCCTTGGCGTCCGCAAGCCCGATCCCCGTTTCTTCGAGCGGGTCGTCGAGCTCGCCGGCTGCGCGGCCGGAGAGGTGGCGTACGTCGGCGATCGAGTGGACAACGACGTCCTCCCCGCAGCCGCAGCCGGGCTCCTGGCCGTGCACGTGCGCCGCGGCCCGTGGGGGAGGCTCCAGCGGACTCCGCCCGCGGCCGCGCTCGCCGTCGACGATCTCGCCTCCCTCCCGCAGGCGCTAGCCTCGCTGCAGTGACCGAGCTGCGGGTCGGTATCGGGCTCGACGCCCACGCTCTCGAGGAAGGCGTGCCGCTGGTGCTCGGCGGCGTTGTCGTCGACTATCCGCGCGGTCTCGTCGGCCACTCCGACGGAGACGTCGTCGCGCACGCGCTCATCGATGCGGTTCTGGGTGCGGCCAACCTCGGCGACATCGGCTCGCTCTTCCCCTCGGGCGACGAGCAGTACCGCGGCGCGTCCTCGCTCGACCTCCTGTGGGAGGCCTACCGCGAGGTGCGCGAGGCCGGCTGGGAGCTCGTGAACGCCGACTGCGTGCTGATCGGAGAGGAGCCCCGGATCGGTCCGATCCGCGAGGAGATGGGCGAGCGCCTGGCGGGGGCGCTCGGGGTCGAGGTCGGGAGGGTCTCGGTCCGCGCGACGACGACCGACCACCTCGGATTCACCGGTCGCGGCGAGGGTCTCGCGGCCCACGCGGTCGCGCTGCTTCGTCGATGAGACTCGTCCGCTACGCGGATCGTCCTGATCTCCTCGAGCGGCGGTTCGAGGAGCTCGTGCGGCCCACGTTCCCCGAGTACATGAACCACAACGAGCCGGGGCGCGACTGGGGCCGGCTCTACACCGACTTTCCGGACTTCCAGGTCGCACTCGTCGACGCGGATGCGCTCCTGGCCGAGGCGCACGCGATTCCACTGGCCTGGGACGGCACGCTGGCGGACCTTCCTGCGGGCTGGGACGAAGGTTTCGTGCGCGGGATGACGGCGGAGCGGGCGGCCACCGCGCTCATGGCGGTCGCGATCAGCGTTGCGCCGGATCACCGAGGACAGCGCCTCTCGAGCCGGATGCTCCGGACGTTCACCGACAACGCCTGTGCCGCGGGTCTCGCGAGCGTGATCGCGCCGGTGCGTCCGACGTGGAAGGAGCGCTACCCGCTCGTCCCCATCGAGCGCTACGCGGCCTGGCGCCGCGAGGACGGCTCGCACTTCGACCCGTGGATCAGGATCCACGAGGTCGTCGGTGGCGAGATCCTCGCGCCGGCACCTGCGTCGATGACGGTCACGGCGTCGGCCGTCGAGTGGGAGCAGTGGACGGGGATGGCGTTCCCGGATGACGGCGAGTACGTGTTCCCCGGCGGACTCGCGCCGCTCGTCGTGCGCGCCGGCGTAGGGACGCACGTCGAGCCGAACGTCTGGATGCTGCATCGCGTGCGGCCGGCGTGAGCGACGACCCGGCGGATGCGGATATCCACGGACGACGGACGCGCGAGAACCGGGAATCCTCTCTGGGAGGAGGTGAGCCATGACACGGACAGCGTTCATGGACGCCAGCCACGTGCCCACGGAGGGCGAGATCGCACGCACGCTGGGTCGCTCCGCCACCCTCTGGAAGCGCCTCACGACGCACGTGGCCGAGTCGTATGGAATCGAGCCGACGTTCGTCCCGCCGAGCCGGAACTACGGCTGGGAGGCGAAGTACCGCAAGGGGGGCAAGACGCTCCTGTCGTTGACTCCGGACGAGGGAGGATTCACGGCGCTCGTCGTGCTCGGCGAGAGAGAGACGGCCGCGGCTCGCGAGCTCGATCTCGGCGAGCGCGCGCGAGGCGTATTCGACGAGGCGAGACAGCTCCGCGACGGGAGATGGTTGTTCGTCCCCGTCGAGTCGGAGCGTGACGTCGACGACGTCGGGCGGCTCCTGGCAGTCAAGCGCCGGCCGCGCACGGCGAAAACGCTCACGCCGGAAGGCTGACCAGCCCGTCCTCGACGATCACGAGCCCGTCCCGCTCGAGCGAGCGGACGGCCTCGTGGTCGAGGTCGTCGAGCGCCCGGGCGGTGTCGGCGACGGCGCGGAGAGCGATGGCTCGACGCTGCCGAAACGACCCCTCGAACGGGCCCTGTCTGCGGCGGGGCTCCTCCTCGATCCCTCGGGACGGGCACGCGCCGGCGAGGGGGCATGCCTCGCAGCGGGGGACGCGTGCGAGGCAGATCGTTGCGCCGAGGTCCATCAACGCCTGTGCGGCCGCCGCCGAGAACTCGGCTCCGGTCCGTCGGCATACGCGTCCGACGTTGACGTCGACAGGGAGGACGTCCTCGCCGAACGCGAAGCAGCGAACTGCCGCTGCCGTGTACGGCCCGATCCCCGGGAGCTCGGTCAGGTCCTTCGGCCAGCCGTCGGCTGCGACGCGGCAGGCTGCACGATGGAGGCTGAGTGCCCGCCGGTTGTAGCCGAGCCCCTGCCACTCGCGGATGACGTCCGCCGGCGACGCGTCGGCGAGGGCGTCGACCGTGGGCCAGCGCTCGAGCCAGGCGACGTAGCGCGGGATCACGCGCTCGACCTGCGTCTGCTGGAGCATCACCTCGCTGACGAGGATCGCGTACGGGTCGCGCGTGCGACGCCAGGGGAGGTCCCGGCCGCAGTTCGCGAACCAGTCGAGGAGAAGCGCCTGCACGACCGCGATCGTACGTCTGCCGTCGATTGCCGAGCTTCGCGACCGGTCTTAGCGGCCGTTAAGCCTCTTCACAGGTGCCTCTCAGGCGCACGTTCTACGTTTCCACCATGCCGAGCGCGACTCCACCCGCCCCGGTGGCTCGGCGACGCACCCTTCCCGCTCCCGAGATCGCAGTGGCGACGGTTGCCTTCGTCGGGCTCTGCCTCGCGGTGCTCGCTCGCTCCGCCCAGATGCTCGAGCCCGACGACTTCGCGTACCGGGCGTCGATCGTCGCCCTCACCCGGGGCCACATCGCGCTTACGAGCGCTCAGTACACGGCGCTCGCGCAGGAGCTCGGGTCGATCATGCAATGGGTTCAGCTGTCCGACGGCCGGTGGATCAGCGAGAAGAACCCGGGCTACCCGTTCCTCGCAGCGCCGTTCCAACTGCTCGGCATCCTGCGCGTGGCGCCGCTCTTCTACGGCGCGCTGGGGTGCCTCGGCCTGTACGTCGGAGGGCGGCGCTGGCTCGGGCCCTGGGGGGGTACGTGGGCGGTTCTGCTCTACTGCGCCTCGGGAGCCGCCCTCGTCTTCGCTTGGCGGGCGACCATGCCGACCTTCACCGACACGTCGCTCGTCGCCGCGGGAACCGGCACCCTCCTCTGGACGATGCTCGCGAGCGAGGCAGCGACGCGGAGACGAACGATCGTCGGCTTGCTCGCCTTCCTCGCACTCGAGGCCGCTGTCGCTGTCCGCTATACGAACGTGCTCCTCCTGGCGGTTGCCCTCGTCGCGGTCGCTCTCGGGCGCGGCGCCGCGCGACTCCCCCTCCGCTCGTTCGCGTGGTGGCTCGCCTCGGTCGGCGCGGCGGCCGGGCTCGTTGTGGCGTTCGACGCCCGCTACTACGGGGGCGCGCTGAAGACGGGGTACGCGTCCGGCGAGATCACCTTCGGCCTCTCGGCGCTCGAGCCGAACCTGCGCGGGATGCCCTATCACCTGCTGCGCTCGATGCCCCTCCTGCTGCTTGCGGTGACGGCAGCGGGTTGGATCGCGCTTCGCGCGGCACGAGCCCTCGGGAGGGGTCTGGGCCGCGTGGAGCGCTCGGGCCGGCGCCGGGACGGCGCTGTCGCAGCCGCACTCGTGGCGAGTTGGCTCGCGATCTTCGGGCTGTACGCCACGTACGACTGGACCGTTCAGCAGTCCGCGAGGCACGATCTCACCGTTCACGTCGTCCGCTTCTACCTCCCTGCTCTCGGCGCCGTGGCGCTGCTCGGTGCGTGGCTCCTGTCACGGCTCCCGCGCTCTCTGACGCTGGCGACGGCCGCGGCAGCCGTGTGTCTTGCGGTCGCCACCTACCCGTCGCTTGCGAGCGTCGGCAGGGGGCCCGGTGTCGGGATGGGGCCCTCGCGCGGGCTGGCGCCCGGGCAGCTGCAGGGAGACGTGCCGCCCGGCGCTCGGCCGACAGGGCGTCCGCCGATCGGTGAACCGCCGGGCGGTCAACCGCCGAGCGGATCGACTCCCTCTCCCTCGCCGAGCGTCAGCCCGTGACGCCCCACGTCGCGATCTGACGCCCCGTCCACCTCGCCGCGGGGTGAAGGAGGCACGCTGCGTCCCGCCCACGGCACCGAGCGCTCGCTCAGGGATGCGGGCTGCCAGCTCGACCTCGCGAGCGGGAGCCGGTGAGAGCCCGCCCGTCGAGAGCTTCCCGTGCCGGGCGACGGCTACGTGGCCGGGATGTATCGGAAGACGAGATCGCGAAGCGTCACGAGCCCGATGAGCTCCCCCTTTTCCATCACGATGGCTCGCGTCAGCTTGAGGCTCGTGAGGAGGCGCGCAGCGTACTTGATGTCGAGCTCGGCATCGAGGCTCACGGCGGGCTTGCTCATGATCTCGTACACGCTCGTACGGTCCGGAGAGCGATCCGGCCCGACGACATGCTCGGCGATGTCGCGCACGACGAGAAGACCGTAGGCGTCGTTCTCGTGGCGCCGGTCGACGACGAGCGAGCTGAAGCTCTCGCGACGCATGATGTCCATCGCCTCGCGAACGGTGGCCATTCCGTCGATCACGATCGGGTTCGGCGTCATCACCTCGCGGACGGTCACGTACGGGCGCCGGCTCATATCTGGTCCTCGATCTCCTCCTCGATCGTCTCGATTTGCGAGGAAAGCCCGACCGCGTCCTCGAGGTCGAACTGGAACGCGACGCCGGCGCCCATCGTCCGGTCGAAGCCGCCCACCTCGGCGATGCGCTCGAGGATGTGGCGGCTCAGATGCTGTTCCACGATGAAGAGCACGACGTCGCGCTGCTCCTCGAGGTCGAGCCCGAAGAAGGTCTTCGCGGGCTTCAGACCCTCGCCTCGTGCCCTCGAGATCACGGTGCACCCGGTCGCGCCGGCGTTGCGGGCGGCGGTGATGACCCGCTCGGTGATGTCGTCGTCGACGAGGGCGATGATCCCCTTGAACTTCACGAACCCTGCCTCTCGCGGGAACGCGGACGCCGGCCACGCGATGCCCGGAGGAAGGAGAGCTGGGCGTACGCCATCACCGTGATCATCGGAAAGAGGCTCGCAAGGGCGATCATGCCGAACCCGTCGAGGAGCGCGCTCCGTCCCGGGACGTTCGCCGCCAGCCCGAGACCGAGCGCGGTCACGAGGGGAACCGTGACCGTCGAGGTCGTCACGCCGCCCGAGTCGTAGGCGAGCGGAACGATGTTCTTTGGAGCGAACAAGGTCTGGACGACGACCACGAGGTAGCCGACGATCATATAGACCTCGAGCGGCGTCCCCGTGACGATGCGGAACGCTCCGAGCGCGATGCTCGCCGCGACACCGATCGCGACCGCGATACGGAGGGGTCCGGATCGAACCGTGCCCCCCGACGTCTCCTCCGCTTTGAGTGACACGGCGATGAGCGAGGGCTCGGCAACAGTGGTCGCAAAGCCGATCGCGGCGCCGAAGGCGTACACCCAGTAGTACTCCCACCACGAGATCCCTCTCGCGTCGGCGGTCGCGTCTCCGACGAGGAACGACGGCTCGCTCAGCTGCTCCGCCATCGTTCGGCCGATCGGAAACAAGGCCTCCTCGAGCCCGACGACGAAGAGCGTGAGCCCGGCGAGGACGTATCCGAACCCGAGCGCGAGCCGCCTCGGATTGGCGAGTCTTCGTCTCAGAACCAGGACTTGGAAGAGCACGACGGTCGCCGCGATCGGGAGGACGTCGCGCAACGTCTCGAGCGCGAGCACCGCGACGGAGCGAGTTCCCTCCACGCTCATGTGGCCATCCCGTAGAGGAGGACGAAGACGATCGGCGTGAGGCTGGCGAAGGCGATGAGTCCGAAGCCGTCGACCATGGGACTGCGTCCGCGGATCGACTTCGAGAGACCGACCCCGAGCGCGGTGACGAGGGGAACCGTGATGGTCGAGGTCGTCACTCCGCCCGAGTCGTACGCGATGCCGACGATCTCGTCGGGCGCGACGCGGGTCAGCACGACGATGACGAGGTAGCCGACCACGATGAACCACTGGATCGGCCAGCCTCGGACGATCCGGATCACGCCGACGACGAGCGCCACGCCGACCGACACGGCGACCGTCGCGCGAAGGCCGAGCGCATACTGGTCGATCGAGGAGTCGGATCGTGGCAGGCCCTGCTCGTCCGCGCGGATTCGCGAAGCCTCGTCGGCGACGGCGATCAGCGCGGGTTCGGCGACCGTCGTCGAGAACCCGAGCGCGAAGGCGAAGAGCAGGAGCCAGAAGAGGCTTCCGCGACGCGCGAACGCGTTCGCCATCGACTCCCCGAGCGGGAAGAGGCCGATCTCGAGTCCCCGGATGAAGAGGAGCAGCCCGATCACGACGGCGACCAGACCGAGGAGCACCGTTCCGAGGTCGGGGAATGGCTGGCGGAGGACAACGAGTTGGAAGAACGCGATGACGACGACGATCGGCCCGAGGTCGCGCCCGGCCTCCAGAGCCGGTCGGGTGGCCGGTCGCAGCAGCTCGCGCAGGTCGCGCACCATCCGTCACCGTAGTCTCGCCGATCGTGCGCGCGCCGCACGAGCGAGAGTACCGACGGCATAGCGCCTCCGACTGGCGCAGCCTCGAGTACGGTTCGCCCACGTGCGCCTCTACAACTCGGCGGTCTCGGGCAACTGCTACAAGGTGCGGCTCCTGCTGGCCCACCTCGGGGTCGAGTACGAGACGGTGGAGCTGTCCGTCGTCGACCGCTCGAACCGGGAGGAGCTGCTCGGCGACCTGAACCCGGCCCTCCGCGTGCCGACGCTCGTCCTCGACGACGGCCGGCCGCTCGCGGAGTCGAACGCGATCCTCTGGTACTTCGGCGACGGCACGCGATACGTGCCGGAGGGCCGATACGAGCGCGCCCAGGTGCTGCAGTGGCAGTTCTTCGAGCAGTACAGCCACGAGCCGAACATCGCGGTCGCGCGCTTCTGGCTCACGTACTCGGGCGATCCCGAGCGGTTCACGGACCGGCTCCCCGAGCGGATGCAGGGCGGGTACGCGGCGCTGAACGCGATGGAACGGCACCTCGGGGGGCGCGCGTTCCTCGTGGGGGATCGCTACTCGATCGCCGACATCTCGCTCTACGCGTACACGCACGTCGCGCACGAGGGAGGCTTCGACCTCGGCCGGTATCTCGCGATTCGCGCCTGGCTCGATCGCGTCGCCGCCCAGCCCGGCCACGTCGCCATCGACGCGTGAGCTGACACACTGCGCGGGTGACGTCGGGCTCCTCCGATCCTCTCGCGGTGCCGTGCGATCGCTGCGGCGAGGCCAATCCGCGGTACGCGCGCTTCTGTCACGCCTGCGGAGCTCGCCTGGACGAGGCGCGTGCCCCGCGGGAGGAGCGCAAGCTCGTGTCCGTGCTCTTCGTCGACCTCGAGGGGTTCACCGCCAGTGCGGACAGCGCCGACCCCGAGGACGTCCGCGACCTGCTCGAGCGCTACCACGGGTCGGCCAAGGACTGCATCGAGCAGTTCGGGGGGGCGGTCGAGAAGTTCATCGGCGACGCTGTGATGGCGGTCTTCGGGGTTCCCGTGTCGCACGGCGACGACGCGGAGCGCGCCGTTCGCGCCGGTCTGCGTACCCTCGAGCGGGTCGAATCGCTCGGGCTCTCGGCTCGAGCGGCGGTCACGACCGGCGAGGCCGTCGTCCGCGTCGCCGACCCCGCCTCCGGCGATCCGCTCGCGCTGGGAGACGTCGTCAACACTGCGTCTCGCCTCCAGTCGCACGCCCCGCCCGGCCGGGTTCTCGTCGGGGAGGCGACGTATCGGGCGACGCGCCACGCGATCCGGTACGAGCCGCACTCCGCGGTCGACGCGAAGGGGAAGGCGGATCCCGTCGAGGCCTGGCTCGCGGTCGAGCCGTTCCCGGACGTCGAAGAACGGACGCCGCCCCTCGCTCCCTTCGTCGGTCGGCACCGCGAGCTCGACGTGATCCGATCGGTCTGGGAGCAGGCCGCCTCGGACCGGAGGCCCCACATTCTCACGGTCCTGGGCAGTCCCGGTGTGGGCAAGTCCCGCCTCTGCCGGGAGGTCGCCGCGATCGTCCAGGCGGACGGCGGGCGCATCCTGCGCAGCCGCTGCCTTCCGTACGAGGAACAGACGGGGTACCAGGCGTTCGCACAGATCGTGCGCCAGGTGATGGGCATCTTCGACTCGGATGCGCCGGCAGTGGCCCGCGCGAAGCTCGAAGAGGCCGCGAGCTCGCTGTTTCCATCCGAGGAGCTGGCTGTGCGAACGCGCGACCTCTCCCTGCTCTTGGGACTGGGTGCGGACGACCTCGTCGACGACCAGCGGCTCCTCTTCTTCTCCGCGCGGCGCCTCCTCGAGCTCGTCGGCGCCGACCAGCCTGTCCTCGTCGTCGTGGAGGACGTCCACTGGGGCGCGCCGAGCGAGCTCGACCTCTTCGAGTACCTCGGCGCTCACGTTCGCGAGACGAGAGCCGTCTTCGTCGCGCTCGCGCGACCCGAGTTCCTCGACGCTCGGCCCGCATGGGGTGGAGCCGCCGCCCAGACACGCATCCCGCTCGAGCCCCTCCGGGGCGAGCTCGCGGCGGAGCTGGCGTCGAGCCTGCTGCCCGCCGGCCTCGGAGAGGAAGCGGTGGCCCGGATCGTGGACGTCGCCGAGGGCAACCCGCTCTTCATCGAGGAGCTGGCCGCGGCGCTCGAGGAGGGCGACACCGGCGAAGAGCTGCCGGTCACGGTCAGGGCGGCGATCGCCGCCCGGGTCGACTCGCTCCCCGGGACGGCCCGTACCACGCTGATGTCCGCAGCGGTGATCGGCAGGACGTTCTGGCAGGACGTGCTCCTGGAGGTCGCCGGAGTCGACGACCTCGAGTTCGCGCTCGACGATCTCGAGCGGCGAGACCTGATTCGCCGTGAGCCGACGAGTCGCCTCGAGGGCGACGTCGAGTTCCGGTTCAAGCACGCGCTCATCCGCGAGGTCGCGTACGGCACGCTCCCTCGCGCGACGCGACGGGAGCGCCACGCCGCAGTGGCCCGATTCATCGAGGCGAGGGCGCACGGCGCGGAGACGGTCGCCTGGATCCTCGCCCACCACTGGCGGGAGGCGGGCGAGCCGGAGAAGGCGGTTCCGCACCTGCTCGCGGCGGCTGAGATCGCACATAGCTCCTGGGCGACGGAGGCGGCCGTCGCCCTCTATTCGCTCGCGATCGAGCTCGCCGCGGATAGCGCGACCCGAGCTCGGATCCGGCTGCAGCGCGGGATCGCACTCGTCACCCTGGACGAGCACGCGGCGGCGCTCGAAGACCTGGCCGAGGTGCTCCCGGAGCTCGCCGGTGCCGACCGCCTCGACTGCCTGCTCTACGCGGGGCGCGCGTATCTCTGGACCGAGCGTCACGTCGAGACCATCGAAGCGGCAGAGGCGGCGCTCGAGCTCGCGGCGCGGCTCGGCGATCCCGACGGTCACGTGGCGGCAACGGCGATCCTGAGTGCGGGGCTGGCCGCGCGTGGCGAGGCGGACGACATCGAGCGCGCGGTCGAGCTCGGTGACGACGCCCTCGCCCGCTGGAGGACGGGGAGTCGCGAGTTCGAGCGTGCCAACCATCTCCACGTCCACGCCGATCTCATGTACTGGACGGGAGACTACGAGCGCATGATGGAGCTCGCGGCCGCGGCGCACGAGCTCGGGGGCGACGTCCACTCGACGGAGGCGCTTCTCCGCGGCGGGGGCTTGCAGGCGATGGCCGCGACCGGGCTTGGCCGGCACGAAGAGGCCCTCGCGATGCTTGCCACGATGATCGAGGTCGCAAGCGAGCTCGGACGTCAGCCGAGCTACCTCCTCAACTACAGCTCGATGGTCTATCGGGAGCTGCTCGATCTGGATGTCGCTCGGCGTCAGACGGAGGAGGCGCTCGAAGCCGCGCGTGGCAACCCGTTCAGGATGCCGAGACGGTTCGCCCAGTCGGATCTCGTCTTCACGTCGCTTCTCGAGGGTGACGTGGGCGCCGCCGAGGCCGCGTGGCCGGCGCTGTGGGCGGACGCTGCGAACGCGACTGCCTGGACGCGCTGGCTCATCCTCGGGCGACTCGCGACGGCGAAGGCCGAGATCGCGCTTCGCACCGGCGATCCGGATGCAGCGGAGTGGGCGGCGAGGGCGGTCGACGTCACGAGTCGCACCCGTAGGCGCAAGTACGAGGCGCGTGCACGCTCGCTGCTCGGCCAGGCGCTGCTCGCGGGAGGTCGCGCGAGCGAAGGGCTCGAGCACCTCCGTCGCGCGGTCGAGATCGCGGATGGGCTCGTGAACCCGCCGGGCCGCTGGAGCGCGCGCGCCGATCTCGTGCGCGCGCTCTCCGGGAGCGGTGATGACGAGGGTGCGGCGCGAGTGCATGCCGAAGCCGTGGAGATCGTTCGGGCGTTCGCGTCGACGCTCTCGCCGGAGCGCTCGCGCGGGCTCCTCGGCGCGCCCGCTGTTCGCGACCTGCTGAGCCCGTAGTCGCCGTGCGTGTCCGCGTCCGCTTCGCGCCGAGCCCGACGGGCTCGCTGCACCTCGGAAATGCGCTGACGGCGGCTGCGAATCGCCGCTTCGCCGACACGCACGGCGGCGTTCTCGCGCTCCGGATCGACGACACGGACCCGGCGCGGACGGTCGAAGGCGGGGAGGAGGCCATTCTCGGCGACCTCGCCTGGCTCGGGATCGCGTGGGACGAGGGGCCCGTGCGGCAGAGCCAGCGAGCCGGTCTCTACACGGACGCGGCCCAGCGCGCTCTCGCTGGGGGTGGAGCCGAGCGGGACGCCGACGGGGCGATCCGCCTGTCGCGGGACGGCACCACGCTCCTTCGCCCCGACGGCACCGCCACGTACCAGCTCGCATCCGTCGCCGACGACCTCGACCTCGGGATCACGCACGTCATCCGCGGGAACGACCATCGCCCGAACCTGGAGCTGCAGCGCCGGATCGCGCGGGCGCTCGGCGGGGAGCTTCCCGAGGTGATCCATCACGGTCTCGTCCTCGGTCCGGACGGCAAGAAGCTCTCGAAGCGTCACGGGCACTCCTCCGTCGCGGAGCTCCGCGACGAAGGCTTTCCGCCCCAGGCCGTGCGCGCCTACCTCGACGAGCTCGGGCTCCCCGAGCACGACGTCCACCTCGACTTCGCGCGCCTCCGGCGCCTCGCGGTCGACGCGATCGCGGCGATGGCTGATGACGAGCTCGCTGCGGCAGTTGACGCCCCGCTCGAGGTCGTGCCTGCGCTCCGCGGCGCCCGCACGCTCGTCGAGGCTCGTGAGCATGCACGGCTCGTACTCGCACCGGAGCCGGCGACCGTCAGCTCCGAGGCCTCTCCGACGCTGGAGCGCTTCGTCGAGCTTCGTGGCGGGGCGCCTGATCGCGTGTCGCTCGGGGAGGCGCGAGCCATCGTTCGCGAGCTCAAGGCGGTCGGCGGCGACCTGCGCTCGCTTCGACGTGCGCTGACCGGCGCCGATCGGGGCCCTGAGCTCGCGGCCGTGCTCGCGGCGATTCCGCGGGACGAGGCACTTGCCCGCGCTGTCCGTGCGCATGCCGCGTCAGGCACGGAGGGAGTGGCGGAGGGCACGGTGTCAGACACCTGACGCCGCCGCCCGGAGGGATCACTCTCGGGTTCGGCGGTGTCTCGGGAAGGCGCAAAGGATCGGAGGTCAGCTCGCGCGGGGATAGCGGATGCGCGAGGCTGTGGGCGGATCGTTTCGGTTCCGGCGCGCAAGGCCCTTGACAGCGATTGGTGTCTGACACCGCATCTATACGATCGGCGGCGTGCGCGTTCACGACACGCTGACGGGCTCGCTGGTCGAGCTGCCACCTCCGCCCGGCCCGATCGGGATGTACGTGTGCGGCCCGACCGTGTACCACCGCGCCCACATCGGAAACGCACGGCCCTTCGTCGTCTTCTCCTGGCTTCGGAACTGGCTCCGTGAGCGTGGCTACGGCGTTACGTTTGTTCACAACGTCACGGACGTCAACGACAAGATCTACGACGCCGCACCCGGACGGAGCGCCGAGCTCGCCGAACGGGCCACACGCTGGTATCTCGAGGACACGGGCGATCTGGGCCTCGGGATGCCGGACGAGATGCCGCTCGCGACGGAGTCGATGCCCGAGATCGTGGCGCTCATCGAGGAGCTGGTCGACGCCGGGTACGCGTACGCGGTCGAGGGCGACGTCTACTTCAGGGTCGCGCGCTTCCCCGCATACGGACGGCTCTCGGGCCAGCGTCCCGACCAGGTGGAGGAGCAGGAGCCGAACCCGCTCAAGGAGGATCCTCGCGACTTCGCGCTCTGGAAAGCGACGAAGCCGGGCGAGGACACGTCCTGGGACTCCAGCTGGGGGCGGGGTCGACCGGGATGGCACATCGAGTGCTCGGCGATGGCGGAGACGACGCTCGGCCCCGAGTTCGCCATTCACGGCGGTGGGCTCGACCTCGTCTTCCCGCACCACGAGAACGAGATCGCGCAGTCCCAGGCCGTTGGACGGCCGTTCGCGCGCGTGTGGATGCACAACGGGATGCTCGAGCTCGGTGGCGCCGAGATGCACAAGTCGGTCGGGAACGACGTATCCCTGCGCAACGTGCTCGACACGTGGGGGAGGGAGGCAACGCTGGTCTTCTTCCTCGGGGGACACTGGCACGGGCCGATCGACTTCTCGGACGCGGTGATGGAGAGTGCGGCGGCTCGCGCCGAAGGCTTTCGCGAGGTCTTCCGCAATCCGCCCGAGCTCGCGCCGAACGGTTCCTGGGAGCGCTTCGCTGAAGCGCTCGAGGACGACTTCAACACGCCCGCGGCGCTCGCGGTCATGCACGAGTGGCGCGACCACGAGCTGCTCCGGCGGGCGCTCGCCCTGTTCGGCCTCGAGGCGCTCGCGATCGAGGAAGAGCCTCCCGCGGAGATCGTCGCGCTCGCGAGACGTCGGCAGGAGGCGCGGGTCGCACGGGACTTCGAGGAGGCAGACCGGCTCCGCTCCGAGCTGGGGGCCGCGGGCTGGGACGCGCGCGACGAGACCGACGGCTTCCGGCTCGTGCGGCGCCGGTGACGCGCGACCTCGTCTACGGGCGGCACGCCGTCCGTGAGCTCTACCGAGGCCCGCGCGAGGTCCTCGAGACGTGGGTCACGGAACGCGCAGCCGCGCAGATCCCGTGGCTCGAATCCGGGCCGCGCACCCAGGTCAGGCCCGAGCGTGCGCTCTCGGAGGCGGCCGGCACGCGTGACCACCAGGGGATCGTCGCCTGGGGCGAGCCCTTCCGCTACGCCGATGCGTACGACCTGACGAGCCACGAGTCGCCGCTTCTCGTCTGCCTCGACCAGGTCACCGACCCGCACAACCTCGGTGCGGTGGCCCGGAGCGCCGAGTGCGCGGGTGCCACGGGGATCGTCCTTCCGGCGCACGGCTCCGCCCGCATCACGCCGGCCGTGTGCCGCTCCTCCGCGGGTGCGGTGGAGCACCTCCCCGTCGGCGTTGTGCCGAACCTCGCGCGCTACCTCGCCGACATCAAGAGCCCCCGGCTCTGGACGTACGCGGCAGATGCCGAGGGCGCCCTCTCGCTGTGGGACGCCGACCTCGCCGGCGGCGTGGCGCTCGTGCTGGGCGCCGAGGGCAGAGGAGTCCGCCCCCTGGTTCGCCGAACGTGCGACGGCACGATCGCGATCCCCCTGGCCGGGAAGGTCGGCTCCCTCAACGTCTCGGTCGCCGCGGCCGTGCTCCTGTACGAGGCGCGACGTCAGCGCAGTTCACGTCGTGGCTGAGCCGACCCTCTACCTCTTCGACGGCTACAACCTCCTGCACGCGGGCGCGTTCGCCGACCGAGACGAGCTCGTGGACGTCCTCGCGAGCTTCGTCGCGAGCCGTGGCGTCCGCGGGGTCGTCGTCTTCGACGGGGCGGGGGAGGAGCGCGTGATCGGACCGCTCGCCGTCCGCTTCACCGCGCACGCGGACGACCTGATCGAGCGGCTCGCCGCGGAGAATCGTGGAAGCGAGCTCGTGTGCGTCGTCTCGTCGGATCAGGCCGTGCGTCGAACGTCAGGACAGGAGGTGCGGAAGCTGGCCTCGCGTGCCTTCCTTGCCGATCTCAGGCCCGTGACGCACATGGAGCGCGAGCAGCGAGGCGCCGGGGGTCGCGTCGGCGACCGCCTCGACGCCGAGACGCGCGAGAAGCTCGAGCGGCTGCGCCGCGGCCAGTAGGCCTGCGAGCTCGCAAGACGGAGCCACACCCTCCGCACGAACGTATGTTCTTAGCAAGATACGATATCCGCAACGGACTTGTAACGCCTGGATGATGGTGCTAGGTTCTTCCTCAACTTCAAGGTGAGACTCTGTCCGGGCCGCTGTCACGGACCCGGCCGGGAGAACCGCTCAACGACGCGATCGAAACGGGGGTACTCGGAATGGCCGCTCGCACCGCCGCTGCACCGAAGACCGCTCAGAAGGCTCAACGAGAGCTCGAAGATCTCCAGCTCGTCCTGAAGGCCCGCAACGGGAACGACGGGGCGCTCGACGAGCTCATGCGTCGCTACACGGGATTCGTCCGGCTCAAGGCGAGCTCCTACTTCCTCGCCGGCGGCGACAGCGACGACCTGATCCAGGAGGGGATGATCGGGCTGTACAAGGCGGTGCGCGACTTCCGCGTCGACAAGGAGACGTCGTTCCGGAGCTTCGCCGAGCTCTGCGTCACCCGCCAGATCATCACTGCGATCAAGACCGCGACTCGTTTCAAGCACGCTCCCCTGAACACCTACGTCTCGTTCAGCCACACACCCGCCGGCCAGGAGTCGGACGGCGACTGCACCCTCGGCGACGCGCTTCCCGGGCCTGCCGTCCACGACCCCTCCGTCTGCGTCATCTCGACCGAGGAGCTGCAGAGCCTCGTCTGCACCCTCGGTACGGGCCTCTCGTCGCTCGAGTCGCAGGCGCTGACGCTCTACCTCGAGGGCAACTCGTACGAGGACATGGCGGAGGAACTCGCCTGCGACACGAAGACGATCGACAACGCGCTCCAGCGCGTGAAGCGGAAGATCCTCGCGCACCAGAAGGAGCGCGAGGTGCTTGCCTGAGGCCTAGCCTCCGCCGGACCGCTTCAGCTCGCGCTGGATCTCGTCCTCCGTGATCGGGCGGTCACGACCGATGGGCCCGCTCCCGTACGCCCTCCAGGCGTCGATCGCGAGCAGGAAGCCCCAGATGATCGAGACCCACGCTGGCCACGGGAGGTACCCGTCACGCGATGGGCCGCTCAGGAGCCAGATCAGCCAGAGGACGCCGTTCACGGCCAGGTAGGCGAACAGGTCCTCGGCGAACTTGCGCTTGCGCTTCAGCCTGGCGATCGCCGCCTCGCGCTCCGGCCCCTCCGGTTCCGCCTCGGGTGCACGTGCCGACGGCTGCGGCTCGGTCGTCGGAGTCGTCACGCTCATAGCGACCACCTCCTCGGTCTTCGGCTTCAGGTTGTGCGCAGTCGACCGGGCGCGCATCGGGGCGCGCGCGGACTCCCGCTGCCCGCATCTACTGACGGCGAGGTCGGCTAACCGGTCCCGCTCACGAGGGCCGGCCGACGAGCCGGGAGAATGGATCGCGCCGGAGCCGGCGAGTCGCCGAGGAGGCCGGCGGCTCCCCCGGCTACGGCGAGACGACCGTTACCCGTAGCCCGAACGTCCTGGCCGGCGCGACGTCCTTCTCCCACGAGCGGACGTACGCGAGCCGGAGGACCGTGCGACCGCACGCCGCTGCGCGGAGCCGCAGGACGGCCGTTCCCGGCGCGCCGAGGCGCGAGCCGTCGCTCGCTGGGACGTACGTTCGCGCGACGAGGACGAGAACCCCGCCCACGCCGGAGCGAATCTGCCACGCGTAGCCCGTCGAGGCGTTCGAGGGCAGGCGCACGACGAGCCGGTCGCCGCGCTCGAGGCGCCGCTGCGAGCCGTTTGCGGCCGGCCCGACGATGATCGTGTCCCTGGTTGCGGCGGAGGGGCCTGCAGCTCCGAACGTCAGGACGATCCCGAGCAGGACGGCCGAAGCGAACAGCCGAGGTGCGACCTTCACGCGAGTCACCTCCGGCTTCATCATCGGGCAGAGCGGGCTCTCCGGCATCAGCGGAATCGCTGACGCCGGCGGCACGGGTGGTCGCGCGTACCTGCCTGGGAGTCGTTCTCAGGCGATCGCCGGCAGCCGGGTGCGAATCGTCGTTCCGCCGCCGGGTGGGCTCTCGGCCTGGATCGAGCCGCCATGCAGCTCGACGAGGCTCTTCGCGATCGCGAGGCCGAGGCCGCTGCCGCCCGAGTCGGACGAGCGTGTGTAGCGGTCGAAGACGCTGCCCAGCTCGTCCTTCGAGATCCCGGGCCCGGTGTCCGAGACGGCGAGCTCGACGGCGTCGTCGCGTGCCGACACATCGATCGTGACGACACCGCCTGCCGGAGTGTGCTGGAGCGCGTTGGCGAGGAGGTTCTCGAGCACCTGGCGCATGCGGGCGGGGACGACGCCGACGTCGGGGAGCGCGTCGGATCGGCTGCTGAGCTCGA